>WNGA01003955.1_pt1 | contig 21997 bp, 17 predicted proteins | sample 5400061 | NCBI WGS metagenome assembly WNGA01 (sample SAMN13153366, study PRJNA577476) | soil metagenome | isolation source: 100 cm soil or saprolite under grassland replicate 2 | place: USA:California | collected 2016-06-15
ACCTGCGCGGAACGCCGATTCAATCTGCCACGCCAGGAACTCACACTTGTGCGCTTCGCCCTCGCGAATCGAGTCCATGCCAAATTCGCCGAGCACGAGGGGCCGGGCGTCGGCCAGGGTTTGCAGCCGGGCCAGGTAGCCTTCGAATGAGGGGCGTTGGTGCAGATAAACGTTGAAGCAGACGAAATCGATGCTCCGGGGCTGGAGATACTCCGTCGGGGGATACGAGGTGAACGTGCAGAGGCAGTCGGGGTCGATGGCCTTGGCCTCCGCCACGAGCGAATCGATAAACCGCTCGATCCGCCTCACGCCGCTCCAGCGGACGACCTCGGCGGCGATCTCGTTGACCACGCTCCAGGCAAAGACGGCGGGATGGCCTTTGGCGGACTGCACCGCGTCGCGCACGGTGTGGCGGGCGTCCGCCTGCGCTTCCTTCGAGTCGAGAAAGCAGAGGTGCTTCGCCCAGGGGATGTCGATCAGGACCTTCAATCCGTGCTCGGCCGCCAGGTCGAGAAACCACAGCGGCGGCACATAGTAGACGCGAAGCACATTTGCCCCGAGTTCGAGCGCCAGCTTGAAATCGGCCGCGGTCCGATTGGCTGAGGGGAACGTCCCGGTGTAAGAGTCGGGCGCAAACGGCCCGTAGGTGACCCCCTTGACGAAAAACTTCCTGCCCTCGCAGCGAAAGAATTTCCCATCGACGGTCACGCGGTGGGAGGTCAGGGGCGGCGGCATAAGGGAAAGGGGACCGCAGTGGTTTGAGCGCAAGGCCTTTTAGCCTGGATAGCGCTTGCGTTGTGTAGCCGCCGACGTGAGGAGGCGGATGGGCCGGGCCAGGCGACGAATCCGCCTCCTCACGTCGGCGGCTACGGGCTGTGGGCGTTTCATGCTCGGTAGGCGGAATCAGAGCTAATTCTGCGACGCCCGTTTCAGCGCGTGGGCGGCGCGGGTTTCGGAGCGTCGGAACATTTCGTTCTTCACGCACTGGTGGTATTTCCAGACAAAATTTTCCGGCTGCAATTTGGCGGGATTGATGAGCATCGCAGTACGCTGGAGGTCTTCGACCAGGCAGCGTGTATTCAGTGAAGGCAGATCCTGGACGAGCAGTTGATACAGACGCTCGGTTTCCCTGGCGTTGCCGCGCTCGTGAAGCAGGAGAAAATCTTCCCGCAGTTCGACATGGGCTGCCTGATTGAGCAGGAATTGCCGCACCACCATGATCGAGCAGCACAACAGGACGGCGACCGCGAGGATCAGGCTTTGATAGCGCCGAAGGAATCGCATGGCGTTTCCTTTACGACAAAGTTCCCGGCCTCGCAATACGATTACTCCATCAAGGAAAACCCTAAGTCACTCTCCGTATTCTACGCGGCCAGCAAGCACAACTTTTCGCGTGCAAAACCCGTTTTCTTTGCTACGGTTGCTGCCGAATTTCCGATTGATTGGCCGACGCAGCCGACGCGGTTCCGGCGGGTCGGAATTTTACTGCCGCCAGTCGCCAATCAGGCTGACGGCTGAATCAGGAGTTCACGGTATGAATGGTTCCTCTCCGCAGGGGACCCTGTTGTTCGCAAGGAGGCGGCACGGGTTCACTTTGTTAGAATTGCTGGTGGTGGTGGCCATTATCAGCATTTTGGCGGGCTTGATCCTGCCGGCCGTGGCCAAAGCCAAGGGCAAGGCGCGCCAGGTCCACTGTCTCTCCAACCTCAAGCAAGTCGGCATCGCCATCCACATGTATGCCGATGACAACGAGGACTTCCTGCCCGGCCCGCTGCTTTCCGGCGTGCGTGTGGACTACGACAACACTGTCGGGAGCAAAAAGCACCTTTCCTATCACATTGCGCCCTACGTCGGCCTGCCCCTGCCCTCCTCCAAACCGGTCGTGGTCCAAGTATTGATTTGTCCTTCCTTCCAGAAAGAGGTGCCGGACTTTGGCGAAGGGTACGGGCAGAAGGTGTACTTGCTCAACGACGACATCGATCCGAATCCGGTCAGCCGCGTTTTTCCCTTCGGCTATCCCGAGGCGCCGTACACCACCAACTCACTCAAAATCACTTCCTTCGACGACCATCTGCCGCCCTCGAGCACCTTTGCCATCACGGACATGGACCAGAGCCATCCGCGCGTGGCCTTCGTCAGACCAGACTGGTGGAGTGCGTTGCCCAACAGCCCGGTGCACGGCGCGGTGCGCAATCAACTGTTCTTCGACTGGCACGTCGAGGCCGTCCGCTGGTGACTCTTCCCTTTTGGGGTTTACCACATGTCCCGTCGATTTGTTCTTCTCACGCTGGCCATTGCGGCCGGGGTTCTCATCGTCGCGCCCGCCCGCGGAGCGATGCTCTCCGGCTCCTTTTCCAGTCTCGCTGCGAATTCGGTCGTCAATCTGACCACCAACGGCCCGCTGGACTGGATTCATTGGGGCCTCTACACCGCAACCAGCCTTAACCGCAAGGCCGGCGTGTTGCCCAGGATCAGCGACTTCACGGAACTCGCAGCGGCGGGTACGAACGCGTTTCTATTCGTTTTCCAGGTCACCGACCTAGCCCATGGCTACAGTTGGAGCGACGGCACACCCGAGCCGGTCGTCAACGATACGCACACCGGCGTGTGGGCGTACGGCATTCCCTCCATCGGCACTGGATTCGAGTTTACTGTCCCCGCCGATACGACGATGCGGACGCTGAAGGTTTACGTCGGCCTCTTTGACGCGCGGGGCGAGATGACGGCCACGCTCAGCGATGGCAGCGCCACGGCCTACCAGAACAATACTCTGTCGAGCATGATGGGCAGCGTGAACCGGGAGTACACGTTCAACTATGCCGCGGCCTCCGCCGGCCAAACGCTGCGGATTCGCTGGACGCTGGTTATGGGGTTTCGGCCCGACGCCAACGTCACCCTCCACGCCGCCGCCCTTTCGATCCCCGGCGGCAACAATCCGCCCAGCGTCCTGCTCACCAACCCGGCCAACAATGCGAACTTCCCGGTCGGCACACACATCACGCTCAGCGCTACCGCGTCCGATTTCGACGGCACCGTGAACAAGGTCGAGTTCTTCGCCGACGGCGACAGGATTGGCCAGGACACCACCAGCCCCTACAGCGCCTCATGGACCCCATCCATGCCCGGTCGCTACAGCCTGACGGCGGAGGCTACGGACAACGATGCGGCTACGGGGTCCACGCTGCCCGTGGAGGTTTTCGTTTATGCTACAGGCGGCGCGCTCGCGGGCACTGTGGCGAATCCTCCCGCTCAGGTGAACCTGACGACCGAAGGCACCGCGGACTGGGCGCACTGGGGTCTGTCGGCTCCGACCAGCTTCGATCACAAATCCGGTGTCGGCCAGAGCATCAGCGATTTCACCGTGCTCGGCTCCCACCCCGTCATGCAGTACTCGAACAACTACACGCGGTACTCCTGGTCGGATGGCACCCCCGTGCTGGAGGCCAGCGCCACGCCCACGGGCGTGTTCATCATTGGACAAGACTCCGGCTTCCACTTGACGGTCCCGGCCGACACCACGCCGCGCCGGCTCAAGCTCTACGTCGGCGGCTACGGCATGCAGGCCAATTTTCAGGCCTGGCTCAGTGATTTCAGTGCCGCCGCCTACACAGACACCTCCGTGAGCAATGTCTTCGACGACGCCTACGCCGTGTATACACTCGATTACGCCGCGGCCTCCGCTGGCGAATCGCTCATCGTCCAATATCGCGCCGACACGCTGTTCGACGGCGATTTCGGCAACGTGACGCTTCAGGCCGCCACGCTCACCGGGCCTCCCGCGGCGCTGCCGGTGACGATTGTGAATCCAACCTGGGCCGGCGGCAGCTTTACATTTTCGTTCCCCACCGAAGCCGGCAAGAGCTACTACGCCTTGCGCGCAACGTCGTTGGTTTCGCTAATCGATTGGCAACCATTCACGAACGTGGCGGGGAATGGTTCGATGGCCACAGTCACGGACGCCAACCTCTCCGCCACGCGGCGTTTTTACCGTGTCCACCAGCCCTAGCCCGCGCTACGCTTTGCCTCACGGTACCGGCGCCCCTGCTCCGCCTTCCGCCCAGCGGCCTGCATTCCGGCGTAGCTGCGACCGTGAGGTCGCGGGCGGGGATGCCGGACGATGTGCGTCGGGATCGACTCCGTTGCTGTTTGAAAATGCAGCCCGCGACCTGACGGTCGCAGCTACGATAAACGGCGACTCCAACCAGCACATGCGCAAGTTTCGACGCCTTTTGGCCTACGCCGCGCCTCATCGGCAGGCGTTTGGCGTCATCGGGCTCCTGACCTTCCTGGCCTCCGTGCTGGCAGCCCTCCAGCCGTGGCCGCTGAAGCTGCTCGTCGACCACGTGCTGCGCTCGAAGCCGGTGCCGGCGGTGTTTCAAACCGTCTTCCGCGCTTTTCATTTGAGTCCGACTCCTTCGGCGCTTCTCATCGTCATCGTTCTCGCCGGGCTGGTGTTGTTCGCGCTGAACAGTGTGGTTGAACTCGTGGTCACACGCGGCTGGACCGCCCGGGGCCGCCGCATGGTGTTCGACGTGGCCGAAGATCTCTTCGCGCGGCTCCAGCGCCGGTCTCTGCTGTTCCACGCGCGCACGCCCGTCGGCGACACGATGGGCCGCATCAACACCGACAGTTGGTGCGTGTACCAGGTGCTCGACACGCTCGTCTTCGCCCCGGGCCACGCGCTGCTCACGATTGGCTTAATGGTGTTTCTGATGCTGCAGCTCGACGTGACGCTCACGCTCATCGCGCTGGCCATCGCGCCGTTCATGGTGGTCGCGTCGTTTCTCCTCGGCAAACCGCTCCGCGCGGCCGCCCGGCTCAAGCGCGAGATCGAAAGCCGGCTCCAGGCGCACATACATCAAACCTTGACGGGCATTCCCGTGGTGCAGGCCTTCGCCCAGGAGCAACGCGAACAGGAGCGGTTCCGACAGCACGCCGACAGCGCCATCGCGGCACAACAGCGCGCCACCTTCCTGGGGAGCATCAACAGCCTCAGTACCGGACTGGTGACCACGCTCGGTACCGGCGTCATCCTGGCCGTTGGCGCGCGCCATGTTCTCGACAAGCAACTCGACGGCGTCGGGAGCCTGCTGGTTTTCGTGGCCTATCTGGCCGCGCTGCAAACACAGATGAAGACCTTTGCCGGCGTATTTGCCGCCTTGCAAGGCCAGAGCGCGAGCATCGACCGGGTACTCGAAGTGCTGGACGCGCCGCCGGAAGTCGCCGACAAGCCCGGGATCGTCCCGCCCGAAGCGGTGCACGGCCACGTTCAATTCGACCACGTCGCCTTTGGCTACGAGCCGGGCCGTCCCGTGCTCCTCGACGTTTCCTTCCAGGTGCGCCCCGGTCAGGCCGTCGCCATCGTCGGTCCGACCGGCGCAGGCAAAAGCACGCTGGTAAATCTCCTTCCCCGGTTCTTCGACCCGACCGAGGGCCGGGTGCTGCTGAACGGCCGCGATCTGCGCGACCTGCCACTTCACCATTTGCGAGCGCACGTCGCGCTCGTCATGCAGGAGCCGTTCCTGTTCCCTTTCACGGTCGCCGAGAATATCGCCTTCGGCCGACCCGATGCCCCGCGCGCGGAAATCGAGGCCGCCGCGCGCGCCGCCAACGCCCATGACTTCATCGAGAAGCTGCCGAAAGGCTACGACACACCCCTCGGGCAGCGCGGCGCTACGCTCTCCGGAGGCGAACGCCAGCGCCTCTCCATCGCCCGGGCGCTGTTGAAAAACGCGCCCATTCTCATTCTCGACGAACCGACCAGCGCGCTCGACGCCGAGACCGAGCAGTCGGTCATGCAAGCCATCGAACGCCTCATGCGCGGCCGCACGACGTTCATCATCGCCCATCGCCTCTCCACCGTGCGTCGCGCGGATGTTATCCTGGTCTTGAAAGACGGACAGATTGCCGAAAGCGGCACGCACGACGAGCTTCTCGCCCGCGGGCAGACTTACGCCCGGCTGCACCACACTCAGTTCCGGTCGAGAGATCCGGAACCTTCGATGGCTCGCAAATGACGAGAGGCACAATAGAAATGGAAATCTCGCGAACTGGCTCACCCTTCCCCGTGGAGTGCCAACGTAGGGCCGGCGTCTCGCCTGCCCTGCGCCGAAGGCGCGTCCCCGTTTGGCCGCTACGCGGCCAGGGCAGGCGAGACGCCTGCCCTACGATCCGGCCAGACGACGCACACAAAGTTCGCTCACGAGCATGAAGCGCGCCTCGCCATCGACGACGACACTGCCCGGCCTTTGCCGCTGGGCGCTGGGCTACGCGTGGCGCCGGGGGCTGGCGCTCGTCGCCGTGTTGCTCACGATGTTGCTCAAGGTCGGCATCGACTTGCTCAAGCCCTGGCCGCTGGTCTTCCTCGTGGACTACGTCATCCAGGGCAAAGACAGCGCGTTAGCGGCGCGGGTTGTAGCGGCGTTGCCGGGTCCGCCGACCACTCAGGGGCTCATTCTCTGGAGCGTCGCCGCGACCGTCGTTCTGTTTCTGTTGAGTTGGGCCGCCGGACTGGCCAATGCCTATGCCAGCATCAGCCTCGGCCAGCGGATGGTGTACGACCTGGCGTCGGATCTCTTCGCCCGGCTGCAGGCGCTCTCGCTTCGCTTCCATACCAGCAAGGCCGTCGGGGACACCATCCGGCGCGTCACTGCGGACTGCGCGTGCGTTTCTGTCATCGTGAAGGACGCGCTGGCGCCGGTGCTCACCGCCGCAGTCACGGTCGTGGCGATGGTGCTCGTGCTCTGGCGCCTCAACCCGACGTTGACGCTGCTCTCCGTTTCCGTCGTCCCGCTCATGGCCTTTGCGTTCCACCGCTACGCCCAGCCGATGCTCGACCGCAGCTATGAACAGCAAGAGGTAGAAGGCCGTATGTACGACGTAGTGGAACAAACCTTCACCGCCATCCCCGTGGTGCAGGCGTTCACGCGCGAGCCGGTAAACGATGCCCGGTTCCGCAGCGCCACCGGCGACAGCGTCGCGGCGGCGGTGTCGCTCCTGGACGTGCAGATGCGGTTCAAGATCCTCATTGGCCTGGCGTCCGCCCTGGGCACGGCGGCCATTCTGTGGTTCGGCGGGCGCACCGCGCTCGTCAGCCCGATGACGGTCGGCACCATCGTGCTGTTTCTCTCCTATCTCAGCGCCCTCTACACGCCGATCGAAACGATGATGTACACCGGAGCGACGCTCCAGGGCGCCGCCGGCGGCGCGCGCCGCGTGCGCGAAGTGCTGGAAACCGAGCGAGAAGTCACGGACAAACCCGGCGCCGTGGGGCTCTCCAGCGTGCGCGGCGAAGTGCGTTTCGAGAATGTCACCTTCGGTTATGACAAGGAGCGTCCCGTGCTGCGCGACGTTTCGCTTGAGGCGCGCCCCGGCGAAATGATCGCGCTCGTCGGCGCCACGGGAGCGGGCAAAACCACGCTGCTCAGTTTGTTGCCACGGTTTTTCGATCCCTGGCGCGGTTGCGTGCGGCTCGACGGGCGGGACCTGCGCGACTTGCGCCTGAGGAGTCTTCGTCAGAACATCGGCCTGGTCTTGCAGGAGCCATTCCTTTTCCCGCTAAGCATCGCCGAGAACATCGCCTACGGCCGGCCGCAGGCGACGGCCGCGCAAATCGAAGCCGCCGCCCGCGCCGCCCGTGCCCATGACTTCATCACCCGTTTGCCGGAGGGCTTTCGCACTTTGGTCGGCGAGCGAGGCGCCACCCTCTCCGGCGGCGAACGCCAGCGGCTCTCGATAGCCCGCGCGCTGCTGCTCGAGGCGCCCCTGCTCATCCTCGACGAACCGACCAGCGCGCTCGACGCGGAAACCGAAGCGGCGCTGCTCGACGCCATCGAGAAACTCAAAGGCTCGCGCACCATCTTCGTCATCGCGCACCGGCTCTCGACCGTGCAGCGCGCCCACCGCATCATCGTGCTCAAGGAAGGCAGAATCGTCGAAGAGGGGACTCATTCCGAATTGCTGGCGCGCGGCGGAGTGTATGCGGGATTTTACAATACGCAGTTCGGCATGCCGCCCGAGTCGAACGCCCAACAGGAGTCATAAGTAGTATGTCGTCGTTATCAAGGAGTTCATTTCCTCCTGCAGGGGCGCTTGACCCTGCCATGGCTTGGACGGTAGGGACGGCGCGCTGCGCCGTCCGCGCCGAGTGGAGCGGCGCAACAGGGAGGCGAAGTGTGTTCGTTCCGCCCGCTCTGCGCGGGCGGGGCCATCGCAGCGCGATGGCCCTACCAAGGGGCGCGTGCCTGCTCGGCCTGTGGGGATTGCTGTTGGCCGGCCTGGTCTCCCTGTCGGCTTCGGCTGCGATGCTGGAGGTCAACCTGACCCCGTTGCCGGACGGTGCGGTCGTCAATCTTTCCACCGAGGGCCCACTGGACTGGGTGCACTGGGGACTGGCGGCGCCACTGGATTTGAATCGGCACAGCGGGATAACGCCTGTTATCCCGAATATTGCCGTGATCGGCACAGCACCCGTCGAATTCACGAACGGATTGGCCGCCGGATTCACATGGACCAACGGCACCCCGACCCTCGAGGCGAGCAACGTGACCGGTTTTGTCTTCGCGCGCGGCCTGAGCAACGGCTTCGCACTCGCACTCGCCGCCGACACGCAACCTCGGCGTTTGCGCGTATACCTTGGCGCCATCGCGGCACAGGGCAGATTCGAGGCGAGCCTAAGCGACAGCAGTGCGCCGTCGTACACGGACAACTCGCTCGACAGTGGAATCGAGGTTTTAAACGGGTATTACACGCTCGACTTCGCTGCGGGCACAACGGGGCAGACCTTGCGTGTGACGTTCACAATGTCGGCCGACCCCGTTCCCGCGCTCGCCAGCGTCTTCCTTCAGGCCGCCACTCTCTCAAGCGCGCCGCCAAATCTGCCGCCGATCGTCGCGCTCACATGCCCGACGAACCTGGCGAACTTCCAGCAGTCCGCCCCCATCCTGGTTTGCGCGGAGGCAACCGACCCGGACGGTTCCATCGCCCTGGTTGAGTTCTTTGATGGCAGGACGAAGATCGGCGAGGCTCCGGCCGGTCCGTTCGCTGTTCTCTGGACGAACGCTTCGCTTGGGGCTCATACGCTGACGGCCGCGGCCACAGACGGCCTCGGCGCCCGCCGCGTTTCGGCGCCCGTCACAGTGTTCATCTACTCCGGTCTCGGCCTCCTCACGGTCACGGGCGCGGCGCCGCCGACGGCCATCAACCTCACGGCCGAGGGCCTCAACGACTGGGCGCATTGGGGCCTGGAGTCGGAGTACAGTTTCAACCACAAGGCCGGCGTCTCCCAGCAGATCAGCAATTTCACGCTCGCCGCCTTCGGGCCCGCATACGCTTACGCCGACAACACCGAGTCTTATTCGTGGACGGACGGCACGCCGACCGTGAGCGTCTCGAACGTCCCGGCGGGCGTGTACGTGGCGGGGCTTGGGGAGGGCTTCGAGGTGCGCGTTGCGGCGGATACCACGGTGAAAACCCTCATGCTCTACGTCGGCGCTTACGGCGCACGCGGGCGCTTGCAGGCGTGGCTGGACGATTTCAGCGCGCCGGTGTTCTTCGACCAGTCGCTCATCAACCCCGGAAACGGGCCAGGCATCGTTTACACGATGCAATTCCGCGCCGGCGAGCCGGGCCGGACGCTCGTGTTGCGCTACACAGTCGCGGAGATGATTGACTTCGAGTTCGGCAACGTGACATTGCAGGCCGCGACGCTCGTGGGCGCAAACCTTCCTCCCACCGTCTCGCTCACCACGCCGACGAACAACACCGTGCTGCTCGCGCCCGCGACCATCACGTTGCGCGCGGAAGCCTCGGATTCGGACGGCTCGGTGGCGAAGGTCGAGTTCTTCAATGGCGCGACCTGGCTGGGCGAAGTGGCCGGCAGCCCCTACGAGTTCCACTGGAGCAACGTGCCGCTCGGAAGTTACTTCGTCACGGCGCGCGTCACCGATGACCAGGACGCGACTTTCACGACCCCGCCGGCCATCCTGCACGTCATCCGGGGCGGTGGTTTTCTCGCCGGGCAGGGTGCCGCGCCGCCCGCCCGCGTGAACCTCAGTGAGGAAGGCCCGTTGGACTGGGGCCACTGGGGCCTCTTTTCCAGAAACAGCTTCAATCACAAGGCCGGCGGTCCGGAAATCTCGAACGTCGTCATCCTCGCCGGGACGCCCAAACGCTACGCGGACAACGCCACCGGGTTCAGTTGGACCAATGGCATGCCCACGCAGGCGGCGAATCCCACGACCACTGGCATTTTCGTGAGCGGCCTCAATGGCGGCTTCCAGTGGAGTCTGCCCGCGGACCGGACGTTGCGCCGGCTGCGCCTTTACGTGGGGCTTTACGGAGCGCGCGGGCGCTTCGAGGCGTCGCTAAGCGATTTTAGCGCGGCGCCCTTTTGGGACGGAACACTGGAGAGCGCCTTCGGCAATGCTTACCGCGTTTATACGATTCATTACGCGGCGGCGTCACCCGGGCAATCGCTGGCCATACGCTGGACGGCGAGCACGCTATTCGATGAGCATTACGGCAACGTGACCTGGCAAGCTGCAACCTTGATGACCGGCCTGAGTCTGAGCAACCCGCGCCGGGAGGCCAGTGGGTTTTCCTTCACTCTGGGAAGTGAAGCCGGGTTTTCTTACATGGTGGAGTCCTCCGAATCATTGCGCCCGGGCAGTTGGACGCCGCTGACGAATTTCATCGGCATCGGCGGGGAGATGCACTTCACTGACCCAGGGCCGCTGCCACCGCACCGGGCCTATCGCCTCCGACTGCCGTGACATTTTGAGCAACGCCGCGCAAGACCAGCCGCCGCCCGTAGCCAGTCCGTGGACGCACGGCCCGCTGCCACCGAACGTCCGCGTCGGCCCGAACACGGTCCTCACCGCCGACTACGCCTTCAAACGCTTTCGCACCAAGGCACCGGACGCGCTCGTCATCGGCGCCCATTGCACGATGGACGGGGTCCACTTCGCCATTGAGTCCGAGGGGCGCGTCACCATCGGCGATTACTGTTACTTCACCAACGCGCTTCTCCTGTGCGAGCTGGAGCTGCGCATCGGCAGCTACGTGATGATGGGCTGGAACTCGTCCATCGCCGACAGCGACTTTCATCCCATCGCGCCGGCCGAGCGCATCGCCGACGCCATCGCCTGTTCGCCGCTGGGCCAAGGCCGGCCGCGTCCGCACATCGCCCGGCGGCCGGTGATCATCGAAGACCACGTGTGGATTGGCCCGAATGCGACCATCCTCAAAGGCGTGCGCCTCGGCCACGGGGCCTTCATCGAGCCAGGCGCGCTGGTCACCCGGGACGTGCCCCCACGCGCGCGCGTGCTCGGCAATCCGGCGCAGGTGATTGGAGAAGTGACATGACCCCCGACCGCAAGCTGGAGTGGGATTGGTTCCCCGGCCGCGTGCCGGAAAACGTCACGCTCGACGACACGGCCTACGTGGAGACGACCTACAGCTTCGAGCTCTTTCGCAGTCGCGAGCCGGACGCCATGCGCATCGGGCGCGGTTCGTCGATCTACCTCGGCGTGATGTTCGATCTCGGCCCATCGGCGCGCGCGGACATCGGCGACTTCACCCTCATGAACGGCTCGCGCCTCATCTGCGATGCCGCCATCGAGATCGGCGATTATTGCCTCATCTCGTGGAACACGGTGCTGATGGATACGTACCGGGTGCCTGCGGAACCGGCATTGCGGCGTCCGTTGCTGGAAGCGGCGGCCCAGCGCGCCCCGAGGTGCGTCCGGGCCGACGTGCCCGCCCGCCCGATTCGCATCGGGAACAACGTTTGGATTGGCTTCGACTCCTGCGTCCTTCCGGGCTCGAGCATTGGCGATGGCGCGATTGTGGGCGCCCGTTCCGTCGTGGTCGAAGACGTCCCGGCATATACAGTCGTGGCGGGCAATCCGGCCCGTGTCATCCGTCAACTTGAAGCCGGCGAGCGCCCGGCGGCCGCCGATATGACGATTCAACCTATCTAACGATTCCACATGCCCTCCGCGCCCAAAGGCAAAATCATCGTCTTCGGCATCCTGTTCTATTACCCGCTGGCCGGGGTGACCTATCAATTCCTGCACTACCTGCTTGGTTTGCGCCGGTTGGGCTACGACCCATATTACGTCGAGGATTCCGCCCGCTGGATTTACCACCCGCGGCTCAACGACATGTCGCCCAACGCAACAGAAAACATTCAAATGGTCCTTCCCGCCCTCCAGGCTCACGGCTTGGCCGACCGCTGGTGTTTTCGTGGCTACTACGAGGGCGGCGGCTGCCACGGTCTGAGCGAATCGCAGTTGCTCCAGCTTTATCGCGACGCCGACGCCTTCCTCAATGTGACCGGCGCGCAGGAGATTCGCGACGAACACCGCGCCATCCGCCGCCGCCTCTACGTCGAGTCCGACCCATTCGTGGCGCAGGTCAAAGTGGCAAAAGGGGACAAAGGCATGATCGAGCTGCTCGCCGCCCACGACACGCATTTCAGCTTTGGGGAGAATCTCGGCGCGTCGGATTGCCCCGTGCCCATCGAGCGATTCCGCTGGCTGCCTACGCGCCAGCCCGTGTCGATGGAACTTTGGGAGAACACCCCGGCCCGCGGCGGCGCGACGTGGAACACCATCACGACCTGGCACAACAAAGGCAAAGACATCGAGTGGCGCGGGGACATGTATTACTGGACGAAGGACCGCGAGTTCCGGCAGTTCCTCGACCTGCCGAGGCGCCGGACGGGGCAGGAATTCGAAATGGCCGCCACTGTGGGTGACGACGTCAAAGCCTTGCTCAAGGAACACGGCTGGCGGCAGGCGGACTCCGTCGAACTCTCTCGCGACGCCAATCGGTATCGCGACTACATCTCGCAGTCGCGCGGGGAATTCACCGTGGCCCGCGACCAGTATGTGCGCCCGCGCACGGGCTGGTTCAGCGATCGATCGGCCTGCTATCTGGCCGCGGGCCGGCCCGTGATTACGCAGGAGACCGGCTTCAGTAACTTCCTGCCCAACGGCCGCGGCCTGTTTGGCTTCTCGACGACGGAAGACGTTCTGACGGCCATCGACGCGGTGGAAAGCGATTATGAAGGCCACTGTCGGGCGGCGCGCGACATCGCCCGTGAGCACTTCGCCGCCGAAAGGGTCGTCGGCAGCCTGATGCAACGCGCCGGCTTGTGATTGCAGGGAACCAAGTCATCCGGCCGGAGAATTGCCCGCCATGACCATCATCCTATCCGGCACCATCGGTCTCTCGGGCCTGGGGGGGCAGGCTTGGGCGGTGCTGCAATACCTGCTGGGCTTTCGTGCGCTCGGACACGAAGTGTTTTACCTCGAGGACTGCGGGCGCTCGTCGTGGGTGTACATCTGGGAAACGGAGGAATGGACCCACGAACTGGACTACCCCGCGGCCTATGTTCATGCGTGCCTGGAACCCTTCGGCCTGGGTGACCGCTGGATCTACCGCGACAACTACCGCTCACTCGGGATGCCGCTGGACCACTTTCTCGGCGTGTGCGCGCGCGCCGACCTGCTGCTGATGCGCGCGGCGCCGTTCTGGACCTGGCGCACCGAATACGAAAAGCCGCGCCGACGCGCGTTCCTCGACGTGGATCCCGGCTTCACGCAGATCATCCTGGCCAACGGCGACCGCGGCTGGCTCGAGGGCATTTCCCGCGCCGAGCGGCGCTTCACCTGCGGCCAGCACATCGGCCAGCCCGGCTGCCCGGCTCCCGATATTGGCGGCCCGTGGCTAAAAACGCGCCCGCCGGTGTTTCTGCAGGAGTGGCCCGTTGCAGGCAGCGCAGCAACACACTTCACGTCAGTCATGCGCTGGCAGGGCTTCAAGGAAGTGACTTGGAACGGAGTCGCCTATGGGCAGCGCGACAAGGAATTCCAAGCCTATCTCGAACTGCCCTGGCGCACGACGCAGAAGTTTCTCATCGCCCAAATGGGGGCCAAGCCGGAGTTGCTCACGGGCCACGGCTGGGAAGTCGCGCTTGGCGAAGTCGTCTCCCGCACGCCGGAGACGTACCGCCAATTCATCGCGCAGTCCCGCGCCGAGTTCAGCGTGCCCAAGAATGGCTACGTCATGATGCGCGGCGGCTGGTTCAGCGATCGCAGTGTCTGTTACCTGGCCAGTGGAAGGCCCGTGCTGATCGAGGACACAGGCCTGCACGACTGGCTGCCTGTCGGAGAAGGTCTGCTCACGTTTCAAAATCCGGACGAAGCCCTCGCGGGCGTGGACGCCATCAATGCCAACTACGAACGCCATCGCCGGGCCGCCCGGCGCATCGCCGAGGAGCAGTTTGCTACGGAGAAAGTGTTGCCAGCACTGTTGGAGGAGGCGATGGCGTGAAAGGCGTGGGATAGTGATATGGGTTAAATCGTTAAATCGTTAAATCGTTGAAGCGTTGAAGCGTTGAAGCGGAGCCGCCAAACTGCCGTTTCAACGATTCAACGATTCAACGATTCAACGATTCAACTTACTTAACGACCTACGAAACAATGCGCATCGCACTCGTCTCGACTGTCTCATCGCCCGTTCGTTCCGACGCTCACGGCAGCGTGGAGGCCTGGACGTGGTTGTTGACGCGCGAGCTGCACCGGCTCGGTCATGCGATAACGGTCTTTGGCTGTGCCGGGTCAGAGGTGGATGGCGAAGTCGTCGAGACGCTGCCTGGCCCATACGCCAGCAACGGCGCCCCGGATGATTGGCAGCTCTGCGAATGGATGAACCTTTGCAGGGCCGTCGAGCAGTCCAACAGATTCGATGTGGTCCACTCGCAGGTGTATCTGTGGGGCGCTCCGCTCGGGCCAATGGCGCGCTCGCCGATGCTCCACACGCTCCACATTGTGCCGGACGATAATCACGCCGCCTTGTGGCGCGCGTGGCCCGGAACGCACGTCACGGCTCTCTCGCGACACCAGTGGAGCGAGTTCCCGGATCTGCATCCGACGGCGATCATTGCGCATGGCGTGGACGTGGCGCAGTTCACTTTCCAGCCGAGCCCCGGCGATTATTTGCTTTATCTCGGGCGCTTTGTTTCCGGCAAGGGGCCGTTGCACGCGATTGAGGTCGCGCGCTCCCTGGGCGTGCGGCTCATTCTGGCGGGGCCGGAAAACCCCTACTTCCGTGAAAAAGTGAAACCGCTCGTGGACGGCCGCGCTGTGGAGTTCGCCGGCTACGTGCGCGGCGCCGAACGCGACCGCATACTGGGCGGGGCCCGGGCGCTGCTCTACCCCATCCAACACCCGGAAGCGTTTGGCCTGGTGCTCGTCGAGGCCATGCTCTGCGGAACACCCGTCGCGGCGGTGCGCCTGGGAGCGGTGCCGGAAATCGTCGAGGAAGGGGTAACTGGCTTCACAGCCTCCAGTGTGGGAGATCTCCAACACACCGTCGTCAAGTGCCTCGAGCTCGATCGGCGGCGTGTTCGTGAAGAGGCCGAGAAAAGGTTCTCCGCGCCGCGCATGGCCGCGAGCTACGCGGAGGTTTACGAGCGGCTTGCGCGGGGCGGAATCGCATGAACGTGCTGGTCATCGCCCCACATCCTGACGACGAGTCCCTTGGATGCGGCGGCACACTCTGCAAGCATGCGGCCCGAGGCGACCGTGTGGTGGTCGTTTATGTTACTTCGGGCGAGCTGGGCCTGAAGCGAATGTCCCGCGAAAAAGCCTGGGCTATCCGCGAGGGCGAAGCGAGGCGCGCAGCCAAAGTGCTGGGCGTCGCGGCGGTCGAGTTCCTGCGCTTGCCAGACTGGTCGGTCGAGAATCACGTGGCCCGAGCAGCCCGGCTGATCCGTCCGATTCTGGACCGTGAAAAGCCGGCGCGGGTCTACCTTCCGCATCCTCGGGAGTGGCATCCGGATCATCGTGCGGCCCTGCGAGTGTTGCGAGCGGCATGCCGCGGCAGCACAGTCCGGCCTGAAGCGCTGGGTTACGAAGTCTGGACGCCGTTGTCCGAGCACGACCACGTCGAAGACATCACCGCCGAGATGCCGAAAAAACTGCGCGCGCTCCGGGCCCATCGCTCGCAGTTGATGCAGTTCGACTATGTGCGCGCCGTGCGCGGGCTGAACCAGTTCCGCGGCGAACTGGCGGCCAAGTGCCGTTACGCCGAGGTGTTCCAGACGATTTCGTTGCACCCAGCCCGATGAACAATCCCTTGCGCATCGCCTTCTTCGTCGGCCAGTTCCCGGTCGTTTCGGAGACTTTTATTCTCCGGCAAATCACCGGCCTGCTCGACCTCGGCCATGAAGTGGATATCTTCTCCGACGCGCGTCCCGAACCAGGCGTGCCCGTGCATGCCGCCGTGGCGAAGCATCGCCTGCTCGAACGCACCACTTATATGGACATGCCGCCGGAGTGCGTGCCGTGGGAATTACCCGTCTTGCCGCTGGCCGGGGAAACGTGGCTGCCGGGCGCCGCGGAGGCGATTCCAAACTGGAAACGGCTGGCGGACGCGCTTCCGGCGCTCGGGCGTTGTTTGGAACGCGCGCCCGCGCTGACGGAGCAGGCCTTGAGCGAGGAACATTCCGGCCACCGCGCGCGCAGCCTCTCGGCGCTGTATCGGCTCGACCGGCTGAGCGGGCTGCCGGGCGGCTATGATGCGCTTCATGCCCACTTCGGGCCGGTCGGCGAAAGCTTTCGCTTTGCCCGTGAACTGTGGCGCGCGCCGCTCGTGGTCAGCTTCCACGGTTTCGACTTTTCGACGCTGCCGCGCAAGCAAGGCCCGCGAATCTACGAGAAACTTTTCGCCACTGCGGATCGGGTGACGGTGAACAGCGAGTTCACGCGGTCGCGAGTCGCCAGATTGGGTTGCCCGCATGCCAAGCTGCGCAAACTCCCGGTCGGCCTCGATTTGGAGGCGTTTCCGTTCCGCGCCCGGACGCGGCGGGCCGGCGAGCCAGTGCGGGTGCTGACCGTGGCGCGGTTGGTCGAGATCAAAGGCCACGAGTTTGCGATTCGCGCCGTGGCAAAAGCCCGGCATCGGCATCCGGAACTGCATTACGATATCGTCGGTGATGGGCCGTTGCGGAAGGCGCTTGAGGCGCTCATTGTGAAACTAAAGCTAAGCAGTGTGGTCACGCTGCGCGGCGCCCTCGACAGCGCATTCATCCAGGAACTGATGGCTCGCGCGCATCTCGCCGTGCAGGCGAGCGTGAGCGTCGAAGGGGACCAGGAAGGCCAGGGTTTGTTCCTGCAAGAAGCGCAGGCGTGCGGCCTGCCGGTGCTGGCGACGCAGCACGGCGCGCTGGCCGAAGGACTCGTGCCGGAACGATCCGGCTTCCTGGTGCCGGAGCGTGACGTGGCGGCGCTGGCCGGGCGGCTGGAGTTTTTACTCGAGCACTCCGCCCTCTGGCCCGACCTGGGACGATGCGGCCGCGAGTTCGTGGCGAAGCATTACGACATACGAGGGCTGAATGCACAATTGGTCCAACTCTACCGCGACGCCGCGGCCAGCTTTGGCGGCCGCTCTTCCTAGTCATGCCTGACAAGTTTAACGTCAACGAGTACTGGCTCGAACGCGGTCGAGCGTACATCGACGAGCAACGCACGCCGCCGGAGTTTCATCGGCTGCAAGAAAGGTTCCTCCTCGACGTGCTTCAGCGCGGCGAGCTACCAATGCGGCGAATCCTCGAAATCGGCTGCGGTTTCGGGCGCATCACCAGGCTGCTGGCCGACACCTGGCCGGACGCCGGGATCACGGCGCTCGATCTCAGCCCCGAGCAACTGGCCAATGCCCGGCACTATTGCGCGGAGAGACGGATTCGATTCGAGCAGTACGACTTCTATTCCGGGCAGGAACTGCCCGGGGGAGACTACGATGCGATACTGGCCATCGAAGTGTTTCTGCATCATCCGCCGGCCGTGGTCGTCGGCCTCCTCAAAAAACTCGCCGATGCCGGGCGCCACATCGTGAACATCGACTGGAGCGAAGCTTGGCCTTGGCCCACACCCGAGCACGTGTGGGTGCACGATTTTGCCAGACTCTACGCCGAAGCGGGACTCAAGAGCGCGGCGTTTCCGCTGCCGGAAAAGATTGATGGCAAGCAACAGAAACTCTTCATCGCCGCGCGCGCCTTGCCGGAAAGCGTCACACGACTGGCGCACGAACTACACACGGTGTCCGCGTCACTCGGCCAAGCCTCGGGAGTGGATTGGGCAGCGCGCCTGCACCTGGCCACAACCGAGCTGTCACGTCTCATCCCAGGCGGCGCCAGCTTCATCCTCGTGGACGACGCGCAGTGGGGCAAAGTTCGCGCGTTGGCCGGACATCGGATCATTCCGTTTTTGGAGAAGGACGGCGCCTATTGGGGGCCGCCCGCGGACGACAGCGCAGCCTGGCAGGAACTGGAAAGACTTCGCGCCGCCGGCGCCAGCCATATTGCCTTCGCGTGGCCGTCGTTCTGGTGGCTGCAACACTACGCTGAGTTTCATCGGCGATTGCGTGAGGCGTTTCCTTGTGTGCTGGCCAATGAACGCCTGATTGTCTTCAAGCTTCAGCCTTGACGCGCCATGCCCAGCAGCCGCCCCAACACCATTCCGACCGTCATTCACCTGCTCCGGCAGTTACAGCCGCGCTCCATCCTCGACGTGGGCGTCGGGTTCGGCAAATGGGGCCACCTCTTCCGCGAATACACCGACATCAACGCCGCTGAGCGCGACCCGCCCCGCTACCGTCGCGAGAACTGGCAGGTGCGCATCGACGGCATCGAAGGCCACGCCGCCTATCTCACCGAGTTGCACCGATACCTCTACAACGAAATTCACGTCGGAGACACGTGCGAGTTGCTTCCGAAACTTCCGAACTATGACCTGATTTTCATGGGCGACATCATCGAACACTTCGAGAAGCCAAAAGGCCTGGAATTCCTCCGGATGGCAGTTGCCAAAGCCAACAAGGCCGTCATCGTCACCACGCCCAAGTTCGAGACAGCTCAGGAAAATCTCTGCGCCAATGAACTCGAACGCCACCGCAGCCTCTGGTCCGCGAGAGATTTCAGGAAGCTGCCCGGCGCGCTCGTGAAAACACTGGACCGGGCTACGCTGCTTGCAGTCATTGCAAAGCCGGGGATCGGCAAGTTGCTGCTCACGCCGCCGCCCGCACCTTCTGCCGGCGCCGCGTTGCGCCTGGCTCAAGCTCGCGATGCACTGATCGAACTCCTTCCTCTCGATGAACCATTCATCCTGGTGGACGAGGAACAACTCCGCTCCCTGCTGCCTCATCGCCGGGCCATGCCCTTCCTCGAGCAAGACGGGGCCTACTGGGGTCCGCCCGCCGATGATGCCACTGCGATAAGCCAATTGGAGCGCCTGCGTGCGGCAGGCGCCCGCCACATTGTCTTTGCCTGGCCGTGCTTTTGGTGGCTGGAGCACTACGCGGCTTTCGCGAGCCATCTTCGCGCCAATTACAAGGCCGCCCGGGAAGACGCGCTCCTGATCGCCTTCGCGCTCGCTCTCTGACTCGCTAAAAATGTAGCCGCCGACGTGAGGAGGCGGAAGGGAATCTACGACTCACTGTAGAAATCCGCCTCCTGACCTCGGCGGCTACGAGTCATCGGCCGTTTCTTAGCGGGCGGCCAAGAGCAGTCGTGGGCTTGGCAAGAACCTCGCCCTGCCGGAGCACCGGCGCGTCAATGCGTCATGCAGCCGTACCGGCCGAAGCACACGATGAACGCCAACATCGCGATCACGAACACCCAGACGGCGCCGTGAGTCGCCCAAACCAATGCACCCACCATCACCGCCGCGATAAGCGCCCACACAAGCAAAGCACCAAAGAAACTCATGGGCGGGGATGTTACCGGGCCCGCCGGACGGATCAAGCCCTGATCTGCGTTTATGAATCCCAACGGCTCAGAGGCCTTCCAGGATTGTCCGGACCGCCGTTCCTAACGCCGCCACGCGGACCGGCATTGGATAATCCGAGGGCGCTTCGAGCGTGTACGAATGTCGCGTCTTCTGCGTCAGCAGCCAAAACGCCTCCGGCCACTCGGGGCGAGAGCGCGGGTCAGCACTCGGCCGAATGATGCCGCCGGTGGCGGGCCGGTCTTCGATGTTCTCCGAGAGATCGATGGGGCAAACCTGCGCGACGCGCCGGATCACTGCTTCCGCCTGCGATGGCCCGTCGCCCGTTTTCACTTCGTAGAGGTAGAATCCATCGGCCTCCCAGTCTTCGTGCAGGCACAGCGTCACGTCGAACGATGGCTGGCGGCGCAACCACTCGATGTGCGCGCGAGTCTCGGCGGCTTCGGGGTGGAGATACTGGCGGTTGAGATCGATTCCCTGCGCGTTCTCGCGGCGGTTCAGGGGGAAACCAGTCGGATTGAGACACGGACAAAGCCACAAATCGACGAGTGCCGGCCAAGCGTCGTCCTGCAGAAGCTGGCGCACGGCAAGCACGCCCGCGGGTTCGTCGCCGTGGATGCCTGCCGACACGTAAGCGCGACGGCTTCCGCCGCGAATCCGCCGCAAGGTCTGAAGCCTGACCCCTTCGCCAGCCGGCAGCGTCTCGGATTCCCATCCGTGCCGCAAGGCCGCGGCCTCGACGTCGCGCAGGACGGTGGCTACGTCGATGGTTTCGCCGAAGTAGCCGCCGTGATTTTTGCCTAGCCGGTGCATGGGGACGTGATGCGTGGTGCGTGGTGCGTCAAGAATGTGGGCTTACTGGGTCGGCGTCCGGACAATGCTTGACGCATCACGCATCACGCACCACGTCTCAGCCCACTGGCGCCGCCTCTTCCTTGCGCTCCTCCCCGCCGCACTCGCACTCGGCCTGATCCGCAAACCCGTGCCTGTCCCAATCCGGATCCAGGCCCAGGTCGCGGAGCATCTGGAGGTCTTTTTCGACCGGCTGATTGAGCGTGGTCAGGTAATTGCCCACCATCAAGGCGCTGGCGCCGGCGGTAAAGACCATGCTCTGGAGGTCGCGCAGGTTTGCCGTGCGCCCGCCGGCGATCATGATTTCCTGCCGCGGCAGAATGAACCGGAAGCAGGCGATGGTCTTGAGTATCTCCAGTGGCGGCAGGGGCGGGAGCTTTTCGAAGGGCGTGCCGGGAATCGGATTGAGAATGTTGATCGGGACCACGTTCGCCCCGATTTCCTTGAGCGAAAAGGCCAGGTCGCACCGGTCCGCGCGCGTTTCGCCCATGCCGATGATGCCGCCCGAACAAATGCTGATGCCCGCGGCTTTCAAGTAGCGAATCGTCCCCAGCCGGTCCTCGAAGGTGTGCGTCGTGCAGTGCTCCGGGAAAAAGCGGCGTGAGCTTTCCAGGTTGTGACCGTAGCAGGAAAGGCCCGCCTCCTTCAAGCGGTCGGCCACGCGCTGGCTCTTGATGATCCCGAGCGAGGCGTCCGGCCGCGTTTTGCCCGAGGCCTTCAGCTCGCGGATGCGCTCGCAAACCTCGTCGAGCATCGGCCCTTCGTTGAGCCCTTTCCACGCCGCGACCAGGCCCACGGCCGTGACGCCGTTGCGCTGCGCTTCGTCTGCCGCCTCCTGCACCGGGCCCGGATCGATAAACCCGTAGCGGGGCGAACCGGTCTGGTAAAACGACGATTGCGCGCAGAAACTGCAATTCTCCGAGCAACCGCCGGCTTTCGCGTTCACGATCGAGCAGAGGTGAATCTTGTTTCCCTTGAACCGTTGGCGGATGCGATTGGCCCACGAGAGCAGGTCGTGAATGTCCGCGGGGTCCTCCAGTTCGAACAACGCCTGCGCCTCCTCACGCGTCACCTGTCCGCCGCCCAAGACACGCCGGCCCAGACGGGCGATGCCTTCCTGCGCGCTTAAGTCAACCGATTGCCGTGTCATGGTTGACAGCGTAGTGGCGGTTGGGCGGCGCGCAAGACTTCTTGAACACTTCACATTTTCCAATCGTCAACGCCGCGCCTTTTCCGGCACGTTCACGCCATGCCCGACACGGCAGAGGTCACGCGGCCTGACGCTCGTTCCGCCGAAGCGCCCGCCGGCGCAGTGACGCCGGCCGTCGAAGTCGCCGGAGTCTCCCGCGCTT
>WNGA01003958.1_pt1 | contig 21993 bp, 19 predicted proteins | sample 5400061 | NCBI WGS metagenome assembly WNGA01 (sample SAMN13153366, study PRJNA577476) | soil metagenome | isolation source: 100 cm soil or saprolite under grassland replicate 2 | place: USA:California | collected 2016-06-15
GGGCAGGTCCACGTGCGGCAGCATCCGCCCGGTCAGCTCCCGCAGCGCCACCAGGCTGGGTGGCTCCTCCAGCCTGTCCAGCGGCGCCACGCGGACCTCCGCGCGCCCGTCACGGCCCACCTCCACCCGCACCGTGCCCGGCCCGCCGGTGTGGGCCGCCAGCCGGGCGGCCAGATGCCGCCAGGCCCCATCCAGCAGCGCGCACTGCTCGGCCAGGTGCTGGACGACGTCGTCGGTGAGCTTGACCGCCAGCAGCACCTGCGGGCGGATCCGCTCCCACGCCGGCCCTTCCAGCAGCCTGGCGCGCGGGTCGCCCCACCGGGCGGAGTCCAGCGCGTAGACCTCACGGTGGCGCAGCGCCTTCCACAGCGCCTCCAGCACGCACAGCACGTACGCCTGCCGGTCGACCACCCCGGCCGGCAGGTCCGGGTTGCCGTGCACCAGCCGCCGCCAGGAGCCCACCACCAGCTCCGGGCGGATCTCGCGTTCGCGGACCCGCTTGCGGCCCAGCAGATCCGGCAGCTCCCGGACCGCATCCAGCACCACCTGCCCGGGCCCCCTGGCCCCGAACGCGATCACCTCCGCCAGCAGCGGCACGAACCCGCGCACCACCGCGAACCGCTTGACCAGCTCGGCCCGCCACGCGCCCTCGTCGTCGGCGTCCGGCGGGGCCAGCACCTCGACGGTGTGGACCGCCGCGGCCAGCCGCTCGCGAGGAGCGACCTGCTGGATCGCCGCCCACACCCCGGCCACGTCCAGCCCCGCCCCGCCCGTGGCGCTGCGGCGATCGCCGTCACCGGCGGCGACGGTGGTCTCCAGCAGCACCGTCACCGCTGCGGCCAGCGTCGCCGACGCCCGCGCCAGCCGCGGCAGCGCCGCCAGCCGCTCGGCACGGGAGGTCCGCTCGGCCACCCGGATCAGTTTGGTGGCCATCAGCACGCCGAACAGGTCCAGCGCGTCGTCCACCGCCGCCGCGGCCAGGCCGCGCACCGTGGCCACCAGCGTGGCGGTCCGCCGCGGGTCCACCCGGCGGCGCAGCACCGGCGCCTTGGCGGTCAGCCCGTGGCGGGCCAGCGCCTCCAGCCGGTTGGCGGGCACCGCCGACAGGTCGACCGCGCCGGCGCCCAGCCCCGCCAGCTCCGCGACCCGGTCCAGCTCGCGGCCGGACACCCGCGTCGGCCCGCGCCGCAGCCGCTCCAACTCGCTGACCCGCGCGTCCTGCGGCACCTGCAGCAGGTCGCCCAGCCGGCGTGGCAGCCCCGGGTCGGCGGCGATGGCGGCCTGGCTGACCGTCGCCCACACCCGCTCCTGCGCGGCGTGCGGACCTCCGCCACCAGCTTGGCCAGGGCGTGCACACCGGGCAGCAGCACGCGGTGCTCCCGCAGCCAGCCGGCCGCGGCGTCGAACAGCGCCTTGGACGGCTCGATCCTGGTCCACGCCCGGGCGGCCAGGAACCCGCGCAGCTCGGCGGCGGCCTGCGGCTCGCTGAAGGCCCGGTAGCCGAATGCCTGGCGGATCTCGGCCGCGTGCTCCCACTGGTCGCGGGCCGCGCCGCGTACTGCTTGATGCATGACGGGTCGGTGATACCGAGCTGGCCGGCGAGGAAGTCCAGCACCTCGGTCGGCACGTCGGCCGGGTCGGCCAGGAACGTGCCCAGGTAGCGGACCGTGGCCAGTTGGACGCTGAATCCCAGGCGGTTGTGCGCGCCACGCCGCAGCGCCACCCGTTCCAGGTCGGCGTCGTCGAGGAAGAAGAACCGCTCCAGCTCTGCCTGCGACGGCGCGCCGGTGAACCGTCCGAACGCAGCCGCCTGCGCGTCGGTCAGGAGCTCTACCGGCACCCGAGGCCTCCGCAGCACCACCACCGGGCGACATGGCCACCCGTCCTCGGCCCCCGCGCGCCAACTCTACCGGGCCGGCAACCCAAATGCTTAGCGGAGGATCCGTCCCCGATGTTCCTCAGACCCCGGCCCCCAGCCGCTCGAACGCCTCAAGCGCGGCCCGCAGGTGCGGCCGCGCCTCCGCCCGGCGCCGTTCGCGTCGCAGGAACTCGCCGTAGAGCAGCTCGGTGCGGGCGTGGTCCAAGGGGCGGTCGCTTCCGGCGTGCAGGCGGAGCGCCTCCTGGAACAGGTGATCGGCTTCGTCCCCTGACGCCAGCAGCGCGCGCGAGCGGGCGGCGACCGCGCGTGCCTCGGGAGAGCTGGCGGCGGCCCAGGCGAGGTAGCCGTCGAGCTGCTCGCGGGCCCGCTCGGGCTGGCCGGCGCGAACCGCGGCCTCCACCAGATCCGGGACGGTGTGGAGCGTGATCCCCTGGTGGCCGGGGATTGGCCCCGAGGTCCGAAGCGTCTCCAGCTGCTCGAGCGCCTCCTCCGCGCGGCCATTGGCGAGTGCGAGCGTCACCAGAGCACTGCGCGCGACCGTCGCCGGCTGGCCCAGGCGGCGCGCGGTCGCTTCGGCCAAGGTCTCCTCCGCGAGGCGGCGGGCCTCCTGCTCCTGTCCGCGCAGGGCGGCAGTCGCGTCGGCCGACGCGTAGCGACTCCGGTGCATCTCGCCGGCCGCCAGGTAGGCGAGCGCCCAGGCGAGGGTTCCCGCCGCGCCCAGCGCCCGGGCCCGCGTCACCGCCATGGTGCGGAGGCGCCGCCCGAGTGCGTGGTCACCGAGCCCCCAGGCCATGCCGCCGACCCGGACGAGGAGGTCGGGGTCGTCCAGCTCCTCCACCCGGGCTAGATCCGCGAGGAGGGTCGTCGGATCCTCTGCGACCTTCGTCCCCTTGGTCGCCAGGTGAAGGCGCGCCAGCAGCTCGTCGTTGGGATCGCCGCTCGGGGGCAGGCGGCCCAGCAGCCGGCCGATCTCGGGGACCGCGTCCGCCCGATCGGCCTGGAATGCGGCCTCGGCCGCGGCCAGGAGCACGCGCGTGGCACGGTGGGGGTCGACCCGCACCGCCTCGCCGGCCGCCTGTAGGAGGATCGCGAGCCCGTCCGCGGGCACGCCGGTGTGCAGCTCGATCGTCCCCCGCAGGTATTGGATGTCCAGGCGCACGGCGGCCTCCCGCACCCCAAGCCGCTCGCTGCGGTCCAGGAGTGCGCGGGCCCCGGCGGCATCGCCGCCGCGCCATGCTGCCCCGGCGGCGGCCGTCAACCGGCGGGCTCGATCCTCGTCGGAGCGGCTGAACTCCGCCGCCCGCTGCAGGGCGACGGCCGCAGCGGCATGACCGGAGCGCTGAAGCGTCCGCTCTGCCGACCGCTCCAGCTCGCACGCAACCTCCTCGTCCGGACCCTCAGCGGCCTGCGCGCGGTGCCACGCCCGCCGATCGGCCTGCGCCTCCTCACCGTCGAGCGCCTCGGCCAGCGCTTGATGGGCCTTGCGGCGGGCAGCCGGGTTGGCGCCGTGGTAGACGGCCGAGCGCACCAGCGGATGCCGGAACTCGACCGTCGGACCGTCGATCTGCACCAGGTCGGCGAGATCCGGGGACTCAAGCAGGCCGGGGTCCAGCCTGAGCCGCTCGGCCGCCCGACGGATCGTCTCGACATAGCCGGAGCCCTCGGCCGCGGCGAGCAGAAGCAGGGTCTGCACCTCAGGCTTGCGTCGCCGGGCTCGCTCGAGGAACGCGCGCTCAAGCTCCCCCGCCAGCCGCGGCGGCTCGTGCAGGGGGTCGCGGCCGGCCAGCGGCCAGCCGGTGAGCGCGCCGGGGAGCTCGAGCAGCGCGAGCGGGTTACCACCGGTGGCGCGCACCAGCCGACCCCGGTCCGCGGGAGCGAGCAGCGCTCCCCAGCGTGCGTCGAGGATCGCCGCGGCCGCGTCGGGGTCGAGCCCGGCCAGGTGCAGCTCTTCCATCCCGGCCGTGTCGATGTCCCAGCCCTCCCCCTCTCTGATGGCGACAAGCAGCGCGAGCGGCTCGGCCTCCAAGCGGCGGGCGACGAAATGTGAGCGCCTGGGCAGACGGGGTGTCGGCCCAGTGCGCGTCGTCGACGAGGCAGAGCACCGGTCGCTCCCCCGCGACCTCCGACAGCAGCGTAAGGGTGGCCACCGAGACCAGGAACCGGTCAGGCGCCTCCCCCGCCTCCAGCCCGAACGCGACACCCAAGGCCCGCGCCTGTGGTTCGGGCAGCTCCTGCGCCCGGTCCAGAACAGGGCGCAGGAGGCGGTACAGGGTCGCGAAGGCGAGCATCGACTCCGCCTCGACCCCTACGGCGCGCAACACGCGCATGCCGTCCGCCCGCTCGGCGGCGTATGAGAGCAGCACCGACTTGCCGATGCCCGGCTCGCCTCGAAGGACGAGCCCCCCGCCCTCACCTGCGCGGGTGCGCTCGAGCATTCGATCGATCGCGGCCTGCTCTCGCCGTCGCCCCAGGAGCATGGCGCCGATCCTACCGACCGATCGCCTTTCTTGGTCCGGCGCCCCAGACCGGGCAAGACTACGAATCCTCGTGATGCGGCGCCAAGCCCGTCACTCGTAATGTCGCGCTGATCGGACAAGGCAAGGATCTACGACCCCTTGCCAGCGCCGTGGCTGACGGGCGGTGAGATTGGAGATGACGACACCTCCAGCAGATCGTGCGGCGCAGCCGGCGTTCCCGACCACGACGCCGGCCGTGTCCGCACCCAACGGTGCTGCGGCCGCGCGGGCGGTGGGGGCCACCAAGGTCTACGGGTCGGGTGAGACCGCGGTCCGGGCGCTCGACGAGGTGACAGTCGAGTTCCCCGGCGGGCGGTTCACCACGATCATGGGGCCCTCTGGCTCGGGCAAGTCGACCTTGCTGCACTGCGTCGCGGGTCTGGACACCCTGACGTCGGGCCGGGTGTGGATCGGCGAGGTGGAGCTGGGCGCGCTGTCGGACAAGCAGCTCACCGTGCTACGCCGCGAGCGGGTTGGGTTCGTGTTCCAGTCCTACAACCTGCTCCCCACGCTCACCGCGCTGGAGAACATCACCCTGCCGCTGCTCATCTTCGCCGACGAGCCGACCGGCAACCTCGACTCCCGAGCCGGCGCGGAACTGCTCGACTTCCTGCGTCGGGCCGTGCGGGAGCTCGGCCAGACGATCGTGATGGTCACCCACGACCCAGTCGCGGCCGGCTATGCCGACACGGCGCTGTTCCTAGCCGACGGCCGGATCGTGGACTGGATGGACAAGCCGACGTCGCAGCGGGTGCTGGACCGCATCAAGGCTCTGGGGGAATGAGGTCGGCGTCATGTTGAAGATCAGCCTCAAGGGCCTGTGGGCGCACAAGCGCCGGCTCGTCGGCACGCTGCTCGCGGTGTTCCTCGGGGTGGCGTTCCTGTCCGGGACGCTGGTGCTTGGCGACACCCTGCGGGCGAACTTCGCCAGCCTGTTCACCACCGCCAACGGCGGCACCGACGCCGTCGTCCGCAGCGCCGACGCGATCCAGGCCCGCTCCGGGCGCGGTCCCGCGCCCGGAGCACGCGTCCGGGGCCTCATCAGCGCGGCACTGGTGGACCGGGCCCGCAGCGTCCCAGGCGTCGCCGCGGCCGAACCGTCGATCCAGGGCTTCGGCCAACTCGTCGGCAAGGACGGCAAGGCGATCAGTGGGAACGGGGCGCCGAGCCAGGCGGCCAACTGGATTGGCGACCCCGACCTCACCCCCTACCGGCTCGTCGACGGCCGAGCGCCGAGCGCCGACGACGAGGTCGTCGTCAACCGTGGCGCGGCCAAGAGCGGCGGGCTGCGCATCGGCGACATCACCACGGTGCAGACCCCCGAGCCGGTACGGGTACGGATCGTCGGCATCGCTACCTGGGGCACGGCCGACGGGTTCGGCAAGACCACCTACACCGCTTTCACTCTCCAGAGTGCCGAGCGGCACGTCATCAGGCAGGCCGGCCAGGTCTCCAACATCGCGGTGAAGGCCACGCCGGGCGTGTCCCAGGACGAGCTGGTGCGCCGCCTTCAACCGCTGCTGCCGCCTGGGGTCGAGGCGCTCACCGCCGCGCAGGTCACCAAAGAGACCACCGACGAGCTCAGCGGGCAGTTCCTCGACCTGTTCCGCACGTTCCTGCTGGTGTTCGCCGGGATCGCCCTGCTCGTCGCCACGTTCAGCATCGCCAACACCTTCTCGATCCTCGTGGCCCAGCGTCGCCGGGAGTCCGCGCTGCTCCGGGCGATCGGGGCGTCGCGGGGCCAGATCCTCGGGTCGGTCGTCGTGGAGGCGCTGCTCGTCGGTTTGGTGGCGTCGGCCGCTGGGCTGCTCGGCGGGTTCGGTATCGCCGGGCTGCTCAAGGGCCTGTTCAAGAGCTTCGGCTTCGCCCTGCCGGCCAGCGGGCTGGTCGTGACAGCCACCACCGTCGTCGTTCCCCTCGTCGTGGGCACCGTCGTCACGCTCGCCGCGGGTGTGGTCCCCGCGGTGAAGGCGTCGCGGGTGCCGCCGCTGGCCGCCCTGCGCGACGTCGCGGCCGACCGCGCCAGCGCCTCGGCGTGGCGGGCAGTCGCGGGGGTCACGCTCACCGCGATTGGCGTAGTGGTGGTCGTCACCGCGGTCGTCGGCGGTGGCGGCAGCGTGCTGTTCCGTGCTGGCCTCGGTGCGCTGCTGACTCTCGTCGGCGTGGTGGTCTTCGGACCGGTGGTGGCCAGGGCGGCGATCGGGTTCCTCGGCTCGCCGCTGCCGAGGCTGCGCGGCATCGCCGGCGCGCTCGCCCGCCAAAACGCCATGCGCAACCTGCGGCGCACCTCGGGCACGGCCGCCGCCCTCCTGGTCGGCGTCGGCGTGGTCACCCTGTTCACCGTTTTCGCCGCGTCGCTCAAAGCCTCGATCGACCACAGCGTCTCGACCTCGTTCGGCGGCGACCTCACGATCAGCACGGGCGGGTTCGGCGCCGGCGGGCTCAGCCCGCGGCTCGTACGCGACATCGGCACGCTCCCCGAGGTGCAAAGCGCCACCGGGCTGGGGCAAGGCATCGTGCGCGTGGACGGCGACGGCAAGACGATCAGCATCGCGGACCCGGCCCGGCTCGGCGAGGTCCTCGACCTCGACGTCGCCCAGGGGTCGATCACCGGCCTCGGGGACCATCAGCTCGCCGTATCCAAGCAGACCGCCGACGGCAAGGGCTGGCGGCTCGGTGCGACCGTGCCGGCCGCGTTCGCCGACGGCACCACCACCCAGCTCACGGTCGCCGCGATCTACCAGGCGCGCAACGTCGCTGGCGACTACCTCCTCAGCCGAGCCGCCTGGACGCCTCACGCGGTGCAGGACCTCGACTCGCTCGTGTTCGTCAAGCTGAAGAAGGGCGTGGGCCTGCAGGCCGGCAAGACTACGGTCGAGCAGGTCGCCAAGCGGTACGGCAGCCCCACGGTGCAGGACCGCCAGCAGTTCACCGACACGATCTCGCAAGGCATCAACATGTTCCTCTCGGCATCGTCTACGCGCTGCTGGCGCTGGCCATCCTCATCGCCCTTATGGGCATCGCCAACACGTTGTCGCTGTCGATCCACGAGCGCACCCGCGAGCTGGGCCTGCTCCGGGCGGTCGGCCAGACCCGGGGCCAGCTCCGCTCGATGGTCCGCTGGGAGTCGGTGATCATCGCCCTGTTCGGCACGATCGGCGGTCTCTGCCTGGGCGCGTTCCTCGGCTGGGCGCTCGTGCAGGCGGCCTCGAAGCAGAACATCGCCAGGTTCTCGGCGCCGGTCGGGCAGCTCCTCGCCGTGCTGGTGGCGGCGCCGTCGCTGGTGTGCTGGCCGGCGTCCGCCCAGCCCGCCGGGCGGCGAAGCTCAACATGCTGGAGGCCATCGCCACCGAGTAGCCGCCGTAGCCGCCCCGCCAGTGGGTGCCAGAAAGCGGTCTGGCTGCCGCAGCCCACAACGCGGCAGGGGCCAACCGGTCCACCAGAGAAGTGCTCATATTCGACACCCTCGGAGCCAGCCTGGCGCCCGGTGGATGTTGGAAGTTCGAGGCGGTACCGATCGAGATCCTCCCGCAGCCTCGCCACCGCCACCGGATCGGCATCCACTCCGGGCTCGGGCGGGACGAATCCTCGCACCACCCGTTCGCCGGTCACCGTGAGGTGGAACCACTGGCCAGCCCGAAGCGCTGCCCGGTTGCGGTGTGGGCGTGCCGCTTACAGTCGTACAGCACCTTCTGGTTGGCCCACGAGGCGGGTCGTTGCACCCTGGTCGCGAGCCCGTCCACGCACATCATCCATGAATACGAACTTGCTGCATGAGCCCGAATCGGGACTTTCCGTGCCTCTCACGTGATCGGCGTCAGCTCGAAGTGGACGGTGCTGCCGTACTTGGAGCGGTTGGTGCGGTGGGTCAGCGGCACCAGGATGCCTTGCAGCAATGGGTTCTTCCGGGCGAGGAGCCGGGCGGCGTGCTTGGACTCGGCGTCGTCGAGCCGCCTGGCGCGGGTGTGGATCGCTGGGCCCGTGGGGGTGCCGCGCACCGTGCACGGGGCGACCTCGACCATCGGGTTGTTGCGCAGCCGGCGCGTCTTCCCGGCCTTCTCGTAGCTGCGGATGAAGGCACGGTCATCGTCGACGGCGATGCTGACCGGCGTGCTGACCGGGGTGCCGTCACGACGGTAGGTAGTGACCAGGACGGTCTTTTGGCGAACGAAGGGCGCGAGGGCGGGGATCGTCTGGCTCATGATTCCTCCTTGCCGGTTGCATCGTTGTTTTCGTTGTTCCTGTCGGCGTTTCCGAGCAGCCCCGCCGCCATTTCGGCGAGCGCCGCGACGTAGCGTTCCTCGTCGATGCCGGCTGGGTGCTCGCCGAAGACGTCGCACAGAAGCCAGTAGTGGGAGACCGAGCCGATGATCACGGCTGCGAGCGCCGTCCAGTCTCGCTCGGCCGCCGGTGCCTGGGTGGCCAGCCACTGCGTAACGAGGCGGTAGATGCGCTGGATCTCGCCCTCGCGCATGGCGGTGAGCAGGTCGGGGAAGCGGCCGAGGTCGCGGACGAGTAGCCGGTTCAGGTCGCGTTCCCGGTCCAGCCGGCGCAGACCGGCGCGTGCCACCATTGCCAGGCGCGCCCGTGCCGGCAACGCGTCGAGCGCGGCCCGGTCACTCAGAAATGCGACGAGGTCCTCGCCCGATTCGATCTGTGTACGCACTCCCTCGGCGAGCAGCGCCTGCTTGGATGGAAAGTGCCGGTAGAGGCCGCCCGAGCCCGGGGATAGGCCTGCGGCTGCCTCGATCTCGGCGACCGTGGTCGCCGCGTAGCCCTGCTCCCCAAACAGCCGCATCGCCGCGGCGACGATACGTTGCCGCGTCGGGCTCCGTTCCCCTGTGGGCATTGCCGCTCCCTGTACACTGCAAGTAAGCACTTACTTGCAGTGTATGACAGGAAGCGGCGGCGCGCAACCCTTCCGCGTGGGTTCCTCAGGCGTTGGCTTCGTCGACGACCGGCACCAAGCCGTGCTGCCTCACGAAGTTCGCCACCTCGAGGTTGGAGTGCACCCTGCGCTTGCAGCCGATATTTCCAGCTGGCGCAGACCAAGGCTGAGCGGCACGGAAACTCGTGATCTGGGTCTCAGGCAGCGAGTTCGTACTCGTGGAGTGCAGGTCGTCGACACCGATGTGGATGACCCGCCGCACTCGGTTCCCAGGGTCGCGGGCGTGCCGACCAGCCTGCTCGGCGCGGCGGGTACCACCCTCACCGCCGTCGCGGGTTGCTTCTTGATCGACATACCCGTTGATGCTGTGGATGGCTCCACAACCCACCTTGAGGATCGTTGCGACCGGCCGCACCGCGACGCAGCGACTGGCCTCGACCCGCCGATGCCCTCCTGTCAGCGTTACCCATGCGCTCGGGTTCGCCGATCGCCTCAACGGCGGCTCCGTGGTCGCCGACGGTCGCGACCGCCACCTCGACCAGCAGGCCAGACGGCTGGGCTCCGCCAACGTGTGCGGCTGCCTGCACGCCCTGCTGGACGACGGCTGGAGCATCCCCCGCTCCCCACCCACTTCGACACCACCCAAGCGGCCATCCGCCGCGCCATCACCGACCACCAGAGGCACCTCGTCACACCTTCCGGAACGGCCCTGTCCAGGCGATGATGTTCACGCCGAACAGACAGAGCAGCTCATCGCTGGTGGGGGTATCGATCATGGATCAGGGGCCTGACTCCAACGCCGAGGCGCGTCAAACCGCCGGACGGATGCCCCGAGCAGCACCGATGGAGGGCGAGCTGCCGCCCCTGCTGTACCAGGGCCAGCCGCTGGCCTCCTGGGGCAGCCGAGTGGTCTCCTACCTTATCGACTTGCTCTTCGGGCTCCTGCTGAACGCTCCTGGCGGCGCCCTGATCGGCGTTGGCGCGGCGACGCACGGCGGAGTCCGTGTCGCGCTGATCGCCGTCGGCTCGGTGCTGCTGGTCATCGGGGCGATCGCGCAGATCTGGCAGTCCGGATGGCGCCAGGGCGCCCGTGGCCAGTCCTGGGGCAAGTCGATCACGGGCCTGCGTACGGTCAGCGCCGAGACCATGCGCCCGATCGGCGGCCCCATGGGCCTCCTACGCTGGTTTGTGGACAGCATCCTCGGCGCGATCGGGATCCTGCAGCTCCTGAACTACCTGTGGCCGCTGTGGGACCCCCGCCACCAGACCTGGGCCGACAAGGTCGTGGGCTCGGTGGTCCTGGCCAGGTAGGGGCGGCGCCCGGCACTCGGCGCGTGCCCACCACGGACCAGCGGACCGGCCGCGGCGCGGTCCTCCCCCGGCTGCTTTCAGCGACCCGTCGGCACCAACCCACACACCCGGCGCGGCCGGGACCGCGGCAGTCGTCAACGGCTACCGGGCGGGCCGCCGCCGGTGAACTCGAAGCACCCAGCCTCGTCCGGCTCACCGAGTCCGGCTCACCGACCTCCACCGCCGCCCGTCCGAGAGCACCAGCAGCCCCGGTCCGGCTCGACGAGGCCCGACTGGTCCCCTGCTGATCGGGGCACCGGCGCCCCACGGCCGGCCTTCGCCCCAGTGCATGCCCACCGTAACCGGAACCTCCATCTCACCGGTGCCCAGCTCGACCCGCAACACAGCGCTCGCCGAGCCTGTGTTGGAAGTCGATGAAGGGTGCGGCGGCCGGCGTCGAGACGAGTATGGGTCGCGTTAGCTCGCCTTGATGCCGAGGCGGGCCAGTCCATTCTCGAGTGGTGCGAGCGCGTGCCGGGCCTGGGCGCGGACGTCGCGGACGAGTTTGCGGTTCGGTGTTCCTGCCAGCGTCCCGCGTCGCACGTAGTCGATGAGCGTTCGGTGAAAGCCTATCAGGGCGTTGGCAACGACCCAGGGTTGCGCGTCGTCGGCGCGGGTTCCGGTTTCTTCGGCGATGAGGACGGCCAGCGATGCTGTGAAGCGAGCGAACACCTGTTGCTCGTGCGCGAGCAGCGTCGGACTGTTGGCAATCATCCGTCCGACCGCTTTGAGCTGCTCGCTCGCGCGCTCATCGGCGAGCAGCCCGTGCGACTCGATCACGAAGCGCGCGAACGCTGCGAGGATCGATTCGCCCGGCTTGCGCCCGCGGACCGTGTCGAGCAGGGCGGCTTCGAACGTCTCGAGGCGGTGGTAGATGAGCCACGGCTTGGATGGAAAGTAGTTGTAGACGGTCTTCGCGTCGACCTCGGCTGCCCCTGCGACCTCGGCGACGGTGACCGCGTCGAAGCCGTGCTCGAGGAAGAGGCGCATCGCCGTGTCGGCGATGAGCTGCCGCGTGCGCTGCTTCTTGCGCTCGCGAAGTCCGGGCTGCTGCGTCATCTGAGGTACCCGCGGTTGCGTCAGAGCCGAGTGAGCAGGCAAGTCTTGAGGGACAGGCGCAGCACGAGCGTAGCAAATCATCCATGCACTAGAAACTTCTAGTTTCGAGGATGTTCTAGCTCGGGAAGGTTTGGGTAGACCACGCGGGCGAAGCGAACGAAGAGGAGGCCTGATGGCCCAGTCGGCCGAGGCGACAAGCCACGGCCAACCGTCGGTCTCGACCGGGAGATCCTCGTTCTCGGAGCGGTCGTCGTCTTGGGGACGATCATGAGCGTTCTCGATCTGACGATCGTGAACGTGGCCGGCTCCGCTTGGTCGATCGGCTCGCTGATCGGTCCGTGGAGGGCGGAAGCGCTGGCCACGCTCGCTGCGGCGATCCCTGCGCTCCGCGAGGTCCGTCCACCCTGATGACCGGGTCGCGTACGCCCGAACGCCCACCGGTCGCGGTCACGGCGCGCCGCCTCGCCACCCGCTCCGACAGCCAACCAGCCGACGGTCACGACGACAGCCGCGGGAGGATGCCATGGAAGAGACGATCCGCACCCTGCAGGAGCGGGTGAACACGGCGCTGCTGGAATCCGACTGGGAGACGCTGAACGATCTGGTCACCCCGGATGCCCAGATCATCGGCCCCAGGGGCTTCATCATCAGCCGGGACGAGTGGATCGGGGTCCACCAGGGCAGCGACTACCAGCAGGTCAAGCTGGAAGCCAGCGACACCGAAGTGCACACCTACGACAGCGCCGGCATCCGGTTCGACGTGGTGGACTCCGAATGCACCTACAAGGGCGAGACCATCGCCGGCCACTTCCGGGTCACCCAGGTCTGGGCGACCGACCGCGGGCGGTGGCAGCTGGCGGCGGTGCAGTACACCTCGCTGCCGGCGTCGTCCTGACCCAGGACACCGCGCACCACGACCAGAGAAAGGAGCGCGCATGCCTGGCACAGCAATGCCGCCTCCCGATCGTAAGGCGCTGACCGGTCTGTTGGCTGGTGTCAGCTTCATCGCCGGGGTGGCCGGAGCGATAGCGCTCGCCGATGGTTCCTTCCCGCGCCCCGGCGCCGACCCCGCCCAGATCCGCACGTACTTCACGCAGAACGCCGGGCCGGCCCGGCTGAGCGCGGCCGGCCAGGCGATCTCGGCGGCCGCACTGGTGCAGTTCGCCACGTCGGTGGCCAAGCTGGCCGGGCGCACCGGCCGAGGGTCGCGGGCGCTCCAGGCGGCGGCGGTCGCCGGCGGCGGGCTCGCCGCCACGTCGCTGGCGACCTCCGCGGTGACCCACGCAATGCTCACCGGCCAGAATGATGACGACGATGCGGCCAGGCTGGCCCGGCGGGAGTTCGTGGCCGGTGGCCCCGTGCACGGCGTCGGGTTCGGCGTGCTGACCGGCGTGCTCGCGCTGGCCGGGCTGCGCACCGGCGAGCTGCCTCGGACGGTGGCGATCACCGGGCTGGTCTCGTCGGGCTCGAGCCTGCTGTCGCCGCTGTACTTCGTCTGGGAGCCCGCGGGGTGGCTCATCCCGGCCGGGCGGTTCCTCGGGCTGCTGGTCAGCGGCATCGCCGGTGTCCGGCTCGCCCGCGGCGCACACCCGCTCCAGCGGCCCGCAAACCTCGCGCTCCGCCGAGGGCGCACCTGACGGATACGCGCAGGTCCACGGTCTGGGTAACGGACAGCGCGGAGACGATGAGCAGCGGGACGCGACGCGGGCGGGTGCTGCAAAGGAGGTCACCGACGATGCCTGACGGCGGCGCCGCGGGCCTGCTCCTCGGTGGGGTGCTGACCGAGTACCTGGCCTGGCGGTGGTGCCTGTACGTGAACGTGCCGATCGCGGTCGCCGCCGTGGCCGTCGGTGCTCCGCCGCGCCGAGCGGTACTATCGCCGACGATGCCATCGCTTGATAGTGCGTTGCTGGGGTGGGCGGTACGCGTTGCCGCTCCAGGGGCGGATGTCACCGAAGTTCGCGGCTTGCGCGACGGTGGCTCGCCCTGGTTGGTGCGGCTCAGCCGACGTGGTGAGCCGCGCACTGTCGTGTTGCGAGTCGGCAGCGGACAGGACCCCTCGGCGCTGCGCACGGAGGTGGCGGCGCTTCAGCTCGCCGCGAAGCACGACATCCCGGCGCCACGGCTGCTCGCCGCCGAGCTTGCTGGTGACTCTCCCGCGGTACTGGTCGAGCTGCTGGCCGGAAGCAGCGCGATCCCGTCGGATCGCCCTACTGCTCGCCTGCGTACGCTCGGTCGCACCGCGGCCGCGCTGCACGCTGTCGCCGTGGAGCCCGGGCCTGCGTTGCCCAGGCGCGATCGGCCGATCGCCAGCCAGGACTTCGCTGCGCTGCGCCGCCAGCAGCCGGCACAGCCCCTGCTCATGGAGGCCGAGGAGCGAGTGACGCAGCTGCGTTCACGGGAAGCTGACGTCTTCGTGCACGGTGACCTGTGGCAGGGCAACGCCCTGTGGACCGGGGACACGCTCGCCGGTCTGGTCGACTGGGACTGTGCGGGCGCCGGGCCGCCCGGTGTCGATCTCGGTTCGTTGCGTTGCGACGCCGCCATCTGCTTCGACATCGAGGCCGCAGACGACGTCCAACATGGCTGGGAGGAGGTGGCCGGCCGACCCGCGGTGGACGTCGCGCACTGGGATGTCGTGGCTGCGCTGAGCACTCCCCCGGACATGGGCTGGTTCCCCGAAGCCCTCGCCGGGCAAGGCCGGCCCGATCTCAGCCGAGAAGTACTGCTCCAGCGTCGCGATGGGTTCCTTCTGGCCGCCCTCAGCCGGTTGGACGCCGATGGCGGGTGACACTACCGGGCGGCCCAGCGGCTAGGGCCGATCTGACGACGCCTGGTTGGTAGGTTTGGCTGACCAGCCGACAGCCTGCCAAAGGGAGGACAGGCGGTCAGACGCCACGAACTCACCGACCAGGCCTCGGCTGAGATCGCCCCATTGCTGCCGGCCAATGGCCGTCCTGGCGGGCAATGGGCTTGAGGCCACGCATCGGCCGTAGCCGCGACTGCGGCCGCCCATGGTCGGCCGCAACCCGGTCGGTGGTGGCGGTACGGCCGGGCGGCCTCGGCCAGAAGCGGCGTGAACCGCTGCACCCAGCGGTAACGGGCGGACGGTTCTCATGGTTGGAGTCTGTGCGCCGCCCACCTCACCGCCAACGCAACAGAGCTCGGCCTGGGGTATCAGTAGGTTAGCTGCTCATTCCAGTCGGTTCCGCGCCCCTCGGGGGTGAGGTCGTACAGGTTCCAGAGCGGTTCGATGGTGCCGACGTGGCGGGGATCCTGTCCGGGGTCGGTTGGTGCGTAGAAAAGCTCTGAGCCCCAGAAGTGGCGGATCGTCTCCCCATCGCGGTGGAACACGTTCAGCATCGGCCGCTGGTGGCCTTCCGCGGTCTCGGCGAGGTAATCGCGGTTGTAGGTGCTGCCCGCCGAGGACAGCAGGCGCAGCCGGCGCCAGCCGCGCTCCTCGGCGAAGGCCAGGATGCGCGACAGCGGCGCCTTCCCGGCGGCCGCGAAGTTGATGCGCTGGGAGACGTGCTCCGCCGCGCCGTCGAGCTGATCGAGCAGTGCGGTGCACGACGGGCACGGGCCCTCCACAATGGGCAGGAGCGCGGTTCGACCGCCTTGGGGGCCCGGCCGCTCGTCGCCGGGGTCACGGGGAAACATCATGCTGTAGATCACCAGCGAGTCCCTGCCGGGCGCGAACAGCTCAGACAGCCGCACGTCGGTCGGGTCGCCGTCCGGCCCTTGCCCTTGGAAGACGTAGTCCTGCGGCACGACGCCGCCGGGCGGCAACCGTCGCCTTGCGGCAGCCACTGCCTCCATGGTGCGGCGCAGCTCGATCTCCTGCTCGAGCAGCCGATCCCGCGCCGCCCGGTACTCGGCTGACTCTCCAGGAAACGTGATGCCCATGATTGCTCCTTCTCACAGAGTCGCGTACAGCTACAGCCTGTGCCTCAAGCGGCGGCCACCGGAAAGGATCTCACCCAGCACCGACATCAGGTGCCGACGTCCAACGACGAGCATCCGGTCCAAGCACTCGCGGCGGACCGTGCCCACCCACCGCTCCGCGTAGGCGTTCGCCCGCAGGGAAGTTGAGCGTAACCTTTGGCTGTCCGCTCGCGCACAGCTGGAGGTGATGCCGCAATGACCGGTCGGTTGCACGGTCGCACCATCGTGGTGCTGCTGGCCGAGGGGTTCGAAGACCTCGAGTTCTGGGTCACTGTGATGCGCTTGCGGGAGGAGGGCGCCCAGGTGACCGTCGCGGGGCTGACGACGCAGCCGGTCCATGGCAAGCATGGCCTGGAGGCGACGGCGGACATCCAGGTCGCGGAGGCGTCGGCCGATGCCTTCGACGCGGTCGTGGTTCCGGGAGGCTGGGCGCCCGACCAGCTGCGCCGCTCCGACGCGGTGAAGGACCTCGTACGCAAGGCATACCACCAGGGCAAAGTCGTGGGTCTCATCTGCCACGCGGGTCTTGTGGGGATCTCTGCTGGCATCGTGGACGGCAGGCGCGCGACCGGGAGTCTGGGCATCAAGGATGATCTGGTGAACGCGGGGGCGACATGGGTGGACGAGCCAGCGTTCCAAGACAGCAACATCGTGTGGGGCCGGGTGGTCGAAGATATCCCAGACTTCTGCCGCGAGCTCATCGCCGCGATCAAGACGAATCGAGCCTAACCGCCTATAGGGTGCGTAAATGCGTCCACGCAGCTCAGGGTGTTCACGGGGGAGAACCCAAGCCACTCACAGAGCGCGTGGGAAACACCCCCAGCAGCGCCGCCTGCTCGACCGCGCCGGCCTGACCCCACCACCCCGCCGGGGTGAACGGCGCCCGGGCACGGCGGAGGAGCCGGCGCGTCAGGGGGCGATCATAGTCATCCTGAGAATGGGAACTGGGACGATTGGCGGCGCCCCGGGCCGGCCAGGCGCGAAGGAGGCTACCGATTGCACGACCTGCTCATCCGTGGCGCGAGGATCGTCGACGGCACGGGTGCCCCGGCAGTGAGCGGGGACGTCGCAGTTGAGGACGGGGTGATCGGCGAGGTCGGGCGGCTGGGCCGGCCAGCGGCGCGGCGGGTGGTCGCCGCCGACGGGGCCGTGCTCGCCCCCGGCTTCATCGACCTGCACACCCATTCGGACTTCACGCTGCCCCAGTTCCCGCGGGCTGCGGCCATGACCCGGCAGGGCGTGACCACGCAGGTGCTCGGCAACTGCGGCTTCTCGCCGTTCCCGGTCACCGGGCCGGCAGCGCAGCTGCTGCGCGCCTACACCGGTTTCCTGGACGGCGGCCTCGATTGGGACTGGCGCACGCTCGACGAGTACGCACAGCGGCTGGCAGCGCTGCCGCTGGCGGGCAACGTGGCCCTGCTGGTCGGCCACGGGAGCGTGCGCATCGCCGTCATGGGCTTTGCCGACCGGGCGCCCACCGACGCCGAGCTCGCCGCCATGCGCGACCTGGTCGCCCAGGCCATGCGTCAAGGCGCGTTCGGGCTGTCGAGTGGGCTGATCTACGCCCCGGGCAGCTTCGCCGGCACCGCCGAGCTGGCCGCGCTCGCCGAGGTCGCGGCCCGCTCCGGTGGGTTCTACGCAAGCCACCTCCGCAATGAGGGGGCCGGGCTGCTGGACGCCATGGGCGAGGCGATCGGGGTGGGCCGGCGCGCCGGCGCCGCGGTGCAGCTCAGCCATCACAAAGCGATGGGCCGGGCCAACTGGGGCAAGGTCCGCGACTCTCTGGCGCTGCTCGAGCGCGCGAACGCGGCCCACGACGTGCTCGCCGACCAGTACCCCTACATGGCGGCCAGCACCACGCTGCTGGCGCTGCTGCCGGGCTGGGCGCTCGCCGGTGGGGTGCCCGCCCTGCGCTCCCGCCTGGCTGACCCGGCGGCACGCGAGCGCATCGCCGACGACCTGGCCCGCCGCGAGCGGGGCGAGCTCCGCGGGGACGAGGGGGAGCTCGACCCGGCCAACGTGGTGATCGCCGACGTCCGGCCGGGTCTGCTGGAGCGCTACCGCGGCCGCAGCCTCGCCGACAGCGCCCGCGCCGAGGGCACCGGCGCGAGCGAGGTCGTGCTGCGGTTGGTGGAGGGCGCACCGGGCGACGTGCCGATCGTGTGGCACAGCATGGACGAGGCGGACGTCCGCACCGTGCTGGCCCACCCGCTGGTGGCGGTCGCCAGCGACGGCTGGACCGTCGACCCTGGCCTCGGCGGCGTGCCGCACCCGCGCAGCTACGGCACGTTCGTGCGGGTGCTCGGCCGCTACGTGCGAGAGCAGCGGGTCCTGTCCCTGGAGGCGGCTGTGCGGAAGATGACCAGCCTGCCCGCCTTTCGCCTCGGTCTCGCCGACCGCGGCACGATCGCTCCCGGCACGGCCGCCGACCTGGTCGTCTTCGACCCTGACCGGGTGCTCGACCGGGCCACCTACGCCCAGCCCCACGCCTTCTGCGACGGCGTCAGCCACGTCGTCGTCAACGGCCGCCTGGTCATCGACGACGGCGAGGACACCACCGTTGCCGCCGGCCAAGTCCTCCGCCACCCGCCCCCGCCGGATCGGCGCCGTTTGACAACCTGACACGCCATCAGGGGTTCCGGTCAGGTCAGGTGGTCGTGGAAACGCGCCATTGGTGAGCGTGACGTGACACGCCGGCGGTCAAACCCGCAGCTCACCCGTCCCGACCGAGTTTCCGTACCCAACGGGCCATCGGCCGACGGTCCCTTGACCCGGGTCCTGGCTGCTCAGCGCACACAGCCGAGTTTCTGAACCCTGCGGGCACCCGCGAGATGAACATGCTGATCGTCGGCCGCGCGATCACCGGCATCAGCGCTTTCGTGGGAGACGCGGGAAGCCGGGACGCGCCGCTGGAGGCGTGCGCAGGGTCGCCGGCCCGCCGGTCCTGGAAATGAGCCCGCCGCCCGGCGAATCTAAGGCATCAGCCCCAGGTGGGACCACCCGCCTTAGACCTACCGTTATATCAGCGAAGAAGGGAGAACAGCATGAACAAGACGCTTCTCGACTACAGCGCCCTGTTGGCCGAGCAGCACATCGCCGACCTTCGCCGCGAAGCCAAGGCCGAGCGCAGAGCCCGCGCCGCCCGCCGTCAAAGGAGGGTCTGAGATGATCGCGCTGCTAGTCTTGGCCGCCGTTGTGGTCTTCGCCGTCGTCAGTGGCCTTCTCGGCTTCGACTCGCGAGACCAAGCCGACTGGACACCGCCCCACTCCCACAACCGGTGACCGCCACCAACACAGCCCTCGTCGTCCAGCCCAAGTTCAGACAGCCAGGACCGGTGCCGCAGTGTGCGGCATCGGTCTTGGAGGCGGTTCCGCATGAGGGGTCGATGCAAGCGGTTGCCGAACGCGTCTGCGACCAGAGCGTCCTGAAGCTGCTGCGTGCTGGGGTGATGCAGGACGAGACGGTCCGCCGCCCGGTCACCGGCACCCCGCAAGGTGGGGGTGGCAGTGTCACCGCGCCAGCCGCCTACCCTACTCGTCGAACTCGACACCGGCAGGTCCACCTGGCCGGGGTGACCGCCAACCCCAACCGCGGTTAGGTCACCCAGCAGGCCCGACCAGCCCAGCTGGTGCCTGGGTCACCGGCTGGCGGTGCGAGCAGCGCCGCGAACCGGTGCTGGACCTTTGTTGCACGCCAACCCGTCGGAACCGTCCCGCTGCCCGCTTCAGCAGGCGACGTACGGGTCGTACGGTTGGATCGACTCGGCGGGCTGATCCACGAGTATGGCCAGGTCGCATGAGGTGGGCGGGGTTTTCGGCACCCACAAGGTGTATCAGGCAGAGCGCAGCTGTCCACCCACGTAGACGGCCGCAATCCTTCGCAAGGCGGTGATATCGGTGATGGGGTCACCGTCGACGAGGAGCAGGTCAGCGTCGAAGTCCGGGGCTACCCGGCCTTTGCGGTCACCGACGCCGCACGCTGTTGGGCACCTCGATCCCGGTGGCGGTGATGAAGGTGCAGTGTTCGATGGCGTCGACGCCAGCGGCGAGGGCGTCGCGGATGGCAGTGAGGGGATGGGCATGGGCGGTAACAGCCAGCCCGGCGGCGTGGGCCTCCTCGACGACCGCCCGGAGCTCCTCCAGGGTGAACTGCGGGCGGGCCGCATCAGTGCCCGGGGTGTTGGCGCCACCGCTGGCCATGATCTTCACGATGTCCACGCCGCGCTCGGCCCGTTCCCGGACCGCGCGGCGCAGCGCCCGGACGCCCTGGGCCTCGCCACCCATGTTCCAGCAATGCCCCCGGGGGCTGGTGATCGGCGGACCCGAGGCGAGCACCGTCGGCGCTGCGGTGGTCTCTTGGTTGCGGTCGCGCCAGTCCAACACTGCCCAGTGCCGGTCGCCGAGGTCGCGGACCGTGGTCACCCCGGCCGCCAGGTGCACGCGCAGCGCATCCCCGATGACCGCGGTCAGCTCTTCGTCGCCGAAGGTGGGCAGCCGGTCCAGCGCACCGAGGCCGCTGTCACCGCACAGGTGGACATGGGTGTCGATCAGCCCGGGCAGCAACGTCGCGTCCGAGTAGTCGGCCACCGCACACCCGCCTGGCAGGGCCATGCCAGGGGGCTGGACGCCCAGGATGCGGCCGCCCTCCACCAGTACGACCCCGGCATCGGGCAGCAGCTGCTCGCCGCTGAACACCTGCCCGACCCGGATCGCGAGCATCTTGGCCTACTCGATGTCGGTTGCCTTGCCGATTAGCCCGGCCGATCCGGGCGAAGAGACGATGCCGGTCGCCTCTTCGCGAGCGGCACCGCCATGGTAAAGCGGCTACACCACCAACGTGCAGAGCGGCCTCGCAGTCTCACGGTCTGGTAAGTCTGCCAGGTGACGCCGCAGTGCAAAGCAGCCGCAGGCGGTAGTTGGTGAAGCTGCGGAAGCCGTGGTCGACACGCTTGACCTTCTTGATGAGCAGGTTCATGGCTTCGGTCGGCCCGTTGGAGCAGCCCTCGGTGGCATGCCATGCCAGGATCCCGGCCTCCCACTCCTTGACCGTGCGAGCCAGGCGCGACAACTCCACCACCCTCACGCCGTCCGCCCAACGGTAGAAGCGCTCCAGCGCGGCGCGGGCCGCCGGCATGCCGACCGCCGCGTAGACAGCCCGCAGCAGCTCCTTGCCCTGCCAGGCGGCGACCTCACCAGTCGGATCCCCAGCTGCCAGGACTGCCCGCAGCCGCGCTCGTCCCCGCTGGGTGAGCTGCTCTGCCGCGGTCAGCAGCAGCTTGCGGATGCGCATGGCCAAGCGGGGCCGTCAGCGCGCTGCCGTAGCCGCGCCAGGGGTCCAGCGCGACCGTGCCGACCTGGGCCAGCCAGTCCCGCGTCCGGGCGCCAAGCCAACCGTCCACGGCGGCCCTGGTGCGGTCGGCCACCAGATCCAGCAGCCGACCGCCCTCCAGGTCCACCAGGCCGGTGACCCACCGGGTGGGTGCCAGGCGGGTCGCAACGGAATGGCAGCGTGACTCAATCGAGGCTCTTTGGGCGTTCGGACGAAGCCGGTCCGGTGTCGCACCGTGACAGGCTCGGCCCAGTCTGAGCACAGGACCCACAGGGTCATGCTCTTTGAGAAACGAGGTCGTCATGCGACCAGCCCGCGTCATCGCCGCTGTCGTGCTCACCGTCGCCGCGGCCGCCGCCGGATCCTACGTCGCCTACTCCAGCACCCGCCCCTCCGCCGCGGCATCCGCCACCACCGTGGCGCCCACCACGACAGCCGGGACCTCACCCTCGGCCACGACCACCGCTCCCACCACCAGGGTGACGACCTCCACCCCCGGCACATCCCACGCCGCGTGTACCTCTCAGGCGCTCCTGCCGCTGCTCAAACACAAGTTCGACAACCCCTCCAGCGAGCTCACCATCGTGCGAGCCGACATCAAACGCTGCCGCAACGGCTACGCTCACGTGTTCGCCATCCCCAGACACAACCCGCGCGGCCATCCCCAGTACGACAACGAGCAGCTCTTCCTGCGCGACGCCGGCGGCTCCTGGCAGAGCGTGGCCGAAGGAACGGGCATCGCCTGCAGCGACGCCGACATATCCGCGGCGATGCTGCGCGCCTGCCGCGCACTCGACTACCCCACCCACCCCACGCCCGCGCCGACGCCGCGGATCGCCGACCCGGCGCTGGCGGCCAGGCACCTGTTCGACGCCTGGCAGGCCGGTGACCGGCAGCGCGCGCTCCAGGCTGCCACGCCGAGCGTGGTGCGCACGCTGTTTGCGTTCGCGCCGACCCAGGGGCTGCGGTTCACTGGCTGCCGGTTCTTGAGTCTGGGCTACGACTGTGGCTACTTGTCCGCGGACGT
>WNGA01005622.1_pt1 | contig 21986 bp, 18 predicted proteins | sample 5400061 | NCBI WGS metagenome assembly WNGA01 (sample SAMN13153366, study PRJNA577476) | soil metagenome | isolation source: 100 cm soil or saprolite under grassland replicate 2 | place: USA:California | collected 2016-06-15
GTGGCGAATCAGCCGGTGCAGCCAGATCGCAGCGCCGATCACAACGGCCCACGCCGCGGTCCAGCCGAACGCCCCCACCAGCGCCGTCAAGGTGTAATCGCTCTGGATCTGCGCCGGTACGCCCGCGCAGCCGGCACCACCCGCATGACCGCACCAGGGAACCGCGCCGAGCCCGAAGCCCGCTGGCGGCGCTGCTTGCTGGAACCAGGTCACGAGCGCGAGTTGATCGTTGGCCGAAGCCAGCGGCGCGGCAAGATTCTCGAGCCGACCCGCGGTGACGTCGTCGAGCGCGCCGAGCTCGAACAGCGCCAGCGTGATCCCGAAGATCCAGATCGAGAACAGCGAGAGCGAAAGCGCAAAGGCCGCGCGGTAGGCGCCGCTGCGCTGGTGCCACCACATTGCGATCGAAGCGGCGACAAATGCGCCGGCGCCATAGCAGGCGATGAGCAGCGGACCCATGTCGCGGGTGATCAATTGGACGCCGATCAGTACCAGGACCACGCACAGCAACGGCCAAACGTAACGCGCGAGCGAGGCGAGCGAGCTGCCGCTGCGGGCCAGTCTCTCCGTCAGCGGGTCGCCGCGAAGGAAGAAGAACCAGGAAGCGCCCACGATGAGCCACAACCGCGCGATCTCCGAAGTGAGCTGCGGCAGGTTCGCCGGGAGCGCGCCCACCGCTCCGACAAGACCGATCATCAGCAAGATGATCGCTGCAGTCATGGGCACGGAACCGACGCGCCGTCGGATGCTGCTCGCCAGCGCATCGACGAGCGAGAGCGTCCAGCCGAGCGCGCGTCCGATCGACTGGCGCAGGAAAATCATCACGGTCAGCGTCAGCATGCCGAGCCACAAATGTCCCTGGTGATAAAGCGCAAGATAGCGATTGCCGAAGTGGCCGTTGGCCGACAAGTCGAGTAACAGCAGCCAGCCAAGGCCGGTGGCCAGCACCAGACCCGGGTAGCCCACGCGCGAGGCGATCGTCTGCGGTCCCGACGGCAGGCGCTTCTGCAACCCTATCGACGCAATCAGCACGAACCCCGCGACGCCGAGCAGCTCCAGCACGAACGGCGACGGCGTCCCGAACGGCGCACTCGATGGCCGCGCAAGCTCGAAGGCGCGATCCACGTTAAACGGCCAGGGTACCGCGCCAATCCACGCTGCCGACGCCCACACCGCAAGGGCCAGCGCAACCCCGACCAGAGCGAAGTTCCGTCGCCGGGAGAGCTTCAGCAGGACGAGACCGGCGAGCATCCACCCTGCCCATTGCCAGCCCGCGGTGTGCAGCAACGCGCGCATTGCGTCGTTCTTGGCCGCATGCGTTTGCGCCTGGCGCGCCTCCGCCATCAGCGCCGCCGCATCGGAGAGTGCATCCGCCAGAGACAGTCCGCCGCAGCCACGGCCAGCGGTGCGCGAGGAGGCTGGCAAGAGAGCTGTTCCCGTCAGGGCCCGCGTCGCGCCATGCCCATCGAGGGCCGCGCCAAGCAGCAACAAAGCATTGGCCGGCGCGCTGTCACCGCGCTCGAAGGCGAGCGCATCGCCGCGCGCGATGGCGGCCTTCACCATGTTGAAGGCGCAAGAGAGCGGCAGCGGCGCGGCAGCATCGGCACCGCCGAGCGAGTAGCGTTCGATGTAGGGCTGCATCTCGGCGTCGATCGACTCGATTGCGTTGCCGAGCGCGAGCAGATTACCCAGGCCTTCGCGCTGCTGTAAACGCAGCTCCGCGCGACGCCTTTCCGCGTCGGCGAGTGGACGCTGGAATGCTCGGCCCGTCTGCGCAAAGGCGTCGACGAGGGTGAGCGGTACAGTTTCCGCGGAGGCTGCCCCGGAACGCAGCTCGGACCGCCGGCACAGGCGATCGCGCACCAAAGGCTCGGCGCGCGCGCCATGACTCGCGCACACTCCGGGAAGGACCGGATCGGGCAGGCCTACGACCGCGACAGCGGCATCGGCGAAGCGCCGGTCGCGGCCGCTGTCATTGGCGGCCAGACGCTCGAACGCTGGAAGAAGCGCAACGATCGCGGCGACGGCGAGCAGGGATTCGATCAGCGACGGCCACTTCGTCGCCGTCTCGGTGGCCGGGTCAACGCCAACGCCGATCGTCTTGGCTAGAGCCACACGCGACCCTTCGTGCCTGCGGCCAAGGCCTCACAACTTCTACATCGTGCAGACACGACGTGCCACTGCACGGATCGGGCTCCAGGCAAAGCGAAAGACGAGGGTGTCGTAACACCCTTGCAGCGCGCTCTTGTTACACGCGGTTACAAATCAGACCCAACGTCGGTTCGCGCTTCTGCAGCCGCTTGAAAACGTAGCAACTGCAGATTGCGTTGTCAAGCTGATGAATGTTGCGGTTCACCCCTCCAAGCTGTGCTCGCGGGATCCGTGTTCATCTCAGCTCGAGGGTTGCGGCAGCGCGAGCGCCCTGCGCCAGCGCGCCGAAACTTCGGCGAGCTGCGCCGGCGGTCTGGCGATCAGCGGGCGCGCGGTCTCGCGCACCAGGCGCTTGTCGCGCTCGTCGGTGAGGTATTCGACAGGAGATTTGCCGTCGATCCGCGCGAGGAACAGCCCGGCGAGCAAGCTCGCGATGCGGCTCTCGATCTCCGCGCGCGGCTCCCACGTCACGCCTTCGAGATAGGCTTCGGAAAAGGCGGCATAACAGGCGAGAAATCCAGCCGACCACTGCGGCCTGGCCACGCACTTCAACAGGAAGTGGTTGAGGCAGAACGCCGCATCGAACGCGGGATCTCCGTACCATGCACACTCCGCGTCGAGGAATACCGGTCCCTTGGGCCCGAGCAGGATGTTTTTCGGACTCACGTCCCCATGCACCAGCGCGATCCGCGTCTGCGCGGTGCGCTCGGAAAGCCCGTGCAGCGGACGTTCGAGGTCGGGATGACGAAGGGCCGTCGCCAGCAGATAAGGTTCGAGCCGGATCGCATGGAAGATGGCGTCGGTCTGGAAGCGCCGTGCGACATCGGCGTTGCCGGCACTCGCCGCGTGCAGGCGCGCGATGATCGCCGCGACTCGTGCGGCGGTTTGCGTCTGGACGACACCGTCGAGCAGCAACCGTTTCCACACGGGATAGCGTTCCGGATCGAGAAAGCTCATTGCAAAAATGCCCTGCTCCGGATCGCTGGCAATCGGCGCCGGCACGGCGTCGGGGCAGTGTTCGGCGGCGAAATTGATCCACGCCCACTCGTACGCGTTCCGTTCGATGGGCGCTCGCCATTGCTGGGCGACCTTGAGCTCCGGCAGCGCGCATTTGATGCAAAGGCTTCGATCGGGCAGATCGACGCGCCAGATATCGGAGGAGACGCCGCCGGCCAGGGGCGTCCAGATCGCCTCTTCGCCGGGCTTCGCGAGACCCTGGTTGCGCAGGAAATCACGCAGACGCGGATCGGGGGTGGCGGCGGTCATCGCGCACGCCTCGGCACGAGCGCGGCCGCGCCGGCGAAAGATGCGCCGGATCGTTCCTCGATGCGCAGCAGCTGGTTGTATTTCGCGACCGTATTCGAAGTGCGCAGCGAGCCGATCTTGATCTGCCCCGCCGCGGTGCCGGCCGCGAGGTCGGACATGAACGCGTCCTCGGTTTCGCCCGAGCGCGCTGAAACAATGGTCGCGTAACCCGCAAGCTTCGCCTGCGCGATCACGGCGAGCGTGCCGCTGAGCGTGCCGTTCTGGTTCGCTTTGACCAGCACGCCGTTGCCAATGCCTTCAGCGATGCCGCGTGCGAGGCGCTGCGCGTTCGTCGTGAAGAGGTCGTCGCCTACCAGTTGCACTTTGTCGCCGAGCCGTTCGGTAAGGAGCTTCCAGCCGGCCCAGTCCTCTTCGTCGAGGCCGTCCTCGACCGATACCACCGGAAAGTCGCGCACCCAGGCTTCGATCATTCCGATCATCGCCCCGCTGCTCAAGTCGCGGCCCTCGCGCGCCAAGCAGTAGTGTCCGTCCGTTGCCTTCAGCGTCGTCGCGGCGACGTCGATGGCGATGCAGATGTCCTCGCCCGGCATCAAGCCCGCGCGCTCGATCGACTCGACCATCAGCTCCAGTGCCGCGCGGCCGGTTTCGCATCCCGGGCTCAAGCCACCTTCGTCGGCGAGCAGCGTCGGCAGGCCGCGCTCGCGCGATACTTCGGCCGCGGCTGAGCGCACTCTGGCAAGCAGATGGATGGCCGCGTCGATCGACGCGGCGCGCATCGGCACGGCGAGGAAATCCTGCACGTCCATGCCGCGGCCTGCGTGCAGGCCGCCGCTCAGAATGTTGGTCATCGGTAACGGCAATGTCGGCTGCAGCTCTGCGAGATCGGCGATGCGCTCGTACAGCGCCTGGCCCCGCGACGCAGCCGCTGCGCGGCAGACAGCGATGGAGACTGCGAGCGTGGCGTTGGCGCCGAGGCGCTGCAATCGCGGTGTGCCGTCGAGCTCGCGCAAGCGATCGTCGAGGCCTCGTTGATCGGCGCCGTCCGTGCCGCGCAGCGCGCGCGCAATCTCGCCGTTGACGTTGGCCACCGCCTTCTGCACGCCGAGGCCCGCGTAGCGCGCCTGGTCGCCATCGCGCAGTTCGTGGGCTTCGGCGGCGCCGGTCGAAGCGCCCGAGGGCACGCTCGCGCGAGCGAAGCTTCCGTCATCGAGGATCGCGTCAACCTCGACCGTGGGCCGCCCTCGCGAATCGAGGATTTCCCGCGCATGCACCATGCGGATCGCGACAGCTTTCAGCTTGCCACCCCTGTCGCTCCCCCGTTGTCTTGGATTGGGGCCTGCCAGCCGCTGTCAGCGCGAATGATGCACGTCTTGTCCCAGCATCTCGGGCGTGATGAGCGTTATGCCGCGCTCGGTTACGTGAAAACGCTTCCGATCCTGCTCCGGATCGACGCCGGCGGTGAGGCCGGGCGGCAACCGGCAGTACTTGTCGACCACCGCACGCTTGAGCACGACATTGCGGCCGATGTCGACACTGGGCAGAACGACGGACTCTTCGATCGTGCAATAGCTGTGGACGTGCACGTTGGAGAAGAGAAGCGATCGCTGCACGGTTGAGCCGCTGATGATGCAGCCGCCGGAAACCAGCGAATTCGTGGCGATACCGCGGCGCGGAGGCTCGTTGTATACGAACTTGGCCGGCGGCAGCTGTTCCTGATAGGTCCAGATCGGCCAGCTTTTGTCATAAAGATTCAGCTCCGGCACGACGTCGGTCAACGCGATATTGGCCTCCCAGTAGGCGTCGATCGTTCCCACGTCCCGCCAGTACGGTTTACCCGCGCTCATATTGACGCAGCTACGCGCAAATTCGTGCACGTACACCGCCGCGCCGCGCCTGACCAGCGAAGGAATGATGTCCCTGCCGAAGTCGTGGGTGGAAGCGGAATCGTTGGCGTCGCGCAACAGCTCGGCGTACAGGAAGGGGGCGTCGAACATGTAAATGCCCATGCTGGCCAGGGCGCGGTCAGGCCGATCCGGATCCGGTGTGGGCTCATCGGGCTTCTCCTGGAAATCGACGATACGCCGTTGGTCGTCGACCGCCATCACGCCCAGCGAGCGTGCAGCGGCGAGCGGGACGTCGATGCATGCCACGCTCATCAGCGCGTCCCGGGCGATGTGATCGCTCAGCATCGCTCCGTAGTTCATCTTGTAAACGTGATCGCCGGCGAGAATCAAAACATGGCGCGGAGCATGCCGCCGCAGTATATCGATGTTCTGATATACCGCGTCGGCAGTCCCCTTGTACCAGCTCGGCACGATGCGTTGCTGCGCGGGCAGCAGCTCGACGAACTCCTCGAAACGACCGTCGAGAAAGCTCCAGCCGCGTTGCACATGGCGGATTAGGCTCTGCGCCTTGTACTGAGTGCACACCCCGACGCGCCGAATACCGGAATTGACGCAATTCGAAAGCGCGAAATCGATGATCCTGAACTTGCCGCCGAACGGGACCGCCGGTTTGGCGCGCCAGTCGGTGAGTTGCTCCAGCCGGCTTCCGCGCCCGCCGGCGAGGACAAGCGCAAGCGCGCTCTTGGTGGCTGCGCCTGGCACGCTGGGCTCACGGATCGACGCACGGTCGATCGCGAGCATGTCTGCCTCGACGATAGTTGGCATGGAGAGCTCCGGACGCGCCTCGCTTAGCTGTGGCCAACAAAGCCGTGATGTTCACGCGCCGGCCACGCGTTAAAATCAATCCTGCTCGCAGTGCGGTGCCGCGGTCAAGGAGGTTTTGGTGACAGCGTGCAACGACCTCATCGGGCCTGCACCGGCGGGCGCGCGGGGGTGCGCAACGATAGCCGTGCGGGCGCGATCAAAGCGGCATGGCTATTTCTCCTACCGACGATTCCGCCACCGAATCCTGGGAGTCGGTCGCCTACTTTTCGATGGAGATCGGGCTCGAGAAGTCGATCCCGACCTACGCGGGCGGGCTCGGCGTTCTTGCCGGCGACACCGTTCGCTCCGCGGCCGACATGAGCGTGCCGTTGGTGGCCGTATCTCTGGTTCACCGCAAAGGCTACTTCCGCCAGCGGCTTGATGCTGCCGGCAACCAGACCGAAGAGCCTGTCGACTGGCCCGTTGCCGAACGGCTCGCGAGCCTTGCATCACGAGTGACCGTCGCGATCGAGGGTCGCAGCGTGCAGTTGCGCGCGTGGCGCTACGATGTGCGTGGCATTTCCGGCCACGTCGTTCCGGTCCTGTTACTCGACGCGAACCTGGCGGAGAACGCCGCCGAGGATCGTTGCCTGACCGACCATCTCTACGGCGGCGATACGCGCTACCGTCTTTGTCAGGAAGTGATCCTCGGCATCGGCGGGGTGCGCATGCTGCGTGCTCTCGGCTACCGCAACATCCGGCGGTTCCATATGAACGAGGGTCATGCGGGCCTGCTCACCCTGGAACTCGCCCACGAAAAGGCGCGCGAGCGTGGTGAGACGACGATCACGCGCGAGGTCGTGCAGATGGTCAAGCCATTGTGCGTATTCACCACCCATACGCCCGTCGTCGCCGGACATGACCAGTTCCCTTTAGCCTTGGTGGCGGGCATCATCACCGGCTACGGCCATGACTTCGACGAGCGCGCGCGGGAGTTCTGCCTCGATGGCGTGCTCAACATGACGCAGCTGGCGCTCAACCACAGCCATTATGTGAACGGCGTGGCGAAAAGACACGGCGAAGTCGCCCGGCAGATGTTCGCGCAGCGCACGATCGATTCGATCACCAACGGTGTGCACGCCGCGACCTGGGCTGCGCCGCCGGTGCAGACCATGCTCGATCGCCACATTCCCGATTGGCGACAGGATAATGCCGGCCTGCGCCACGCATTGGGCATCCCCAAGCTCGAACTATGGGAGGCGCACACGAGCGCCAAGCAAGAGTTAATCAAGTGCGTGAACGAGACGACCGGTGCGGCGATGGATCCGAAAGTGTTTACGATCGGTTTCGCTCGACGCGCCACCGCCTGGAAACGCGCCGACCTCCTGTTCTGCGACATCGCGCGCCTCGAAGCGATCCATGAGCGAGTAGGTGCCGTGCAGCTCATCTATGGCGGCAAGGCACACCCCAACGACGACGTGGGGAAGGCGCTGATCCGGCGCATTTTCGAAGTCAAGGCAGCGCTGGGGGAGAAGATCAGGCTCGTCTATCTAGAAGAGTACGACATGCAGCTCGCGCGTTTGAACACCGCGGGCGTGGACCTGTGGCTCAACACGCCGCAGCCGCCGCTGGAAGCATCGGGCACGAGCGGCATGAAGGCCGCGATCAACGGCGTGCCGTCGCTGTCCATCCTCGACGGCTGGTGGGTCGAGGGCTGCATCGAAGGCGTTACCGGCTGGGCTATCGGCGATGACGCCGGCGTCGAAAGCGACGCCGACCGCGCCGCCGACGCCGCGTCCCTCTACGGCAAGCTCGAGCACGTGATCCTGCCGATGTTCTATGCCGAGCGCGATCGCTACGTCGAAGTCATGCGCCACGCGCTTGCGATCAACGGGTCATTCTTCAACACCGAGCGGATGCTCGAGCAGTACATGCGCAAGGCCTATTTTGCTTAAACCGCGTGCCCGCCGCGGGAGATCATGCCCACACCCGAGAACGCCCTTGCCGTTCTCTTCGTGACCCCGGAATGCGCACCGTTGATCAAGACGGGCGGTCTGGCAGATGTCAGCGCGGCGCTTCCGGCGGCGTTGCGACGGCTCGGGATCGACGCGCGGGTGCTCTTGCCGGGCTACCCTTCCGTTCGCAAGGCAGTGCAGAGTGGCGGCTGGGCCGATCTGCCCGCAGTCGAGGCGCTAGCGGAGTGCGGTGTCACGCAGCTCATCGAGGCTGCCCTGCCGAGCGGTGTTCCCGTCATCGTCGTCGAACATCGCTCCCTGTACGATCGCCCCGGCGGTCCCTACCAGAGCGAAGCCGGCGAGGACTGGCCGGACAACGCGCTGCGTTTCGGTCTCCTGTCGAAAGTTGCCGCAATCCTCGCCGGACCGTCGAGTCCCCTTAGCTGGCGCCCCGAAGTTCTCCATTGCAACGATTGGCAAACGGGTCTGGCACCCGCCTATTTGCGCTTTGCCGCGCTGCCGGCGGCGCGCCGCGCGACCCTGTTCACGATTCACAACCTCGCCTACCCGGGAGCCTGGCCGCCTGAATGGGTCACGCGGCTCGGGCTGCCGGCGGAGAGCTATTCCAGCGAGGGAATCGAGTTCCACGGCCGCATGTCGTTCCTGAAGGCGGCTCTCTATTACGCCGCCGCGATTACGGCGGTGAGCCCGACCTACGCACGCGAGATTCAGAGCGAGGCGCTGGGCTTCGGCCTGGACGGCCTGCTGCGCTGGCGGCGCGACGTGCTCTCCGGCATCTTGAATGGCATCGATACCGAGGAGTGGGATCCTGCCACCGATCCTCTGATCCCACGGCGGTACGACACGACCACGCTCGACGCGAAGACCGAGAATAAACGCGCGCTGCAGCGCTCGCTGGGTCTCGCCCTGGAGCCCGAGGTTCCGTTGTTGGGCGCCGTGAGCCGTCTCGTACCCCAGAAGGGGCTGGACCTTCTCGCCGACATCGCCAGCGCCATCGTTGGTCTGCCGGCGCAGTTGGCCGTGCTCGGCAGCGGCGAGGGCGATCTCGAGCGCAGGTTTCTGCAACTCGCGGCCCGGGATCCCGGCCGCATCGCGGTTCGCATCGGCTTCGACAACACGCTCGCTCATCTGATCGAAGCGGGCGCGGACGCGTTTCTGATGCCATCGCGCTTCGAACCCTGCGGCATGAACCAGATGTACAGTCAGCGCTACGGCACGCCGCCGGTCGTGCGTGCCACCGGCGGGCTGGTCGATTCGGTGGTCGACTGCAACCGCGAGACCATCGCCTCCGGCATGGCTACCGGTTTCGTATTCGACGAACCTCAGGCCGCGGCGTTCTTGGCTGCGATCAGGCGCGCCATCGCCACCTATGGCAATCGCGACGCATGGCGCCAGGTGCAGCGCAACGGCATGGCGAAGGATTTCGGGTGGGATCGCGCCGCCCGGCAATACGCCGACATCTATCGGACGCTCACCGGACGAGAGTAGGGTCAGACTCGATTTTCGTCGCTACCTGAACCCTCACGGGGCCCGACCCGGAAAGTCGTGCCTGACCCTACTTTCCCCACCTCGGGCCCGACCCGGAAAGTCGTCTCTGACCCTACTTTCGCTTGCTTAGCGCACGCTTAACGAGGGTAATATCAGCTGATCTGTGCCTCTCCCGTTTACTGTCAGGGATGATCCGATGAACGCCGACAATTTCGCGCCTCTGCGCCAATCCATGATGGCGGAGATTGCCGCCACGGCCATTTATGTGAGCGCGCGGATCGGCAAAGCGGCTTTTGCCGGGCGGGTCATGCAAGTCATGAACAAGGTGCCGCGTCACGCCTTTGTGCCCATCGAGCTTCAGCCGTATGCCTACGCCAATTCCCCGCTTCCGATCGGCTTCGACAAGACGATCTCTCAGCCTTTTATCGTCGCGTTGATGACCGACTTGCTCGATATCCAGCCAACTGACACTGTGCTCGAAATTGGCACCGGGCTTGGGTATCAGGCAGCAATCGTCGCGGCGCTGGCACAAAAGGTGTACAGCATCGAAGTCATCGAAGAGCTGTCAGAGCAGGCGAAACAACGACTGAGGCGCCTGGGCTACGTCAATATCGAGCTCAGGATCGGCAACGGCTATCACGGCTGGGCCGAACACGCGCCGTTCGATAAGGTGATCGTCACAGCAGCGCCGGAACTCATACCCTCACCACTGATCGACCAGGTGAAGCCCGGCGGCAAAATGGTGATTCCCGCAGGCTTGGCCGACGCTCAGCAACTCATCCTGGTCGAGAAAGACAGCCACGGAAGGGTGACGATGAAGGAGATCCTCCCGGTGAGGTTTTCGCAACTCGAGGAGCCCGACCCACACGGGCGGAGTTTTCAATAGGCGAGTTCGTTTGCCCGAGATTCTCAATTCTCGGGGGCGCTGCGCGCGCGCCACGCGGAAGACGGCGCGAAGATACCCTTAGCCAGACTTACGGTGCGATCGGCCGAGATAGGTCGACAGAACTTCCTCGACGGATGTCGGCTGGATATCGAGCTCTCGGAGGCCCGGCAGAGTCCCGCTCGCCACATTGTCTGCCTTGAGAAGATCAACCTGGCCAGTGGTGAGAGGCGGGTTCGGCAGGAGTTCGAACAAACGCGCCTGGGCCTCCGCCACCGCGAAGGGTATTGGCACGAGCAACCGGCGCTTGCCGACGATGCGTAGCACGATCATAACCAGCTCGCGCATTGTGTACACCTCGGGCCCGGCGAGCTCGTAGGTCCGGCCCGCGGTCGCGGGATCGGCGAGGATGCGGGCAATAGCTTCCGCCACGTTCTCCACATAAACCGGCTGCAGGCGCGAATGACCGCCGCCGATCAGCGGCAGCACTGGGAGCAGTCGGGCGAGATGCGCGAGCGTGCCGAACAGCGCGTCGCCGCGCCCGAACATGGCGCTCGGGCGGACGATGGTCGCACCCGGAAATTCTTGCTGGACCACGCGTTCGCCACGGCCGCGCGCGCGGATGTATCGAGAAGCGGACTCGGGATTGGCACCGATTCCGGACACGAGAACGAAGCGCGCAGCACCGGCCGCGGCCGCCTGCCGCGCGAGCGTCTCGGCGCCTCGCTCGTGCACGGCATCGAACGTTACGCCCCCTGTTTCGACATACGCGGAAACGGCATCGACCACGGCATCGACTCCCGCGATGGCGGCGACAACCGAGCCTTCGTCGCGCACGTCGGAACCGAAGACCGTGACCCGGTCCAAGCCCGCCGCGCGCAGAGCGGCGCGCGCGCGATCGGCATGTCGGACCGCGACGCGCACCGTCGTTCCCTCGTCAACGAGGCGCTGCACGATGCGCCGACCGAGAAAGCCGGTGCCCCCGAACACGCCGACCGTGGTCATGGCATTCGCTTCGCCACGCTGGACGCGATCGACGCGAGCACCGCATTCCACCTGCGCCGCTCCCTGCTTCGGGTAGACCGTAGGACATTGCCTGACATGACGGACCCGATCATGGGAGGCGGAACTTCCATGGCAACGCTCCGAGTCCAAGTTCTGTAGCACTGAAGTCGGATACCGAAGTCATTTTCCGAAAGGATCAGCAATGAAATCTCTCCAACTCGCAAACATTGCCCTGGGTTTCTTGCTCGCCGCATTCACGGCGAACGCACAAATGCCTGGCGTGACGGCCTCATCCGACGCCGGAAGCAGCAATCAGGATATGCAACAGGCACCTGACGAGGCAGCGGCCGTACCTGGCCTGACCAACGAACAACGGAACGCGATCCCTCCGCAACAGGACTCTACGCCGAGCCTGCCGGGAACGTCGAATGAGAACAAGGCCGACCCGACAGACCAGAATAATCCCAAATAATTTGACCGGGTACTCACGATGGCTGGGCAAAACGCTGATATTCGCGGTCAAACATGAGACCGGAGGCGGAATCCCATCGCGTTTGGATCGCGGCGGTTGGGAGCGCCGTATTAGGCGCGGCTGCCATGTATATCCTGGATCCTGACAAAGGCAGGCGGCGGCGGGCCGTTGGACGCGACAAGGCGCACAGCTTCATTGCAAGCGTCGGTCAACTGATCAATACCGCAGCGCACGACGCGTCCTATCGTATACACGGGATCGGCGCGCGAGCCCGGCGAGTCTTCAAGCCTGGCGGCACGCCCGACGACCTTGTGCTTATCGAACGCGTGCGCGCCAAGATGGGCCGAGTCGTATCGCATCCCCACGCGATCCAGGTGGGCGCTTATAACGGTCGCGTGACGCTGAGCGGACCCATTCTTGCCGGCGAAGTGCAGCAATTGCTCGACGTGGTCCACTCGGTGCGAGGTGCATTCGAAGTCGAAAATCATTTGGTCGTTCACGAACGGCCGGACTCCGTTTCCAGCCTGCAGGGAAACTCGGCGCGGTCTGAGATGCGCTCGCCAGTCGTTCAGGAAAGGTGGACGCCCGCGCTTCGGGTCGCGACCGTTCTAGGCGGAAGCTTGCTCGTGGTTTATGGGATGCGATACCGCAGCCTGACTGGAGTCGCAATCGCCAGCATCGGTCTGGGCTTGACCGCGCGGGGCGCGGCCAACGTGCCAATGAACCGGCTGTCCGGATTCGCACGAGGTCGGCGCGCGATTGAGTTACACAAGACGAGGCCACCAGATCACAGAAACCACGGGCAAGCTGCTTCGATCACTAACGTCCCTGCCCCTAGCGAAACGGACGAAGACAGCCCGTAAGGATGTGCTTGCTGGGAGCAACACGCCGGGCGAAGCCTCCACGGCCGAACCAGGACTCATCTGCTTCGTCGGATGCGAAAACGAAAAGAGTGGCGCAGCGATTCCCCCTCGGGTAAATTCGCCTCTCGCCGTTGGGGCGTCTCGAGAAGGGGTCTGCCAGAATGAATCGCTCCTGCCTGCTTGCTGTCACGATCGCGGCAATATTCGCAGTCGGCTGCGCATCGACGGAGCCAAATTCGGCTGAGCCGCGGTCGGAAAAGCGTTACGTGACCGGAAGCCGCATACCGGCTCCCGATGGAAACACCAGTGCCAACGTCAAATCGATCGAAACCAAGGAAGGGGTCGATGAGGCTTTGCGGGGCCGCAATGTGGTAGTGCCCGGGAAGGGTGGCCCACAGTAATCTTGGGGTTCGCCGATCGCTAACCGCGGTCTTTTTGGAGTGCCCCGAGGCCTGCCGCGCTTCAGGCACGGGCGTTTGCATTCGAGAATCGGAATTTCTCCTACGCAGAATCAGACTAGAGCTGATGGCGAACCGTTTCCAGAGCGTCGATATTATCGAGTTGCGCCTTCAGCCTTTTGCGCGTTGGCGCATTCTCCTCGAAAGGACCTATCATGGATCGAACCACGGCAACCATGGGTAATCTCAGCGGTGGCTCTAATGTCGCCAATCCGCTCGGCGCCAAGGTGGAGGGTGTAGCGCAGGCAGCCCATCAGGCAACGGACAAGATCGCGGAGAAGGCCACCACGCAAGTAGATCGCCTCAGCGGAACCGCCCACCGCGCAATCAACAACGCAGCCGATACGGCAACCTCAGCGGCAGAGTGGGCGTCGACGATTCCCGACCAGGCAAAACAAGTGCAGACGCGACTGACGGAGTCGGCATGCGCATCAATACGTGCGCGTCCGCTCGCTACGGTTGCCGGGGCGCTTATTATCGGGTATCTGCTCGGCCGGCTCGCGCGCTTGTAAGGATCAAGCTGCAGAGGTCCCGCACGCTAGGCTTGGGTTGTAGGATTTAAGCCGACCTCGATCGCCCAGCCGCCTTACACCAAATTCGGCGCGCGACCGATAGCCGCATCTCGGTGATCGGAGCAGCATCAATCACTCGATGAGTGGCTTCAAGGAGGTCGATATGCTCACACAAGCGATCCGCCGTGCATCGTTAATCGTTGCCCTCGCTGCGGTGCCGGGTTTGGCCGCCGCAGCGGGATCGCAAGCTGGAGACAACGGTCGCCAACCAATCGGCGCCGATAACGATTCGCCGCGTCAGGCGATACCCAATGCCTCGACAAACAACGGGACATGGTACGACTACAACGGTCCGGCCTATTACGGAGCGCCTTATTACGGCCCGCGTTATTACATCTCGCCGTATGACGGCGTGCCCCTTTATTTCGGCCCGACGTACGATCGGTGGGATGTGTCGCTCTGCGATCGACTACCTTTGGCTGAGCGAGCCGCGTGTCGCGATGCCGCGATAGCGGGTTACGACTACCGCTATTACCCCGAGTACCGCTACTACCCCGAGTACCGCTATTATTATCGAGATTACCCCGGCTATTATTATTATCCCGGCGATACCTCGACGCGTAACACGAACACGACTAACCGGTGCTTGGCGCTCAGTGGCGCGGCAAGGGTTGACTGCCTCAAGGGTGCGGCGCCAGGCGGGTGAAGCTGAAGTGGCGAACCCATCGCGCCGTCCTACAGCATCTTCCCCAGTGTCCTACGGAAAAATCGGACGCGCGCCGATTGCTGAGAATGTCTAGCACGGGGAAACTGCAGCGCAGGTAGGGCAGATCCATGGCGCGATCCGGCATGCCGACCGCAGTCCAGATCGTCCATCGGATCTGATCCCTGCCCAGGTTATGAACCAACGCCTCGCCGTCGCGAGGCGTTTTTGTTATGGGCCCCCGCTCAGCCCTCGAGCGTAAATCCGACTTTGAGCGTCACTTGCCAGTGCGCGACCTTGCCATCGGCGATGTGGCCGCGCGTTTCGGTTACCTGAAACCAGTGCAGGTTGCGGACCGTCTTGGCCGCTTGCGCGATAGCGTTCCTGATCGCATCGTCGCTGCTCGTGGCCGATGAACCCGTCAACTCGATATGCTTGTAGGTGTGCTCGGTCATCCTGTCTCCGCCTGATCGTTATTCCCACCGCGTGCGGGGAGTTACTCGAGCTTGCCGACCCGCCGGACTGCGTCGGCCAGCTTCTTCGCGTCAGCGTCCCAGAACCTCTGCAGCTCCGGTGCGTCCAGATATTGAATCGGCGTCTCGACCGTCGCCATTGCTGCGACAAATCTCGAGTCGGCCGCGACCGCGCGAGCGGCTTCGCGCAGCTTTGCGAGTATCGGTTCGGGCGTGCCTGCCGGCGCGAACAGTGCGGACCACTGGAAGAAGACGGCGTCGAATCCGGCCTCGGAGAGCGTCGGGATATCCGGCAACGAGGCCAGTCGCTTATCGCCCCACGACGCGAGCACGCGCAGCTTGCCGGCCTTCACATGCTGGATCACCGTCGACGGTCCCGATGAAATCGCATCGACGTTGCCCCCGAGAAGCGCGACCACTGCGGGACCTCCGCCGGTATACGGCACGTGCAGAAGCTTGATGCCGGCAACGTCCGCAAACATTTCCATCGGCATGTGCATGGTGCCGTAATTGCCCGATGAGCCATAGGTGATGGCGCCCGGTCGGCGCTTCGCATCGGCGACGAATTCCTGCAGCGTCTTCCAGGGGCTGTCGGCGCGCACGGCGAGCACGGTCGGGTCGGCGGTGAGGCGGGCAATCGGTACGAGCTGATCGAGTTGGTAGAGCGGCGGTCGGCCGATCACTTTGTCGGCTTCGGGCAGGATAGAAATCGAGGAGAGCGCGAGCAGCAACGTGTAGCCGTCCGGCTTGGCTTTGGCGACGTATCCCATGCCGATGCCGCCGCCGGCGCCCGGCTTGTTCTCGATAATGACCGGCTGCTTCAGGAAGCGGCTCATCGCGTCCGCGGCGGGCCGCGCGACGATGTCGGCGACGCCGCCCGGTGGAAACGGCACTACCAGCGCGATCGGTTTGGACGGATAACTGTCCTGACTCCATGCCGGCGCGGCCAGCGCGGTTGCTGCAGCCGCGATCCCAAGCGCGCAGTACAGCAGGTGGCGGGGTTTCATTACGCCTTTTCCCTGATCAGATACGCAGTAGCGCACGCTCGCGTAGATGGAGCAATCGGACGGTAAGCGATGCCGGCGGTCGCCTCGGTTGTGCGCCCGCTTTTGGAGCGTCTCCGTATTATCGCCCATGGCGCCACGATTGAGGATACCCGATGCGATTACCGACAAGGCGAGATACTTGCGCGCGGCCGCCATTTCAGTAGCATTGGCTCGTCACCCAACGAGCGAGGCAAAGCGACATGTCCAAAGCCAAAGGCGGCAGCTTCCGTGGCCGCAACGCGAAGACCGCACCTACGAACCCATTGCCGCAGACCGCGCGGCGGCCGACCATGCCGTCGGTGCCGCGCGTCGCACCGCGAACCCGCGCCAGCCCCAAAGGCCGCTAAGCGGAAGTCGTCGGCGTCAACCGTCGCATCGCTAGCAGGCGTCGCGCCGGACGACGGCGTGGCATCGGCGGCAGCGTTATGCGTAGTGCCGCCCGAAGCGATTGGCGAGGAACTGCTCGAGATCCGCGTCTTCCTGCCGCACAAAGCCGCGCTGGGGCAACGCGCCTTCGCGCATTAGGTCGACCATTGCGCATACGCCTGCGGCGGTCGTGATCTGGATCGCCGAGTACAGGCGCATCGCCAGCGTATTGCTATAGATCTTCTTGGCGAAGGACTCCTGCGTTAGACGCCCGTCCTGGATACCGCTTACCGTGACGAACACGAGCACGACGTCCTGATGCGTCATCGGCACCGAAGCCTCGAGCACGTCCTTCAGGAGGTCTCTGCGCTGTCCGAGGCGAAGGTCGCGGATCAGCATCTTGACCAAGTCACGGTGGCCCGGATAACGGACCGTCTTGTAGTTGAGGTTCTCGACGCGCCCTGAAAGTGTCTCGCAGAGCGTGCCCAAGCCGCCCGAGGTGTTGAATGCCTCGTAGACGATGCCGTCGAGCGAAAAAGCCTCGACCTCTTCGAGTGCCAGCGTCTCGCGCAACAAGCCGTCAATGATTGCCTCGCAAGGGTTGCAGTATTCGTTGATGAGCCCGTCGGTGCTCCACGTCAAGTTGTATTTGAGCGCGTTAGTCGGGTAGACAGGCAGCGCGCCGACGCGCATCTGGACATCGCGCAAGCTTTCGAACTTCCGCGTCATCGCGTGGGCAAGGATGGAGATGAAACCCGGTGCGAGACCGCACTGCGGCACCAGCGCGGTGCCCGCGCCGGCGGCCAGCGCCTTGACGCGGCGTGTGCTCTCGACGTCCTCGGTGAGATCGAAGTAATGCGCGCCCGCGGCCACCGACGCCTGTGCGATCGCCGGCGTCAGGTAGAACGGACAGGCGCTGATCGCCATCGCGTTTCCGCCGATCAGCGCGGCGAGCGCGCGCGCATCGCCAAAGTCGGCGCGCGTCGTCTTCACCCCCAGCGCGGCGATCGGCGTGAGCCGAGCCGGATCCTGGTCGGCGACCGTGAGAGCGTAGTCCCCGCAGCCATGCAGGAACTGCGCAATGGTTTCGCCGATCTTGCCGGCGCCGAGCAGGATGAGGGGCGTCATATGCAGGTCCTGACTGTGGGTACGGTTGCCGGGGTTCGTATCGAGCGTAACGGACGTTCTTGTCGAAATATAGGCTGCAATATGTCGTTTTGAGGGTATAATTTTGGCGAAATGCCGGTTAATCCGACGAATCGACGGCCATCTGCGGAGCAGCAGCGCTTGCTTGCATTACTCCGGCGCAACGCGCGCGAATCGACCGCGTCGCTCGCGCGGAAGCTTGGCGTCGCACGGACGACCGTTCAGGAGCGCATCCGCAGGCTCGAGCGCGATGGCGTGATCGCCGGCTATACGGTTCGCATCGCCGATGGCTTGGCGCGGCAAAGGATCACGGCACAAGTGCTGATCAACGTCGATCCCAAGGCCGGAGAGCGCGTGGTACGCGAGCTCGACGCCCGGCCGTGGGTGCGCGCGGTGTACGCGCTATCGGGGGTATTCGACTACGAGGTTCGCATCGAAGGGGCGAGCACTGAGGAGATCGACCGCAATCTGGACGCCATCGGACGCATCGATGGCATCCAGCGCACGCAGACCTCGGTCGTGCTCTCGGTCAAGTTCGAACGGTAGCGTTTAGCCACCGCTCCGAGCGCATCGCCCGGTTTTGAACCGGACGCGACCGGCGGTGGGTGCCCTCTGGGCCCGTTCTTGAGGTGGAGGCTGCGGAGCCGGCGCACCTTGCTCCGCTGGCCTGCCCTTGCCTTCCCGCATCGCCCGCTCCTGCGGCGGCTGCGGCGCCGGCGCAGCTTGCGGCGGCGGTGGGGCTGCTCTCTGCGCACGTTCTTGAGGTGGAGGCTGCGGAGTCGGCGCAGCTTGCTCCGCTGGCCTGCCCTTGCCTTCGCGCATCGCCCGCTCCTGCGGCGGCTGCGGCACCTGCGCACCTTGCGGCGGCCCGCCCTTGCCTTCGCGCATCGCGCGTTCCTGCGGCGGCTGCGGTTGCGGCGCAGCTTGCGGCGGCGGCCCACCTCGGCCTTCCCTCATTGCACGCTCCTGCGGCGGCTGCGGCGCGGGCGCAGCTTGCTCCGCGGGCCTGCCTTTGCCTTCGCGCATCGCTCGTTCCTGCGGCGGCTGCGGCACCGGCGCAGCTTGCTCTGCTGGCCTGCCTTTGCCTTCGCGCATCGCCCGTTCCTGCGGCGGCTGCGGCACCTGCGCACCTTGTGGCGGCCCGCCCTTGCCTTCGCGCATCGCGCGTTCCTGCGGCGGTTGCGGCACTTGCGCACCTTGCGGCGGCCCACCCTTGCCTTCCCGCATCGCGCGTTCCTGCGGCGGCTGCGGCGCCGTCGCCGCGCCCGGCGGAGTCGGACCCGGGGTGGCGGCACGCTCGGCCCGCGCGCCCTTACCTCCACCTTCCTTGCTCAACGGTTGTGGAGTGACGGTCGGTGCGACGACCCTGAACTTCGCTGTTTCAGCCGCGCGCGCGGGTGCCATGCCCTTCAACTTTTCCGGTTCGAGCGGCTTGCCCGGTTGCGCGCTGAGCAACGGCGCCTTGGTTGCGAAAGACGGCGGCGGTGGCGGCGGCGCAGTCTTCGCGACGACGCGCCGCTCCAGCGCCGCCGGTGGCGGCCGCTTGGCGACCGCGACGGCAGTGGCTGCCCCGGCTGCTGCCGCGCCGGCGGCGAGAACGCTCGCGTGCGACGGCGCCACGGCCACAACATTCGACACCGGTTCGCGTGTGATCACCTCTCTCGGCACCGGGATGACGTTCCTCGCGACGGGTTGCGCTCCGGTGAATGCCGCGGTCGACACGGCCGTAACCGCCCCAGGCGCCTCGCGGTTGCGATAGACGATGTTGGTCACGTTCACGTTGTTGTAGACGTTGTTCACGACCGTGGTATTGACCACCGTGTTGCTGACGTTGACGCTGGTGAAGTATGTCCGGCTGACGGCGTACGACGGCCGGTAGACTTCCCCCGGACCCAACGGGAACCAGCCGATTCCCGTCACCGGTCCGGTCGATATCGACAGGCTGAAGCCGCCGCCGCCGATGAAGGCGACCAGCGCCGGGGCATAGATCGGACGCACGGCGATCGGACCAGGCACCCAGCACCACCGGCTCGATACAAACGCCCAGCGGCCATAGTGGAACGGCGCGAAACCCCACGGCGCCTCGTCGATCCAGCTCCAGCCCCAAGGATCGATCCAGCCCCAATGCCCGGTGCGGTATGGCACCCAACCGACCGCAACCGTGGTCGGAAACCAGACGTTGCCGTAGCCCTCGACGTTGCGCCAGCTACCGTACTCGTCGAGATCGGAATACCCGACGACGTCGGGCGAGACGTAACGTGAGCTCAGTGCCGCATCCTCGCGCCTGTTGCGATCGAGCGACCAGCGGTCGAATTCATCCGGAGGCGGTAGCGAGTCGACGTAGTAATCGCGCAGGCCTTCACCCTGGAAGGTGTATTGCTGGCCTGCGCCGACGACATACGCCGCACCTTCGCCCCAGGCCTCGCCCTCGCCGCTACGCACGCGCACGATCGTCGCATTGCCGTTCGGGTCGACGTCGATGCGATAGTCGCCGGCGCGCCGGATCGAGAAAGCCAGATTCGGCGTATCGATCTCGAACACCTGGTCGGAATACACGCGGCGAACGCGCAGGTTCAGCGTGCCCTGCGCAACTTCGATCTGCACGACGCGATCGTCGAGATTCAGGATCGTCGCGCTCGTGTTGCTGCCGAGCCGCGCCGACGCGGTACCGATTTGCAACTCGGCGCGCGAGCCGGCGTCGGACCAGACGCGGTCGCCCGTGACCAGCGGGCGGTTTGGCTGCGCCAGCACCCATTCCTCCTCGCCCGCCGGGGAGAAGCTGACGGTGCCATTGATCTGGGCCAGGCGCGCGACGCGGCCGGGCGGGTCGGCCAGCACCGTGGCGCAGGCGATGAGCGCGGCTGTGCCGCACAAAGCGGTAATCCAATTGCGAAAAAGGTTCCGCGATCGGTTCATGTTTTCGTCCTCGGTCGAAAGTCTCGTTGTCTGTCGTCGATTTGCGACGCAAAAGCTTGTACCGATTTCCAGCCGGCGCAAGCATTACACGGTTTCTTGCATTGCTTGCCGCGCCGGCCGGTACGGCGTGCACGTACCGAGGGCGCAGCAGGAACCGTGCCGTTGCCACCATTAACGCTGGAGGCGATTGCGGCGATGACAGCGTCGGAAACGCGAGGCCGAAAATGCGGGCAGGGCTACACCGCCGCGCCGATCCTGTCGCGGCAGCGCGTGACCCACTGGGCGGTAAGTTCTTCCTGCACCCGGTTTTGCGCCAGACGCGCTTCGAGCCCTTCGAAGACGACGGCGTCGAGATTCTGATCCTGATTGAAACAGGAGAAGACGTAGCTGATCTTTCCCGTCGCCGGGTCGCGATGCGGCTGCAGGCACTGCGCGCAGATCTCCTTCATCATGCACTGCATCGGCGAGTTGATCGAGCCGATGCCGCGCTGCGCCGGCTTGACGAACGCCTTGAGCTCGCCGTGCCGCGCGGCGGCGACCGCCGCCATCATCCGGTCCGAGCCGATGGCGATCATCCGATCGCCCTCCGCAAATGGAATCGGCTGCTCGCCCAGAGCGCCGCTCGCGTACGCGACCATCGCCTGCACGATGTTGCCGACGAAACTCTTGTCCTGCGCGCGCCCGGGCACGAAGCCGGGGCCCTCGTCGCAGCACCACACCACGACGTCCGCCGCCGCTTCGATTTCGGCCACCTTGTAGCGATCGATCATCTTGCGATAGCCGGCGAAGTAGAGCACGCGCGAGCCGGCGTTGCGGAACGCCCGTCCGATGGAGAGCAGGACGGCATTGCCGAGGCCGCCGCCAGCGAGCACGACCGTCTCGTCGCCCGCGATCTCGGTCGGCGTGCCCGTCGGACCCATCAACACCACCGGCTCGCCGGGTCTGAGCATGGCACAAAGATCGGAAGAACCGCCCATCTCGAGAACGATCGTCGAAATCAGCCCTCGCTCGCGGTCGACCCAGGCGCCAGTCAGCGCGATGCCTTCCATCGCGAGCCGCGTGCCGTCGACCTTTGCGGCCAGCGTTTCGAAGTTCTGCAGGCGATAGAACTGTCCCGGCGCGAAGCGGCGGGCGGCGGCCGGGGCGTGCACGATGACCTCGACGATCGTCGGGGTGAGTCGCACGACGCGCTCCACCGTGGCGGAGAACTCGCCGTGGATCCCGGCGAGGAAATCGGCGTCGGCGAGCGGCGACGCAGCCGCCTGCCGCGCCAGCATGTGGCTCACGATCGGGTAGCCCTTGGTCGCGCTCGCCATCGCCTTCACGACATTGCCGTAGAACGACGGATGCAGATCGCCGAAGAAGCTGATCGCGCGCCCGTCGGGTTCGAGCGCCGTGAGCACGTGAGTCGTCGCGGGTTTTGCCAGCCCTTTCTCCGGCCGGACGTGCTGACCGGTTTCGTCGATCGCCTCGAAATAGCGGCCGTCGAGGCGGAAATGCAGCGGGTCTTCGCGCGCCGCGATCGTGTTGGGCTGCGTGCCCGCCGCAATGAGTATCGTTCGCGCAGGCAGCTCCGCGCGCCCGGTTTCATGCCAGACCCCGTCGCCGTCGGTG
>WNGA01009839.1_pt1 | contig 21985 bp, 17 predicted proteins | sample 5400061 | NCBI WGS metagenome assembly WNGA01 (sample SAMN13153366, study PRJNA577476) | soil metagenome | isolation source: 100 cm soil or saprolite under grassland replicate 2 | place: USA:California | collected 2016-06-15
GACGGATTAAACAACAAAGACACGATGGCAGCGTAATCCTGCTCCACGATGCGGGCGGCGACCGCTCGCAAACAGTGGAAGCGCTTCCGCGCATTTTGGATTGGCTGCATACGCGGGGGGACACCGTCGTGCCATTGAGCACGTTGCTCGGAACGACGCGCGACGCAGTGATGCCGCCCGTGCAGGGCAATGGTCAGTCGCTCAGCCGTATTGTCAGCAGCACCGGGTTCCGCGTTTACCACAGCATCGAAGAATTCCTCTGGGCCTTTATGATCGTGGCGACGGCGCTTGTCGTCGTTCGGACCTTGATTGTCATCTGGCTTGCGGCTCGTTTTCGACGCCTACCAAGAACAAACTTCGCGGAACCGATAAGTATTGTGATCGCCGCTTACAATGAAGAAAAATTAATCGCGGAAACTCTGCGCACGCTTCTGGCCACGGATTACAAGGGCGAAATTGAAGTGGTCGTCGTCGACGATGGCTCGACTGACCAAACTGCTGCGGAAATTGAGCGCGTTGCGCGGAACGAATCGCGTATTCGTTTATTCCAGCAGGAAAATCGCGGCAAAGCGCGCGCTCTCCAACGCGGCCTCGCCGCCGCGCACAACGCAATCGTCGTTTTCATTGATGCCGACACGCAATGTCAACGCGACACGCTGCCGCGCTTGCTCGAGCCGTTCGCAGATGAGCGCATCGGCGCGGTGTCAGGTCATGCGAAGGTAGGGAACTTGCGCACGTTCATCGCGCGTTGTCAGGCGCTGGAATACACCTGCGGCTTCAATCTGGATCGGCGCGCTTACAACCTCTGGAAATGCATCACGGTTGTGCCCGGCGCGATTAGCGCCATTCGCAAGGATGCGATTGACCAAGCGGGCGGGCTCAGTTTGGAAACGCTCGCCGAAGACACCGATCTCACGCTCTCGTTACACAGACACCGTCAACGCATCGTGTATGTGCCTGACGCGATCGCGTGGACAGAAGCGCCCGAGACGGTGGCCACGCTCGCGCGGCAACGTTCGCGGTGGGCCTACGGTACGCTGCAATGTCTTTGGAAACATCGCGACATGGTGTTCAACTGGAACTATCGCGCTCTCGGCTGGTTCAGTTTGCCCAGCATCTGGTTTTTCCAAATCATTCTCGTGGCCATCACACCGATGGTGGATTTGTTCCTGCTGGCGTCGCTGCCATTTGGCGTCTGGAGCGCGGTGCTGCCGTTCGTCATCACCTTCCTCGCAATGGACGTGCTCCTTGCCACGCTGGCCTGCATGCTCGAACGTGAACCGATCGTGCGCGCCTGGCGCATCCTGCCAATGCGCCTGATCTATCGCCCGATGCTCAGTTACTGTGTCTGGAAAGCAATCCTGCGCGCCATCAAAGGCGCATGGGTCAGCTGGGGCAAACTCGAACGTACCGCCAGCGTGCCTGTCAGGGCCTGATTCGACGTTGGGCGTTGGACGTTGCGCGTTCGACGTTCTCTTCGGTCTCTAAATCCAACGGGCTTTTGACTCCGATACCTGGCTTATTCAGTACGTGCGTGTAAATCATCGTCGTGGAAACGTCTTTGTGACCGAGCAACTCCTGGACGGTTCGAATGTTGTAACCGTCTTCGAGTAAGTGTGTGGCGAAGGAATGCCGCAGCGTGTGGCAACTTGCCGGTTTTGTGATTCCCGCCAGCAGCACAGCCTGTTTTACTGCGTCTTGCAGTAGCTTCTCCGAAACGTGATGCCGCTGGACGCGGCTGGAGACTGGATCTATTGATCGCTTCGCGGCAGGGAAAACGTACTGCCACATCCATGCCCGATGTGCATTGGGATATTTGCGCTGCAACGCGTCCGGCATATGGACCGAGCCGAAACCCGATTGTAAATCGCGCTCGTGCACAGCTTTCGCATGCGCCAGATGCTCCTTCAACGCTCGGCGCAAGCGTTCCGGTAGCATCGTCACCCGATCCTTCTCACCTTTTCCGCTCCGCACAACGATTCGGCTGTAACCAAAGTCGACGTCCTTGACGCGTAGACGCAGACATTCTAGGAGCCGAAGGCCACTGCCGTAAAGCAGTTCGGCCATGAGCCGATATGGCGGTCGGACGTGAGCCAACAGCGCGCGCACTTCAGGGCGCGTCAACACCACTGGCATCCGAGCCGGTTTGCTTACGCGCAAAGCGCCGTCGAGTCGGCCAAGCTTTTGCTCCAGAAATTGCTGATAGAGGAACAGCAGCCCGCTTAGCGCCTGATTTTGAGTGGAAGCCGAAACATTCTGCTTCGTGGCAAGAAAAGTTAAAAATTCGACAATCTCCTGCTCGCCCATGTCACGCGGATGCCGCTTGCCGTGGAAAAGAATGAACCGCCGAATCCAGTCGAGATAAGCCTGCTCGGTGCGCAAACTATAGCGCCGCGTCCGCATGAAAATGCGGAGCTGCTCGAGTAATTTAGGCTTGCTGGCAACAGCGGTTTGCCTTGTAATCGGTTCCAACTTCCCGCGACCGTAAATGATTTGCCCGTCAACTTCCAATCCAGAATTAGACGAAGAAATCTTCGTGTTTTTTTGCGAATCTTCGTCTACTTCTCGTTAGATCGTAAGCGCCGTGAAGAGGCCACTCTTTAGTCCGATGATGTCGTTTGTGGCGGCTTCGGGCGCTCTGGTCCTTGGCACGCTAGTTCGTTTCCGTGCTTTGCCGTTTCTTCGTGGCGATACGATTCTTTCGGCTGGGAACCTAGTTCCCACGGAGCAGTGGGCCGCATTCATGTCGCGATTTTTCTACATTGCTAGCGCCGTTTTCTTGGCCGTGGGGTTGATCACGCTGTTGACGCTGTCGGACGCAAATCGTCGATATATTGCTCAGCTACCACGATGGCAACGCTTTTTGATCTGGCCATGGTAGCATCGTTTATGTTTTCGCACGCAGACGATCTAACCAATCGATGAAGCCAACGGCCCCATTACGAAATAAGTTCGACGTGTTTGCCACGACACCCTGCCGTGGCTTATCTCTTTCTCGTTAGATGTTACGAGCTGCCACATTCGTCTTTGCTGTCGTTGCGCTACTCGTGCAACACGTAGACGGCCAACGCCCACACGAGCCTTCGGCTTTAATCGGCTGGACGCCTCCCCCATCCCCCCAGTATGACCGTCCACCAATCCTTCTTAGCGGTCGCACTCCGATTTATCCGATAACCCGGCTACAGCGGGGACAATCCGGCGATGCTTTGATTGCATTCACCATTGATGAACACGGCATCCCGCGAGACTTTCGCGTCATCCGCTCGGATTATCCCTATTATGCATCGCACGCAATTGTTGCGATGCGAGAATGGCGGTTTCAACCCGCGCTGAAGAATGGAAAGCCCGTTGCCGTCCGTGCGCGGATACCATTTAAGTACCGAATAGGACACTGAGACTATTCATCTAACCAATCGATGAAGCCAACGGCCCCATTCCGAAACAAGTCCAGTGTGTTTGCCACGACACCCTGCCGTGGCTTATCTCCGTCTCGTTAGATGGAAGTTCCCTTCACGCTTCGTAGCAGCCGAAAAAAAGCAGTCTTGCGTCTGATGGGATGCGTTGCGTTCGTAGCGATTGCTCTCTCCATGGACCACTCGCTGTTCGCGTACGTCGGCGTCGCGTTCTTCGGTCTTGGAGCCGTCGTGTTCACGATGCAGCTGCTACCAAACAGTTCGTATCTGCGCCTTACACGCGAGGGATTCACGATGTGCAGTTTGTTTCGTTGCCACACGATCCAGTGGCGACATGTCAGCAAGTTTGGTGTCGGACGTATTTACATGAAGAAAGTTGTGGGGTGGAATCCCGCACACGAGATTTCGAAAGCCGGCAAAGCCACAAAAGCACTTTCTGGTTATGTCTCGGCTCTTCCGGACACGTACAGTTTACGCGCTGAGGAGTTGGCCGATCTGATGAATCGTTTGCGAGATGAGTATGCGGCGCAATCCATCTAACCAAGCGCTGGAGCGAACCGCTGACCGACGTGAAGATTTGCTTTCGATGACTTCAACACTGAAACCCACAGCTCAGCTCGGTCTCGTCAGCGGTCGCTCAGCTTGTTCTCGTTAGGCCCCTACAGAGCGTCGTGGACTTGCCGGCATACTTTCGAAGACTTTGGATGGGCAGCGTTACTGCGCCGGAGAACATCCGCTGGTTCCTTCCTGTGTGGGGCTGGTTCGCCCTCGTTGTTTGGGTAGAGCTACGGCAGTCGTCCTCCCAAGTTTTGTTCGTCACATTCTTTTTCGTGTTCTTCGCATCCGCGGTGCCGTTCTTCTGTCGTCGCGTTGGGATGCTTCGCCTCGGGCTATTCGGCTGGCTTCTTCCCGCTATCTGTGCCACCGTCGTGACTCAGCTTTTTCGCACGCTCTTTCATCTATCGTGAGACCTTCGATGAAGCCAGCATCAGGCCTAACCAACCGATGAAGCTAACGGCCCATGGCGAAATGAGTCCAGCGTGTTTGCCACGACACCCTGCCGTGGCTTATCTCTGTCTCGTTAGGTGACTGACCGCACAGTGTGAAGCGAGCCCTCCTAGGATGTCTGCTACTCGTGCTTGCGGTCGTCGTCGGCATGTGCTCGCGCCCGTACACCCGAGACAATCGTCTGCTCGGACGCGTCCGAGCAGAGTACTCACGCATCACGCATCCGGCGTCGAGTTCGGCTCTTGCCAGCTTTTCACAGCTCGGTATCGCGGCCGGCGGCAACGGCAATCACTGTGATTACCTCGTCGGAGAGATTCGCGAGAGTGATGACGCTCCAGAGCAGATCAAGGCACATTACTCCACATTCCATTTCCCCATGCTCGATCCGCAGAACTCGCAGTGGGCAGCAGGTGAGGACGTGGCGGTCAGCGTGGAGTTTCCCGGCACTCGGGATGATAGTGGCATTCTGCGCTACGACATACCGGACTTGCTCAGAAAGGCTCGGACGCAGCAGCGCAAGAAGACGCTCTATGTCGTATACATATTGGACGGCGGTTACGAACCCAACGGAGATTGGAGATGCCACTAAATCACCTAACCAATCGCTGGAGCCAACCGCTGACCGTTGTGAAGTCCACGTTTTGATTTTATGAAGCAGTTCCCCACGTTTGTCGCGCTCGCCGCCGCCAGCGGTGGCTCAGCTCCGTCTCGTTAGACCTCATCACTATGCGCACTCTTTCAATCACCACACTCGCTCTGCTCGCTAACATCGCATTCGCGCTTTCTTCGTACGCTACACCGTTCGAGACGCTCCCGGACGGTCGCATTCGACACACCGTTTCCGATTTCGTCTTTCCGAAGCGCATTGGTGTTTTCGAGCGCGAGAAAATGCAACAGTACAATCAAGCTGGATCGGACGTTTCGGCCGGCTACAACGCTGGCGTTCTGATCGCGGCGACTGTTTATGTTTATCCCGCTCCCAGCCAGCAAGGCGCAGATGTACTCGCGCGAGAGTATGCTTCGAAGCGCGCCGAGGTGTTGCAAGGACATCAGGGCGTCGCTGTTCTATCGGAGGGCGCGACTACCGTCTCCCAGGGCGGCAGGAAGTACTCCGGGAAGCGGGCATATTTCTCCTACCGAGACATTTTCGCCCGCACCCCACACAACGTAAAATCTCAGTTATTGGTTTTCCGCGCCGGTGTGATCGCGCCGCTTATCAAAAGGTCTTTGATTCCCTGGCTCGTCCTAGCGATGACGTTGAAGTCGTGCGCGGATGTATGATCAGCAAAGAGCCCTTTCGTCAGCTCCTCTCACAGATTCAAGATGGTCGATTCGATGATTACTTGTCACGGAAGCCGAGGTGATTATGAACCGTGGTTTTCGTTAGATGCCGAACAATGAGACCTCCTACGCAGCTTCCAGATCAGTCAGGATCGTTTGCCACGTGCTCCGCGCATGGTAGAAGTTGCGAGAGCCATGCAGCAAAACATCGACAGTATTCTCGACGCCGCGGAGCAGCAGCAGGCGAGTGACGTCTTCCTTCAGGAGGACGAGATACCGCGGCTTAAGATTAATGAACAAATCATCGTGTTCGGGGACGAACCCCTGTCGCTCGCGCACATAACCGCCTTCTGGCAGGCCTGCGGCGCGAACGCTCAGAGCGATGGCGACATGGATCGCGACACCGGCTTCGTCTCGCGCACGCATACGCGCTACCGCGTGAGCCTGCACCGCACCATGGGCCGCCTCGGTGCGGTCTTGCGCCGCATCAAGACGAACGTGCCTACATTGAAAGCGCTCGGAGCGCCCGAGTGGCTCCTCACCCGGTGGGGCGCTCGCGAGCACGGCCTGATTCTTTTAACGGGACCAACCGGCTCAGGGAAATCCACCACCATCGCCTCCCTCCTTCAATGGATGAACGAGAACCTGGTGCGACATATAGTGACGATCGAGGATCCCGTCGAGTATCAGTTCACCAGCAAGCGCTGTCATTTCACTCAACGACAGGTGGGACGTGACACCGGCAGTTTTGCGACCGGATTGCGGAGTGCCCTTCGTCAGGCGCCGGATGTCATTTTCGTTGGTGAGATCCGGGATTACGAGACGGCGTTGACGGCCCTCCAGGCTTCGGAGACCGGACATCTCGTTGTTTCGACCCTGCATTCGGAGAAGGTTGCCGACACGATGGAGCGCTATTTGAATCTTTTTCCGGCGGAAAACGAGAAGCATGGTGTGAACCTTCTGGCAAACCAGCTTTCTGGCGTCCTGTGCCAGAAGCTGGTTCAATCTGCTGACGGAGGCCTGCATTTGCTGGTGGAACACGTGGAAAATGCCGGTGCTATGCGCGACTGGATCGCTCGACGAGAGTTGCAGAACATCGATCAGTATATCTCCCGCGGATCGGATCCTGCCGCCGTTTCATTTTTGCAATCGACGCTTAACGCTCTCAAGGGCAAGATGATTACGGAAGAGACCGCCTTGGCTTCAGTCAGCAATGAATCCGAGCTGCGTCGCGCCATGAGGGGAATCGGCTAGACGGTTCTCGGCACCATTTGAATACTTATGAAGAAAGATGACTTGATCGATTTTCTGGTTCTTGCCGCCCAGCAGGGCGCTTCTGATCTTCATTTGACCCCAGGGGCGGCACCGATGATACGCGTCGCTGGTGTCATCAAGCCCCTCACCGAAGACGCAGCGGTGCTGTCTGCGGAAGATACAAGGCGATTGGTTATCGATGCTTTGAAGGAGGGACAACGCGCAAAGCTGGAAAACGAATGGCAGCTTGACTTTGCGTTGCAGGTTCATGATCTCGGCCGGTATCGCGGAAATGCCTGCTACGTGTCAGGTGCGATTGAGGCCAATTTCCGGCAGATTCCTGCAGAGATCCCCGATCTGAAGTCTTTGGGACACTCCCCCGTGGTAGATCGCTGGTGTGACGAGACCGCCGGGCTGGTGCTGGTGACTGGCGCGAGCGGTGAAGGCAAGAGCACAACACTGGCGAGCATGGCTCAGACGATAGCCGGACGGCGTTCCGTCAACATGGTCAGCATTGAGGACCCGATCGAATTTGTTCATTCGCAGGGGCGGAGCCTGGTGAACCAGCGCGAGGTCGGTTCCGACGTGCACAGTTTCGCTTCAGGGCTCAAGAACGCGTTGAGACAGGATGCGGACGTCATTCTTGTTGGAGAGTTGCGGGATCTGGACACGATCCAAACTGCGATTACGGCGGCCGAAACGGGGCACCTTGTGCTTGGAACCATGCACACCAACGACGCGCCAACCGCCATTGGGCGAATTATTGATGCCGTTCCAAAAGAGGGTCAGCAGTTCGTCAGTGCCCAACTTGCGTGGTCGTTAAAGGGAGTGGTGTGTCAGTATCTCCTGCCGCGAAGCGGCCAGTCAGGCCTGGTTTTGGCTTCGGAATTGTTGACGGTGAACTCGGGAATCGAGGCGTGTATCCGGGCCGGGCGGCTTTCGCAGATACCGGGACTGATTCAAATCGGCGCTAAGGACGGCATGCATACCGTGGACGAGAGCCTTATCGAGTTGCTTCTGGCTGACCGCATCAATCTCATGGACGCGATGGCTCACGCACGGGACCCCAATTTTGTGAAGGAGGAGTTCCAGAAAGCTTTGAAGTCCCAGCGAAAAGGGTGGTTTGCCGGAATGTTCCGCAAGTAAAACGCCTGGCCTCGTGGGCATACATTAGTCGTCAACTTTTCCGCGAAGGACGGTGAGTGAATACGGCGGGAGTTCGTAACTTGCTGGTGCTTCGCGCGTGAATTGCGCCGGTGGCAGGCTGCGGATTGGCTGGCCGTTTGGGCCCTCGTCACGCCAGGCGTATTGCTGTTGCGAGAATTGAATTACCTCAACGCGGTCGATAAAACTCAGCGGCTGCTTTGCGCCGTGAAGATTAAACTCCACATTCAGCTGCGCTGCGCGTTTGGGATCCTTGTTGATTGCAAGTAGGGCCCACTGCTTGTCCGGTCGTCGCGCTGCATACGCAGTCACGCCAAGGCGCGTCACTCCGTGGGCGCCGTTTTTCGTTTCTTTTATTGTGACGGGAAATATCTCGTGTTGCTCGTTGACCGGCTGCATCCATTCTTTCGTGAGAAGCTGAGCAACGTAGTAAGCGGAGAGACGTTTCAGTTGATCGCTCTTGGGACTTAGCTGAAGAATCATGAGATTGCCCCAGGAACATTTGAGCTCATCCTGGAGATAGTTCGGCTCGTAGCCGTACAAATACGGCTTCGCGCCGCCTAACGTGAGAAACGCACCAACTGTATCCGCGGTGAAGAGCGCGCCTTCGATATCCACCTCCGGGCGTCCGGCAAAAACAGAATAGCCGTACTCGGTCATGAGCCACGGAATTTCTGTGGGCACTCCGTCCCGGCGCAAGCTGTCCATCATCGTGCCGAGGCGCTCCGGGATTTCCAACAGATGCGGCGCAGCATCAGCACAGATGTTGTCGAACGGGTAAAACTCGAATGACAAAAAATCGAAGCGGACTTTTGCGCCTCGAATGTATTCGAGAAATCGATTCATCCACGAACGATTCCCGGATGCGTCCGCCCATGTGAGCAGTTGGTCTTCGAAATTTTGCAGGCTCGGGCCGCCGACTTTCAGTGGCGACTTGAGTCTCGCCAAACGCCGGGCAACTCCAGCGTACAGTGCGGCGTAATCCTCTGGCGAAACCCATTGTCCATCGGGTTCTTCGCCTAGCTCGATCCCTTCCAGACTGTAATTCCGGCGCAGCAGGTACTGGACCTCAGCGGCAGCATTCTCCGGCGTGTCGTACAAGACGCCCACCGGAACGAGCGCTGGCAAGTTGTTAGTGAGTTTGCCGCGCAAAACGAAATCCAGCCCGGGCTGCTCTGTGCTGTAATCGATGTCTTCGGCGCGATGAATCGGTAGACGACGCGTAAATAATTGTCTGGCGATGCCGATCGGATGCGTGACGAACGTGATCATGAAAACGTCCATCCTTACCCAGTTTCCCAAGATCGATCTCGCGAATCGCGAAGCCTAACGAGTCGCGAATATCGACTGAACTTTCCGCCGCAATGTGCGAACTCCCGCTCATTAGGATTCGCACAAACTGAACGGCGCGCGGACGCTCTGTCAGTCGAACCAGTTCACGACCGCCATGAGCATCATTGATCTTTCCATTTACGAACTGCTGCCAATCGTCGGCATCGTCGGGGTGCAGATGCATGGGATCGTCGCCGGGCCAGTATTCGACACGATATCGTGTGGCGTACGGGGTTCCCCAATGAATTCGGATCGCGTTGACCAATTTTGGTGCGCCGAAATCGATCACCACCCACTGCGGATGAGCACCGTCCGATTCGCCGGTGAAATGTGAATCGAGATACGGATTACTTTTCCAAAACGAATTCGGATCGCCGTCCGTGATACGAGAGTACCCGTCATCGTTTGCCTGATCGATCGTATTTCCCCGGCGGGGTAATCGATAGCCATACGAAACGTTGATCGGTTCGCCGAGCGAATTGTCGGAGATCCAGTACCCGCAATTGTGAACCGGATCGCTCCAAGTGCCGCGCGGGTTCCAATGCCATACTTCGCCGCCCAGCTCGGTTCGCAGTCGATATGTCAGGGGCCCGAGCCCGGCGGATAACATTTCGGTGATGTTCTTGTCCGTGAACATTTGGGCGCATTCCCCTTTCTCGTGACCGTCGACGCCGGCGCCCAATGCTTCTGTTGGGATCAACCGGTTTGCGCGATGGTCTGCGGACACAACCGCGGAAATTACGAGTTGCTTTTCGCCTCCGAATGCTGGCATCGCGATGCTTAATTGGAGCGCGGCTGAGATGATCGCGATATTGCGCAGCCAATTTTCCTGGAGAAAAGCCCCGGAGCGCCATTTATTCACGGCGGGGTATCTAACCGTGGATCGATAAGAATGAAAGCATCGTAGAAACGGCGTTGCGCCGTTCGGACGCCGCAGCGGGGTGTCACTACCTGCTATCACTGCCTGCTATCGCTGCGCTTTGTCCAGTTGCTTTTTAACTTCGGTTTTTTCGTGACGAACATCGCTCAGATGGCTCTGGAGAAGCGGTAGCTGGGATTTGTGCGGATTCGGTTGATGGCGCACGGACTTTCCCTGCCGGTACTCCGGCCCGGGTTGCTTCGCTTGGCCGATTTGGCGAAGCAAGTCGTCTTCCTGTTTCTGAAGCTCGCCGTAGCGGGTTTGCAAGGCCTGCGTGCGACGTGTGGCGGCTTGTTGTTCCGCTAATGCCGCGTTGTTCTTTGCGTCCACGTCCTGTTGTTGACGTCGGGTTTCTTCCTGTTGCTTTTGATATGCGGTGTAATTGGCGGCCTGCTCGGCAGAATACGAGGCGGCTTTCCCGGAGTCGTAATGAAAGTGTTCCTGTACGTCTTTCGGCAGTTCGGTGAAGTAAATCTTTGTGACTCCCGCGTTTGTTTTGACGACGATGCCATCGGGTTCAACGCGCGTGATCGTGGCGCCTTTGTATTCTTTGCCGTTAACCGTTTTGAAGTCTTCGGAGAGCGCGGCAGCTGCGAAAGATAGGAGCAAAATTGTAAAAAGTTTTGTCTGCACTTGCCGCCTCGATCCAGTGCAGATCTGTTCTCAAATATCAGTATTCCAGTCAAGGCGAATTGCTGGCCAGCAGAGCACTCAACTCACAAACTAATCCTGTCATGTTGAGCGAACCGAAACATCTTTGGTCTAATCCGCTAGGTGGTTCCAGAATTGATCCGAGATTCTTCGACTTCACTCAGAGTGATACCGAGATATGGCTTCTAGTGCAGTTCTGGACAACAGTCGGCTTCCAGCGAACGTCCAAGTTCGATTGCGCGCCGGGGCAGTGCTTAAGGTAGCCGTCGTACTTGTTGGATTGAGTCTCGTGCTTACGGCATGCCGCGAACATGCTGCCGTTGCGCGAGTTGATCCGAACGGCCCGGTCGAGGTCGTGACTCCGGATCACGGCGCTTACACGGGCGCGTTCATGGATTTTGGCGATGCGGAGGACGACGTGACGCTCGAAACGATCGAGAATTTCGAGGAAATGGTGGGAAAACATCAGGCCATCATCGTTTCGTCGAGCTACTGGGGAGAACAAAATTTTCCCGCCGACAATCTGAATGTCATTTGGCGACATGGCTCGTTGCCTCTGGTTTTCTGGTCGCCCTGGGACAAGCCGTACGAGGAAGATCGCGGCCCGGACAAGTTCGGTCTGACTCAGATTCTTGCGGGCAAGTGGGACGCATACATCGACAAGTGGGCTGAGGCCGCCCGGGATTTTGGCCATCCAATGATTGTCGTGTTCGGTGTCGAAATGAACGGCACGTGGTTCCCTTGGTCGGGCGCTTACTACGGCGGTGCGCAATGGGTCCCCGAATACAACAATTGGAAAGGTCCGGAAACCTTTCGGCGAGCGTACCGATACGTTGTGGATCGCGTCCGCGCCCGCGGCGCGTCAAACATCAAATGGATGTTTCATACCAACAATTATCCCTATCCGTACGAAACATGGAACGGCGCTGCGGCGTATTATCCCGGGTCCGATTACGTCGATTGGCTTGGGCTCAGCGTTTATGGGCAGCAATACAAGGACGAGCCCAATCCGGATATTCCTTCATTGGTCGACTGGCCGTACGAGGAAATGAGCCGTCTCGATCCACACAAGCCCATCATGATTGCAGAATGGGCGACCGGCGAATTTCCGCTCACCACTGCCCCGCCCAGCGCTATCCGCAAACCGGCGTGGATCAAACAAGGTCTGGAGCTGTTTCGCACCCGTTATCCGCGGATAAAAGCAGCGCTTTACTGGCACGAGCGCTGGCAGAACGCCGACGGCTCTTACAGCAATCTCCGCGTGAATTCTTCTTTGGAATCGCTTCGAGAGTATCGCTCAGGAGTCGCCCATCCAGACTGGCTCGGAGATCTAATTCTGCGCGCGTTGCCGAAAACGTAACGTTGCTAGGGCGCGACCGCCGGGCGCGCCGCAGCGGTCTCGGCGAGCTGACCCCATCATTTTGTTCGCGCTCATAGACAAATTCTCCACTTGGCGGCGTCTTGAAAGTAAAGACCGTGAAAAGGTCATGGAGCCTACCGCCAGCCATGAGAATTGGAGGAACTGCTTTTCTGAAGTTGCGCCCGGATTGCTTCTGTTCGCCCGTCAATGGGTGCACTCGGCGGCCGACGCGGAAGACATTGTTCAAGATGCGTTCGTCAAATTCTGGCGTCGCAACCACAACATCGATAACCGCGGGTTGCTCTATTCGGCGGTTCGATCTCTCGCGCTCGATTTTATCCGTCGTGACGCACGGCGAGCACGACGTGAGGCGACGGTTCTTGCTGAAGCCGAGCCAGTCATTGAGCCCCACTTTGAATTGGAAGATGACACGCAGTCAGCGCTCGCTGCGGCAATGGAATCTTTGCCGCGCGATCAGCGGGAGGTAATGGTCTTGAAAATCTGGAACGATCTTACATTCAGCGAGATCGCCAGCGCGCTGGGAATTTCGCAAAACACAGCAGCATCGCGGTACCGGTATGCCTTGACCAATTTGAAGAAAACTTTGCAACCGCAATGAACGATTTTTCCGAGCTTGAAAAGGAACTGAGAAAACTGCGACCAGCACAGCCGTCGCCGGTGCTTTTCGAGCGGGTAGGGGAAGCTCTTAAAGATAGTCGGGCAGGCATCAAGGGGCGGCGATCTCTAGCCCGTCGCTGGGGCGGTCTGGAGACCGCCCATCCTTGGTGGTCGTTAGGCTTCGGGCTCGCTGCTGCCGCGGCTTTGTTTCTGTTCGTGGCGGTGACGATGCAACGTAGGCACGAGCACCAACAAACCGTCGCGCAAAGTTCGGCGGCGCCCGAAACGGGACCGGGTCCGCTCGGGACGAAACGATCTATATCTCCCAGCAGATTCGTTCCTGCCGGTGGGACCAATGTCGTTTACTACGCCCGCGATGAAGGATTGCATTTTGCTGACGGCTCAGAACGACCGGTCCGACGCGTTCGCTACAACACACAACAAACCTGGCGGTGGCGCAATCCGGAAACGGGCGCATCCCTCCGCGTCTCCTATCCCAGCGAGGAAATCGTGCTCATCCCAGTTTCAGGTCAATGATTCAACAAAACAAACCATGAAAATGAAATCCGTACTCACCATCACGGTCATCGCGTTGTTGCCGATCGCAGGACTCGCACAAACACCGCCTGCGCCGGCACAGCCGCCACAACCGCCGCATCCGCCGCACCCGCCAGGAATGCCAGGTCATCATGAGAAACGTCCGAAAGTTCCGGTCACCTATCTCGGTGTGGACACATCGCAGGTGCCAACTGTCGTGAGTGACCAGCTTGGTTTAGCGAAAGGCTTCGGATTGGTTGTCGATTATGTAGAGCCGAACAGCCCCGCTGCTACTGCTGGCGTTCAACAGAACGACATCCTCAAGATGCTGAACGACCAAATTCTGATCGAGCCGAGTCAATTGCGAAAGCTCCTGCAAACTTTCCCCGAAGGAACGGAAGTGACGCTCACCGTCTTGCGCAAGGGACAGGAGCAAAAGCTCACCGCCAAACTTGCCAAGAAAGAAGTGCCGCAGCGACACAGTGCCTTTCCTGGGGGCAACCACGACTGGCATTGGGATTTCGATGCCACAGGCGATCTGGACGAGCAAATGCAGGATCTCAAGGAACAACTCAAAGAGCAACTGGGCGATCAACGCGGCATAATCCGCGGAGCGGTGATACAAGCTCACGAAGCGGCGAGAGGCGCGCGTGACGATGCCCGTCGTGCAGCCGACGAGCTTCGGATCTTTTTTGAAGACGATGGCGCGGTCAAGGCCAGCAAGATCGATCTAGGCAAAGCGCAGATTGTTTTCTCAGACGACAAAGGCGAGCTCAAATTGGCGAACGTAGATGGGAGAAAACTGCTCACGGTGAAAGACCCGCAAGGCAAACTGCTTTTCAGTGGTCCAGTCGAAACCAAGGAAGACCTCGACAAGATGCCGGCCGACGTGCGTGAACGTTACGACCGATTGCAACAAAATGACTTGCCCACAGTCGCGCCGCGATCCGATGCAGATAGCGCGGACGACGCCGCTACGGACGAAGCAGATGATCAGGATGATGATGACGACGAGGAGACTGATGAACCGGTATCGCAGCAGGTTTCGTTTCAATCGTCTCCTCGCGAGATGACTCCGCAATCAATCTCGTTTTGACGTAGGCGTCTGACACAGACGCCCTTCAAACGAACGAGCTGAGGGCTGCGCACGCTGTCACATGCTGCTGCAAGAATTCTTAATGGTATTTTTCTTGCCGCTGGAAAACCGGGTGCGTATAACGAACACGCGTGATGCTACGCGTCTTGTTGCTCACCGGAATCATTGCGCTCGTGTCTCCGCTGTTTGGTCAAACGTCCTCGCCCCCGGCTGCGCCGTCGCTCGAGCAACGCGTGGCTGATCTTGAAGCGTATGTAACCAATTCGCCGCGCGGTGCGGATGTCGGTTCCGCCAGTAGTTCGAACATCGCCGCGCCCGGTCCGAGTTACAACGCATGGACGATGACATGCGCCGCGCTGGTGCTTTTCATGACGTTGCCGGGCCTGGCGCTCTTTTACGGCGGGCTGGTCCGGGCAAAAAACGTGCTGTCCGTTCTAGCGCAATGTCTCGGCATAGCTGGACTGGTCACCATTCTCTGGTGGGCAGTAGGCTACTCGCTCGTTTTTTCGCGCGGGTGTCCCTTTATCGGTGGATTAAAGTTTGCGTTTCTGCACGGAGTCGACGCGCAACCGAACTCTGATTATTCCTATTGGGTTTCGCAGAATGTTTTCGCGATGTACCAGTTGATGTTTGCCATTATTACGCCGGCTTTAATCATTGGCGCCGTGGCGGAGCGGATGAAGTTCGCTGCGGTGCTTGTCTTCGTTGGTATCTGGATGTTCCTGGTCTATTTCCCGATCGCACACATGGTCTGGGGAATTGACGGCTGGATGAATGGCGTCTGGAATCCCAGGGCAAAAATTACAGCCATTGATTTCGCCGGCGGAACCGTCGTTCACATGAGCTCAGGCTGGTCGGCGCTCGTGTTGTGCGTTCTTCTCGGGCACCGCCTGGGGTTCAGAAAAGAAATCATGGCGCCGCATAGCATGGTGCTTTGCATGGTGGGAACGGGTCTGCTCTGGGTAGGCTGGTATGGTTTTAACGCGGGTAGCGCGCTCGCGCCTGATGGAATTGCGGCAAACGCGTTCACGACCACCACACTTGCGACGGCGGTCGCCTCGTTCACATGGGCCATGCTCGAGTATGCGCTGCGCGGTAAACCGAGCGTGCTCGGCTTCTGTTCCGGTGCTGTGGCTGGACTGGTCGTGATTACACCGGCTTGCGGATATGTCGGGCCAAGCGGCGCGGTGATGATCGGGATTGCTGCTGGAATTGTCCCGTTTTTTGCATGCACAAAACTCAAATCCTGGTTTGGCTATGACGATGCGCTTGATACGTTCGGCATTCATGCTGTCGGTGGAACACTCGGCGCGTTTCTCACCGGTATCTTTGCGACGGCGAGCGTAGATCCGAATCTTTCGTTAAGCACCGCCGGCTCGCTCAATCCAGCCACGCAAAATGGCCTGGCACGAATTGTTGGTCACGCGCTCTGGATCGAGCAATTAAAAGCAATCGTGATTACGATCATCCTGGCCGTCGTCGGAAGCGCGCTCATTGGCGCGCTCGTGAGAGGAGTAATCGGTCTGCGAATTCCGCCTGAGATCGAGCGGCAGGGCCTCGACATCAACGAACACGGCGAAGAAGGCTACATGGCGACAGGTTGACATTTCCAAACGCCCCAACTTCTTTTCGCGCAAGGCTGCGTTGTGCCAGACGCTCGACGCTTGATCTAGAAAGGAACAACGCAACGAAAACTTCCTTAACGATCGCAATTTTTCTAACCGCCAGTCGAATTGCATTGGCTTATACGCCGGGAGAAATCGCGGCCGAATCAAAAAAGACTAACGATTTTTTCGAGAAATGCTGGACCGAAACGCTTTCACGCCACCCGGTCGACGAGTCGTTTTATGGAATCAAGACGCATTACGATCAGCTGGAGGACTTATCGGACGAGAAAGCCACGTCCGATCAAAAAATTTGGGAGCGCCAGCTGGCGGATTTGAAAAAGAACATCAAGTTCGAAGCGCTCGATGCGCAAACACAGTTGAGTTACAAACTCTTCGAGCGCGAGGCGGCGCGCGAAGCGGAAGAATTCAAGTATCGCTTCGACATTTATCCGGTCAGTCAGATGCGAGGCGTCCATGCGCAGATGCCGACATTCATGATCAATATTCACAAGATTGATGACGTGAAAGACGCGGAGGCCTACATCGCGCGACTGCGCGGGTTTCCGAAATTGTTCGATCAGTTGCTCGTCAATCTAAAGGTGCGCGAAGAAAAGGGAGTGATGGCGCCTCGCTTCGTTTTTCCGCTTGTGCTCGATGCTTGCCACAAAATCATCAAGGGGAAGCCCTTTGATTCCGGGCCTAACGACAGTCCGCTCCTGGAAGATTTCACGAAGAAAGTGACTGCCTTAGGTAACGCGGACGCTGCGACGCGCGACCGGCTCGTGGCCGATGCGATTAAGGCGCTGAACGAATCCGTCAAACCCGCCTATAAAAAACTCATCGCCTTCCTGGAGGAGCAAGCCAAGCGCGCCACCGAAGACGCGGGCGTCTGGAAGTTCAAGGATGGCGCGGAGTTTTACGAGTCCGCGCTGCATCGCACTACCACGACAAACTTAAGCGCGAAAGAGATTCATGAAACCGGCCTGAAGGAAATGGCGCGCATCCACGATGAGATGAACAAGATCCGGGATAAGATCGGCTTCAAAGGCGATCTTCAGGCCTTCTTCAAGTTCATGCGCGAGGATCAGCAGTTTCGCCTGCCAAGCAACGAGCAAAGTCGCGCGAAATATCTGGCCATGGCCACCGACATCATCGGGACGATGAAGAAGCGGCTCGACGAGCTCTTCGTGACAAAACCAAAGGCCGACATCGTGGTGAAAGCAGTGGAAACTTTTCGAGAAAAGTCGGCGGGTAAAGCTTTTTATCAGCAACCGGCGCCGGATGGAACGCGCCCCGGGATGTTTTATGTGAATCTGCGCAACATGCAGGACAATCCAATTTACGAGCTGGAAGCGCTAGCCCATCATGAAGGCATTCCCGGCCATCACATGCAGATCGCCATTGCGCAGGAGCTGAACGGAATTCCGAAGTTTCGGAAATTTTCCCGTGCCTACACTGTCTACACGGAAGGGTGGGGACTCTACAGCGAGCTGACCCCGAAAGAGATCGGGCTCTATGCGGATCCGTACTCCGATTTCGGCCGCCTCTCGCTCGAGCTCTGGCGGGCCGGGCGTCTTGTGGTCGACACGGGGATCCATTCAAAACGTTGGACGCGCGAGCAGGCGATCGATTACCTGGCCAAGAACACGCCCAACACGGAGGCGGACTGCACCGACTCGATCAATCGCTACATCGTGATGCCGAGCCAGGCGACCGCCTACAAGATCGGAATGCTGAAGATTCTTGAACTGCGCGAGAAAGCGAAGAAGTCGTTAGGCGATAAGTTTGATATCCGTCAGTTCCATGAAGTGGTCTTGAGCAATGGCAGCGTCCCGCTCGATGTGCTGGAGGAGCTGGTCGATCGCTGGATCAAGTCGAAACAGCCTGGTTAGCGTTCAGTGTATGGATCGCGATATTGAACAGCTTAATCTCCTTGCGATTTTTCATTACGTTGTTGCTGGCCTCGCCGCGCTCTTCTCTTTTTTCCCGCTACTTTACACAGCGGTCGGCGTCATCTTCATATTTGCCGCACGGCACGGAACAGCGAAACCAGGCGAAGAATTGCCGCCTGAGTTTCTTGGTTGGATTTTCGCGGTGCTCGGCTTGGTGTTATCCGTAATTGGAATAGCAATGGCGATTTGTATTCTCATCGCTGGCCGATCGCTCACGTTCCGAAAGCGTTACTCGTTCGCACTCGTAATTGCTTGCATCGAATGTCTCTTCGTTCCGTTCGGAACGATTCTCGGAGTCTTTACGATCGTTGCGCTTTCGCGCGGATCGGTGAAAGCGTTATTTGAGGTGACGCAAACGACAGGTTAGATCTGCGTTCCTTTACGGCTGACCTGCGTCGGCGAAGTTAATTCCCAGTGTTCGGATTGCCCATGCTGCGCATTTCACGCTGCAATTCTTCCCCACTCGCTCTTTTCACGTTTAAGGTACCCGGCTCGACGGCCCCGTCAGGAACTTCGACCCAGCGACCACCCGTATGAGTTCCGGTGTTCGGGGGAACCCAGACCATGTGTTTTGCTTTCTTTTGCCCTGTGCTTGTTTGGCCCGTCGCTGCGGGTTTCAGGTCAAAGTTCAGTTGCGTTGTCTGGTCTGATTTGGTTTTGGTATTGGTGATGGACGCTTTTGTCGCGCCATTTACTACCAGCGCAACCCGATAAACACCGGGTTGCAGACCCTGTGAAATGTAGCGACCCTTCGCGTCGGTTTTGACCGTATTGAAGAGCTGTTTGCCATCTCGCGACTCGATCCGAACGTCTGCGCCTTTAATTGGTTGTCCTTTTGCGTCGTTCACGACCCCCTGAATGCTTGCCGGTCCCGCCCAAGCGTTCGCAGCGCAAAACAACCCCATTAACCCGATCTGCAATGATTTAATAAACATAGATGAATAAGATATACTGGTTCACTAATTCCTACAGGGAAAACGAGGCGAAGTTCCAAAATAACTTGCTGAATGAGGGAAAAAGCGACGTTTCCGCGAGTGGACTGTTGCTGTAGCCGCGCCTCTGTGAGGCGCGGGCACACGGCCCACAGGGCCGTGGCTACAGATTAGAACCGCTTTCTCAAAGCGACATCCCACGTACGATCCTTGATGTTGGTCGTCGCTTCGTTGTAGTCGTTTTCAAAATTACTGACGACGAACGCTGTATGTCCGAATGTTGGAATCGGAATGCTCATTTCCCTTGTCGTCGACTTCGACCCAGTTACCGCCGAGATGGGTCCCGGTACGACCTGGCATCCATACCATGCGCTTTCCGCCCTTTGGGATGTTACCTGCTTGGGACGTTGTCTTGAGATCGAAATTCAGCTGAGTCGGTTGATTCGCCTTGGTCTGCGTGTTCATGATCGACGCCTTGACCACGCCACTCACAAGCAATGTTACCCGGTAAACGCCCGGTTGCAGTCCCTGTGAAATATAGCGGCCCTTTGGATCGGTCTTTACTGTGGTGAACACCTGTTTACCGTCTCGGGATTCGACCCGAACGTCTGCGCCTTTAATCGGGTCGCCTTTTGCATCTTTTACAAACCCCTGAAGGGACGCTGGCCCGTCCGCCGTAATTTTGTTCGTTCGGAGACCGGCTTCCAATGCGCGATCACGCACACTGGTGTTGAATCCCGTCTCTGGAGGCGCAGCGGTCACCTCCGCTGTAATTTTCTTCGTTCGCAGACCGGCTTCCAATGCGCGATCACGCACATTGGTGTTGAATGCCGTCTCTGGAGGCGCAGCGGTCACGCGAGTGTCCGGGCGGTGCGGGTCGAAATCTCCCGAAGATGTGTAATTCGGAACTGTGAATGGATCAGACGGATTCTGTACGGGCACGCTAATGCCGACACTGCTCATTCCTGTCGGAGTTACATCCGTGAAAAGTCGCTGTAGATAAAGGTCGTGTACGCCATTGCCGGGTTGTTCGTGCGCGGAAAGCCGAACGGCGAACTTGATCTTGAGCGCATCAGCGATAGACCGGGCGATTTCGTCTTGGAGCTCAAACGCGCTGTCCAACTCGCGCTCATAAGTTTCCGTCCAAACGCGAAAACCGCTTTGCGCGTCAACCAGTTCGGCTGTCACACGAACGCGGTTACCTTGGCGCTGCAAACTTCCTTCAAGCACATTTCCAACGTTGAGTTTTTCTCCAACCTCCTTTGTGGTCCTTCCTTTCAATGAGAATGACGAAGTTCGGCCGGCCACGCGCAAACCGTCAACCTTCGTCAACGAACGGAGAATCTCCTCGCTTATGCCGTCACATAAATATTCCTGATCTTTCGTCTCGCTTGAATCGGTAAATGGTAGAACCGCAATACTCCTGTCTGGGGGATTAAACTGTGACGCTCGGAAGAGTTCGCCGCGAAATGACCAAACCACAGCCGCGCCTAAAAGGAGACCGACAGTCGCTGCTCCAACCAGTTTGGGGTTGCGCTGCGACCAGCGCCAGATTCGCGCTGGAGGTGAAACAGGGCGGGCGACGATCGGGCGACCATTGAGCCAGTGCTCCAAATCAGCTGCGAGATCTCCGGCGGACTGGTAGCGCGCTTTTGGATCACGTTCGAGACAGCGTGCACAAATCGTCTCCAAATCCCGATCCAGCGATGGTGCCAGTGAGCGTAATTTGGGCGCCTGCGTTTCAGACGCTTGGCGAATCACGGAAACCGGATTGGAACCCAGGAATGGTGGCCGTCCGGCAAGCACATTGAACAGAACTGCGCCGAGACTGTAAACATCGGCAGCTGGCGTGACATCGGCGGGTGAGCCGTCGGCCTGTTCGGGCGCAATGAAACCTGCGGTTCCCAACGTAGTCAGTGACCTTGTAAGATCGTTGTTCCCGTCCAGCAGCTTGGCCAAACCGAAATCGCTGACAAGTGGCTCGCCTCGATCGTTGAGCAGAATGTTTCCCGGTTTGATATCGCGATGGAGCACTCCGCGGCTGTGAGCATAGTCGACAGCGTGCGCGACCTTTGCCATGAGTTGCACGCATTTCCGTGGTTCATCGCGGAGAGAAGCCGCGTTCTCGTGCAAGCTTCCCTTCTCCGCGAACTTCATGCTGAAAAACGGCAGGCCATCCTCGCTTTCGCTTACTTCATAAATCGGAAGTATGTTCGGGTGATCCAGACTGGCCACCGCCTGTGCTTCTCGGCGAAAACGCTGCAGCGCTCCGTGTGAATCAGCGCGATAACTGAGGACGCGCTTTACCGCGACGATTCGCCGGGAATGTCGTTGCCTGGCGCGATAGATCACGCCCATGCCGCCGCAACCGATCTGCTCGAGAATTTCGTAATTTCCCAGGAACCAGGACTTGTGCGGCGCGTCCACGTCGGCGAGCACGCTTTGATAAAACGCCTGAGAAACCTCGTCACCGCCTTCCAATCCCTCGCGCAGCAGGCAACTCACGCAAACTCCGGTGTCGAGCCGCATGGTTGCTCCACACTTGTCGCATTTTGCGTGCTCTTTGGTGGCGCTCGGAAGCGGATGGGAGCGTAAATTTGAACCTGTCATTGCAATTACTCGGTTCCTGTTGCGAGTGACGCACACAAGTAACGGATCTCGTCGTCCACGTCGGCAGGGTCTTCGACGGTTTGCGAGACTTCATCGCGCAGCAGACTGCGGTAACGCTGGCGCATGTTGTGCAGCTGTTTTTTCACGGCCGTTTCTGCCATTCCCAGTTCCGCGGATAATTTGGCGTATGACACTTCGTCGCGTTCGTCTGTAAGATGGGAACTTAGTGCTTGGAAAAGCCAGAGCTTGCC
>WNGA01011980.1_pt1 | contig 21985 bp, 19 predicted proteins | sample 5400061 | NCBI WGS metagenome assembly WNGA01 (sample SAMN13153366, study PRJNA577476) | soil metagenome | isolation source: 100 cm soil or saprolite under grassland replicate 2 | place: USA:California | collected 2016-06-15
GCTCAAAATAGGAAGTCGCGCCATCAGTCACTGTCATGGGTTCGTCCCCCGTCGAACTGAACTCAAACGCCTTGTAGCCGTGGAAACATGACCCTTCATCTCCCTGCTCGTTCAAGCGCAGGGTCACAGTCACGATGTAACGATTATTCTCTTCCGGTCGTTCACACTCCAATACAGCTTGCAAAGAGTTGGTTGTGACATTGGATGTTTCACAGGCCAAATCAACGGAGAGGGCATTCAGCACCTCGGTCAGCTGTTTCGATTCATCTGAGACTGGGGCAGGGCAGATAGTGAAATTACCTTCACCCGACCCGCCTGAATTCCATGCACCTTCGCTATAAGTCCATTGGCATTGCTGGCCGTCTTCTGCCTGAAAGATCAACTGCAATTTGCCCAGATTGGGCGCCGGACTTGTATCTACGAAGCGCTTGGCGATATCTAAAACGGTTGAGGCTTTATTGGCGAGATCTTCACTCGCTTCCAGGCTCTCAACATTTAATGTGAAGACATAATCCACACTCATCGCATGATAGCCGCCGCAACCATCATTTTCCCCGAACGTACTGGCCCCCGCCGATCCCTCCAACCCTGAAGCTGTTATTTCGTCCTGAAGCTGGGTGAGGAATTCCGGAGAGACTGTTCCATAAGCCCAGGTCCACGCTCCCACGCACGATGTTGGATTCTCGCCGGAAGCAGCAGTCGCTATCGCGGTAGAAGAGGAGATGGGCGTCGGCGGCATCGTCACAGGGACGGGTAGCATTTCGCAGGCTATGACGATGAACATCATGATCAGGATCATGGCGACAAGTCTTAGGATTGCAAGTGACGTACGCATAAGGTGGTTTCTCTTGTTTCTAAAGAGCGTAAACTCATTTCACAGAGACGTTACCATAAAGCAGTTGGTTCCAGAAGGGGTAAATAACATCCACATGTTTTGGTTTTAGGATTTAGTGACAGTTAAGAAAACTTCTGCTCAAAATATGACAAATATCGTCCGAATTGAGGAAGAATGCAATGTGAAAGGTGGGCCTTTCAAAATTGAAATGTGATATAGTGCTTCTAATAAATAAATTCCCCCGCTCAGTTCGAAAGGATCACATGAAACGTTTTATCAACTTGACAATTGCAGTTTTAATCGTAGCCGGCCTGATGGTGTCGACAGCGTCGGCCAGTACCTTCTACCCCGCGACATATGGCACCTGGGCCGCTTACCCAGGACAGTCAACCACTTATGGAGCCGCCGTCCAGCAGCCGATCAACGCCGATGGCTCCAGCAACTTCAAGGCGAACGGCAAGGCCGTCATTCCTGTCAAGTTCGCCCTCTCCCAGGGGACTGGCGGCGTCGAACGGACCGATCACCTTGAACCAGCTCACCACGCTGATCGCGAACTACCAGTTCACGCTGGGCACCTGTCAAGGTGGATCGCTCCGCTGGACTATCACATTGAATGACAACGGAACAGAGAGGAACCTGGACATCCACTACCAGCCAGGTCACGACAGTTTGTCGGAACAGACCTGCGCGGCCGGGACGAGCGGTCACAACATGTTAGACCTGACCTCGACGGATCCCTACGTCGTGATTAACCAGTTCACGTATGCCGGTACTCCCTACACCTTTACCTCCGCAAATCCTGCATACAACACCACCTACGCGGACGCACTGTCACAGCTCGGTAATCTAGTGATCGTGCAAGACGGCATCAATCTGATCCTCGACAGCGGCTGGGGAGCCAAAGGGGACCAGAGACTCACTCTCACAAGTGCGGTGGTCGGGGTTGGGAATAGCAATGCCCTTCCCTACACCGAGACGTTCACCCCGCTGCCGCCTTCGCCAGTAACTCCGACCTGCCCAACCCAACAAGCGTCGATCAGGATCACGAAGGTGGATGGTGCTCCCACAGGTGATGTGAACGAGCCTATCAGCATTCAGCCGCAAGACAATGATGGCATCTTCCGTATTGTTGACTGCAAGTATATGTACAACCTAGCAACGAGTTCGTTATCTGGTGTCGGCACCTACACGGTGTACGCCACCATTGGCAGCACAACATTAACGGTTGGGACTTTCGACCTGAAATAAATCTAGCGCCGAAGCACTTCCCTCGCGGAAATGAAAAATGGCGGACGAAATTGTCCGCCATTTTTGTTTAAGCGTATGCTAAGTTGCTGAGACCGCATTGAGTATCGCGTAAGCGACCTCGTTATGGCAGATGTCTGAATGTCCTTTGATGATCGCGTCAGAGTTCAGATTGTGCAGCTTGCCCGGTTGAAATTGATACGGGCTGCCAACACTGAGAAGTTTTCCATCGCTGGCTTCGGGTGTTTTCTGAGCACCGTTACGTCCGATGCCACCATACATATCATTTTTATCACCGATGCCAGATGCAACCTGTCCTGCGATCAAGGAAGCCAGCGGATAAAGGTTGCCCACCGCTGTATCATTTGGAGTGCAAGTAATTAACGTCGGTCCTGAAACATTTTTACCTGTTACAACCTTTCGGAAAAAGCCATCCTTCGTGCCCTCATAATGCTCTGAGAAACCATAGTGTGAGAAAGCCGCTTGTAGAAGGGTCAGCGTGTCTACCTGGACTGGGTGTTGGTCTTCAGACCCAGCGGCGGCAGCAGTGACGAGACGACCGCCAAAACTATGTCCGATCAAGTGAAGCTTGAGATTTGGATTCTGGGTACGGATGGATGTGAGTACCTGATTCACTCCTGTGCTACCCACTAGGCCTGCCCGCTCTTTCATCTGGTAGTAGGTTGTGAGGTTGAGCAGGTGGTACACGCCCCACTTGATCCCGCTAAAGAATTGACCTATTCCAGCCGCGCCTCCACCACTGGTCGTTGTGGCACCTCCGACCATCGTCGCGCCGCCTGTCGCCGGTTTGGACAACATAGCTGGTGCAGGCTTGCTTAAACGCTGGATGATCTCATCGCCTGGAAGCTTGGAAAAATCACTTGCGGCATCAACATCCGGTGAAGTCGCTTTGGGCAATATCGAGCGCAGCAGATCGGCAAACTCCGTGCGAGCTTTCTTGCTATCTTCCAGTTTGGGTACCAGTAGTTTAGCCTTGTCGAGTGCCGCGCGCGCTTTCGGAGTATTAAACACGGCCTTCATATCTTCAAGTTCTTCCCGCAGGAGATCATTTGTAATTGGTGATCCGGTGCTCGCCGCGCCGCTTGCAATCAATTCTTTATCGGCAAATTTCGCTGACGGCCAAAGGACAGCCATGATTGCGAACTTACGCGTGCTGACGCCGGCCACCCCTCCTGAATCCAATATCTGACGCATGCAATCAAAGAAACGCCTATAAAGATCGCGCGCATCGTCCATATCATTGTTCCAGCCATGCGAGATAACAAATAGATCTGATACCTCGCCCTGGGAGAGAAAATCGGTCAGCGCTTTCACCTGATCAGAGTCAAAGACCTGACCTTTCTTGTTGAACTCCACTTCAAAATAAGGAAATCCTTCTAAAGTTGGCATGGGTTCCTCCATTGTTTATCCGGTGGTCGAGTAGGCGGCGTTCGTCCGCCGTGTCGAGACCAGCGATACTGATCATTTAAACCGATTGAATGGCGCGCATCAAATCCACAAGGCCGTAACCTTGAAAGTATCGCTCACGTTTCAGGTCCGTTGCCGTTGAAAGAAAAACCTCTTTAACCTTTTCGGGTTGTCCGATGAATTCCCGCCTTATGGAAAGAAACGAGGCAATTACACCTGAAACATGCGGTGCAGCCATGCTTGTGCCACTCTCTTCAAGGTAATCGCAATCACCGGCCTTTTCTTTCATGTCTTGGCGACTCTTGCCTGCCGCACAGGAAATAATCTTTTCGCCAGGCGCGACCAGATCTGGCTTGGATCTCCCGTCACCCGTTGGACCTTTAGACGAGAAATAGGAAACGCCATAAACATGCGGCATATCTTTATGCGTTGAGCCAACAGTAATCGCCAGTTCAGCATTTCCAGGATCGTTGATCGTCAAATCCATACCCGCTGAAATAACGCCACGAAACTGGCTCTGTGCCACGCCGTAACCGGTATTGCCTGCAGCGACGACGACCACAACGCCGGAGCGAACGAGCCGGTCCACTTCCACACATAGGGGACTCTGCCCGCAGGCGAACCACTCGGGCTCAAAGTCATAGCCAACACTCATGTTGACGCCGTGAATCAGCAGCCGGCGACCATGCCCGTTGATCTCTTGAATCATGCCGATTGCTGCAATGAGATTACTTGCCAGACCATCTCCATTTTCATCGAGCACCTTGAGACTAAGCAGCTTGCACTTGGGGGCCATGCCTGTGATCGTGTTGAAGGTCAACTTGTTATAAGTAACCTCTCCATCTTCGTCGCGCTGTCGGCTGTAAGCACGAATCTCCTTGACTTCCTTTTTTTCTCCTTTGTTCTGAGCTTGATCCGCCTTCGAAATTCTCATTTCGCCTGCAATGATACCGGCCACATGGGTACCATGGCCAAATTCGTCTTTTAGCGCATCCTTGGCGGTGGAATTTAATTTTGTGAAATCTGTATGAGTGAGTGGATCCGTAAGGTCGAGATTATGGTGTGAAGCAAAATGCGGGTGAGTTGCCTCTATCCCAGAATCAAGCACTGCCCACACAATCCCCTCGCCATAAGCGGAGAATGAAGTCTGTGCTGCATCGGCCTTGACCGTGCTGATTGATTTGTAAATAAGAGATTTAATGGCGAAGTCAGGCCAGATGTGATAAATCGCCCGTGGACCAACGCTCGCGCCAATTGTCTCAGCTTTTGGTTCTTCCTTTGGCAGGCTATCTCTTTTCACAAGCTCGCGTATAACGTCGCCTTCGAGACTTGCAAACAGGTATTGCTGGCTGAATTTACTTTTCGTTTCGTTGATCCCCTGACGGTCAGCATCTTTATTGCTGCCAATATCACCAATAATTTCTTTAGTCGTTTTCAGAACCCAGTCTCGTGCACCCTCCCGACCTTTGGGGTACTCCAGATTTAAGTCAATGATCACCGGGAAGATTTCACGTTCAAGCTCCGGTTTTTTCTCAAGTTTCTTTTTCTCCTCATTGAGCTTATTGAGAAGCGGTATCGCGATGACTGTCTTATCTAGAGTTTTAGGAGTAAATGGCTTTTTAGCAGGATCGCCTTGGTCTAACTCCGGCGTATTAGCTGTCAGGTCAGCATCGATTGATATGACCTCCTCCTTGGGTGGGGTAGCATCCTTACGTGGTTTAGCAGGACGCCTAGTTGCTTTTTGCTTCTTGGCCATAGGTTACCTCCGAAATTAATTATAGAATCCTTTGTATCAAAAATCAACAGGTAGACTTGTATCCTCGCCTAAATTCCGTTCTCTTGTACCACATGTTTTTGCGGGGTTGGAACTTGGAAGAGGTGGCTGAAAGCCGGAGGGGTCTAACCCAATATCTTCATATTGATCAATTTCAAAAAGCCGCGCAGAATTGGCTGAGATACAAATCCCGCCTGTAATGGAATGAAACTGTTATCTGATTTTGGGCTTTACCGGGTTGCTGGCATTGTGCTCTGACGCGGGCCAAATCTCAGATAGGCAAAACCGGCTGTCAGTAACAGATAGATCAGGACCGTCGACCATCCTAAAGCGTTAACGCCGGTTGCACCGCCAAGCTGCCCAATCAGCGAAACGACAAAACCTATTGCATCGCCTACAAGGTTACCGGTCACGATTGCCTGTTTTGCGCCTTCATCGTTGACACCGCGGGCTAACCAGTTCACTAACCCAAAACCGAGCAGGGCTGTGCCATATAGCTGGGCGATCACGAGTCCAGCTGCGTTTAGATCCACGTTATACATGCTGAGCAATCCGGCAGGCACCAAGATGAAGCCCAAGCCAAAGAGGATGCCGAGGATAGCTCCAATGGTGAGAATATTTCTGTATGTCATCTCTTTCACTCCTTTCCTGTAATAAAAACACCTCCTGCAAGCCCTTCGTTACGAGCCCCTCCCTGCCCGATAGGGCGGGTGGGGTCTTATTGAGAACTGTTTACGATCTTGGGTGTTCCTTCTAACGGAATATCAGACAAAGGACTTCATTATGGAAAATACCGGGTTCAAAGTCTATGGCTATCGCTGGATCATGCTTTTATCTTTCATGGCCATTGTTGCCGTAAACCAACTTTTATGGATTACCTTTGCTTCGATTACCAGCGAAGCCATGCGCTTCTACAGTGTTTCAGAGTTGAGCATCGGGCTTCTTTCACTGATTTTCTTGATCGTCTACATCTTTGTCTCTTTTCCGGCCTCATGGGTGATTGACACCTATGGCATTCGCCTCGCCATCGGGATCGGCGCGGCATTGACGGGTCTCTTCGGCTTAATGAGAGGAGTTTTCGCTTCAAACTTTAACCTTGTCCTGGTTGCGCAAATCGGCATTGCCATCGGCCAGCCATTTATCCTCAACGCTGTTACGACGGTTGCTGCCCGCTGGTTCCCGGTCGATGAACGCGCCACGGCCAGCGGACTTGGGTCACTTGCTGTCTATCTTGGCATTATTATTGGCTTAGCTCTTACGCCTTATCTCGCGATTAGTTATGGAATGGCTGGCATGTTGCTCATTTACGGCATCGTTTCAATTGTTGCCATGCTGATCTTCTTCTTGTTTGCAAAAGAACGACCGCCTTCACCACCCTGTCCGCCCGAACAGGAAGCGCGTTCACTGGTAGTGGAAGGGCTGGCAAAAATGATCCGCCAGCGCGATTTCATCTTGTTAATGATTATCTTCTTCGTAGGGCTTGGCGCCTTCAATGCCATTACCACCTGGATCGAACAGATCCTTCGTCCGCGTGGATTCACGGTCACAGATGCAGGCAACGCCGGTGGCATTATGATCTTAGGTGGGATCGTAGGCGCGGTGGTATTGCCATTATTATCGGATCGTTATCGCAAGCGTGTGCCATTTTTGATCCTCGCTGTTGCTGGCGCAACGCTTGGCTTGGTCGGCGTGACATATGCCACGAGCAAGGGGTTATTATTTACATCTTCGTTTATCTTTGGATTGTTCCTGCTGAGTGCCGGCCCCATTGGATTTCAATACGGCGCGGAAAGCACCTATCCCGCCCCGGAGGGAACTTCGAACGGCCTGCTCCTGCTCATGGGACAAATCTCCGGCATTATCTTCATCCTCGGTATGGATGCCTTTAAATCCCCCGCCACAGGTTCGATGACATTGCCACTGCTCGTTTTGATTGGTTTATTAGTTCTCTGTCTGTTCTTCGCCTGGCGCCTCAAAGAAGCCAATACTTACACGCTCCAGTCCCCGGTGGTGGAATCATAAGTAGGGCGGATTGCCAATCCGCCACAAAGGATTGGTCGGGCTGGTAGCCCGACCTACTTTCTGTATATCTTATTTCAGTGCTTCACGCACGGCTTGCAAATGTGTCTGCATATTACTGGCATCCAAATCGAATTCCCTCGCCTGTGGTAGAGCATCTTGCATTACTTTTTCCAATACCGGCAGGGTGATCAGTCCGTGCTCGATGAGAAAGATAATATCTTCGATATCAGTATCAAAGCCACGATCCAATTTACTCAACGCGATAGCATAAGGATCAAAAATATATCAGTATCAAAGCCACGATCCAATTTACTCAACGCGATAGCATAAGGATCAAAAATATAGATATCGACTTTCCCGTAACGTCCGATGAAGTGATGTCGTTGTCTGGTTTCTCTCGTAACTGGGATGAATTCTTGCAAAGGTACATTTTCAAGGTCTAATTGCAATTACTCTGAAAGTTTTTCGAGAATATCCTCAAATTCCTTGCTGGATTTTTCAATGGCATAATCGATGTCAATTGTCTCGCGAGTTGACCCAAGCAGAATTAAAGCACTACCGCCGACAAGATAAAACGTGATAGGGTGTGAAATCTGCTCTCCTAATTTATTGAAAAACGTTTCTAGCGTTTCTGCAGTGATTCGTTCCATCTTTTTTCCAATTCCCATTGGCGGAGTAAGTGTCGCGCCGCGTTTTCGTATGATCCTTTCCAATTAATGTATTGACCTGACACCTCTTGATGTTTTTTTTCCAATTTAGATAATTGTTCTTCGATGCTTACTCCTGAAATCCCCAGCTCGCGTAAAAACAAATCTGGTAAATTCGGAACTTTTCCTGTTAAAAACTTGTCCGCATATTTCCTTTGGAGAAGAGTAGCAGCTGCATAGAAAAACTTCAATGTAATGGCTTCCTTCTCATTAACCTGCTTCAATGCTGCAAGCACGTATTTGGCATATTCAGGCTGGGCAAGGAAAAGAGAAATTAATGCAGCACGTACCCGGCTGGATGGCTGGCGAGTTAAATCCGCGATCAGGTTGGAGGGTGCGATTGCTCGTTTCGCCTGAACATCGCTCAAGCGCGATAAATATCTGATGCCAAGCCGCGCCAGCTCAGCAACCAAGTTTTCTTCAATCTGAAGGTCAGGAGAGAGATTTATTGAAACCATTTGCGGTTGTAAGCATACCGAAAAACTTCGGATCTCGCAACCCTGCATTTCTGTCATTGCCCCGCCTGCTTTCGGCGGGGTTGCGAAGAGGTGTAGTTCCGACGAAGCAATCTCCTCACCTATATACTGATCATATTCATTTTGGACAGGCTAATCTAGCACTGAGCCAGAGTCACAGAGTCTCGTGGTTTTCTCTCCGTGTCTCTGTGACTCCGTGGTTCAAGAACGTGTGCAATCCTTCCTTGACTGATTACTTCACAAACTCCTAACGATTTGACAAATTTATTGTAATGGTCTTACTCCGCCTTATACTCAATCGCAAAAGCAGTGATATTGATCCCCGAGATCGATAACTCCAATGGTTTGCACCTGATATCCGCATCCGGTGGCACTAGATCCATCGCTTCTTTGGTCACCAAAATGTCATCTGCAATGCCGATGTCTTCGCCCAATTTGCAGGCGCGGTTGACCGCTTCCCCAAAGCAGTCCTCCATCTCCACGATCAGAATCTTTCCATAATCAATGCCACAGGCGATGTGAATATCGAGATCGTCGGATGTGATGATGTTGGAAGCATCCAAGGCAAGTTGCATGGCGACCGCAGCTCGGATTGCAGCCAACGGTTTGGGAAACACTGCAAAGCAATTATCCGCTTCAAATTTGACGACGATGCCTTCGAAAGAGTCGATGATTGGCTCCACGGTCACTTGCATCCTGCGCACCATCGAGAGGTAATGCACGATCCCATACTTTCTGGTCAATAAGGAGAAGCCAGACATATCCAGCACGAGGATGGCAAATTCGGTCCCATACTCTTGCCACAGCGACTCCTCGATCTGCCCTCTCTTATCCAGATCTGTCTCGTGCGAATAATCCAATAACAAATTTTGAAAACGTGTAGATTTGGTTCGATCCATAATAACCACCTGTCATTGCGAGGAGTGAAGCGACGAAGCAATCTCAATTATTTGGCCTTCTTCTGAATCTTCGCCCAAGTATCCTTCAGCGTCACTGTTAGATTGAAAACGGGTTTTTCCGGTGTCGAGTCGGGGTCGACGCAGAAATAGCCGAGTCGTTCAAACTGAAAACGGTCACCAGCTTTGGGTGCAGAAAGAGGCGGTTCCATATATCCAGTCATAACTTCCAACGAATTCGGATTCAGGCAGTTGAGGAAGTCGTCCTCGCCTTCCTCAGGATCCTCTTTCGAGAATAGACGGTCATACATGCGAATTTCAACTGGCTGCGCATGTTCTGCTGAGACCCAATGAATGGTGGATTTGACTTTACGTCCATCAGGCGAATCGCCTCCATGCGTGGCCGGGTCGTATGTGCAATGGACTTCAACCACCTCGCCCTTCTCATCCTTGACCACGTCCGTGCACTTGATGAAGTAAGCATAACGCAGACGCACTTCGTTACCGGGATATAGACGGTAATATTTAGGCGGAGGCGTCTCGCGGAAATCATCTTTTTCGATGTATAGTACTTTCGAGAACGGAACTTTGCGCATTCCTGCAGACGGGTCTTCAGGATTGTTGACCGCGTCCATTTCCTCGACCTGTGAGTCGGGATAGTTATCGATGACTACCTTTAGCGGCCTGAGTACAGCCATGCGTCGTGGCGCAGTTTTGTTGAGATCATCACGAACACAAGCCTCAAGCAGGGAGACATCGCTCACACTGTAATTCTTTGCCACACCTACGCGGTGGATGAAGTCCAGGATCGCCTCAGCCGTATAACCGCGGCGGCGCATCCCGCGCAGCGTAGGCATGCGTGGGTCATCCCAGCCTCTGACGCGACCGTCCTTAACGAGGCGCAGGAGCTTGCGCTTGCTCATCACCGTATAGGTCATATTGAAACGGGCGAACTCGATCTGGCGCGGCTTGAATACACCGAGCTGTTCGAGGAACCATTCATACAATGGACGATGATTTTCGTATTCGAGCGAACACAGTGAATGGGTGATACCTTCCATTGAGTCATTCTGCCCGTGTGACCAATCGTACATCGGGTAGATCTTCCACTTCGATCCTGTACGATGGTGCGCGGGTTCATGGATGATGCGGTACATCACCGGGTCACGCAAGTTGATGTTCGGATGTGCCATATCTATCTTGGCGCGCAAGACGCGCGCCTCATCGGGGAACTCGCCGTTCTTCATGCTTTCGAGCAGGTCCAGGTTTTCTTCGACGTCGCGGTCGCGATACGGGGAATTTTTTCCTGGTTCGGTGAGAGTTCCGCGGTTGGCGCTCACTTCTTCAGGACTCTGGTCATCTACATAGGCTTTACCCATCAGAACAAGCTTTTTAGCCCATTCATATAATTCGTCGAAATAATCTGATGCAAAGGTTACTTTTTTCCATTCGATGCCCAGCCAGCGTGCATCTTCTTCGATGGCTTCTACGTATTCAGTCTCTTCCTTGGCCGGGTTGGTATCGTCGAAGCGCAGGATTAGCTCGCCATTGTTCTCTTTCGCGATCAGATAATCGATCATGAACGCCTTGGCATGTCCGATATGCAAATAGCCGTTCGGCTCAGGTGGCAGGCGCGTACGAACGTAGTTGTAACGACCACTCCTCAAATCTTCCTCGACCGCCTCGCGGATAAAGTCCTTTGGTTTGGTTTCTTCCATACTCATTTTCAGATTGCCTTCGTGTAAATTTTTGCCACACAGACCACGGAGAGCACAGAGATTTTTTATGATTGTCCTGTGGATTCTGTCAAAGCGCATTAGTTTGTTGCGCTCCGCGGTGAATTTTTAGCCTTATCCTTTTGCCTGGACTCTCAGCCTGCCGCGCGTTTCAGGAACATTTACGCAGCAGAGAGAGTTATCATTGTATCGCGCCAATTATAACTGTTTTATAATGCGTAAGGCGGGATACCATCCCGCCTATATTATGGTAAGTGAAGGGGCGGTTGCCCGTCCCTACGAAAATAACGGAGGTATTCATGAACGAGATGAAGGAATCAAAAACCAACTTCGCGGGCACTTACTTCGACCGCGACTTGGTCCTGAAAATATCACGCTGGGCTCGCATCTTTTCGTGGGTGATTTTGGGCATCTACCTGTTCACGTGGCTAGTGTCATTAATACAATTCATGATCCAATTTGCAAGCGGTATGTTTTTCTACAAAGGTATGAGTTTTATAGATGCGCTCGCAATTTTCTCAACACCACTCCTGCAACCTTTGCCAGGTGTTGTCTATTTCTTTGCTCTCCAGGCGATTGGCAAAGTCTTATTGATCCTTATGGATATGGAAGATAACACCCGCCGCGCGGCGAGAAAGTGAATACTGTCGTTGCAGGCGGAGCAATGGCATCGCATCTGCCTCGAACTGTTTGGCATGATAGAATTTCGCCCGCTGGATTATCAGTGGGGGCTCGTCTAATGGCAGGACGGCTGACTCTGGATCAGCTAGTAAAAAACCGTTAGCGGGTCCCGAACCCAAAAAATCCTCTAAAATAGCCTGGTTTCAAAAAAAGCTAGGCTATTTGATTTTAAAATTACACCAAGCCCACGTTGAAATCCACCTACGGAGGAAGATAGAGATTTCTTTATGTGTTGTGAGGTGTTCCAACTGTCACCGAAAAAGAACTGCCAAGGAGTATAAGTGGTTTCGAGGCCGAAAATAAAGGAATCAATGGTAAAATATGCACCGTCTTGGGGAGTGGTGTAATGGCAACACGTCACGCTCTGGACGTGAAATTTAAGGTTCAAGTCCTTACTCCCCAGCTCTCAATAATACATAACGTCGTGTAGCCACTTGACAATGACCGGATGTGATATATCAATCACGGGCGGTCAAGTTCCTTTTTTTAGTGTAAAATGGGGCTTCAGCAGATTGACCAACTTGTACTTTGAGCTAGATCTGACTTCCGAAGTCACAGGCTTCGGAAGTCTTATTGCTTAGTAAAATTTAATCTTGCGGAACTTTCGCTTATCAAAGGGGTTTCGGCTGTAGAGTAGTAAAGGAGTATCAAATGGTTGCAGAAACTGAAACAAAAAGCGTGTCATTTTATGACCGTCCTGGAGTTGAAAAAGGCGTCATTCCAATTGCGGGCGGGATTCCGTTTGGAATTGAACGAGTCACTAATCCCTTAGTTGGGATTGGGGGCGTATATGGGGCTTGGGGCAATAGCTATGATAATGAAAGTCTACCTAAATTTATTGAGGAACGCCTTGGACATCCGCTTCCCGACAACGAAAGGTTGAACCTGTCCGAATTGGGCTTTCTCAACCGGCATCATACCCCTGCCAATCTAACAGTTCAGGAGCACAAGCAAATTGAAACTGAGATCGGCTCGAAGTTTTTGACAGAAGCCATGAAAGCTTGTAACTGGGATCCATCGGAAGTGGATGCAGTGCTTATCGGCATGAGTGCGCCGCTTTCCGAAGATTATTTGGACCGGATCACGAAAGTAGCTGGAATCCGTGAGGATGCATTAAAAGTTTGTGTTCACAAAGCCTGTGATGGTTCCACAAGCTGCTTACATCTCGCCTTGAATCCTAACCTGCCTGAGAACCAACAACTTTCCCATAACATTGCAGAAAGTGTACGTGGCAAAAAAGTCCTGGTGGGTGGAATCGAAGGGCTTAGCCGATTTGTGATTTCCTCGCACGATACCAATGCCTTACAGCTATTCGGGAACGCGGCAGGCGTTATTGGAGTAATCCCTGGTCAAACGATAAAATTTCTGGCAGGCAAATCTCGCGAAGTGTACGACGATGGTGGCGTATTGCAGGTTCAAATGTATTATCCACACTCCCCACAAAAAACTGATGGCAGTACGAATGTGGAAGTGACTGAGCCTTTAGCAAATAATATTCGTATCGCTGGTTTGATGCACGAACCCGAAGATGGATCGTCGATTGAGATGGCTGGCCCAATGGGCATGGTCAAGTTATTTGTGCGTAATGGAGTACAGGTGGTGCAAGATGTGTATGCTGCCTACCAAGCACGACTTTCCGAATTGGGAATCAAAGGAAAATCGCTTGCCTTCGGCATTGTGCATCATGCCAACTATAAGATCAATAAATTAAAACAAAAGCAATTGATGGGCGAAGGCATTGTATTGGATATGCCGTGGCTCTTAAGCGAATTCGGCAACGTCAGTGCGGCATCGAACATGATTGCCTTTTTGCGTAAGTTACCCAACTTGAAGGTCTTCGATCATATCCTGATCGACGGGTTCGGCGCTGGAACATATTACGATACTCTAGCGGTAGAACTAGGCAAGGCATAATAAACGCAATAAATAAAAATGACTCGCCCCGATTATTTTCGGGGCGAGTTCTATTTTAGAGGTTGATTATGAGTTAAGATTTGTTTTGAGGTAGTTAGCACTGATATGTCATTCTGAGGAGCTGCGAAGCGGCGACGAAGAATCTTGGATTACAGAGTAATATCTTATAGATGGAGATTCTTCGCTTCGCTCAGAATGACATATCGAAATAGTTTTCTATATATTATTAGATTTTGAATTTGGTTGAAAGTTGACCCGCCATAAATGTTACATTAACCTCTTCTGTTTGTTCCTCAATGAGAATATTGATAAATGTATCTACGATCTCCGGGTCCCATTGTTGGCGGCTTCCTTCTCGAAGGATGCTCATTGCCTGGCCCGTTGACATCGCGCGTCGATATGGACGATCTGAAGTCATTGCGTCGTAGCTATCAACTACGGCAATGATTCTCGACCCAAAAGGAATATCGTATCCTTTCAGATGGTCAGGATAGCCATTCCCATTCCAAGCTTCATGATGGTGCAAGATCAATGTGGCACCGCGCGCGAAATCACTGTAATTCGCCAGCAAATCGGCTCCCTTTTTCGAGTGGGATTTCATGATCTCCCAATCCTCCGGAGACAATTTTCCGGGCTTTGTAAGCAACTCATCAGGGACGGCTACTTTCCCAATGTCATGTAAACGGGCTGCGACGACGATCAGGTCTGCCTCTGGACCTGAGATTTGCAGGTGATTAAGAATTTTTCGTACGCTCTCAGCTACGCGTCTTGAGTGTCCACCTGTGTACACATCACGCAGGTCAACCGAATCAGCAAACTCTTCTAACAATTGCTTGGTGTTTTGCTGCAATTCTTTGTTTCTCTTAAAAGCAAGATATGTAATTGCCGCAGGGATCCCTACCAAAGGAAGGATCCACATATCCTGAAGCGCAGCAAATGCGCCGATAATACCAATCAGGTATTGTATACCTTCCACCATCAAGCCTTCTCGAAATGCTGACTTTAGAGAAACAATAAAGGGTTCATTGACGATGAACGACAATGAAAGCGAGAAGCTGATGAAATCTGCCAGTAGCAGCGTACAGGCACTGGCGAGCAAAAGGACAATCCGATCGATCTCAGGTTGGATTGACAAAGCGGCAACCTGGTGCCCTATAAAACTGATCACCAACCAGCGACCGGTCTGACCAAGAATATCCGAGAGGATAAGTTTGCGCTTTGCACGAGCTTGCAGGCTGGACAGCAGCATGCCTGCACCTGCGGTGGTCACTGCCAGATGAATGGGCAAAAGGACAACCGCCAGATAAATAGGAATACTGGCCATGGAAGCTTTTGTTCCGCGCAGCAGGTGGATTGGATAACGATCTGCCAAAACGATTGCCGTTGTTAGCAAAGCGGCAGCCAGTATTTGACCGAAGGATAAATCAATCCCTTGGACTCCCCGCCAGCTTAGAGCCAAGAATGCCCCACCTGCCAGGATCATCGTGGTTGCTACAATTTTTTCTTTCATCAACATCCCTCGCAGATTAAATATAGTCGTATTGGCAAGGAATAACTCAAAATGACATGTATGGTCGCGTTGACTATGGCAATTGCAGTTCGACGATCAGGTGCTCGTTCTCATGACCGATTGCAGTGCCGGAAATGGTGGATGAGAAACTCGATGTGGTGACGATGTTTACACCACTCACTCTAGTCTTTACCAAAGTATCAGTGGTATATTTGTTTGCTGCATTATCCTGAAATACAACATAGGTTTCTTTCTTACCCAAGCCACCCGAAGTATAAACAACCTTATTTACACTTACGCCCGCTGGGAGATGCAAAGTATATGTCACCTTTTGGACATTGGATTCTTGCGTATTCATAGCAACATCTATAGTAAGTTTTGTATTATTTGATAGGAAAAAAATTGGATCGCCGCGGCATGGATCTAATACGGCGGAGGCGGTCTGTGCTGGTAGGAAGAGCACAATCATTGTAACAAGCACAGTCAAAACGGGGATAAACCTCAAGTTTTTCTTCATTTTTGGCTCCTTTTCAAATTTGTGAGGTTAGTACCCCCAGGGAATATCCCCTTTGTACGTTAAAATCCACCTTACAGACTAGTTACAATGATAATAAAATTATGTGATTAAGGTAACCTTTTTACGAATCTTTTAAAAAAAAGAGCATTTCCTGCTTATTTTTGATGCTTTTTGGAGAATTTTGCAAGGCAAGTATGTCTTTCCTCCTGGCGCGGCCACCTACCAGGTGCGGGATTAACTTGACTCCCATTATCTTAGGCGTTTGCGGACTAAAGTCCGCATTCCTTATTCTTCGAAAAGTTCATTGCTTACGTACATTTCACCCTTTAATACCTGTTGAATGCCCTCGAGAATGCCGGCGACATTGTCTTTGATCACATAACCACGCGCGCCCGCGTCAAGGGAGCGTCGTACATAGTGAGCGGACATATGCCCAGATAGCATCAGGCAGGGAAGGCTAGGATATTTGTTCTGAATCTCAGCGACTAGCTCAATCCCACTCATATTAGGCAGGGAAACGTCAACGAGCGCGAGATCAACTTTTAGATTCTGGAGCTTCTCCAGGGCTTTCTCACCCGATTCCGCTATCGCGACGACATCCAGATTGCCCCTCTCGTGTAACACGCGAGTAAGAGCTTTTGCGACAATAGCGTGGTCTTCCACAAGGAGAATAGATGGCATAGTTAGGTATCGGAATGTGGAGTTGGACAATCGATCGTGGCGCGGGTGCCTTTGCCGGGTTCGGATGTCATTTCCAAATTGCATCCCAACAAGCTTAGGCGATGGCGAATACTTAATAAACCATGTGCAATTTTTGTGTCGCTCATTACTTTCTCGGCATCAAAGCCTTTTCCTTCATCGCTCACAGTGATCCGGATATGATCATCTAGCTGCTCAAATTCTACCTTAGCTTGCAAAGTTTCCGCATGTTTAATCACATTAAAAAGTAGTTCCCGAATTGCCTGGAACAGCATGACCCGCAAGCCTTCTTCATAATCGGTTTGTACAGCATCGGTTATTAGGTCTATGTCTAGACCATACTGCTCTTGCATGCGGGAGGATAGCCAGGCAATCGCATCTACAAGACCTTCGCCATGTAAAATAATCGGGCTGATATCAACACTGAGATTGCGGCTGATCGAAATAGACTCGTCCAGCGCGGCTTCTATCTGGTGCAAATCTTTTTGGAATCCTTGCAGGTCATTCTTCTTATTCGCCTCGCTCAGGAATGATAACTGAGACTTAACGGCAAAAAGGCGCTGTTGTAAATCGTCATGCAGAACCTGAGAAATACGATGCCTTTCGGCCTGCTCCGCTTTCGTCAGGCTGGAAGCCAGCATGCGGTTTCTTTGTTCAGCACGCACGCGGTCGGTGATATCAATAAATGTGGCGATCAGGGCCTCAGTGTTGTCCAGATTCATGGTTTGAACAGAGGCAAGGATATTTCTGATTTCCCCCGAGGGGTGCCTGATCTCCGCTTCAAAGTTTCGTACTTTGCCTTGTCTCTTTAATCTATTGCTCAAGTCATCGCGGGCACGCGTTCCTAGGCCTAGCCCGAGACTGAACTCTTCTGCATTGTGCCCGATCACAGCTTCGCGTTGAAGGTTGAAGTAGGTAAGAAACTCAGCGTTGACATTTAGAAATGTCTCATCCTCCAACCGCAAGAGCGCGGTAGGAATGGGATTGGCATCGAACAGCCCGAAGAACATATCGCGGGCCTGGCGGATCCTTGCTGTGGCCTCGTTCAGTTCGCGCGTCCGTGCGAGAACGCGTTCCTCGAGTGTCTCCTTTGCACGCAGGAGCTGCTCTTGACTCTCCTTGAGGGCTGTAATGTTAATGAATGTAATGACCACACCCTCGATCCGATCATGTGTTGTGAGGAATGGACGGAAACGGAGCAGATACCACTTATCTTTTTCTGTTTGAACTTCCCGTTCCAGAGGAGCCAGCCGGCGCAAGACCTGTTCTGCATCTTCTGTAAACTTGTCATATCTCAGCATGTGTGTCAGATGACCAATGGGACGGCTCCGATCGCTTGGCATGATATTGATGATAGCATTCACCCCCGCCGTAAAGCGCTGGATGCGCAGTTCACGATCCAGGAAGAGAGTGCCTATTTCCGTTGCGCCCATAAGGTTCTCGAGTTCCTGGTGGGCATGCGAGAGCTCCTCCAATTTATTCTTCATGTCGTTGTTCACAGTGTGCAGTTCTTCATTGATCGATTGCAGTTCTTCCTTGCTTGTCTCCAGTTCCTCGGTGGCAGAGCGATATTCCTCATTGATGGATTGCAGTTCCTCGTTCGCAGCTTTCATCTCTTCATTGGAGCTGTCATATTCCTCAATGGTGACTTGCAGTTGCTCCCGCAGATGCTGCACCTCCGCTTGTAACTGTGCCACCAGCGTATCCTGTTCCGCCTGGTTGACGAGTCGAGTTGTCTCTGGGCTTACCAGTTCAACAGATTCATCCAATTCATGTTCAAGAAATAGGACCAGGGCTTGTTTCTCCAAAGCTCTGCGCGGACCTGAGACCTCAGTGCGCGGGCGGACCGAGAGGATGACCCGACGCGGGTGACCGTTGAATTTCACGAACACCGGCCCGCTGACGACGGCGCGGTCTTTTTCAAATGCCTGAAAGGCAGCGGTGCGTAGTTCCGTTTGGAGTTCCGGGCGCACCAGTTTGAGCAGGTCGCCGGTGATGGGTCCCTTCGGCTGAAGTAAGTACCGCCCCGCCGTCTCAGAAACATGCAGGATCACGTATCTGTCGTTGATGATGATGCTCGGAGGTCCGTAGACCTCTAGCGCCCTCTCATGCTGCTCCTCGAACGTGGGATGCTGATCCGCGTAACGCCCGGTACGAGGGCGGATTATGTTTTCAGCGTCTACAGATTGGCGACCTTGCCGCAGGGTCAGTGGCAAGGAAGGCACATGCGGTCTTTCTCCCTGCCACGGTTTGGCTTGATAGAGGCGGTGGGTTTTATCCACAATATGGAATAACTCAGGACCGGGATGGAGCGCGTAGTGAAAGATGTCGAATACTTTGTCCTGCACTTCGCGCTGCAAATATATCAATACATTGCGGCAGGCGATCAGATGCTGACGTGAGAAGGGCGGGTCACGCAGTACATTATGATTGGTGAAGAGCACGATATCACGCAGCTCTTGCTTCACGCGGTAGTGCTGTCCTTGTTGGATGAAGAAACGCTCCAACCGCTCAGGGCTGACATCGGCTTCGATGGCTGCGGGGTAGATCCCTTCGCGGGCGCGCGCGATAGAATTCTCGTCCAGGTCGGAGGCGAAGATCTGGAAGCGCGGGTGGATGTCCAGCTTTGCAGCCGCCTCAAAGAGGAGAATGCCAAGGCCATAGGCTTCCTCGCCGGTCGCACAGCCGATCGACCAGATACGGACCTCGTCACCCTCGTTCTTCATCTCCAAGAGAGTCGGGATCACTTTTTTTTCGAGCGCCAGCCACGATTCACGATCACGGAAGAAGTTCGTGACGCCGATGAGAATATCATTAAACATCGCTTGCGCCTCATTGGCGTTATGGCGCAGGTAATTCAGATAGCCTTCCAGAGTTGGATACCCATTCAACTGCATACGGCGCTCGACGCGGCGCAGAATGGTCGAGCGTTTATACTGCTTAAAGTCATGCCCGGTGCGGGCGTGTACTTGCGACAGGATGCGCTGCAAATTTTCTGCTTCCTGCTCACTGAGCTGACCTGGATCATGAGGTAACTGTGGACGGTGCTGAATGTAACCCACCAATTTCTCAGCCAATTGGGAGGCCGGGAGGACGATATCTGCCAGGCCCGTGTCAATCGCGGCGCGCGGCATGCTATCGTACTCAGCATCATTCGGATGCTGGACCATGATCACGCCGCCTACTTCTTTGATATCCTTGATGCCCACAGAGCCATCCGCCCCGCCGCCGGAGAGAATAACGGCAATCGCTTCACGATGTTCACTTGCCAGGCTGCGGAAGAAGTAATCTATCGGCGTGCGCTTCCCATGCGGCTCCGTAAACTCCACAGTTTCCAGATGAGTATCGGTCATGAGAATGCTTCGGTTGGGCGGGATCACGTAGACATGATTCGGTTCCACCTTGATCTTCCGGGCCACCTGCTTGGTGGGCATTTGCGTGTGCTTCTGCAATAACTCCGCCATGTGGCTTTCATGCTCGGGGTGGAGATGAGTCACCACTACAAATGCCATGCCGGTATCGGGAGAAAGAGCATCGAAGAAGGAGCGCAGGGCCGTCAATCCGCCAGCCGAGGCGCCAATGCCCACGACAGTCAATCCTTTCTCTCTATTCGAGGGTTCGGCTGGGTCTTTTGCTTCTGGATCTTGTTTTTGTGTTTTGCGGGCTGGCTTGGAGGATTCAGAGGCTTTGCCATTATTTTTTCGGGTTACCATTTTAAATGTTGGTTACTTCCTATTCTTGCATCTTATAACCAAACGAATAATATGCGGAAACTTCAAATTTTATTATACACTCTTTGCAATGGCTCACACCATTATCTTTATATAGGGCAATCGCATTTGAAATATGAGAGAATTGCGGTGAGCGAGATGGAGGCTCGTCGCGATGGAAAAACAATCTGTAGCAAACCTCGCCAGGCATTTTGAAGGATTGCCAGATCCACGAACCGGAAATGCCAAGGCACATATTTTTCTAGAAATTCTCATCATTGCGATCTGTGCGGTGATCTGTGGTGCGGATGGCTGGAGTGATGTTGAGTTATTTGGAAAGAATAAGAAAGCGTGGCTGAAAACGTTTCTGGAATTACCCAAGGGGATCCCATCGCATGACACCTTTGGGTGCGTATTTGCGCAAATCAAGCCAGAAGAATTCCAAAAACGCTTCGTTGAATGGGTGCAGGCGATTGAAAGGCTAACGACGGGACAAGTGATCGCCATGGATGGCAAGAAATTACGGCGTTCGTATGATCAGGCGGCTGGCAAAGCGGCCATTGACATGGTGAGCGCTTGGGTCAAACCAAAGTGGCTGACCAATCCAATGAGATCACGGCGATCCCCGAACTGTTGCAACTATTGGAGATCACAGGTTGTATTGTGACGGTTGATGCCCTCGGAACCCAGACTGAAATTGCCGAAACGATTGTCGACGGCGGTGGCGACTATCTTCTCGCGGGGAAAGAGAATCAAGGTCACCTGTTTGAAGATGTTCAATACCTTTTTGAAGTGGACGTTGCCCAAGGATTTGAACACGCTCAGCACAGTTATGCCAAAACAGTCAATAAAGGGCATGGCCGGATTGAAACTAGAGAGTGTTGGGCAACACAGAAAGAAGAATACTTGTCTCTGGTGCGCAAGCGCCAGCAATGGAAAGGTCTGAAGAGCATGGTTCGAATTGTTTCGCAACGACAAATTGGTGAAAACGTGGAAGTGCAGACCCGCTATTTCATCTCCAGTCTGCCCGCCGATGCGAAAACGATTTTGAAAGCCAAACGCAGCCATTGGAAAATCGAGAACCAAGTTCATTGGGTCCTGGATATTGCCTTTCGAGAAGATGAAAGCCGGGTGCGCAAAGACCATGCTGCTGAAAACCTGGCTGTCTTACGCCACCTGGCTCTGAATAGGCGGGCTGGAACAATGACTACCTGCTCACTGTTCTCCAAGCTTGAAATGCGATCCCCCTAATCTTTATATACTTAAAAACGATTAATCTTAAAAATGTTCCGATGTCAACAAATTAACATTGCCCCGCCTTCCTCCCCGCACCTACATCTGATTGGGAAGGAAAGGTGCGGGGCTTTCGGGCGGGGTTCCGAGACCGGTCTGTCATTGCGAGGCGGTGCATTTCCGACCAAGCAATCTCCTAGGTAAGGAAAGAGACTGCCACGCCCTAGCGGGCTCGCAGTGACATTAAAAAAGGGGGTGGACATTTTCGTCCACCCCGAGGCGTTCTACTCGGTGACCGGTTTGCGGGCAAACCAATTTTGCCACTCTCGGTTTTCCCACACTACGAGAATCGGTGCAGCATTGAAAATAGATGAATACGTACCGCTTAAAATACCCACCAGCAAGATGATCACAAAATGGCGGATGGTGTCACCGCCGAATAGCACAAGCGCAAGCAGAGTGAGCATCACGGTGAGTTGTGTGTTGATAGAACGATCCAGCGTCTGCACAATGGAATGATTGACCATCGTTTCATAGTCCACGCGGCGATAGATATGTGAGTTCTCGCGGACGCGGTCGAACACCACAATCGTATCGTGCAC
>WNGA01014418.1_pt1 | contig 21985 bp, 20 predicted proteins | sample 5400061 | NCBI WGS metagenome assembly WNGA01 (sample SAMN13153366, study PRJNA577476) | soil metagenome | isolation source: 100 cm soil or saprolite under grassland replicate 2 | place: USA:California | collected 2016-06-15
TCACTCCTGGATGAACGTGATCTTGTACCCGTCGGGATCGGTGACCGCGAACGCCCAGTCGCCCCAGGGCGTGTCCGACGGATCCCGGTCGAGCGGCCAGCCGGCCTGCTTGATGCGCGCCGCGATGGCGCCGATGTCCTGCGCGGTCGAAACCCAGAGCCGAAAACCCTCGCCCTTCCGGCGGTCGCGGCCCTTCGCGAAGTCGTCCTGGCCGAGCATGATGTCGCACGTCCCCGCTTTCATCTGCACGCCGCGCAGCTGGCCGTTCTCCTCCCACTGCTCGCCCGGCGTGAAACGCAGGATGTCCCGGTACCAGGCGATGCTGCGCTGCAGGTCGCTGACGGTGAGCGAGGCAGCCATGGAGCGGAGCCGCAGCGATTCGGGGCTCCGGCGCTGGGGACGCTTCGGCGCCGCCTTCTTCTTGGGCGGCCGCTTGGCTTTCCTCTTCGTGGCCATCGTGGGCTCCTTGCGGGCGCGGGCCAGAAGCGTAGCGTGCCGAGGACGCTTCCGCCAGATTTCGCACTCTCATCTTTCGCGGAGTCGATCCGATGCCCACGAGTCAGGCGAGCGCCGTCTGGGAGGGAAAGCTCAAGGACGGCAAGGGAAGCTTCAAGGCCGGGAGCGGTGCGTTCAGCGGTCCGTACACCTTCGCGACGCGCTTCGAGGGCAAGCAAGGCACGAACCCCGAGGAGCTGATCGCGGCGGCCCACGCCGCCTGCTTCAGCATGGCGCTGTCGGCCGGGCTCGAAAAGGCCGGCAAACCGGCCGCTCGGGTCGAAACCACGGCCGCGTGCACGATCGACGTCGTCGGGGGCGCCCCCCAGATCACAAAGATGGTGCTCACCGTGCGCGGCAAGGTGCCGGGCCTCGACCCAGCCGGCTTCCAGAAGGCCGCCGAGGAGGCGAAGCGGGGGTGCCCGGTGTCCAAGGCGCTCGCGGGGATCCCGCAGATCACCCTGGACGCGAAACTGGAATAGGTGGGGACGGGGGACGGGTGTGGAGCGTGTACATCCTCCGGTGCCGCGACGGCTCCCTGTATACGGGCGTCACGAACGACCTGACGAGGCGGCTGCGGCGCCATAACGCCGGCACGGCGAGCGCCTACACACGCTCGCGGCGTCCCGTGCGCCTGGTGTACCAGGAGCGCCAGCCCGATCGCTCGGCCGCGCTGCGGCGTGAGGCGGCGCTGCGCCGGCTCTCCCGCGCGGCGAAGCTGGCGCTCGTGAAGAGCGGGGCGTGAAGCTCGACTGGCGCGACTGGGTGGGGCTGGCCTGCGCGCTCGCCATTGCGGGCGTGTGCGTGCGCCTCGGCTTCTGGCAGATCGACCGGCTGCGCCAGCGCCGCGCGCGCAACGCCGTCGTGCTGGCGGCCCGGGACCGTCCCCCCCTGGCCGTGACGGCCGCCCTCTCCGCTGACTCCGCGCGCGACCGGCGCCTCGTGGCGCACGGCGTGTACGACTACGCCAACGAGCGGCTCTGGCACGGACGCGGCTACGAGGGCATCCCGGGGGTGGCCCTCATCACCCCCCTCCGGCTCGCCGACGGCTCGGCGGTGCTCGTGGACCGGGGCTGGGCCCCCTCGCCGGACGCCTACCACGTGGATCAGCAGGCCTTCCGGGAGGCGGACACGGCGGAGGTGCTGGGGCTGGGCATGACCGCGCCGCGGGGGCGCGGGGACGTCAACTCGGTGAACCTCAGGGACTCGGTACCCTATCCACTGCTCCCATTCGTGATCCAGCAGCTACCGCCCTCTACCGCCCTCTACCGCCTTCTACCGCCCGGGCTTCACCGCTGGCCCGCCCCGGAACTGTCCGACGGCCCCCATCTCGCCTATGCAATCCAGTGGTTCAGCTTCGCTGTGATCACTGTGGTGGGGTCGGCGGCGCTGGCCCGGAAGCGGGCACGGGAGGGGGTGGGGTACCAATAACACCCTGTGGTAGTTATATTTACTCCGGTTCGCCCGCGGCGTGTGCTGCTCCCCCATCCACCCCGCGGGCCTTTTTACGCCGCCCGAAAGGAGCCCGGTAGATGCCTGCAGCCCTCCCGCTCAAGCAGCCGATCAAGGTCAGTCAGCTCGTGCGCCGCCGCCTGCGGGAGCTCAAGCGCACGCCTCGCGAGCTCGCCGAAGCGGTGAACGTCTCGGAGGAGTACATGTCGGACCTCGTAGCGGGGCGGCGGCGGCCGCCGGCGCCGGGACGGACCGACCTGTACGTGCCGATGGCCAAGTTCCTGCGGCTGCACCGCAACGACCTGCCGACGTGCGCGCGGGTCGAGCGTGCGGCGGAGCGGACGGGCGCCCGTCAGCCGCATCCCCTGGTGTGGAAGCGGCTGCTCGAGCTGTGCGACGCGGTGCGCCAGCGGGCGATCGCGCGCCGGGCCGCGAAGCCGGACGGGACGGAGCTCGAGGCCGTGATCGTCGGACGGTTGCTCGGGGTGGCCCAGGGGTTCGTGGCTCGCCAGCTGGAGGACGAAGTCGGGCTCCGGATCGCCGCGACGCGGGACGGCTGCACGTATCTCCAGGCTCGGATGCGGCTGCTCGAGTTCCTCGACGCGACCCACGACTCGATCACCCCGCGCGACTGCGAGGAGTTCATCGCGCCCCGGATCACCGGCTGGGACATGGATCTCGAGGCCGGCGCGATGCGGATCGTGCTGCGCTAGACGCGAGTCGGGAGGGCCCCAACGCAAACGGCGCCGTCCAGAGGATGGCGCCGTTCGTCTTCCTGGTACCGCGTGTGGTTAGAGCTTGACGACGTTCTGCGCCGCCGGGCCCTTCTGGCCCTGCACGACGTCGAACTCGACCCGCTCGCCCTCGGCCAGCGACTTGAAGCCCTGCGCCTGGATCGCGGTGTGATGCACGAAGCAGTCCTTTTCGCCGTTCTCGGGCGTGATGAAGCCGAAGCCCTTCGCGTCGTTGAACCACTTCACGATACCGGTAATGCGTGCCATCTGCTGTTTACTCCTGACTAATGGTGTTCGCGGCGGCGCGCGGATTTCGCCTTGCGGCGTGCCGCTGCCTTATCCTTCCGCCGTCGTAGAGCGCCCGGGCTTTCGTAGAAGCGCTTTCGCTTCATGTCCTGGAAGAGACCGGCCTTGGTGATCTGACGGCGAAACTTCTTCAGGACGTAGTCCAGTCGGTCGCCGTCGCCTACCATCACTTCCATCCGGCCTCTCTTCCCGGGTTACGAGCCCCCAGAAATGCAAAAAGGACCGTGGGCGCTGGCCCAGGTCCTCGAAACAGTCTCTGGTTGTCGCTCGCCGCGAATCATCGCAGGACGGAGGGGATTTGTCAACACCCGGCTCCTTGCTTGACGGTTTTCCAAGCCGCCGCGAGCTTTAGCCCCTCGTCCGCCACGCCGTCGCTTCCACCCCGGGAGTCCTCCGTGATGCGCAGGCCGCTCGTCGCGACGCTGCTCGCCGCCGCCATCCCGCTGCTCCCCGCGTCCACCCAGACCCGCCCCGACACCACCCAGCAGAAAACCGACGACCTCCCCCTCAAGCCCGCGCGCACCGTCGAATTCACCACGTCCGAGGGCACCTGGATCTCACTCGACGTGTCCCCCGACGGGCGGACGATCGTGTTCGAGCTGCTCGGCGACCTGTACGCGCTGCCGATCGCCGGCGGCGCGGCGCGACGCCTCACCTCCGGTCCCGCGTTCGACTCGCAGCCGCGCTACTCGCCCGACGGAACGAAGATCGTGTTTCTCTCGGATCGGAGCGGCTCGGAGAACGTCTGGCTGTGCGACGCCGAGGGCGGCAACCCGCGGGCGCTCACCAAGGGCGACAAGAACCTCTACGCCTCGCCCGAGTGGACTCCCGACGGGGACTACATCGTGGCGTCGAAGACCGCGATGCCGCTCGGCATCGCGTACGAGATCTGGCTGTACCACAAGGACGGGGGGTCCGGGATCAGTCTGACCAAGCAGGACACCGCGCAGGCGCCCGGCAGCGGGTTCGGCCGGGGAGTGAACGCGCTGGGAGCGGCGTTCGGGCCCGATCCCCGTTACCTGTGGTACGCGCGGCACCGCGGGGGGTTCGGGTACAACCTCCGCCTGCCGCAATGGGAGATCGCGATTTACGACCGGCAGACGGGGAGAGTGTTCAACCAGACGGACCTGTACGGCAGCGCGATGCGGCCGGTCCTCTCACCCGACGGCCGGTGGCTCGTGTACGCGACCCGCTACGACGCGGAAACGGGACTGCGGCTGCGGAACCTGGCCTCCGGGGACGAGCAGTGGCTCGTGTACCCGGTGCAGCGCGACGACCAGGAGTCGCGCTTCACCCGCGACCTGATGCCGGGCTCGTCGTTCACGCCGGACTCGAAGGCGTTCATCGCATCCTACGGGGGCAAGATCTGGCGGGTCGAGATCCCGACGGGGCAGGCGACCCAGATCCCGTTCACCGCGACGGTGCGACAGGAGGTCGGCCCCCTCGTGCGGTTCGAGACGCGGGTGGACACGGGGGACATTCTCGTGAAGCAGATCCGCGACGCGGCGCCGTCCCCCGACGGGCGGCGACTCGCGTTCAGCGCCCTCGACCGGGTGTACGTGGTGGACCTCCCGCACGGCGCGCCGCGCCGCCTCACCGCCGACACGGTGCACGAGCAGGTGCCCGCCTGGTCCCCGGACGGGCAGTGGATCGCGTACGTCACCTGGACGGAGCAGGGCGGCTCGGTGATGAAGATCCGGCCGGACGGCAGGGGAAAGCAGCGTCTCACGCCGGCGCCGGCCTTCTACGACGATCCGGTCTGGTCGCCCGACGGCCAGCGCCTCGTGGTGATCAAGGGACCCCGGGAGCCCCGGATCACGGAGCACTTCGGGCCCGGCTATGAGCTCGCCTGGCTCCCTGCGGCGGGCGGCGCCACGACCCGGATCACGCCGATCTCGGGGGGCGGGCGCCCGCATTTCAGCCGGGACCCGAGCCGGGTCTATCTGTACGAGGCGAGCGAGGGTCTCGTCTCGATGCGCTACGACGGCACCGATCGCCGCGTGCATATCAAGATCACAGGCTTCACCCCCAACGCCCCCGAGGCGCAGCCGTTCCCGGCCCAGGAGGTGCTGATCGCACCCGACTCGACCCGGGTGCTCGCCGGCGCGAGCAACTACGTCTATCTCGTGACCCTGCCCCTCGTCGGCGCGGTGCCGCCCGCCATCAACGTCGCGGACACTGCGGCGGCGCCGTTCCCGGTGCACCGCCTGACCCGGATCGGGGGCGACTTCCTCGGGTGGGCGCCGGACGGCCGCACGGTCTACTGGTCCATCGGGCGGAGCTTCTTCCGCTACGACCCGGCGGTGGCCGATTCGCTCGCGCGGCTGAAAGCCCGCGCCGACTCGATCCGCGCCGACTCGCTCAAGCAGGCCACCACGGAGAAGCCCGACTCCGCCGGCAAGGCGCGGGTCGACTCGCTCGCCAAGCTCCCGGCCTACGAGCCCGAGCGGGTGGACGTGACGCTCCGCGTCCCGCGCGACGTGCCCCGCGGCGCCGTCGTGCTGCGCGGCGCGCGCATCATCTCGATGAAGGGCGACGAGGTGATCGAGCGGGGCGATGTCGTGGTGGCCGACAACCGCCTCGCGTGCGTCGCCGCGAGCTGCCCGGCGCCGGCGCAGGCGCGGGTGATCGACGTCTCCGGGAAGACCGTCATCCCCGGGCTCGTAGACATCCACGCGCACCCGTGGCCCACGTGGGGCATCCACGAGACGCAGGTGTGGAGGTATCTCGCGAACCTCGCCTGGGGCATCACCACGACGCGGGACCCCCAGACTTCCACGACCGACGTGCTCACCTACGCGGATCAGGTGGACGCGGGAGAGCTCATCGGCCCGCGGATCTATCACACCGGCCCCGGGGTGTTCGGCGCGTACCTCGAGGAGAACTGGACCAGCCTCGACGACGTGCGCAGCGTCTTGAAGCGCTACAGCGAGTTCTACCGCGTGCACACCATCAAGCAGTACATGGTGGGCAACCGCAAGCAGCGGCAGTGGGTGATCATGGCGGCGCAGGAGCTGGGTCTGATGCCGACGACCGAGGGCGGGCTCGACTTCAAGATGAACCTCACGCTCGCGCTCGACGGCTACTCCGGCTCGGAGCACAGCTATCCCATCATGCCGCTGTACCACGACGCGGTGGAGCTGATCGCCAAGTCGGGAATCACCTACACGCCCACCCTGCTCGTGTCGTACGGCGGCCCGTGGAGCGAGAACTTCTTCTACGAGCGATACGACATCCACGACAACCCGAAGGTCCGGCGTTTCATCCCGCACGAGGAGATCGACCAGCGCGCCGAGCGGCGTGCGTGGTTCCGCGAGAACCAGTACGTGTTCCCGCGCATCGCGGCCTCCGCGGCGGCGGTGCTGCGGGCCGGGGGCAACGTCGGCATGGGGTGCCACGGCCAGCTCGACGGGCTCGGCTGCCACTGGGAGCTCTGGGCCATGGCGGCGGGCGGGATGACACCGCGCGAACTGCTGCGGGTGGGCACCATCGACGGCGCCTACGGCATCGGCATGGAGAAGGATCTGGGCTCGCTCGAGGCGGGCAAGCTCGCCGACCTGGTGGTGCTCGACGCGAACCCGCTCGAGGATATCCACCACACCGAAAAGATCCGCTACGTGATGAAGAACGGCCGCCTGTACGAGGGCGAGACGCTGAACGAGATCTGGCCGCGGCAGCGGGCACTGCCGCGGATGTGGTGGTGGGACAAAAGGCGTCAAGTAGAGGCGTCGCGCAAAACCGTCACGCGAAAAACCGTCGCGCGAAGACGTAACAGGGGAAGGCGTTACGGTTCCGCGTGACGTTTCTGTGCTACGTCGTCGCTTGACGTATCTGCGCGACGTAGTTACGGTTCTTTCGAACCAAGAGCTGGCATCCCTCCGAAGGACGGTCCCGCTCAGGAGCGGGTTCCGGCGCTGTACACACGCCCGGTCTCATTCCCCAGGTTCACAACGAGAGTGACGCTGCAGCGCGGTGGCATGAGCCACCGGCGGCGTGCGTGTGTGTGCTTCCGGAAAGGAACACGTATAGCAATGCCATTTGCATCCCTCGGGCTCGCGCCCGAACTCGTTCGCGCCGTCGCCGAAGAGGGCTACGAGCAGCCCACCCCCATCCAGCTGGAAGCGATCCCGCTCGCGCTCGCGGGGCGTGACCTGATCGGCTCCGCCCAGACGGGCACCGGCAAGACCGCCGCGTTCATGCTGCCGATCCTCCAGCGCCTGGCGGGGAACGGCAAGGGGCACGCGCTGCGGGCGCTGATCCTCGTGCCCACCCGCGAGCTCGCCGAGCAGGTGCTGCAGAGCGCGCGCGCCTACGGGCGGCACCTCCACGTCAGCGCCGCCGCGGTCTACGGCGGCGTCGGGATGGAGCCGCAGACGCGGGCGCTCAAGCACGGCGCCGACATCGTGGTGGCGACGCCCGGCCGGCTGCTCGACCACATGGAGCGGGGGCACGTCGATTTCTCCCGGCTCGAAGTGCTCGTGCTCGACGAGGCCGACCGCATGCTCGACATGGGGTTCGCCCCGGACGTGCGCCGCATCCTGCGCGCCCTCCCCGACAAGCGGCAGACGATGCTCTTCTCGGCGACGATCTCCCTCGACGTGGACGCGCTCGCCCGCACGGCGCTCGACGGGCATGCCTCGGTCGAGATCGGCCGGCGCGCGAAGCCGGCGGAGGGGATCGAGCACGTCGTCGTCGCGGTGGACAAGCTCCAGAAGCGCGGGGTGCTCGCGCGCATCCTGCAGGCGAAGCCCGCGGGGCAGACCCTCGTGTTCACGCGCACCAAGTACGGGGCGGACAAACTGGTGACTTTCCTCAAGCGCGAGGGGATTCCGGCCCACGCCATCCACGGTGACAAGGCGCAGAGCCACCGCACGCGCACCCTGGAGGCGTTCCGCAACGGCACGGCGGACGTGCTCGTCGCGACCGACATCGCGGCGCGGGGGATCGACGTGGACGGGATCCGGATGGTCGTGAACTTCGACGTGCCGCACGAGTCCGAGGTGTACGTGCACCGCGTGGGCCGGACGGCGCGGGCCGGGGCGCGCGGGCTCGCGCTCACGCTGCTCTCGCCCGATGAGTGGCTGCTCATGGGCGACATCGAGAAGCTCGTCGGGCAGACCTTCCCCCGGGAGGTGATCCCCGGGTTCGAGCCGTCGGTGCCGCCGCTCCAGCCCAAGCCCCTGCAGGCGGAGCAGCCGAAGCCGGGGCGCTCGGTGCGCGCCCGAGCCGGCGGCCGGCGGCGGCGCTAGCCGCGCTGCTCGAGCGGGACGTAATCCCGCTTGTCGGCCCCCGTGTAGATCTGCCGCGGGCGGGCGATCTTCTGCTCCTTGTCGAGCAGCATCTCCTGCCACTGCGCGAGCCACCCCGGCGTGCGACCAATCGCGAACAGCACCGGGAACATGTCCATCGGGAACCTCATCGCCTCGTAGATGATCCCCGAGTAGAAGTCCACGTTGGGGTAGAGCTTGCGGCTCACGAAGTAGTCGTCCTGGAGCGCGATGCGCTCGAGCTCCACCGCGATGTCGATCAGCGGGTTCTTCCCCGTGACATCGAACACTTCCTCGGCCACTCGCTTGATGATCGTGGCGCGCGGGTCGTAGTTCTTGTAGACGCGGTGCCCGAAGCCCATGAGGCGGAACTCGCCGTGCTTGACCCGCTCGACGTAGGCCGGGATGGCGTCCTTCGAGCCGATCTGCCGCAGCATCCGCAGCACCTCCTCGTTCGCCCCGCCGTGCAGCGGGCCGTACAACGCGGCGGCCGCCGCCGCCATCGCCGAGTAGGGATCGGCGTGCGACGAGCCGACGCCGCGCATGGCGCTGGTCGAGCAGTTCTGCTCGTGGTCGGCGTGGAGGATGAGCAGGACGTCGAGGGCGCGCTCCAAGGTCTTGTTCGGCGTGTACTTCACCTCGGTGGCCTTGAACATCATGTTCAGGAAGTTGCCGGTGTAGGAGAGATCGTTGTCCGGGTACGCGTACGGCATCCCCACCGAATGCCGGTAGGCGAACGCGGCCAGCGTCGGCGCCTTCGCGATCAGCCGGAAGATCTGGTTCTGGCGCGAGGTCTCGTCCTGGATGTGCTTCGCCTCGGGGTAGAACGTGGACAGCGCCGCCACGGTGCTCACGAACATCCCCATCGGGTGCGCGTCGTGGTGGAACCCGTCGATGAACTTCTTGATGCTCTCGTGGACGATCGTGTGGTGCGTGATGTTGTACACCCACGTGTCGAGCTCCGCCGCCGACGGCAGCTCGCCGTGCAGCAGCAGGTACGCCGTCTCCAGGAAGGCGCTCTTTTCGGCGAGCTGCTCGATCGGGTAGCCGCGGTAGCGGAGGATCCCCTTGTCGCCGTCGATGTAGCTGACGGCGCTCCGGCACGACGCCGTGTTGAGGAATCCCGGGTCGTACGTCATGAGCCCCGCGTCGTCGTCGGCCAGCTTGATCTGTCGCAGGTCGACCGCCCGGATGGCGCCGTCCTGCACGGCGAGCTCGTACTGCTTGCCGGTGCGGTTGTCGGTGACGGAAAGAGTGCTCTTCGGCACGCGGTGGTCCTGGAAATGGCTCGCGAAAGATAATCAGAGGCAGGCGGTAGAAGACGGTAGAAGGCGGTAGAGGCTGTCACTTCTACCGCCCTCTACCGCCCTCTGCCGCCCTCCTTATCTTGGACTCCCATGACCGCCCCCAAGTCCTCGAAGCGCGACAGCCTCTACCCCACGCGCGTCGCCGCGGGTGCCCTGCTGGGGCAGCAGCTCGCCGCCCGGGGCTACCTCGGGTGCGTCCTGCTCGGCATCACGCCCGAGGGGGTGGAGATCGCGGCCAACGCCGCCAAGGCGATGGGCGCGCAGTTCGACGTGCTGGTGGCGGCGTTCATCAAGCTCGGCTCGAACCTCGCTCCCATCGGGGCCATCGCGGAGTCGGCCCCGTCCGAGATGGACCCGGACTTTCAGCCGGGCGGCGCGCTGCTCGACAAGCTGGCCACGGCGATCGACGAGTCCCGCGCGCGGGTGAGCCAGGACCTGATCCTGTACCGCACCCAGCGGCCGGTGAAGCAGCTCGCCGGGCGGACCGCGGTCATCGTGGACGGCCAGGTGGTGTACCCCTGGAAGGTCCTGGCGGCGGCCAAGGTGGCGGAGCAGCTGGGCGCGAGGCAGGTGGTGATCGCGAGCCCGGTGGCCACCCAGGCGGCGACCGAGCGGATCGGCGCCCGCCGCTACGACTTCGTGTGCCCGAGCATCGTCATGGACGCCAAGGGCCACCCCGCGCCGTACGGCGACATGGCGGGGGACACCCCGGAGCGGCTCCGCAGCATCATGATTGCGCATCAGGCGGCGTGAGAGCCTCGAAGGATGGAACGTTGGAAGGTTGGAAGGGCATGTGATCGGCCTTTCTGCTGACGGTACGGTAGAGCCCCCAACTGACCTTTCCGGCTTTCTGCCGGAGCACGTCCAGCCGGCGCCACTCATCGTCCGACACGAGTTTCAAGTCACGGACCGCGACGATCGCGTAGGAAAGCTCAGCCAGAGAGCCAAGCGTGATGTCTAGGAACCGACGGAATTCGCGAGGCCCGCGCTTCGCTGAGCCTTCAGCCACGTTGGCGGCGGCGGAGAATGCCGCCCGCCTCATCTGCGATGTCAAGCCGTATAGCTCGCTCTTCGGGAACGACTGCGTAACGCGGTAAGTCTCAAGGAACAGATGGTGGCACGCCTGCCACGCCTCGAGTCGCTCGTAGGGCATCATGATCGGCGAAATTAGCGAAGGCTGAGGCGCGGGGTGGCATCGAATTCGTGCGCAGCCAGCGCAAAAAAAGGGGGACGGCACTCCGACCGCCCCCATTTGTCTTCCAGCCTTCCAACCTTCCAACCTTCCAACCGTCAATCCATCTCCACCATCCCCCGCTCCAACCACCGGTGCTCGCCCTTGAGGACCTCCTGGGCGACCCGGTACGCGCGCACGTCGTCGTTGCGCCACAACCGTTTGAACGTCGCCTCGATGCGCGCCCGCGCCTGGCGGCAGAACAGGTCCGCGAGCTCGACGGCGCGCCGGCCCACCGCCGGATCCTGCTTGAGGAGCCACTGGGCGCGCGCGCACGCGGCCGTCATGGCGAACAGCTCGGCGCCCGCGTCCACGAGCCGGAACAGCACCGCCTGGCGGTACTCGAGCTTCGGCCCGAAGCGCATCATGGCGTGGAACACCCCGCGCGCGAGGCGCCGGGCGCCGCGCTCCACGTAGCGGAGGTGCCCCGCGAGCGGCCCGAACCCGGCGTACTTGGGCCAGAACCCCCAGCCGAGCCAGCGCGACGGGTACCACCAGGCGTAGAACAGCGCTGCGCGCACGAGCCCGCGGAGCCGCTCGCCGAGCGTCTTGCCCGGCATCACCACGTCCCCCGCCACCTGCAGGTGCTTGTCCACCGCCTCGCGCGCGATGAACAGGTGCATGATCTCGCTCGAGCCCTCGAAGATCAGATTGATGCGGAAGTCGCGCATGATGCGCTCGACCGGGACCGGCCTCTCGCCCCGGGCGCGGAGCGAGTCGGCGGTCTCGTAGCCGCGGCCGCCGCGGACCTGCACCGTGTCGTCGATGAGCTTCCAGCCGCCCTCGGAGTTGTACAGCTTCGCGATCGCGGCCTCGAGCCGGATGTCGTACCCGCCCCGGTCGGCCATCAGGCCGCACAGCTCCGCCACCGCCTCCATCGCGAACGTGTTCGCGGCCATCGCGCCGATCTTCTGCGCGATCGCGTCGTGCTTGCCGATCGGCCGGCCCCACTGGATGCGCTCGTTCGACCAGACGCGACAGATCTCGAGGCAGCGCTTGCCCGCCGCCACCGCGGTCACCGGCAGCGTGAGGCGGCCGGTGTTGAGCGTGATGAGTGCGAGCTTCAGGCCCTTGCCCACCTCCCACAGGACGTTCTGTTTCGGGATCCGGACGTTCGTGAATCGCAGCACCGCGTTGTACATCGCCTTGAGACCCATGAAGTGGCAGCGGTGCTCGACCTTCACGCCCGGCCAGCCCGTCTCGACGATGAACGCGGTGATCTGACGCTTCTCCTTGCCGTTCACCATCTTGGACGGCGTGCGCGCCATCACCGCGATCAGCTCGGCCTTGGTCCCGTTGGTGCACCACAGCTTCTCGCCGTTCAGGATCCACGCGTCGCCGTCCTCGCTCGGCACCGCCATCGTCTCCATCGCGGCGGGGTCGGAGCCGACCCCCGGCTCGGTCAGCGCGAACGCCGAGATCGCGCCCTTCGCGAGGCGCGGCAGGTACGTCTTCTTCTGGGCTGCGGTGCCGAACATCTTGAGCGGCTGCGGCACGCCGATGGACTGGTGGGCGGAGAGGAGGGCGGTGACCGAGCCGTCCACCGACGCCACCAACTCGATCGCCTTCATGTAGGAGAGTTGCGACAGGCCGAGCCCGCCGTACTCGCGCGGGATCTTGATGCCGAAGGCGCCGAGCCGACGCAGGCCGTCGATCACCGCGTCGGGAATCTCGCCCTCGCGGTCGATCCGGTCGGGATCGACCTCCTCACGCAGGAAGCGCTCGAGCTGCTCGAGGAACGGCCGCGCGCGCTCCACTTCGTCGGGGTCCTGCTCGGGGTAGGGATGGATCAGATCCATCCGCAGCCTCCCGAGGAACAGGTCGCGCACGAAGCTCGGCGCGGCCCACTCCTGCTCGCGCGCGGCTTCGGCGACTTCACGCGCCTCGTCGGCGCTGACTTTGCGTTCCGGAGCGACGGTCGTCGTCATGGATGCCTCCCCCCCCCGTAAACTTAAGCGTCTTGACAGCGCACCGCTCAGGGGGAAATTCGCCTCGCCTTCACAGGAGAACCTCGATGCGGCGCGTCGTGTGCTCGTTGGTGCTCGGTCTCGTCTCGCCCACCCTCGCGGCCCAGACACCGCCCGCCTCCTCTCCCCGTCCCGCCCCCCCCACCCTGGTCCACGCCGGACGCTTGATCGACGGGAAGTCCGACACGCCCCAGAGCAACGTGGGAATCCTGATCGAGGGCGAGCGCGTCAAAGCGGTCGGGCCGTGGGCACAGGTCCAGGGGCAGGCCCAGGGCGCCCGCGTGATCGATCTGTCGCAGCTGACCGTGCTGCCCGGCTTCATCGACACGCACACGCACCTCCTGTTGCAGGGCGACCCGACCGCCCAGTCGTACAACGAGCAGCTGCTGTACCAGTCCATCCCGTACCGCGCGATCCTCGCGGCCCGGAACGCCCGCATCGCGCTGGAGCACGGCTTCACCGCGATCCGGGACGTGGAGACCGAAGGCGCCATGTACGCCGACGTGGACGTGAAGCACGCGGTGAGCCGAGGAGAGATCCCGGGGCCCCGCATCTTCGCCTCCACCCGCGCGATGGCCCCGACGGGCATGTACCCGATCGTGTCCGACAACTGGGAGCTCGAGCTGCCGCACGGCGTCCAGCCCGTGAACGGCGTGGAAGGCGCGCGGCTCGCCGTGCGCGAGCAGGTGGGGCACGGCGCCGACTGGATCAAGTACTACTCCGACCGCCGCTACTACTTCACGCCTGATTCGGTGTTGCACAGCTGGGTGAACTTCACGGACGACGAGGCGCGCGCGCTCGTGGACGAGGCGCACCGGCTGGGCCGCCGCGTAGCGGCGCACGCCATCGGCTCGGACGGGATCGCGGCGGCGCTCCGCGCCGGCGTCAACACGATCGAGCACGGCGACGGTCTGACCGACTCGCTGATGGGCGTGCTAGTCGCGCGCGGGGTCTACTGGGTGCCGACCGTCACCGTGGGGCTGTACGTGGCGGGCCCGCGCGGCGGCGCGTGGAGCGCGATGGCGGAGCACGAGCGCCGCGCCTTCGGCCGGGCCCTGAAGAAGGGCGTCAAGATCGTGCTCGGCACCGACGTCGGCGGCTTCCCCTGGACCGAACTCAACCAGGCGAAAGAGTTCGAATACTACGTGCAGTACGGGATGACGCCGATGCAGGCGATCAAGTCCGGCACCTCGGTCGCCGCCGAGCTCCTGGGGCAACCGGATCTGGGCGCCATCGCGTCCGGGGCGTACGCCGACCTCGTGGCGGTGCAGGGCGACCCTCTCAAGGACATCACGGAACTCCAACGCGTCCGGTTCGTTATGAAGGGCGGGGTCACTTATGTTTCGCCATAGTGCGGCGCGCGCTCGGGACTAGCCTCGCTCTCATCATCGGCGCCGTCGGCCCGGCCGTGGGGCAGTTCGCCCCCCCCGGCACCGGCGGCGTCGCGGCGTTGGCGGGCGCGCTGACGCAGCTCGGCGCCGACAAGCGCGTGCTCGTGATCGGCGCCCACCCCGACGACGAGGACACGGAGCTGCTCTCCATCCTCTCGCGGGGGATGGGCGTGCGGGCCGCCTACCTCTCGCTCACCCGCGGCGAGGGCGGCCAGAACCTGATCGGGCCCGAGCTCGGTCCGGAGCTGGGGATCATCCGTACCGAGGAGCTGCTCGCGGCGCGCGAGCTGGACGGCGCGCGGCAGTTCTTCACGCGTGCGTACGACTTCGGCTTCTCGAAGACGGCGGACGAGACATTCCGCTTTTGGCCGCGCGACTCGCTGCTCGCCGACGTGGTAGCGGTGATCCGCCGGTTCCGGCCGCAGATCGTCGTCTCGATCTTCTCGGGGACGGCGCGCGATGGTCATGGCCAGCACCAGGTGGCCGGCCTCCTCGCCCGCCAGGCGTTCGAGGCGCTGCGCGACTCGAGCTGGGGCCCCGTGAAGCTGTACCGGGCCGCGTGGTCCGACACCGCCGCCGCCACGCTGCGGCTCGACGGCGGGGCGCTCGATCCCGTCCTGGGCCGCTCCTACCACCAGATCGCCATGGCGGGGCGGAGCCGCCACCGCTCGCAGGACATGGGGCAGCTCGAGCGGCCGGGGCCGAGCACGGACCGGCTCGCGTTCGTCGCATGGCGGGACGCGGGACACAGGAGACAGGACGGGGACGGCCTGTTCGCGGGCGTCGATACCGTGCTGCACGGCCGGGTGCGCTATACCGCCCTGATCGATTCGGCGCGCGCCCGGCTCAACCCGGCGCGCCCGGCCACGATCGTCCCGCTGCTCGCGCGCGCGCTGCGCGCGCTCGGAGGGAGCGACGCCGACGCCGAGCAGCGGGAGACCCTCGAGGGCGCCCTCGCTGCCGCGGCCGGGGTCGCGGTCGACGCGTACGCCGACGACGGGATCGTGATCCCCGGTGAAGAGCTTCAGGTGGACGCGAGCGTCTGGAACGCGGGCGCGGCCGGGGTCACCATCGGCGCCGTCGCGGTGACGGCGCCGGCGGGTTGGCCAATACGGGAAATACAGCCGCTCGCCGCGCAGGGGTCGCTCGTGTCGCCGGGCGGCGTCGCCGGGCGGCGCTTCGCGGTGACCGTCGCGCCCGACGCGCCCCGCTCGCAGCCGTATTTCCTGCGCCGCCCGCTCGCCGGCGCATCGTACGATTGGACGGGGGTCCCCCCCGACTGGCGCGGATCGCCGTTCGAGCCGCCGTCCCTCGAGGCGACCTTCCGGCTGACGATCGCCGGCGTGCCCGTGACGCTGCGCCGCGCCGTCGTGTACCGCTACCGGGACCAGGGGATCGGCGAGATCCGGCGGCCCATCTTCGTCACGCGGCCGTTCGACGTAGCCGTGACGCCCGACGTCGTGGTCTGGCCGGTCGACGGGCCGGCGGGCGGCGCGCGCCATTTCACCGTCACGGTCACGAACCGCGCGCGGGGGCCCGCCGCGACGCAGGTGGTGATCGCGCCGCCCCCGGGATGGACCGTCGTGCCGCCCCCCCCCGAGAGCCTCTCGTTCCAGCGCGAGGACGAGGCCAAGAGCCTCACCGTCAGCGTCGCGCCGCCTCCGCAGGGCGCCCGGCCGGGCGTGTACGAGCTCCGGGCGGCCGCCGTCACGGGGAGGGCGGGGGGGACGGGGGGGGCCGGCGCGCGCAGCGAGGGGGCGCTCACGGTCATCGACTATCCGCACATCCGCCCGCGGCCGGTGGCGCACCCGTCAACGGCGGAGCTGCGCGCCGCGGCGATCTCGCTCCCCGCGCGCACGCGGGTCGGGTACGTGCGGGGGGCGTCGGACCGCGTTCCCGAGGCGCTCCAGGCGGTCGGCGTCCCCGTCGAGCTGCTCGGTCCCGACACCCTCGCCCGCGGCGACCTTTCGCGCTACGACGCGATCGTGATCGGCAGCCGTGCCTACGAGATCGATCCCGCGCTCGTCTCGAGCAACGGGCGGCTGCTCGACTACGTGCGCGCGGGCGGCCTCGTGATCGTCCAGTACCAGCAGTATCCGTTCGTGAGCGGCAGCTTCGCGCCCTACCGGCTCTCGATCGCGCGCCCGCACGACCGCGTGACCGACGAGACCGCGGCGGTGACGGCGCTCGATCCGGCGAGTCCCGTGTTGCACGTTCCCAACGAGATCGGCCCGGCGGACTGGGAGGGGTGGGTGCAGGAGCGGGGGCTCTACTTCGCGCACGACTGGGACCCGGCCTACGCGACCCCGCTCGAGATGCACGATCCGGGCGAACCGCCGCTCTCGGGCGGCCTGCTCGTGGCATCGGCACGTACGTGTACACCGGGCTGAGCTTCTTCCGACAACTCCCGGCTGGTGTCCCGGGCGCCTATCGGCTCTTTGCGAATCTCCTCGCGCTGGGCAAACACTAGAATGCGGATTGCGGATTTCGGATTGCGGATTGGACCGCGCTGGCGTCGAGTAGAGAGGCTGGCATCACCCATCGGACCTTCCCGAGCCAATCCGCAATCCGCAATCCGCAATCCGCAATGGTTCGCTGGCGCCGTGTTGCTCGCCCTGTTTGTGAGCTGCAAGGGCGACGGCCGCACGCCTCTCGTGATCTATTCTCCCCACGGCCGCGACCTCCTCACCCTGCTCGAGCACCGCTTCGAGCAGCTGCATCCCGACGTGGACGTGCGCTGGCTCGACATGGGGTCGCAGGAGGTGTACGACCGCCTCCGCTCCGAGCGGGCGAACCCGCAGGCGGACGTCTGGTTCGGAGGGCCGGCGACGATCTTCGCGCGCGGCGTGCGCGACTCGCTGCTCGAGCCGTTCCGGCCGAGCTGGGCCGACGCGGTCGAGCCGCACGGGCCTGGGACGACCTGCTCCTCCCGCGCTGGAAGGGGCAGGTGCTGATCCGCGATCCGGTCGCCTCGGGCACGATGCGCGCGGTGTGGGGGATGATCATCGAGCGCGGCCTGAAGCAGACCGGCGACACCGCGGCCGGCTTCCGCTGGCTGCGGCGCCTCGACGCGCAGACGAAGGAATACGTGCTGAACGGTCCGCTGCTGGACCAGAAGATCGTGCGCCAGGAGGGGTTGGTGACGATCTGGGACCTGCCGGACATTCTGCTCAGCAGGCGCGACGGGCTGCCGCTCGGCTACGTGTTCCCGAAAAGCGGTACGCCGGTGATCGAGGACGCGATCGGCGTGGTGCGGAACGCGCGCCACCGCGCTCAGGCGCGGGCGTTCGTCGAGTACGTCGGCAGCGTCGCCGCGCAGCTGGCGGCAACCCGCGAAGCGTACCGGTTGCCGGCGCGGCTCGATCTCCCCGTGGACTCGCTGCCGCCGTGGGCGCGCGAGGTCCGGCGCGTGATGAAAGTCGCCGACGTAGACTGGGACCTGCTCGCCGAGCGGGGGGCGGACTGGATGCGCTACTGGGATCAGACCGTGCGGGATCACGGGCGATGAGCGCGTTCGTCACCCTGGATGGAGTGCGCAAGCAGTGGTCGCACACCGTGGCTGTCGGGCCCCTGTCGCTCGACATCCCGCGCGGCGAGATCCTCGTCCTGCTCGGCCCCTCGGGCAGCGGCAAGACCACGGTGCTGCGTCTCCTGGGAGGGTTCGAGGTCCCCGACGCGGGTCGGATCGTGCTCGCGGGTGAGGACGTGACGGCGGTGCCGCCCGCACGGCGACGCTGCGGGATGGTGTTCCAGCATTACGCGCTGTTCCCGCACCTCGACGTGGGAGAGAATGTGGGGTTCGGCCTCCGGGGACGGGGGACGAGGGATGGGGGACGGGTGGAGGCCAAGGTCGCCGAGGTGCTCGCGCTCGTGGGTCTCGAAGGGTTCGAGCGGCGCCGGGTGCAGGAGCTCTCGGGGGGGCAGCAGCAGCGCGTGGCGCTGGCGCGGGCGCTCGCGCCCGAGCCGCAGGTGCTGCTCCTGGACGAGCCGCTCTCGAACCTGGACCCAAGCTTGCGCGAGCGCACCCGCCGCGAGCTGCGGGCGCTCATCAAGCGGGTCGGGATCACGACCGTCTTCGTCACACACGAGCAGGAGGAGGCGTTCGACCTGGGCGACCGTGTGGCGGTGCTCCAGGCCGGACGGCTCGAGCAGCTCGCCGCGGCGGACGAGCTGTACGAGCATCCGGCGAGCCTGTTCGTCGCCACGTTCGTAGGCCGCGCCAACGTGCTCCGGGGAAAGACGGCGCAGGCTCTCGGGGCGGGCCCCGGTCAGGTAGTCGTGGTCCGGCCTGAGCGGCTCGCACTGGCGGATGCCGGGGTGCCGGGCGTCGTGCGGGAGCGGCGTTATACGGGCGCCGCCGCCTTCTACCTGGTCGAGACGGAGCTGGGTGATCGGCTCGAGGTTCTGGCCCGGCCGGAGGCGGCGCGCGTGGGTGACCGCGTGTACCTGGAAGCGGTGCGGGTCCTGACGTTCCCCGAGGAGCGCGCATGAGCGCGCGGCTGGGCCTCGCGGCTCGAGCGGCGTTTACCCTTCTGCTCGCGTGGCTCGTGCTGTATCCGATCGTGATCGTCGTGCACGATGCCGCGGAAGGGGACGCGCTCGCGGCGTTCGTGTCGCGCCCCGGCGAGTGGCGCGTGTTGTGGGCCAGCGTCTGGATCTCGGTGGCGAGCGTGGCGCTCGCCGCCGCGATCGGCGTGCCGCTCGCGTTTCTGTTCGAGTGGCTCGAGTTCCCGGGCCGCAAGACCCTCGGCTCGCTCATCGCCCTGCCCGCCGTATTACCGCCATTCGTCGGCGTGATCGCGTTCTACTTTCTGTACGGCGAATCCGGGTTCGCGGCCCGCGCCGTGCAGGGGCTCTTCGGCCTCGCGCAGGCGCCATGGCGGCTGCAGGGGGCGGGGGCGATCCTGCTGGTGCACGCCTACTCGATGTACGTGTACTTCTACCTGTTCACCCGCGCCGGGCTCGCGACGCTCGACGCCTCGATGCTCGAGGCGGCGCAGGCGCTCGGCGCGGGGCGATGGGAAACGCTGCGCCGGGTGACGCTCCCGCTCCTGCGCCCTTCACTCGCGGGGGCGGCGTTGCTCGTGTTCATGACCGCCGTCGGCTCGTTCAGCGCCCCGTACGTGTTCGGCGGCGGGTTTCGCGTGATGACCACGCAGATCGTCGCCACCAAGCTCAACGGCGAGCTGCCCCTCGCCATGGTCGAGACCGTGGCGCTCGCACTGGTGGCGGTCCTGGGATTCGTGCTGCTGCGCCGCACCGAAGGCGACGACATTGTCACGGCGCTCGGGAAGGGGACCGCGCCGCGCCGCCGGCCGATTCGCCGGGCCGGCGTTCGCACCTTCGCCACGACGGCCGGCTGGGCCTTCGCGGTGGTGCTCCTGCTGCCGCACCTGACTCTCGTGCTCGTCTCGCTCGTCCCCTACGGCAGCTGGACGACCGAGACCCTGCCACCGGTGCTCTCGCTCGTGAACTATCGGCGGCTGTTCAGCGAGGCCGAGCGGTTGCGCCCACTCGTGAATTCGGTGTTGATGGCGGCCGCGAGCACCTGCGCGGCGGTCGCGCTCGCGGTCGTCGCCGGCGCGCTCGTAGGGAGGCGCCGGCCGTGGCAGTTCCGCGGTCCGATCGAGGCGCTCCTCGCGCTCCCCTGGGCCCTCCCGGGAACGGTGTTTGCCCTCGCGCTCCTGACGACGTTCAGCAAGCACGACCCATTCACGCTCCGCTGGGTGCTCGTGGGGACGACGGTGCTGCTGCCGCTCGCCTATCTCGTGCGCAACCTCCCGGTGACCGGGCGCGCCGTCCTGGCCGGGTACCGGCAACTCGACCCGGCGCTCGACGAGGCGGCGGCGAGCCTCGGCGCCGGACGCTGGGCCACGTTCCGGCGGGTGACGTTGCCGCTCCTCAAGCCGGCGCTCGCCGCGGGCGGGAGCCTCGCGTTTGTGGCGGCGCTCGGCGACTTCGTGACGTCCATCGTGCTTTACACGCCCGACAATCGACCCATCTCGATCGAGATCATGGCGAGCCTCCGCGTGTCGGAACTGGGCGTGGCGGCGGGGTTCGGAGTGATCTTGATGGTGCTGAGCGCTGCGGTCCTCGGCGTGGGAGCCCGGCGATGAAGCGGTTGTCGGTGCTGATGGCCGTCGCGTTCGTGGACATGATCGGGCTGATGATGGTCGTCCCGCTGCTGCCGCTCTACGCCTTGCGGCTGCACGCGGACCCGTCGACCGTCGGTTTCCTGAGCGCCGCGTTTCCAGTCGCCCAGCTCGCGTCGTCGCCCGTGTGGGGGCGGGTCTCGGACCGCTACGGCCGCCGCCCGGCGCTGCTCGTGGGGTTGGCGGCCTCGGCGGCGGCGTACGTCATCTTCGGGTTCGCGGGGTCCCTGTGGCTCCTGTTCATCTCCCGCTTCGTGCAAGGGCTGGGCGGCGGGACGACGGGCGTCGCCCAGGCCTACGTCGCCGATTCGATGGCTCCTCACGAGCGGGCCAAGGCGCTGGGCTGGCTGTCGGCGGCCACGAGCTTCGGCGTCATCGTCGGCCCCGCGCTCGGGTCGTTCGCCGCTCGCTGGGGTGAGACGGCACCCGGGCTCGTCGCGGCGGGCCTGTGCGCGCTCAACGTCGTGTTCGCCTGGAAGTGGCTCCCGGAATCGCGCATCGTGGCCCCGCACCGGACCACCGCAAGCGGCCGCCAGGTGCCGCCCCCCGAGCCGCGCCCGGTCCGCCGCGCGATGTGGGAGGTGGTGCGCCACCCCGGGCGCCCCGTCGCGCACATCATCTGGATCTATGCGGTCGCCATGCTGGCCTACAACGCCACGCCCCCCGTCTTCGCGCTGTACCTCTCGGAGCGCTTCGGGATCACGGAGCGGAACATCGGCTACTTCTTCCTGATCTTCGGCGGCGTGGGCGTGCTGATGCGGGCGTTCGTGGTCGGTTGGGTCAACGACCGCTTGGGCGAGGTGCGCACCATGCGACTCGGCGCCGTGCTGTACGGCCTGGGGTACGCGCTTCTCCCCCTTGCCGGCTCGGTGCCGGTGTTCCTCCTCTATCAGGTGCTGCTGCCGCTCGGCACGGCGCTGTTGTTCCCGGCGACCTCGGCGCTCGTGAGCCACCGGTCGGATCAGCACGAGTTCGGGCTCATGATGGGGGTGCAGCAGGCGCTGCGCGGGGTCGCGAGCGTCATCGGCCCGATCTGGGCCGGTTTCGCCTACCAGCACGTCGGCCCCAGCGTGCCGTTCTACGCCTGCGCGGTGATCATCGCGGGCGCGTTGCTCCTCGCCGCCCGCGTCCCTGTGAGAGAACCCGTGCCCGCTGTTACCTTTTCTTCATGATCCGACCACTGCTCTTGCTGCTCGCCGGGGCGGCCTCGGGGCCACTGCCGGCACCGCGTCCCAAGCTGGTCGTCGTCATCACCGTGGACCAGCTGCGACCCGACTACTTCGACCGCTACCGGACCCAGCTGAACGGCGGCCTGGCCATGCTCCTCGCGCGGGGAGCCAGTTTCACCGATGCTTACCAGGACCATGCCGTCACCGAGACCGCTCCGGGGCACTCCACGATCCTGTCGGGCCGCTGGCCGGCCCATACGGGCATCATCCGCAACACCGCCAGCGTCCAGGATGCGGCGGCGCCGCTGCTGGAGGTGCGGGAATCGGGAGCGTCACCGGCGCGGTTCCGCGGCACGGCGTTGTTCGACTGGCTGGAGGCCGTCGAGCCGGCCGCGCGAGCGCTCTCGGTGTCGCGCAAGGATCGCGGGGCGATCCTGCCGCTCGGCCGGGCGAAGCAGCAGGTGTACTGGTATCAGTCGGGCGTCTTCACCACGAGCCGCTACTACGCCGACTC
>WNGA01009948.1_pt1 | contig 21981 bp, 23 predicted proteins | sample 5400061 | NCBI WGS metagenome assembly WNGA01 (sample SAMN13153366, study PRJNA577476) | soil metagenome | isolation source: 100 cm soil or saprolite under grassland replicate 2 | place: USA:California | collected 2016-06-15
TTGCTGCCCACAGTAACTTCCGTGTCTGCCTGAGCAGATGCGGACGAAGCCAGGACAGTGAGGTTGGCCAGAAGTGCCAGGACGAACGACAGTACCGCTAGGCGGCGCATGAAGCCTCCCCTCTGGGCGCTCTGAGTGGCCAATTGGGATGAAAGGTAGCGGGCCGCCCTCGAGCGCGCAACCCGCGTTTGTGGCGTGCCTCCAATCCAGAACGAAGGCAACATGCGGACCCTCTGGCCTGGGGCTTTGTTGCGGAGGGAGGGGGATTTGAATTCGGGAGCCTGTCCGGCCCCGATTTCCGGAAATCCCGACCCCGCAGGGCAACGTGTTCGGGCGCTCGTGACCCGTTGTAGTCAGCACTTCCTGCAGGGGACGATTCGGACAGACCTGCTCTCCCGGCTGCGCGCCACGGTCGTGGCAGCTGACCCTCCCGGCTAGACGTACAGACGCCCTCGGGGAACCTGCCGACAGTTGCGCGGGCTTGTAATCGCCCGGCTATCCGAGGAACGCGTCGACCTCGTCGCTGTTTTCGCTGAGAAGCCAGAATTCGGAGACCTTGCCGTCGCTGAAGTGGCAGACGAACGCGTCATTCGAGTCCAGGCTGTCGTCTCCGCGCTTGTAGTGCGACCGCTGGAGGCTGACCCCATGCTCGTCGTCTGCCAGGTACGCGTGAGGCTCGAACGTGTACTCCGGCACCCGCTCGATGAAACGCCCGAACAGCTCGATGAACTGATCTCTGCCCTTGTACACCCCCGCGAAGGAGCTCTTGCCCGGGATGTGGACGATCACGTCGTCCGTGAAGAAGCCGGCGAACGCCCCCATGTCTCCTCGAAGCTGCGCCTCGTCAATGTCCCGGAGTATCTTCTCGTTCGGATGCATTCCGACCTCCTTCCTCGCCGCTAGCACCGACTATCCGACTATCCCTACCCTCCCCTCCCCATCGGCAGAAGCTGTCAAACGGCTGCATGCCAGGGGACGAGTCCGGACCGCTGAAATGTCGGGTCGACCAGGGAGGCGACCAAACCGGGCCGGAAACCACGATCTGGATCCAGTCGGCGATGGCGCTTACCTCACGGACGTCCGGTCTGGATCGCATCGCCGATCGACCTCATCCCGGATTTCGTCCCCCTCGCCGGGCTGCTAGACGATGCGATCGCGGCAGCACTGGTGCTCCGCTACCCGCTCGGGCAGTCAGATCGGAGCGTGATTTCGAGCATTGGCGGGGCAACGCGACCATGCTGAGGCGTTCGCTCGCGGAAGGCCGACGCGTCTGTCCGGCGACTGACCGGTTGGGCCCCGCAGCTCGGCCGCCGGTTTGCGCCAAAACTTGAGACGGCGGAAGATGACCTCGCAGGAGACCGAAATGGCGAGTATCTGGGGTCTTTCGAAGAAAGCCGCGAACTATCGGCCCGCCCCCAGGCCCGAGGTCCGCTGCGACGCCTGCAAGAACATGTTCCCTCCGATGGTCCTGGGGGGATGCAGGCTGGTCCGGGGGTTGATCCAGGGGTCTGCCACCTGCGATCAGTTCACGCCTCGCAGAGGTACCTCCGGCCCCTGAGCCCCCGAGAGGATCAACGGCGCCCAGCTCCACTAGCCCGGCCTACCTCATTCCTCGACCGACCCTCGACCGAGGCCGAGACAAGGAGGCGGGAGGTGTCAAGCATCACCCGCAGCCACTGTCAAAGTTCCGCTGGGAGAAGAGCCACCCCGGCCGCGCGGGGAGGGCATCCTCAGGCTCTGCAGGCGTGCGCGAACGGGCCTGCGTGGGCTCCCCCTCGTTCATGAGGTCAGCTCGGTGATCCGCGTCGGGGCCGGGCGAACCTTAGCCCCCGACTCTCGAGCCAGCGTGAAGTCTGCTTCGACCTGGGCTGGGAGAACATCGACGGGACGGTCACCGCCTCGCACATCCACGTTGCGCCTCCAGGAACGCCCGGCCCGGTAGTGGTCCCCCTCTTTGTGGACCAATCGTTTCCGGGCACGGGAACCGCGAGCGGTTGCCTGGGCGGCGTCGACGAGGAGCTGATCAAGGCGATCAGGCAAGACCCCGCCGCCTATTACGTGAACATCCACAGCACCGTGTTCCCTGCGGGAGCCATTCGCGGTCAACTGGGCAAGTGACACGAGCCCACACCCGGCCGAAGAATCCGCGCTGGAAGCGGACTTCGAAGTCCTTCGCTCCGTTCAACGTTCCGTGCCAGGTGGCCTCTCCGTCCTGTAGGCGCATCGGGACGCTGGTCCAGACGATCGACATCCCGTCCGGAGCCCGGACGGTCAGCGTCGTAGTGGTGACCAGTGTGGTCTGGCCCTGGAGCCGCAGCCGGTAGGAACCGGCGGCACGATCGCCGTCCCACGCATGAGGGAGGTCCAGGGAAAGGACCACGCGGCGGCTTCGCTGGGGTTTGACCTGGATGAATCCCGCGAACACGGGGAGTCCCACATCCCGGTGAGCTTCGAGGGCCATGTCTCTCCCGTCCTCGGTAGAACGCCTCAGCGAGCAATCGGCAGCACAGTAGAACTGGGACCACGTCCGGTCCTCACCGGTCTCCAGATGCGGGCCGTCGGGCGGAAAGCAGTTGCAGGGGCCTAGTGAATAACTCCGGGCAGCGCCCGCCGGCGCGTGGTTGATGATCCTGGTTGAAGCCTCGGCCGTGGCCTTCCCGTTCGGCGCCAGACGGACCTTGTAGGTGAGGTCCTGCCGCAGGTAGAAGTCGACCTTGTTGGCGGCGGCGTTCGAGTGAGCCACCCCGAAGAAATCCCCGCTGTTCGCGCCGAATCCACCCGCCACCCCGGCCTGCCGAAATGCGGTTTGAAGCCGCGGATCCGCCCCGTGCAAGATGAGATGACCGTTGGCAGCGGCGGTGACCAGGGCTCGCAGGGCCCGCTCGGGGGCGGCGGCCGAGAGGAATCGTCCCCATATGGTCCCCGCGACCAGGCGCGGCCCTTGGCGGGGAGGATCGGGGATGTGGCTTTTCAGATAGTCCGCTGCGGCAACATATTGAACGATGTTGTCGGCTGTAAACGTGTAGCCGAGCCGCTCGGCCCGGACGGAGCCGGTAGCCCGCAGCAGGTCAGACAGCCCTTCCAGGTCAAAGAAGATCGTACCGTCGACCTTCTCGCCCGTAACCCGCTCGTACAGCTGCTCGATCAGGGTGCCCGCCGTCGGCGCATCTGGCGTCATGTTGATGTTCAGCCAGAAGCCCGCCCCGCCGAAAGGGCCGTACAGTTCGGCGAAGTCCGCGGATGGACTAGGGGCACGCTTGGGCGGAAGGTTCCTGAGCGAACCGATGTCATCAAACCCCCCAAGCGATAACCGCCCGTCACGGATGGTGAGGATGGCGTAGTTCCCGATCAGTCCTCCGGTTCCCCGAAGTTCAGCGGAGTTCTGGGTAGCAACGAAGTAGCGGGCGTCGCGCCCCTGCCCCGCGAATCGAGGAAGTGATGAGAGAAGGGCGTCTGCGGATCTGGCGAGAGGAACAGCTTCAGCCAATCGTTCTCGGACAAGATCTCTTGCCTGGGCCACCTGCCCGATCACCCATGAGTTCGGTAGCCGGGCTGCATCTTTGGCCGCAGCATCGAGCGACGCACGGGCTCTTCTTACGTACGGGGCGAGGGAGCTCAGGGAGTCTAGGGGGATGCGTCCCTTCTTCGGCCCCAGCGAGGAAATGCCGTTCGGAAGACGTGCGACGCCGATGGATACGTCGGCGCCGGCCCTGGACGCCTGTGCCCCAATTCGACTCATGGACAGGAGCGCATCGGGCGTCCGGCCGAGAAAGGGCAGAAACCCCTCGACGCGCAGGAAGACATTGCCCGGCTCGTCCTGCGCCTGGACGAAGGCCTGCCGCGCGCTGTCGAAGTCCGCGGCTGCCCGGTTGGCGTCGCCCGCGAGCAGCGCGGACTGAGCGGTAGCCAGGAGGCGTCTCCCATCCTCGAAGTGCTGGCGAATGGAGAGCGCCGTCGCCACCGTGATGATGGCCATCGCGATCAACACGGCGAAAAGCAGAAGCACCGAAGCGATCAGAAGCTTTCTCCGCCAGGCGGGGCGATGCCTTGCTCGGGGAGGGCGAAGGAGCGCCGCGCGGGCCACGACCGCCCTACCGAGACGCGAAGACGACCAGCCGGTGCGATGCCGAGAAGCGGGGCGTGCAGGTGGTGAGCACGAGTGTCGGTTCGTTCGTCTGCTTCAGCACCCAGACCCCCGATGGCAGGATCACCCTGGAACCAGTGACGTGATAGTCGAACGTACCGTACTCGGTCACCAAGCGGATGAGGTCCCCGGGGCGAAGCTTGTCCAGCGACCAGAACGGGTGGAGATAGGTGGTGCGGTGCCCCGCAATGGCCACCCGACCGGTGTCCTCCCAGGGATACGCGGTCTCGAGGTAGTGCCCGGGCCCCTTCCTGAGGTCAGCCGTGGCCGTCCCGTTGACCACCACGATGTCGAGGTGGATTCTCGGGACCTGAAGAATGCCTACCGGAGTGCCACTTCGGATCGGACCCGCCGGCCAGCGGGGCCGGGGGCCGAGCGCCACTGGGTTTTCGATGAGTTTGTCGATCTGCTGCCGAAGGTGATGCTGTTCGCGGGCCGTGCCGATCCCGGTCCCCCACAGAAGCCACCCGAGATAACCGGCCACGACGAGCGCGCCCACCAGACACAGGGTGCCGAGCGCACGGAGAATCCTGCCGGCGCGAACGGGCTGTGGGGGTTTGGCCTCGGGGCCGAGGATCGTTGTGCCTGAGGGCGTCTCTCCCGGGCTAGTTCGAAGCACTGACCCGTCGACGGCGACCGATCACCAAGAAAAAGGTCCCGACGACAACCAGGGCAGCCAGGACGACCACGCCCAGCGTGATGTTCGTGCCCGTGAAAGCGACGCTCGGGTCGTTCGCGCCTGAAGGGTTCCCAGGAGCCTTCGAGGGGGGGTATTGCGCCATCGCCTGACCTGCGGTCATCACGATCATGAAGGCCGCCGTGCCCAGGGCGACACCCACTCGTTTCACCTTCAGGCCTCCTTTGCCCGATGATCCGCTTGAAAGACGAGACTCTACCCCCGGATGGGTGATCTCACATTGGACTTTCGCCGTAGTTTTTCTCCCCAGGGCCAGAACCGTCCTGGTGCCCGCGCCTCTGCCGGCCACACACGCCAGCTGGGCCGAAGATCCTTCCCTCCGGCCGATCCGTGCCCCGAAGAGCTGTTTTCAGCTTGACTTCGCTGCCGCCACGCGGCGTCGCCGGCCCGCAAACAGCAATAGCAGACCGAGGACGACCAGGGCGACAAGGATGATCACGCCCAGAGAAATGTCCGTCCCCGTAAAGGCGACGTTCGTACCCGTACCCGAACCTGTCCCTCCGCCCGGAGCCCCTCCTCCTCCCCCTCCTCCGGGGGGCTTGGAGGGAGGGTACTGAGCGAAGGCCTGCCCCGCGGTCACCACCACGAAAGACGCTACCAGCGCGAGGATCGCACCCAGTCGTCTCACGGGCACCTCCCTTCCCTTCATCACCGTGGCGTCATCGGAGGGAACCCCTCCTTCCGATGCCATAGGAGACATTAGACCTAATCCGTTCCCTTGTGAAGACCTATCCAACCACGATCCGTGGTCTTGTGAGCGTGAACCTCAACCATGCCCGGGAGTCCCGGACCTCGACCCCCGTATAGGTGAGCCCCTGGACGAGGGCGGGGAGAGCCACCCGCACCTCCACCGGAAGCGAGCCCTCGACCGGCACCAGGACCAGCCGGTTGTCCGCGATCCGAAGCTTCGTCTCGACCTCGCCCTGCTGGTCCGAAGCTCGGACATAGACCTTCCCGGCGACCAGCCGGATGGTCACGGGTATGGTTGCGGGGAACGCCCGGTTGATGTCCTGCTCACTCAGGGTGACCGTTCCGACCCCGCTTCGCGCCTTGATGGTTGCCTTGTTGCCTAACAGGAGCTGGTCGGGTGGGAACTTGACATCACGCAGGGTGACGACCACTGCCGAGACCGGGAATCGGCCCGTCTTCGAGGAGCCATTGGACTCGACCGTGACGGAGCGAAACCTCCCAGTGACCAGCTTGGGAATGAACGGGAACCCTCCCATGGACACGGAGGGACGTTGTTCGAGTCCGAACGAGGACCTGAGCTGGCCGGCGATCCAGTACTGAGCCAGAGCATGGAGTCCGAGGTCTGCCCCAACCAGGAGCGCGACGACGACGCCCACCGCGATGAGGGCCTTGCGCATAGCTGATTATTCGCGGTCGGGCTCGATTTAGAGGGCGTACCTTATGGGTTCTCGGTCGCCTGCTTCGAGGCCTTCCGGGCGGCTGCCTTGTTCGGAGGGGGCTCCTCGGGCAGGTGGAGCAGGTTCTGCACGCCGGCTACCCCTGGGACTTCAAGGGCCGACTGGGCCAGCCCAGTCATCTGCTCGGGGGTCCCCACCTCGCCTCGAAGGACCACGACTCCGTCCTCCACGTTGACGACGATCTTTCCTTTCTCCACGCCCGGCTTGCCGAAGAGCTCCGTCTCCACCTTTTGCTTCAGCGTCTCGTCGTCTATCGGTGGGTTGTCCGGCAAGGGGTGGGTGGCCCGCTGCCATGCACCGTAGGCCTCGGACTCCGCCCTGCGAGCGAGCCGCCCCCCGCGCCTTCCGAACCGCCGGAAGGCCGCGGTCACCTGATCCTTGGCCTTCGTCCGGCGACCTCGCCCCCGGTCCCGGTCGAAGAAGTAGGCCAGGGCGGCCCCCAGGGCACCGGCGAAGAGGATCGAGCGTTTCTTCGGCTTGGTTTTCTCCGTGTCAGAACGTTCCTTCATCGCGCGTCTCCTTTCCGGTCAACCGATCTTCGGGAGTGGCCCGCTACAGCAAAAAAGGAGCAGCCAGATCGGGGTTCTGGCCTCTACTGGGCGCTCCTTGCCGTGGTTCCCCGATCAGGCGCGCCGCAAACGATGTTCCGGGATCTGGTTGGGAATGTGGGCTGTTAGGGTCGGGATCGTGCGCCGACCACTGCACGCGCTCACGTCGGTCGCCACAGCCGTCCACCACGGGTTCGAGTTGGCGGCCAGCCAGCTTCCCGCGTACAACGCGGTGCTCTACGCGTGGGCCCTGGTCGCCCTCACTGCCCTGGCCATGGAGACGCCCCGAGGAACGAGGAGATGGGCGCTCGCGGGCCTCGTGGCTGCGCTGCCCTTGCGGTTCAGCGCGCGCCATCACTTCTCGTGGATCAGGGAGCAGGCGCGAAGGAATCCAGCCGTTGTGGAACCGGGCGTGTGAGGCCGAGCCTGCCCCGTACAATGGCCGGCGGAGGGATGCCCGAGCGGACGAAGGGGCACGCCTGGAGAGCGTGTAGGCGGGTAACCGTCTCCGGGGTTCAAATCCCCGTCCCTCCGCCAGAGTGCCGCAGTTCAGGAGCTTCCGAGTTATCTGGAAAGGCGACTACGCTGGCCCGAGGCTAATGCCTCGTCCGAGACCCGCACCGAAGAGGCCTTCCCACGCGTGGATCTCGATGCTGGGAGGTCGGACAGAGACTCCCACTCAACAGTCACGGTCACCGACGGTGGCCACCCGACCGATACAGAGAAACTCATGGCAGGATATTTCTTGGCGACCCTTGCTATTCCGTTCAGCAGCTGCTCCACCCACTGGCGTAGCCGCCTGTTCTTCTCCTCCTCATTTACGATCCGGGTGATCTCTTCGTTCAGCCTGAAGACGGTTCCGAGGATGGCAGCCGTGGCTTCCTGAGCGGATGTGAAGTTTCCCTGCTCCACCGCAGCAAGCATTGAATCGACCGGACCATACATGGTCTCATCCCCCGACTTCCCGCTGTCACCTTTTACCCCCTGTCGAGGGTCGAGGCAAGGCGGTGGCCTTCCAGCAACCTTCGGCAAGGCGTACCTCGCCCGCGGCCCGCCGTCCCACATCGGCGGATCGGATGGGCCCTTCGGCCTAGGCCGAAGATGGGGCGACCGACCGTAGCGCACAGGCCGTTGGACCTCGGACACTCACCGGTGGGGAGCACTTCCCCGCTCCAGGTCCCTTCCCCCAGAGGGACAGACCTGACCCGACGGGGGTGGACCTGGAGTCTTGACACCGAAGGGCGGAGAGGAACAAGGATGTCGCTGCCAAGTTGCCCGGTCTGCGGCTCGGAGCGGGTGATCCTCGTAGTGAGTCCCAAGCGTCGGGCCTTTTGTGCTCGATGCGGCACGAAGTGGGTTCAAGAAGGTGCCGAACAGCGGCACATCGAGCCCCACCGAGTAGACCCGGATCACCCATCAGTCAGGAGCGGGCGCAGGGCTCGTTGAGAGCCGCGCGCATCCCGTCCCTCCGCCAGAGAGCTGCCCCGTATCTACTGGGGATCGCAGTAACCTCGATGATCGTGCCAATCGATATTCGAGAGGTCAGGCCCGAGGAGTACGAGGAAGCGGGGAGGATCACCGCGTCGGCCTGGCGTGAATTCCTGCCTGCGGACCCCGATCCCGAATGGGAAGCCTACGTCGCGGAGATCGCCGACATTCGCGGTCGGGCCGGCCGGACCCTGGTGCTCGGGGCCTTCGAAGATGACCGCCCGCTCGGCACCGTTACCCTCGAGGTCGATCGGAAGATCGGGAACGAGGGAATCCCGCTGGCGCCGGACGCGGCGAATGTTCGGATGCTGGGCGTGGCGCCGGAGGCACGCGGGCGCGGCGTCGGACGGGCCCTCATGGAAGCGGTCATCGCCGAGGCCCTGGCTCGGGGCAAGCGGGCGGTGACGCTGAATACCGCTGAGAGGATGCGGTCGGCCGTGGCCCTGTACGAAGCCATGGGGTTCGTCCGCGGCCAGGACGTGATGCTCGACGACGGCTTCCGGCTGCAGTCGTACCGCCTGGAGCTGGATCTCAAGGACGTCTGACCTTGTCGCAGGCCTCAGGCCCTCACCGATCGTCGGACTTTCCGCGGTGCAAGCTAGGGCAGCCGCCAGATGAGCGAATATCGCCAGAGCAGATGCCGCCTGACCTTCGCATCCGGCAGGACGCGTCGGATCGATCGTCTGATGTCGGCGAGGGACATCGATGCGGGAGCGACCGGCGGCGGGTACTCATGGTGACCATGGGCGAGCAGGTACATCCGATTGACCGGGACGGCCATGGCCGTGACGACAAGATCGATTGGGGTCCGGACCCGGTACAGGCCGAGGATCGCGAGCACGCCGCCGAGGCGAAGGGCGGTCCTCAACCTTTCCAGGGCCGGCTCCAGGGGGACGTGATGAAGAACGGCTAAGGCAGAGATGAAATCGAGGGACCGCTCCTCCAGCGGATACTCCATGAAGTCGGCTTCACGGAATTCAGCATTCGGAAGGTCGGCGTTCAACTCCTTCGCTCGCGCCACCATCTCGGCGGAACGGTCGATTCCGACTACGCGGGTAGCGCGCTGAGCGAGAAGTCGCGAACTCTCCCCGGCCGCACCCGATGTCCAGCGCGCGCTCACACCCGCGAGGAACGGCGGCAAGCAGGACGTCGTGGTAGTGGATGTTGTGGTTCCATGCCACGGCCTTGCCCGGCTGATGGATCAGGTTTCCTCGAGCTTGTAGATCCCGCTGGTGTCGCTGAAGTAGATGGCCCTGTCCGGCCCTCTCTCCATCGAGAGGATCGGCCGGGGGTGTGTGTACACCATTCCTATCGACGCGATCCCCGTCCGATTGGCGTCCAGGACGACTCGGATAATCTGCCTGGTGTTGTACGTGGCGAAGAACAGGTTCCCCTCGCTGGAGGGGATGCCGCATCCGACACAGAACGCCGCCCCCGTCGGAGCCGTCGGGGGCGTGAACCACGCCAGCGGCATGACCGGGTTCGGACCGTCCTGGTTGGTGTTGGCGGGCGGCGGCGGCGGTGTGGCGCATGTCGCGTGCGATCCCCACCCATAGTTCGCTCCCTTGGCCACCAGGTTGATCTCGTCGTTGCACTCGGGGCCGTTCTCCGTCTGCCAGAGCCGCCCGGTCAGCGGATCGAAGTTGAACCCGAAGGAGTTCCTGAGCCCATATGACCAGACGAGATTGCCGGGGAACGGATTGTCACCGGGGACGCCTCCGGTCGGCGTCAGGCGGAGGATCTTGCCGGCGTGCTTGGCCAGATCCTGGGAGTTGCTCGGGTTCTGGGCATCGCCGATGACCGCGTAGAGATTCCCCTCGGGCCCGAACAGGATCCGACCCCCGTTGTGGTTGAGCTGCGAGGGCGTGTTGCTGGAGAAGATCACCCGGAGGATCGAGGTCACCTCGATGATCTGATTCGTGGGAACACCGCCGACGTTCCTCGTCGCATAGGCGAACACAGACAGGTGGATCGCTCCAGGCAGGGTCGCCAGGCCGAGCAGTCCTCGCTCGCCCTGGTTGGCCACATTCGGGATCGTTGCGAAGTGGGTGTCGGAGCCATTGGCTGGGTCGTATACGCGGATCTCCCCGGTGAATCGTTCGCCGTAGAAGATCCGGCCATCTCGTCCGATGGTGAAGGCAGCCGGGAAGTCCAGTCCGGTCACGATCGGGCTGGCGCTGATCGCAAAGACGTGACCGGCTGGGCCACTCGAGTCCGGGCGGGCAGAGGCCGAAGCCGAACCCCAGGAAGCAAGGGAGATGGCGAGGAAAGGAGCAAGCACGGCCTGTCCAGGGATCACAGGTACCCTCCAGGAGGACGACGAGCGACACGAGGGGGTGACGCTACCAAGGGTGAGCTAGCTCGTCGACTCGACCTGGACTCGAGCCGGGGGCCGGCCCCATCGCGTGGAGCGACCCGCTCGAACGTCGTATCATGATCGAGCCGCCGGCCGGGTCTCCCAGGTCTCGTTCAGGCTGTCCGGAACTTTCCGCCCCTCCGCCGGGCGAGGAGCACGACCAAATGAAGGAACAACGCACCGTCGTCATGCGCGGCTTGCGCATCATCGGCTCATACATCGCCACTCACCCGTTGCCGTTTGCCATCGGGGTGACGGGGGCGACGATCTACGCCGGCATGACGGTCGGCAGCACCATCGTACTCGGCCGGATCACCGACCGGGTGCTCGTTCCTGCCTTCAAGGGTGGCGTCAAGGCGAGCACGATCTGGTGGGGCGTTGTGGCCATCATGGCGGTCGGGGTCATCCGGGCGGCCGGAATCATCTTGCGGCGGTACTTCGCCGGGATGACTGGCAGCCGCATGCGGATGACGCTCACGAACCGCATCGTCGACCGGTATCAGGCACTCCCCCTCGCCTACCACCGTAGCCGCCCCACCGGTGAGCTGATGGCTCACGCGGAAGCGGACGTCCAGGCGGCGATCGAGGTCATCCATCCGTTGCCGTGGTCGTTGGCGGTCGTGCTGCTGGTGCTGTTCGCCACGATCGCGCTGCTCCTCACCGACCTGTTCCTGGCGGTGATCGGCATCCTCGTTCTCCCTGGGCTCGCCGTGATCAACCGGTATTACACGGCCAAGGTCGAGGACCCGGCGACGAAGGCCCAGGAGCGGATCGGCGACGTCTCGGCGGTCGCCCACGAGAGCATCGACGGCGCGCTCATGGTGAAGACCCTGGGCCGGGAACGCGCCGAGGTGGAGCGGCTTCGAGAGCGAGCCTGGGCCCTGCGAGACGAGCGGATCCGGATGGGCCGGCTGCGCGCGGCATTCGAGCCCGCGTTCGAGTCCATCCCGGCCATCGGGATCATCGTGCTCATCGCCGTGGGGTCGTGGAGGGTCTCGACGGCCGCCATCACGGTGGGGACGTTGGTCCAGTTCGTCAGCCTCTTCGAGCTGCTGGCCTTCCCGCTGCGCCTGATCGGCTTCGTCCTCTCCGACGTCCCTCGGGCCGTGGTGGGGCGGGAACGGATCCAGGAAGTCTTCACCGAGCCGATCAGCCTTCCCGCGGCAACCGAGCGTGTCCCCTTGCCGCCCGACCCGGCGGGGCTGTCCGTGCGGTCGGTCTCGTTCTCCTACGACCGCAACCGGGTCTTGGAGAACCTCTCCTTCGAAGTCGAGCCCAACGAGTCGGTGGCCCTGGTCGGGCCGACCGGCTCGGGGAAGAGCACTCTGGCCCATCTGTTGGTTCGCCTGGCCGATCCGGAGGACGGGTCCATCCGGTTGAGCGGAGTCGACCTTCGCCACGTCGACGCCGAGGCGCTTCGCAGGGCCGCGGCCATCGTGTTCCAGGAGAGCTTCCTGTTCGCCCGGACGGTCCGGGAGAACGTGGCGCTCGATCTCCACGTGGGGGACGACGAGATCTGGGATGCGCTCCGCCTGGCCCAGGCCGATGAGTTCGTGGCGGCGCTCCCCAAAGGCCTCGACAGCGTCCTGGGCGAGCGGGGGGTGACCCTTTCCGGCGGGCAGCGACAGCGACTGGCCCTGGCCCGTGCCCTCGTCCGGAGGCCGAGACTGCTGATCCTGGACGACGCGACCTCGTCCGTCGACCCCACGGTGGAGGCGGCCATCCTCCAGGGGCTCCGTCGCGAGCTGGACACCACGTTGCTCGTCATCGCCTATCGGGTGTCCACCATCAGCCTGGCCGACCGCGTCTTGTTCCTGGACGAGGGCCGGATCGTGGCCGAGGGGACACACGGGCAACTCCTGTCCCATCCCGCCTATCTGGCGATGGTCTCCGCGTACGAACGGGGCGCGGCATGAGGTTCGACGAACGCGATCGCGCCGGTCGTCGGCCGGAAGAGGATGGCCAGCGCGTTGGTGCGCGGGACGAGCGGGCTCGGCTGCGGGAATTGCAAGAAGAACGCTCGCGGCTGGAGCGCATGTTCGGCTGGACTCGGCTCGAGTGGATCCTGGAGTGGATCAGGGAGAAGCGGCGTCGCGGCGAGCTGCCGCCGATGGAAGAGATCGCTCGGCCCGGCGGCTGGGAGGCTCCGGGGCCCAGCCAGCCGGCGGCTCCCGAGGAGATCGAGCCCCGGATCGAAGGCGCCATCGAGCTGGTGCGCCGCGGACTTCGAGCCACGCCCGAGCTGAGAGCGGGCATCGGGTTCACGCTCGGGTTGGCCCTGGCCCTCACCGCCGGCAGGCTGCTGATCCCGATCCTCATCCAGCAGATCTTCGACCGAGGCCTGACCGGGCCGCAGGGATTCCGTCCCCGCTTCGTCTACGGGGCGTGCGGCGTCGCCGTAGCGGTCGTCGTCGTCGTCTATTTCGCGGGACGGCTCACCTACCAGCGGATGGTGCGGGCCACGGAGAACGCCCTGGCGAACCTGAGAGTCAGGGCCTTCGCCCACATCCACGAGCTCAGCATCGCCGAGCAGAGCGCGGAGAAACGGGGTGCGTTCGTGTCCCGGGTGACCGCCGACATCGACATCCTGTTCCAATTCCTGGAATGGGGCGGGATCTCCTGGATCACCAGCTCGGCCCTGATGGTAGGGACCTCCGTCGCCATGTTCGTCTACTCGTGGCGCCTCGCTGCCCTGGTGCTGGGGGTGATCGCTCCGCTCTTCCTCATCCTGCGGACGATGCAGAAGGGGATGCTCCGGGCCTACGACACCGTCCGGACCCGCGTCGGGGAGACGCTGTCCGAGGTCTCGGAGAGCCTGATGGGAGCGGCGGTGGTCCGAGCGTACGGGCTGGAGGAGCGGACGAACCAGCGCCTGAAGGCCGCCATCCGCCGGCGGTACAAGGCCGAGATGTACGGGGCGCGGTACCAGGCCACGATCTTCCCCATGGCCGACCTGTTCGGGGCGGCCGCGGTGGCTTCCGTGGTGGCCGTCGGCGCATGGTTCGGGCCCCGGTGGGGGCTGTCGCTGGGGGATCTGGTGGCGTTCATCTTTCTGGTGAGCCTGTTCGTGCAGCCGCTGTCCGAGCTTTCGGAGACCTTCGACCTGACTCAGCAGGCCATCGCGGGGTGGCGCAAGGTCCTCGGGCTTCTCGCCATGCCGGCGGCGATGGTCGAGCCGGCTCCCGGCGTGAGGCTCCCCGAGGAGCCGCTCACGGTCCGGACGGAAAGGTTGCAGTACAGCTATCCGGACGGAGGCGGCATCGTGCTGCGCGGGATCGACGTCGAGCTCTCGGCCGGTTCGCACATCGCCGTGGTGGGGGAGACCGGGCACGGGAAGACCACCTTCGCCAAGCTGCTGTGCCGGCTGGCCGACCCGATCGGCGGGCGGATCCTGATCGGAGACGTGGATCTGCGAGAGGTGGCGCCCGAGTCGCGCCGGGCCGCCATTCGCATGGTGCCCCAGGACGGATTCCTGTTCGATGCCACCGTTCGGGAGAACGTGCGATACGGGAAGGAAGGGGCTACTGACCGGGATGTGGAAGCGTCGTTCGAGTCCCTGGGGCTGAGCGAGTGGGTACATAGCCTTCCGCAGGGCCTGGACACCCCGGTCGGTGAGCGGGGAGAGAGCCTGTCGGTGGGCGAGCGGCAGCTGGTGGCTCTGGCTCGTGCGCAGATGGGCAACCCTGGGTTGCTCATCCTGGACGAGGCCACCTCGGCCGTCGACCCCGAGGCCGAGCGCGCGCTGGCCGACGCCCTGACGCGGCTGTCCGAGGGGCGGACAACGGTGACCATCGCCCACCGTCTGTCGACTGCTGAAGCAGCCGAACAGATCCTGGTTTTTCGGGAGGGCCGAATCGTCGAACGCGGCACGCACGCGGAGTTGGTGTCCGCGGGTGGCGTCTACGCTTCGCTGTACGAAAGCTGGCTCGGCAACACCCGCGCCGAAGCCGACGCCTGACTCTGGGGCGCGCGTCGGCGAGCTCAACCTCGGCAACTACCGGGGCCAGGTCCAGCCGGGCAGGTCTCGGTAGCGACCGGGCCAGGCGGTTCGCCTCCTGCTTCCAGCCCCGCGCGCACATCGTCGAAGGTCTCCCACGGACTGAAGGCGATGCCGTCCTGCTTGCAGATGTCGACCAGGTACTTCTTGGCGAACACGAGGTCCGAGTACAGGGCACCGTAGCGGTCGCTGTAGCCCTCGCCCACGAAGGCGACCGGGCCATGCTGCTCACGGCTCCGTAGGACCACCAGCATCTTGCAGGTCCCGCATCCCACGCAGACCGGGTGGGCGTTGGGGAACGAGAAACTCGGTGGGCGGCCATCCTCGATCGCGGTGTCGTTCGTGTACACGGTGACGCCATCGACACCGGCGGCGCTCAGCATCGGCTCGATGTAGAAGGCGACCCCGTCGCTGGCCACGACCACCTCGATGCGTAAGTCATGGGCCCACTCCACGCCAGGCCTGAACGAAGGGTCGATGGTAAAGCGTGCCAGAGCGAACTCCAGCATCGCGCCCTTGCTGCCCGACAGGAGCGCGCCCTGGCGCGTCAGGCACTCTCGCGACCCGATCTCTCCTCGCCTGAACTCGAGGTCGATCTCCCACCACTCGGGCGAGGCGAACTCGGCCAGGATCTCCTCGGACACGTCGCGGAGGCAGATCGTCCCGTCGAAGTCGATCACGGTGGCACGGATAGGTGTTGGCGGGTCGCCCACGGCGACAGCGTGGCCATCGGATGGAGTTGGAGCAAGCTGTGCTGGGCTAGCCGCGGCCGGGGCGGGACCGTTGCGTGGGCTCCTCGCCCTCGAAGGCGGTGATTGCCCGAGCGACCTGGTCGGGAGAAAGCGAGCGTCGGCCGGCGAGGACGTGTGGCGGCACGTCTGTCATGCGAACGAGGAGCGCCTGCCCGAGATCGATGGATCCCCCCGCGATTCCAGCACGGGTCAGCGCAATGATGGCTCGTACCGGGACGCTTCGAAGGCCTACCTTGCGCAGCCGAGACTTGACCGCGGCAACATCCTTGCTGGCTTCCCACACCAACTTTCCGGCTTCCTTGCCGCTATGCCGAAGGCCTCCATCCTCACAGGAATGGAATCGTCCCGACCAGGTGACTCTGGAGATGGCGAACACACCCGTGGGTCCGACAACGACATGGGAAACGATTCGATCACCCAGGGGCACGTCGTGCCAGACCGAGTACCCGGTCCGTGCGAGTCGCTCCATGACCGCGAAGGCACCGACTGCCCCGGTCCCGTGAAAGCGTCCCAGCCCAGCCAGGTGATACAGAAGTGGGATCGAACCTGCAGTCACCAGGGAGACGGGCCACCATGCAGGGTGGGTGATGACCAGGGCAAGTCCCGCCACCGACAGGGCGGCGATGCAGAAGAGGAATCGGATCGCCGATTGACGGAAAGCGTCCTTTGCAGCGGCCGACGCGATCATCCCTCTTCCATCATCGGGTCCGGGAGGAGTCCGCTTGAAAGCGGCGAGCAAGATCCTCATGGGCGGGAACCCTACGCATCGCGCTCGCGTCGAAGCAAGCGTTCCGGGCGAAAAAGCTCCCCCGTGTGAAGGGAGGCCCTCGATGGCTCGCCGGCTTCTTCTCGTTCCTGTCCTTGCCTTGGTGCTCCTGGTCCTCGGATCGGGCGCGGCGTTCGCCTGCGGCGGCCTGGTCGCTCCTGGTCACGCCGAGGTCCTGCGCAAGGCCACCACGCTCTCGGCCTGGCACAACGGCTACGAGCACTACGTGACCGGGTTCCAGTTCGGCGGCACCGCGTCGAGCTTCGGGTACATCATTCCGCTTCCCGGTGTGCCGGTGAAGATCGAGAAAGCCGGAGGCTGGACCCTGGAGCGGCTGGAGAGTGAGATCCGCCCGGTTCGTTTCGCTGAAGTGCAAGCGTTGTCGGCCGCAGCCAAGGATGTCGAGGTGTTGCAGCAGATCCGGATCGAGGCCCTCGACATCACGATCGTTCGAGGCGGAGGGGCCGACGTCGCCAGATGGGCCCAGAGGAGTGGGTTCGACCTCACCCCGGACACCCCGAAGGTGCTCGGTCGGTACTCGTCGAGCGGCGCGGTCTTCGCTCTGGCCAAGTTCAACGGGGTTGCGGCTCTGAAGCGAGGCCTGGTCGAGGGACAGGGCCAGACGATCCACTTCACCATCCCGCTCGGCGCCCCCTGGATCCCCCTGCGCATCCTGGCCCTGGGCAAGGTCGCTCCGGAGATCGTCGACGCGGACCTGTTCGTCCTCACCGATCACGCCCCCTCACTGAGCCCGCAGATCTGGAACCTGCCCGGGATGAGGCTTCGGGCATACGGCAGGGCCAGCTCCTCGCTGCTCCAGGATCTGAGGTCCGACCAAGGCATGAAATGGCTGCCGGCGAAAGACATGTGGCTCACCGCCTTGTCGCTGCACACCCCGGCGGAAAGGATCGGATACGACCTGTCGATCGATGGAGGTGGCCCGCCGCGGCCCTCCGTCCTGGTCCCTCACGGGTCGTCGTGGGTGTGGTGGTTGGCCACCGCCGGGGGTGTCCTTGGAGCCGTCGCCTTGCTGGCGCTGTGGCGGCCGGCCCCGCCGGTGCAGCCCGCCTGAGATTCATCGGGTTCAAAGCTCGAGGCCCTGGAAGAGAGCGTCCAGGGCCTCGCTGCATCTGCCTTCGGTGTCCCGGTTTCCGTAGCGATAAGGTGTGGCTGTGACGCTCATCGTCGGCACGGAGGCCGGCCTTCACGAGCTCGATGCGTCGAGCGGGGCGATCGGCATCCATCTTGCCGGTCACGCGGTGGGATGCATCGCGCCGGAGGGGTCAGGCTGGTGGGTCCTGACGGACGGTGAAGACCTCTGGCGGTCGGATCGGCGGGGGGCCTGGGATCGGGCTGCCACGTCGAGCGGACAGCGGTTGAACTGCCTGTCCTCGACCTCGGCAGGATTGCTCGTTGGCGCGGAGGAGGCCTCGCTGCTCCGGCTGGAGGAGGGGAAGCTCCAGCCCGTGGATGCGTTCGGGGACGTGCCCGGCCGCGACGGCTGGTACACACCGTGGGGCGGTCCACCGGATGTTCGCTCCATCAGCGAGGACCCGGGACGAGCGATCTTCGTCAACGTGCATGTGGGGGGTGTCGTGCGCTCGACCGATGCCGGCAGGACATTCCACCCAACGATCGACATCGACACCGACGTCCACCAGGTGCTGGCACCTGCGGGAAGACCAGGACTCGAGTTGGCGGCGACCGGGGCCGATGGGGTGGCGGTGAGTTCCGACGGAGGAGAGACCTGGAGCTTCGTCACCGAAGGTCTGCATGCTTCGTATTCGCGGGCTGTGGCGGTTGGGGGAACCACTCTCCTGGCATCCGCCTCCACCGGGCCGAGAGGGGGGCGGGCTGCCGTCTACCGCCGATCGCTGACCGGCGACGGACCGTTCGTCAAGTGCGTCGAGGGACTGCCCGAGTGGTTCTCCCAGAACATCGACACGTTCTGCCTGGCGGCCTCTGGCTCGCTGGCAGCCTTCGGCACGGAGGAAGGCTCCGTGTACATCTCGGAAGACGAAGGCCAGTCGTGGCGCCGACTGGCCAAGGATCTGCCGGCGGTTCGCTGCTTGGCTTTCGCCTGACCGGCGAGTTGCTAACTCCGATAGACCGGCGTCAACCAGTCCATGTATTCCTCGACCTCGCCGTGGACGGCAGAGAGGTACAGGTCCTGGATCGATCGGGTGATCTCGCCCATCTTGCCATCCCCGATCCGGCGACCGTCTACCTTGGTCACCGGGGCCACCTGCACGCCCGTCCCGCACAGAAAGATCTCGTCGGCGACGTAGAGCTCGGTCCGGTCCACTCGCCGTTCGGTGACCGGGACCCCGAGCCTCTCGGCCAGCTCCATGATGGTGCCCCGGGTGATCCCCACCAGGATGTCGTCGGCCACGGCGGGGGTGATGAGCTTGCCGTTCATCGCCAGGAAGATATTGGCTGCGCTGCCCTCCGATACGTGCCCGTCCTGGGTGAGAAGGATCGCCTCGTCGAACCCGGCCTGCTGAGCGTCGGCGATGGCCAGGGCGGCGTTGATATAGCCACCCGTAGCCTTGGCTCGGGCGGGGATGGCGTTGTCGTCATTGCGCCGCCATCCCGAGACCGTGACAGACAGCCCCTTCTGGATGTCGAAATAGTCGCCCATGGGAGCGGAGAAGCAGCAGAACGCGTCCTGCAGGTGGAGCAGCCCCACCTTGATGACGGGGGAGGCCTTGTAGGCGATGGGCCGCACGTAAACGTCCTCGCGGTAGGCGCTTTGCTCGACGACTTCCACTGCGATGTCACAGAGCTGTTGGGCATCCAGTCCCAGCTCGATCCGGAAGAGCCGCGTCGAGCTCAACAGCCTCCGGAAGTGATGATGCAGCTTGACCAGATAGATCTGTTCGTGCTCGGGATTCCAGTACCCGCGGATGCCCTCGAAGCAGCCCGTGCCGTAATTGAAGGCGTGCGTGGCGATGGAGATCTTCGCTTCCTCCATCGGGACGAAGCGCCCGTCGAGATACGCCATCCCGCGCGCCCCGAAGCCCGCTCCAGTCACGCGCACACGATACCAGTGTCCGGGGGCGGCATTGCCCAGCCGTCCTGAGTGCCGCAGACTACGGCCGCGGGAGCCACGACAGGGGAGCGATGGTCGGAGAGAACCAGGCGCCGGAGGGGATCGGCCTGGCGCACCTGTCGCTCGTGGACCACCACTGCCACGGCGTGGTCGCCGGTCCCCTCGAGCGATCTGGGTTCGAGAACCTGATCAACGAGGGATTCGACCCGCCACCTCCCGGCGTCAGTCACTTCGACGCGCCGATCGGGCTTGCGGTGCGCCGCTGGTGCGCGCCGGTCCTCGACCTGGACCCGCTGGCGTCAGCCGAGGAGTACCTGGTCCGGAGAGAAGATCTCGGGCCCGAGGAAGTCAACCGGCGGCTGCTTCGGGGAGCTGGTCTAGGAGCACTGTTGATCGATTCCGGCTACCGAGGAGACGAGCTCTTGGATCTCCCTGGCATGGGCGGGGTTGCCGGCGTGCCGGTCCGCGAGGTGGTCCGGATCGAGGCGGTCGCTGAGGCGGTGGCGGCCGAAGGACCCGAGGCGGGCGCGTATCCGGATGCGTTCGAAGAAGCCCTGGCCCAGCGGGGGGCGAACGCGGTTGGCCTCAAGACCATCGTGGCGTACCGCGCCGGGTTCGTCATCGATCCAACACGGCCGACTCGCGAGGAAGTCGTCCGTGCGGCTGGAGAGTGGTTCCACTCGATCGGCGAAGGGCGCGACCGGCTGACCGACCCCGTGCTGTTGCGGCACGGGATCTGGACGGGCGCCGCGATCGGGGCCGAGCGAGGGTTGCCTCTGCAGATCCACTCGGGCTTCGGCGACACGGACCTTCGGATCAATGAGGCCAATCCTGCGCTGCTCACCGATCTCGTCAAGTGTCTTGACCGCGACCTCCCGGTCAACGTGGTGTTCCTTCACTGCTACCCATACCACCGAGAGGCTGGCTATCTGGCGGCGGTCTTCCCTCACGTGTACTTCGACATCGGGTCCGCACTGAACTACACGGGACCGAGCGCCAGGGGCTTCATGTCCGAAGCGCTGGAGGTGGCTCCCTTTACCAAGCAGCTCTTCTCGTCCGATGCCTTCGGCCTCTCCGAGCTGTACTTCCTCGGCTCAGTCCTGTTTCGGAGGGCCCTGGGAGCGATCCTGGAGGAGTGGATCGTGGAAGGTCAGTGCACGACCGAGGACGCCCGGCGTATCTCGAAACGGATCGGGCGCGAGAACGCCCTGCGGATCTACCCCGTCGACATGTAGACGTTCTTCAGCTCGGTGTAGTACTCGAGCGCATGCGGGCCGAGCTCGCGGCCGAGCCCCGACTGCTTGAAACCGCCGAATGGGGTGTTCACGCGGACCGAGGTGTTCGAGTTGATGGAGAGCGTTCCCGTGTCGATCGCTCGAGCGACCCGCAGCGCGCGGCCGCCGTCGCTGGTCCAGATGGACCCTGAGAGCCCGTAGATGGTGTCGTTCGCCAGGCGGATCGCGTCCGCCTCGTCGTCGAAGGGGATGACGGCAGCCACCGGGCCGAAGACTTCCTCGCGGGCGACGCGGTCGTCGTTCGAGACCGGGCACAGTACCGTCGGCGCGAACCAGTAACCCGGGCCCTCGGGGGAGGCTCCCCGAAAGGCGATCGGCGCGCCATCCTCGAGGTACGAAGCGACCGTCGAGCGCTGGCCGGCAGAGATGAGCGGCCCCATCTGGGTCTGCTCATCCAGCGGGTCGCCCACGCGCAGCGCCGAGACGGCCTTCTCGAACACCTCCATGAACCGATCGAGCGCCGGCCTCTCCACCAGGATGCGCGACCGGGCGCAGCAGTCCTGTCCGGCGTTTCCGAACACCGCCGATGGCGCAGAAAGTGCGGCCTGTTCCAGGTCGGCGTCGGCGAAGATGACGTTGGCCGACTTGCCGCCCAGTTCCAACGTCACCCGCTTGATCGACTGCGCGGCGAGCTGGCCGACTCGTTTCCCGACCTCCGTCGAGCCGGTGAACGCGATCTTGGCGACGTCGGGATGCACGACCATCCGCTCGCCAACCGTTCGGCCCGGTCCGACCACCACGTTGAACACACCTTCGGGAAGGCCTGCGTCGCGACCGATGCGTTCCACCTCGAGCGCGGTGAGCGGTGTCAACTCCGCGGGCTTCAGCACTACGGTATTTCCGGCCGCCAGCGCCGGCGCCACCTTCGTCGTTTCGAGCCACAGAGGAAAATTCCACGGCGTGATCAGCCCCACCACCCCCAAGGGCTCCCGGAAGGTCATATCGATGCCTCCCGCAACGGGGATGGTCTTTCCGAAGAGCCGTTCGGGCGCGGCGGCCATGTAATGGAAGAGGTGAACGACCATGCCCATCTCATCCCTGGCATCGGCGATCGGTTTGCCCACGTTCCTGGTCTCCAGCTTGGCCAGGTCTTCCGACCGATCTTCGATTGCTTCGGCGAACCGCCGCAGGAGAGCCGCTCGGTCACTGGGCGCCACTGCGCGCCAGGCCGGGAACGCTCCCTTCGCTCTGGCGATGGCTTCCTCGACGTCCTCGATTTGAGCCTGTGGCAGCTCTGCCAGGAGTTCCTCGGTCGCTGGCTCCAGGACCTTCACCACCGGTGTCGTACTGGTCGCCATGTCAATCCCTCCTCGGCGACAGCCGCTTACCCCCCGCTGATAAGATGCCACAACGACCTCTTCCAGGTCATCCAGCTGGATCCGGTGCTGCGATGAGGGGGCTGATGGAGTGTCGGAACCGTACGTTGACGTCGCCGCCTCGCACGTTCTCCATCTGGAGC
>WNGA01004340.1_pt1 | contig 21979 bp, 22 predicted proteins | sample 5400061 | NCBI WGS metagenome assembly WNGA01 (sample SAMN13153366, study PRJNA577476) | soil metagenome | isolation source: 100 cm soil or saprolite under grassland replicate 2 | place: USA:California | collected 2016-06-15
GCTTATGAACGCCTTCAGCAAACCACCTTTCGAGCCCATCCAGATCTCTACCGAGCTTTCCTTGATATGTACAGCCAAAGGCGAGAGTGACTTGTAACCTCCTGTGAATAAGCACGTTCCAATTTTTTGGCCTTACGAGTTCATGCTGCCCGCAGCGGGGTTTTCCCCAAAAATTGTGGAGAAATAGGACGATGGCATCCCTGTGTCAGAGATGTCCACTGCGCTCCTGATGGAGCTGCGTACGTTGGGCGAACCACTGCTTCAGAATGCTATCCCTGTGCATTTCCATCTGGAAAGCTGGACTCAGGCCCATGTTGGGTTTGACTTCGGCTTGGGCTTCACGCTCCAGCCGTGCAAGGTCTTCTGCGGTCAGTTGTGCGACAAACAACGCAAACTGGAGTTCCTGCTCGCGCTCTTTCAGGCGTCGCAAGGCGGCCAACTCTTCTTCAAGTCTTTGATTTCTAAGTTCTTGGGCACGAACCTTACGGCTTTTGTAACTCTCGGGAGGGTTAATATAGCCAGCGCGGAGCTGCGCAAAGAGAAAACCGCGAGGGTTCTGAATGGGCTTGGCATGTCCTTCTTTCGCAGCATGGATACACGCGTTAGCAATGTCGAGGAAATTCTGGAGGTCTTCCGCTGTATCGAACTTATCAAGGTGAGACACAAGCGAGCGAGGATTGAGATCGTGGAAAGCCCCTTCGAGAACGAGATCTTGTAGTAGTAGTTCTTTATTACTACTACAAGATCTATCGTTTTGAGTGGCAGGCAGTGTGCTACTTTTTTTTGGTTCATGTATGCCACTCAAAGTGGCATACAGTATGACACTTTCCAAAAGATACACTGATCCTTGCGTCTCTCCCCTCTTTGTTTCTAATCGTGTTAGAAGGCCCTTCTGACATAACTCGCCAATCACCTTCCTAGAACCGCTACGGCTTAAAAAACAATGCCTTGATATTGCGTCGTAGCCTATGGGGCTTGTGTGAGAATGGTTTGATACATCCCGATTTGACAGCAGGAATCTCAACACCCGTTGTTGCCCCTTTGAGAGACCTGCCACTGCCAGGGCGACCTCCTCTTGAGTGGCAGGCAGTGTGCTACTTTTGATAGTTAGTAGTGTGTCACTTTCAGTAGCAGACAGTGTGTTACTTCTGGCAGGCAGTGTGCTACTTTTAGAGACAGGCTGTCTGTTTCCTTGTAGGGCAGTCTGTGTGTCACTTTCAGTAGCAGACAGTTGATGGCTCTGAGGTATTTGACGGTTTCTGCCTAAGAAGCTGTAGCAGCCTGTTAATGGGTGGAGCATCCATTGTTAGGTCACCTCGGATGCAATAAGCTCCTGGATGAGATCTTTCTCCACGAGAGTGCGCTCACGCATGATCAGCGATTCCAGGGCGTGATGACACATCAGCGTGATTTTCCGAGGTGATCCCTTACTGTGATCATAGACAAGCCCAATAGCGTCTGATGTAAAAAGGCCATTCCCCTTGTAGCCAGCCCGCTCGAGCCGAAAACGGATCATTTCTTCTGTATCGGCATACGAGAGAGGGTTAATCATATAAGAAATATTAATGCGGTCCATAAAGTTCCGCTTGCGGCGGATTTTCGGAAGGAGCTCAAGCTGACCAAGAATGATGACCTGCAGGAGTTTATGCTCATTGGTCTCGAAATTGAGAAGGGTCCGGATCGTCTCGATATAGCCAGGGGTGAGTTTTTGTCCTTCATCGATGACAAGTACGACGACCTTACCTTCCATCACCCCTGCTTGAAGGAGGAACGATTCCAAAGCATTCCGATAATCGAGCGTCGAGCGGCCTCGTGGGCTCGCCCCTAAGATATCGACCAAATATTTGAGAAATTGGAACTCCGAACGGAAAACCGGGTCAAGGATTAAGAAGAACTGGAACTGTTCTTCCTCGGCAAAATTCTGGAGGAGCACCCTCGCCAGCGTCGTTTTCCCACTCCCAATATCACCAATAATCAAGTTGAGTCCCCGACGCAGGCGTATCGCAATCTCCAAGCGCTCTAAGGCTTCTTGGTGCTGGGGCGAGCGATAAAAGAAATAGGGATCTGGCGTGGTGGAGAAGGGCTCTTTCTGTAAGCCCAGCAGCTCGTAGTAATTCACGGCTTCTCACCCTCCAGGAGCGCCTTGATCTGCTGCAAGGTTAAGCCTTCGTGTCGAAGGCAGATAATGCGATGCAGACGGTCAGCGACTGTCTGGTCAAAGAACCGATAGTTACTCTCCGTCCGACCCGATTCCTCAATCAGCCCAAGTTTCAGGTAAAAGTTCAGCGTATAGCGTGACAACCCTGTAGCGGAAGCGAGATCGGAGATCATGAAGATTTTTTGCACTAATCACTAGACTCCCTTGATACGAGACTCTTACTCTACAGTTGTAGAGTACACATACTCTAATCATTTGCGTATTGGTGTCAAGCAATTTTTCTTCCTGTAAACTTTTCGGTGATGGGACTGGACAAATCATGAAAACGCATGCCAGAGTGGACTTTTCTCATGTCAGGCAGGCAGATACCCAGGAGGTCTCACGATGGCACGCATCCCGTGTGGTCAAAATATTCAAATCAACTCTCCGCAGGTGCGATACCCGACCAGCACACAGGTTATGCCCTGGCAGGGCGGTTGATTCGGAGCAGCTGATCCTGAAGGGTCGGAACACTCTGGAGTTGTTGGTGAATACGGTCAGCCAACGCCAACACATCGTCGTCACGCGTGCAGACGATGATGCCTGCATGCGATGAGACTTCGGCATGCAGGCGGATAAAATGCCGCCGATTAAACGTCACCACTGCTCGACCGGCAGCGGTCGCGAACGCTAAGACCGCTGTGTCTGTAATGCTTTGGCCCGCCTGGCCTGCCTCGTGCGCGGTGAGGAGGTCGTGGCCCAGCTGCCGCAAGCGTTGGACCACAGGATAACTGAAATCCTCATCGGCGTAGAGTAGGGCCATCGGTTAGGGTTCCGCCGCCTCCTGGATGGCCTGGTCAATCGCGTCGCGATGGATGGCATAATAGGCCCAGGCGGCGTCCAGGTCCGCCTGCGTGAGATCGGGGTGATGCGCGCGGATGCGCACATCAGTGAGCCCCTGTTTTTTCCATTCCACGAGCCCAGACACCGTATGGCGGGTGGTGCGCACACAGGGTTCCCCGCCACAGACTCCAGGCGAGGTTTGGATCCAGCTTGTTGTCTCAGTGTTTTCCGCGGACACGACGCGCCTCCATGCCGGGATTTGGCCCGGCGGGTCGCCCCCTATCAGGCGGCCTCGCAGTGGTCGTCTCTCAACAGCCTGTTGACTCGTGCTGGATATCGTGCGGGCCCATCCCGTCTCGGACGGGGAGGCATAACAGGCAGAAGGATCACCTCCTCTCTGCTGCCGGGGAGGGCTTTGTGATGATCAGGGATTTCACAGGCTGAGAGGAGAGGGCGTCGGGCAGAGTGACCACACCCCCGTAGCCGCGTCAGCACGTGCTCTATAACCGCACATATCCATCGTGCCACGTCAGTATACCAATGCGCACACCACGTCGTGAGCGATGCCGCCATGTCCGTGAGGTATCCTGTATGAGAATCGACATGGACGAACACGAGGAGGAAAGAGAGGACCAGCTTCAGCCTACTCCACACCGTACCGCGGAAGAAGTCCGTGGCACCCAGCACCTCCATGTGCATACGAATGAACTCCGACCAACGCATGGTCTTCTTCCGCTCTGGGGCGGGGGGAATGCCGTGACGCTTGAGGCTATTGCCCACCGTCTGGTCGCTGATCGTATAGCCCAGGTTGAGCAGAGCACCCACAATACGGTCATAGCCCCATGAGCGGTTCTCCTGGGCCATCTGCACGACTAGGCTTTCAATCTCCTGGTCAACGTGAGGACGCCCAACCGACTTGTGCGGCACAGAGGTGGCAACCGTCTGAATGAAACCTCCCCGCAGCAAGCTGCGGGGTATCAGAAGGAAGGGCATTGGAGATGAGACACCACGGTTTCTCATGCTCTTCCCTTTATACGGTAACCCCTGAGCAAGCTCAGGAGAATCTCCTGATTGACGCACTTGCGATGCCAGGCGAGGATCGTAGCGGCCTTGGCCACTGTCGCGATCTCTTCCAGGGCCTGCCTGCCCGTCTTCTGCCCCAGTTCAGCGAGGGTGCGGCGATCACCATCCGTCAACTGCACCCGACCGTTGATCTGCTGGCGCAGAATGCGATTCTCGGCGACCAGGTATGCATTGCGCAGCCGGATCTCTTCATCAACAGACGTAGTGATCGTTCCGAGTAATTTCTTCCAGTCCATCCCTCTCTCACTTCTGCCGCGAAGGCTTCCGTTGCAGATCAGTATGGGCGAAGGCGCAATGAAATTCAAGGTGAAGCGCCCATCGTGGGAGAGGCGTAATCTGTGGGAGAGCAACACGTTTGGATATTTTGGCCATATGGGGAATGCACGTGATCGCCGCGTTTTTTGGCCTGGGCGCTCATGATGCACTGACCTCGCATGTGTCAGCTTTCTCCCACTCCTTCAAGAGGTTAGCTCGATTGACAAAACTCGCAACGAGTTCCATGTCAGGAGGTCGTTGAACGTCTTGGCTGGGCGCGCACGCTGACAATAAGGTGTAAGACGCTTGCAAGACCATCAGCCGTGTGGGCACGCAAGGTCAGATGATACGTCTTGCCGCTGTCTTGAGGGGGAGCTGTCCCGCTGAGCGTCCATGTTTCTGGATCAAATTGGAGCCACAGGGGCGTGCTGTCCGAGGCATCCAGCGTGACCTGGACTGGTACACTCGCTGGAGTGCGCTGCAGGTGGGGCAGAGACACCCTCAGAGGTTGTCCCGTCGGGAAGTGGTAGAAGAGCGGAGTTTGCACCCACTGCACGCTCTTTGCTGGTTCGTGAACGCCCAGGCTGTGTGGTAAGAGAGGTGGTTCACGCATGCTGGGGCTTTGCGGTAAGAGGGGTGGTTCACGCCCACTGCGGCCGTGCGGTACGACGGCCAGAGGACGTGGTACGGGGCTCGCCGTATACTCCCTGAACGTTCTGCCCGTCAGCGAGCTCTGTAAGACAAACCCTGCCCCGAGGAGACTTATACTGGCAAGCCCGGCGACCAGCGCCAGGCGGTGAGGCTGCCTGGAACCGCGCTGGCGCTGATGGCTCTCCCCCTGTTCCGTGCCTGCTGGGCTGGGGGAGGGAGCAGAGAATGCGGGCGGCATCGTGTCTCGGGACGATGTGATACCGCGGGCATGAGCCCCATGGGTGTCGCGCGTGTGATGAGTGGAGGGGCTGAGAGGGTGTTCGGGGAGGTCGCCATCCAACGCTTGCACGACCTGCTGAATGATGGGAGGCCCAATCTCCCGCTTTGCCTCGCCAAAGCCGAAGCATAACGCCCTATCACATATGAGGTTGATGACTCGTGGGATGCCTTGTGAGGCCGCCCATATTTTTTTCATGGCTCGCGAGGTGAAGATCGGGTCTGTCGAGCCAGTAACAGCTAATCTTGTTTTTATATAACCTTTGGTCTCATCATAGGCGAAAGGAAGGAGGTGGTAATGAAAACCTATGCGTTGACGCAACTGAGTCAGTTCAGGCAATTTCAATAGAGACGCAAGCTGTGGTTGACCAACAAGGATGATTTGGAGTAATTTTTTCTCAGCATGCTCAAAATCTGTCAGTAATTTTACCTCTGCAAGCACATCCATGGAGAAATTGTGCGCGTCATCGATGATCAGCACAACCTTTGCATTGCTCTCGGCACATGTGAGCAAAAAGCTTTTGAGATTGATGCATAATTCAGCCTTCGATGTTCCAGGGATGTCTATGCTGAGTTCATGAGATATATAGTGTAGTATTTCAAGAAATTCCAATGGAGCATTGGGCAAAAAGACGCGATGTGTTTTCGCATCGAAGCTTTGCACGAGGGTGTTGAGTACCAAGGTCTTGCCTGTACCAATTTTCCCCGTGAGGACGCTGAGCCCATGGCCTCGTTCAAGGCTATAGGACAGGTAGCGCAAACACTTGTCATGGTTGGTACTGCGATAGAGAAACTGCGGATCAGGCGTGAGGGCAAAAGGAGAGGTTGTAAAACCATAAAAGGCTGTATACATACTGGACCTTCAGAAAAAACGCCAATGGCACACTCGACTGCCGTGTCTGCAGGCATATCCCAAGGACTGGGGAGAACCCGTGATGGAGGTGCTCCCTCTGGCACGGACCACCCTGCGCACCCTGCGCACTCAGCGGACGACGGCCCTGATGCTTCGCCCCTTAGGCCACCATGGCCCACGGGGCAGGGCACCAAGGGGGGCGGCCTCTCCCAACGCCCGTACGGTCATGACGTTGGCCGCCGTCCTGCGCCTGCTACGCTCGATCCAGAGAGACACGCATGCACCTGCATGGTCGTATGCTATACCGTCTATGCACTGATAGCAATTATTTTTTTATGGATTACAAGTTGAGGATGTAGTGGAGAAGCGGATGTGTATGCAGATTCCGCAGTGATGGTGGCGCCATAGAGCCGGGCAATATGCCATCTTTTTCATCGCCTGCGGCACACCCCGTATGGTCAAAAAACTCGGTCGCGTACCTGTTGAGTGCGGGTAATATTTCGACACCTCTCCGAAGCCGCTTGAGTGATCGGAATCAGTCGGTCATCTGCCCTTGAATTCGGTTTTCGGTGCTGTCCCTCGATAGCGTGTATGAATACAAACGGTGAGCGAGAACACTCACTGTACACTCCTGATACATGGCATACAGTCCCTATCAGGAGGAAGCAATGGAGTTCACGACATGCTACTGTCCCTCTCCACAGTGCTCGCATGACGGCAAGCGCGGCTTCGGCGTTCATCTGGTCTGTCGTGGAGCCGATCGCGGCATTCCTCGCCTGTTGTGCACCATGTGCCATGGCACGTTTTCGGCTCGCCACGGAACAGCGTACTTCGGTGCCCGGATGGAGGAGTCGAATGACACCACCGCGATGCGGGCCTTGGCAGAAGGCCATGCGTTACGGGGCACCGGCCGAATCGTCGATGTCGATAAGGACACCATCTGTCCCTGGCTCGACCAAGCTGGCCGGCATTGTCGTGCTGTGACCGCTTGGCTGTTCGACACCTTACATAACCGATGGTGTTAGTATCTTACAAACTAAATTCAGCGATCGAGAGGGGCACGAAGCCGTGTTTGTCGGTCGGGAAGCCATACCACTGGACTAGCAGATTAAAGGTTGCCATGGTGAACGCGGGTAGTGTCCCTATAACGGGTGAAAGCTGCCCCGGGCGATTATCATAACGCGTCAGGTGGGACACGAAAGCTCAGCAATTCATCCATGGTCCAGACATGATCAGTCAAGCCCGCCGCCATGGCTGGGGTCACAGGCTTCCACTCCTTGGGCGATCCATTGGGGCCTTTGGTGGGGATAGGGTGGGGTAAGCGTTGTCGCAGACTGCGGTGTGGGACCGCGAAATGGTAATACGCCAACGCGAGGGTGAGTTGGGACTCCAAGTAGTCTTGTAAGTTTATCACGATTAGACGATTGGCTGCCACGGGGTCAGGCGCACGCGGAAGTTGTGCAGGGCACAACAGATTGCCATCACGAGATCACGGACACCCTCCTGCCACAGGCGGATCCGGTCTTGCACCAGGCGACCGCGTTTGACTCTGCGGTTGACAGGCTCGATGCGCAGCCGGCGGTGGGGCAGCGCCTGGGTGGCCATGTGCTGCGCCCGTGTCCGCTCCGGGCCGCGCGGTGGCTTGGTTGGCCTCAGGATCTCGACCTGGGGAAGCGTGCACGCGAGGAAGCCCCGATCCTGTCACCACCGCCTCCCGGCAGGGAAGGGGGAGGGCGTGGCCACGGCGATACGCTTATCGTGCACCCGCCCTGCAGAGGTCGCGCTGAGGCAGAGGATCGGGAGCAGGGCATTGACGAGCAGGACATGTTTGCCCGTGGGGGCTTGTTGCTTGCCGCTCTCACACGCGGTCTGTGCAGCAGGGTCTTGGGGGCAGACGATGCGCCGTGCCGTGCCGTCATGGGCACAAGGGGGGACGCCGGCCCGCCGGCGGGCGCGGCGACCAGGGGCGTCCGCTCCTCCTCCAAGGGGATGACCCCGGTGGCCACGTCGGCCGCCGCGCCGCCGCGCCGCTGGGCGAGGGCCGTCAGCGAGCGAGCGGGGGCATCGCCCAGGGGGCGCCGCGGCGCCAGCAGGACAGGGAGGAGGCCAGGCATCCATGGGGTGGCTTTGCTCTGCCTCATGCGGAACAGCTGTCCCTGGACCACGTGGAGTGCGGAGGTTTTTCCATAGACTATAGATTTTTTCACATGACTTGATACGATTTTTAGTCTGCGGCCCACTCCTCCTCATCAGACATTTCATCGAAATCGTATTCGTAGAGTTGCGCATCTTCCTCCCAGTATTTTTCTTCTTGTTCGACGACCTTCGCAATCAGTTTTCTACAGGTGCTTGGCTTGACCTTCGAGAGCGCAATCGGCAACTGTTGGTGAAAGTTGCGAGTGGTAAAATCACAATGGTCCGCCATGTGGTTCTTGACGATGCCCCAGCATGTCTCGATAGGCTGGAGTTCCGGATGATACTGCGGGGTCCGCAGAATGCTGTGACCAGCGGCTTCGGCTAAGTGGTCCAGTTGGAATGCCGGAGCGGGAGCAAATTTTTTACAGAGCTCGTAGAGTTCTGGTTTTAACATGTCAGGCGTCCAAGGAATATCATTCCGGGTCAACCAGGCGCATAGCTGTTCTTTCCGACTCTGGGGCGTGGGGACCGCGTCTTCCACCAAGACATTGTGGGAAGGGGCATTGTCCAAGATGAGGAGGGAGTGTGACGGGATATGAGGGAGCAATTGATCGGCAAACCACGTTGAGAAATTCTCCCAGTTCATTTGCCCGTGATAATCCCCTGTCCGTTTCGTGGCCTCAAAGACCAATTCGGCCCCTTGGACCCATCCTGCGACCGTCATGGCATGGACAATAATCAGCCGTGGCCCCTTGCCCGATGGTTTGTTGACCCACGGCCCATCTTCTTCAAGGTACCAAGTAAACTGCCCTGAATGGTTCTTGTTCACGAAGGTCTCATCGAGGTACACTTCTGGCCGTTTCAGGCTGCCATCGGGGTTGCGGTTGGCTCTTTTCTGACGCAGGTAGCGTCGTCTTGCGAGGACAACATCATCTCGTTCTTTCAGAGCGGACCGTCGCTTCCCAGTGCCATACGTAAAACCCCATCGCTGCAGCGTTCGCCACAGCGTCACGGGCGGGATATCGGCATGATGGGTCTCGAGGAGATACTGCCGGAGTTTCCCCACACTGACACGTTGGCCAGCGAAATTCTTGGCCCGTACATACTCCCGAATGACGGGTTGGAGATTCACGGCAGCACGATACTCAGGTTTCCCACGCGGTTTTGCAGCTTGGGCCGCAAGGGTGGGCTCATGGTGACGATACTCGGCCATAATGCTCTTGACCGTGATTTCGCCAATATCCAGGCCCTGGGCTGTGCGCAATGTGGGATTTCTGGTCGATACTTCCTTATGGTTCTTCCTCTCCTCATCAAAATGGAGTTTGAGGTTCATGACCAATTGTTTCATTGCTGGAGTAAAATCTTTCCCCTGAAACGACATAGTGCTGATCTTACTGTGGGTGTCGAGCATGGTTGTGGGTGTCGATATCGATGCCAAAGTGTACATGGGTGAGTCGAGCCGGTCGAGACATTTTTCGTATCAAGTCATATGAAAAAGCCTATAGACTCAACAAGAGCCGCTCTGCCGGTGGCGGGAGTGGCCAGTGCTGGGACACGGGCAACCGACGCGCGGTCCGGGGTGGCCCATCGCGCCGCCCCGCCGCCCTCGGCGCTTGGAACGCGGTCTCAAAGGGCGCGACCAGGGGCTGAAACTCGTCGAGTGTGCGACTGGGCATATCCAGGAACTCCGTGGGGCGGGCCTGTAGGTCGGTGAACCGGACCCTGGCCATACGTGATGCCTCCTTGCCTGGGAGACGCCCAGTATACCATAAATCGTTATAAACTTAATCGAGTACCCCACACGCCCCGGACGGTAACCACGTGCTGCCCCAGAGGTAAGACAAAAGATCGAGCCGGACTGCAGGGCGATCATGCTCGGCAAAGCCAACTTACACAACAAGAGTGGCGCACGCACATTGACCCCCAGACAGCGGTCCACCATGTCAATGTCCATGTCCACCACAGGCAATTCACAGTCGATCCCGGCGTTGTTCACCACGATATCCAGTCGTCCAAAGCGCTCCAGAGTGTCAGCGACCAGGGAGCGGATATCCTCGACACGGGTCACATCACACCGCACCCCCACCGCTGCGCCGCCACGGTCGTGAATCATCCGCGCGGTGTCATGGATCGTTCCGGCCGCATATCGGGCAAATTCTGTCCCCACTGAGGCATCTGCTTCCGTACGCGAGGCGACCATCACTTTTGCCCCCTCGGCGGCTAAACCCAGGTAGAGAGCTCGCCCAATACCACGACTGCCACCTGTGACAATCGCTACCTTATTTTGCAAAGTCATGGCTTTTCCTTCAAAACGGGGTCGCTCAATTTATCACACTTTGTAGCGCATAAAACCTAGCTGAGCAATGGGGTATCGCTGCACCGTCTTCGCGCTCATCGTGTGCAAAGAGGCGAGCCTTTTCGGGGTCGACTCGTGCTCGTGTCCATCCGCTTCAACCTTCTACAAACTGCTAGAAATTGAGCGAGGCCAATTTGCAAAACCCGCAACCAGTTCCTTACATTTCGCGCGAATTTTCGCGAGAAAATGAGAATTGAGTTAAGCTCGTGGGATGAGCATAAAAATCACTGCCATCCACGAACGAGTCGACGACATACCGACCCTCATCGCGCACCTCAAGAAAATGCGCGTGGCCGAATTCTTGGACAAACACTTCCCGACCAATGGCAATTGGCAAGGCGTGAGTCTCGGCTGGACGACGGTCGTGTGGTTGGCCTTCATCCTCTCCGAGGGCGACCACCGGTTCGCGCGCGCCGAGCCGTGGGTCACAGCCCATCGGCGCACCCTCAGTCGGTGCATCGGCCGCAAGGTCAAACCGCTCGACCTGACCGATGATCGGTTGGCGACGGTCCTCGACTACCTGTGCATCGCTGCATGCTGCGTTGCGTTTGAACGCGAACTCAATCAGTCCGTGCTGCGCGTCTACGACTTGCAAGAACGCGCGGTGCGCGTCGATACCACGACGGCGGCGGCCTACGTGACGCCCGACGGGATGTGCCAACTCGGGTACAGCAAGGATCATCGCCCCGACCTGCCGCAGGTGAAGATCGCTATGTCGGTGCTCGATCCGCTCGGCTTGCCGTTGACAACGACGGTTGTAGCCGGCCATACGGCCGACGACCCGCTCTATCTGCCGGAGATTGCCAAAGTCCGCCAGATCGCCCGGATCACTGGGCTGACCTACGTTGGCGACTGCAAGATGGCGGCTCTTGGCACGCGCGCGGAGATCGTGGCGCACCAGGATTACTCCTTGTGCCCGCTCTCCGCCAAGCAGATGCCAAACGCGGAACTCGACCGTTTGCTCGACCCTGTCGTGAGCGGCGCGCGCGAGGCAAGCGCGATCCGCTTGCCGCACGCCGACGGGACACTCGATGAGACGGCCGATCCGGTGGCGATCGGCTTTGCCTACACGGTCGAGCTCAGCGCCCTGGATCAAGCCGGGCAGACCCGCACGTGGCAGGAGCGCCGTCTGGTCGTGCGCTCGCTGGCCTTTGCCACGAGCCAGGAGAAGAGCTTACGACAACGCGTCGCCCGTGCCGTCACTGAGATCAACGCGCTGGATGAACGCAAGCAAGGCAAGCAGCCCGTACCAGATGAAGCGGCGGTGCATCAAGCTGCCACAGCGCTCATTGCCAAACATCGCGTGGATGGGCTGGTACACGTCACCGTGACGACCGAAGTCCACGAGCACGTCAAACGTCGATACGGCACGCGCCCGGCCACAACGGTGCGCAGCGAGCGCGTGCGCGTGAGTGGGGCGAGCGATGAGGCGACGCTGGCGCAAGCCGTGCGGCGCCTGGGCTGGCGCGTCTATGCAACCAATCACACCGCCGAGGCGTTGAGCCTGACACAGGTACTCGCTGCGATACGCGGCGAGTACCTGATCGAACACGGCTTCGGGCGGTTGAAAGGGCGCTCCTTGTCGCTGACGCCGCTGTTTCTGCGGTATGAACATCGGGTCGTCGGGCTGATCGGCCTGTTGAGCATCGCGCTGCGCGTGTTGGTGTTGATGCAATTCGTCGTGCGGCGCACTCTGCAGAACGCAGGCGCCACGCTCAAAGGCATCTATCCGGGGCAGCCGGGACGGCAGACGGCGAAGCCAACGACAGAGATGATGCTCCAGGCTTTTCGCGGCGTGACGCTGTCACGCATCACGATCGACGGCAAACCCCACGATCATCTGACACCGTTGAATGACGTGCAAAAGCGCATCCTCGCACTGATGGAGGTGCCGCTGGAGAGCTATTACGGGCTCATTACTTGATTCTCAAAAACCAATTTTCATTCGCGCGAAACGTGAGCAGTTCCGAGACAAAATCCATCAAAGCAGGTACACTTGGTGCATCATCAACCTCTCACCGAAGGAGGACCCCGATGTTGTGGTGCAGAATCGTTGTTGCACACGCCCCCTCAGGAGCCGCACACCAGTCCGTGTCGCGTTCTCTGGCGTAGAGATCTCGGACTGGTGCCTCGTAGAGATGGCATGGCGTTTCTAGAGAAAAGGTCATGAGCTCTGAGATTTATCTGCGCTGTGGAAGAGGATTGTTCGCAGGAAGATAAATCATGAGTACTTTATTGCATCTTGCTAACCTGACATTTTCACGCCGTAGTCAACCGTTATTCGACCATCTGAACTTCACGATCCGCCACGGCGACCGCATCGGTCTGGTTGGGCACAATGGGAGCGGCAAAAGTACCCTTTTGTCTCTGATCGTGGGGGCAGAGCAACCCGACCAGGGTGAGATCTGGAGGCCCAGGGGGCTACGCCTTGGGGTGGTAGAGCAGTTCGTGCCGCCGCCCTTGCTGGGAAACACCTTGGAGCAGGCCGTGCTTGATGTGCTGCCGGAGGAGCGACGCCTCGCCGACCTCTATCGCGTGCACACGCTGTTGGAGAGCTTAGGTTTTCGCTCCGAGCAAGGGCGGCTCACGCTCGATGCGTTGAGTGGTGGCGAGCAAAATCTCGCCTTACTTGCCAGAGCACTGGTGGGTGAACCGGACCTGCTACTGATGGACGAACCCGGCAACCATATGGACGTTGTCGCGCTGGCCCGTCTGCAGTGTTTTTTATCCGCCCAGTGCCCGTATCCGTTTTTGATGATCTCGCACGACCGGGTGTTACTGGAGAGTACCTGTAACCGGACGGTGTTTTTGCGTGATAAAACCCTCTACAGCTTCGACCTGCCCTACGAAAAGGCCAGAGCAGCGTTGGCAGATCACGACGCACAGACGTGGCATCATCGGCAGGCCGAAGCCAAGGAAATCAAACGGCTACAGGCCAGCGCCACACGTTTAGCCGCGTGGGGCAAAGTCTACGATAACGAAGATCTGGCGCGGAAAGCCAAATCAATGCAGAAACGCATTGATCGCTTGCAAGACGCACAGACGTTTGTCAGCAAAGGCAGCGGGCTCGCCTTGCAGTTGGCCTCCGAGACCCTCAGAGCCAGGTCCATGCTCGTATTGGAAAACCTGCAGGTATTGACCCCGGATCGGCAGCGTCAACTGGTTGAGGGCAGATTTCTGCAGATCAAGCCCGGCGACCGCGTCGCGTTGTTGGGGAAAAACGGTGTCGGGAAATCGACCACCCTCAACCTGGTTTTAGACGCGTTCGAGACGCCGAACGACACTATCCGCTTCTATCCGAACGTCCAGTTAGGCTTTTACGATCAGGAGCTGCGGGAGTTTTCTCAGCCTGTTGGGCGCTTCGACTGGTTGCGTAGCCGTGTCAACGGTCACGACGAACGCATTACCCAGGCGCTGGTGCAAGCCGGTGTGGCGTATGTCGACTTCAACCAGCCTGTCAATGGGTTAAGTGGCGGTGAGCGCGCGCGGATGATGTTCATGCTGTTCCGCTTGCGCCAGCCCAACATGCTGATCCTGGACGAGCCGACGAACCATATCGACCTGGAAGGTCGTGAACAACTGGAGCAACAGTTGATCACCTCAGGCGCGACCTTGCTGCTGACCGGTCACGATCGCCGGTTTATCGAACGGGTCGCGAATCGCTGGTGGTGGATCAATAACGGAGCGCTGGAAGAGCTCCACGATCCGCAGAGGTTCTATGATACGGTGTGTACCAAGACGTCTGCGACTCCGATGACAACGCCAGCCGGCAACCGTGTTGCATCGCAAGGAGTGCCGTCTCGACGACGTGCTCCAGCACCATCCACCGACGACATACTGCTGCAACGCATTGAGGAGTTGGAAACGTGGTTAGCGCAGGATACAGCGCGTAAAGCGAGGTTTCAAAAACCTGCCTTGCAGCGGCAGTGGCAGGCGGAATTGGACAGGCTATGGGCAAAACTGAGTGAGCTGTAGCGCTCATCTGGTTTGCCCCCTTTCCCTGGCGAGGGAGAGGGTGGGGAGATGGGGGTCTTCGGCTCCTGAAGCCCCCTCACCCAGCCCTCGCGCGGGGGCAAGCGGTGCTGCCGTGCCACTTAATCGTGCATGTTCGCATGGGTTCATATGTGGTTCAAAAAGGGAGGAAATGATGCGGATAGCGATAGGCGGGCTGTTGCACGAAACCAGCACGTTTTCGATTGTGCCGACGACGTTAGGCGATTTTATGCGCACCCACCTCGAGGGTGAAGAGATGCTCGAAAGGCGTGCCGGCACGAAATCGGCGGTTGGTGGCTATATTGATGCTGCTCGCGACTTCGCCTTTGAGGCGGTGCCGACGTTTTGGGCCGCGACAGCGCCGGGCGGGGTCGTCACCGCCGAGGCCTTGAGGACCCTGACCGACAAGCTGGTGGCAAGGATCAAACAGGCGCAAGCGCATGGCGGCATTGATGGCATCCTGCTGGATTGTCACGGCGCGATGGTCGCCGAAAACGCCGACGATGCCGAAAGCTATACGCTGCGGGCGGTGCGCGAGGTCGTCGGGCCGGATATGCCGGTGATCGTCGAGTTGGATTTGCACGGCAACATCACCCCGACTATGGTGCGACTGGCGACGCTCTGCGTTGCCTACGACGAGTATCCGCACGTGGACCCCTACGAGCGCGGCTACGAATGCGGCAGGCTGATGATGCAGATAGTGCGGGGCGGCGTCAAGCCGACCTCGGCGATGGTCAATATCCCGCTGCTGTCAGATCTGACCCGCCAGTATACATATGGCGAGCCGATGTTGAGCTTCAAGCACCTGGTACGCGAGGTCGAGGCCGAGCGCGGCGTACTCAATGTCAGTTACCTGCCCGGTTTTCCTTTCGCCGATAGACCGCATACCAATTTTGCCGTCATTGTGACGACCGATAACAACCCAGCCCAGGCCCACACCGCCGCGGCGAAGCTCGCCACCTATATCTGGGAGCGACGTAGCCAGTTCGTGGCGCAACATATGCCGGTCGACGAGGCGATACACGCGGCCATGGCCGAACCGCGCGGCCCGGTCATCCTGGCTGACCTCGGCGATAACCCCGGCGCAGGCACGCCCGCTGATGGGACGGTGATGCTGGAAGCGTTGCTGCGGCTGGGCGCGCACAGAGCGGTGGTCGCCCCGATGAATGACCCGGAAGCGGCCCAACTGGCCCATAACGCCGGGGTCGGCGCCACGCTCAGTCTGACCTTGGGCGGCAAGACCGACCCGTTTCATGGTGCGCCCCTAGCGGTCACGGCTCACGTCATCCATCTGACGGATGGCGACTATGTGCATACGGGGCCGATGGGGACGGGTGTGCTGAGCAACATGGGACGGTGCGCCGTCCTCGCAATGGCCGGGCGGAACGGGGGGGCGGTGCAAGTACTGGTCACGACCTATCGTCACCAGCCGCTTGACTTGAATATGCTGCAAAGCCAGGGTATTGAGCCGACCGCACAACACATCATCGTGGTGAAGTCGCTCGTCCACTACCGGGCGGCCTTTATGCCCATTGCCAGCCGGGTGATCGAGGTGGACACCCCCGGCCTCTCCAATCCCGACGTCCTGCGGCTGGTGTTCAAGCGCGTCCAGCGCCCCATGTATCCGCTGGATGTGGATATGCAGTGGACACCCGCAGCGTTGTAGAGTACGGAGCACGCGATGGCGACACCCAAGAAGCAGGTCCTGATCACCGGAGGCGCAGGGCTCATTGGCCGTATCCTGGTCGACCGGCTCCAAGCGCACTATGCCCTGACCTCGTTCGATCTCCAGGCCGTGCCTGGTCTCTCCTCCCTTGTGGGGAATCTCACCGACTTCCCAGCCGTGCGGCACGCCTGTGAGGGTCAAGACACCGTGGTCCATCTGGCCGCAGACCCACGCGTCGACAGCCCGTGGGTCTCGAATCTGTCTACCAACATCCAGGGGACCTACCACGTCTTCGAAGCCGCGCGGCAGGCGGGGGTACGGCGTGTGGTGTGCGCCAGTTCGCAGCACACCACTGGGGGCTTCTACCTGGATGAGCCGTATAAGGCGATCACGGAGGGCCGCTACCAGGAGGTGCCGCGGTCGTATCCGCTCCTCGATGAGACCTGCCCCATCCGTCCGGATGGCTACTACGGCACGGCCAAAGCCTTTGGCGAGGCCTTGGGGAGTTATTATTGGGACTACCACCACCTGTCCTCACTCCACCTCCGGATTAGGTGGGTGCTTGCCACGGATGACCCCAGGCTTCGATCATGGCGTCGGCCACCCCCTTCTGCTTCTGTACGATGCAAAAGCAGCTAACAGTTGAAAGAACAAAGCGTTCAAGGGCTTAGGCCATTATTCTGAGTGGCCGAAAGTGGCCGATGCGGTGATCGAGGCCGACCCCACGTACTCGCCATTGGCGCTGACTCTGTGGCTATCGCACCGGGACGTCACGCAGATCGTGCGGCGGTGCCTTGAAGCGCCGCCATCGCTGGGCTATGACGTCTTTTATGCCACGTCGGACAACAAGTGGAAAATCTGGTCGATTGCGCGGGCGCAACAGCGGCTGGGCTACCAGCCGGAGGACCGCGCTGGGAACACACCACCGGCTGGCCCTGGCGCACGGCGGGAGCGGTGAGGACGGCCAAGAGGGGCAAGAGGACGTCCCAGAGACAGGACAGCACACCACGCATGAGCGACTAGGAGCACCTCTGCGCGGCACAGATGGCCGTCCTGCTCTCGGCTTTGCCAGCAAGGTGCCGCAGAGGTCAGCAGCACACGATCTGCCACGCGCGCACGCAACCCTCCACAACCGGCGACCGTGGGCGCATGCCTGGGCAGCGTCCGCAGCAGCCTTTATGCCTCCGCAGCAGACCTGGGCTCCGCGGCCTGCTGCCGATGCGCCGCGAGCAGGCGACTGACCGTCGCCGGATGCACCCGGAATAACCGCGCCGCATCGGCCTGGGACTGCCGCCCCGCGTGCACCATGTCGACGATAGCGGCCTGCTGCTGCGGCCCCAGCTTGGGCCGGCGGCCCCCGATCCGGCCGCGCGCCCGGGCCGCCACCAGGCCCGCCTGCGTGCGCTCACGGATCATCGCCCGTTCGAACTCCGCAAAGCTGCCCACCATCTGCATCAGCATACGACCGGCCGGGGTGGTCGTGTCAATGGCTTCGGTCAGGCTGCGAAAACCGGCGCCCGCGTGCGCGATGCGCTCCATAATATGCAGGAGATCGTTGAGCGAGCGGGACAGCCGATCCAGCTTCCACACGACCACGACGTCTCGCGGCCGCAGCTGATCGAGCAGCCGGTGCAGCGCGGGGCGATCCCAGCGCCCGCCCGAGGCGCGCTCGGTCAACAGCCGTTCGACCCCGGCGGCCCGCAAGGCGGTTTCCTGCATCCGCGTATCCTGTTCCTCCCCCTTCGACACTCGTGCATAGCCCAGCAGCATGTGCCCTCCTGTTGCAGAAACCAATTGCCGTTGACTTTGATTATGCAACAGGTTTGTGCACGTTGCAACACCACAAACAACGTCGAAGGATATTTTGATGCGCAAACGGCGTTTGCGCAACCGCATTCCGCCTTCTGGAGCACGAAAGGGTGGGACTCAGGGTGATCGCATGCTACATTTTTAGCACTCACACCAAGGTCCGGCGTTGGTCCGGCGATACCAGCGCCGGTTGTAGGACCACCCTCACGCTGCCCATCGATGGAGAGCACGGGGCAGCAGGCGATCACCCTGCACGGTGGGTGCGCCCTGACGGACGGGCATGCGATCCGTCCTGTCGGGAGTGCCCTGTGAGGGGAAGGAGGTGTGGGACGGTCGGAACACCCAGGGAGGAAGGGACATGGAGGCCTCTGGCGTCTCCGATGGCCGTGGTCAGGTGGGCGTGACGCTGCTCGTAGTCCGCCCGCACCCGGATGATGAAAGCTCGGCAACCGGCGGCATACTCACCTATTACCACGCGCGTGGCGTGCGGACCGGGGTGGTGATCTGCACGGGGGGCGAGGAAGGCGAGATCCATGACCCCACCGTGGACCCGGTCGCCGATCGGCCGCGCCTACGCGCCATTCGGGAACAGGAGCTGCGGAACGCGTGTGCTCTGCTTGGGGTCGCGGAGCTGCGGATGCTTGGCTACCGGGATTCGGGGATGCCGGGGACACCCGCCAATCAGCACCGGGACGCGTTTGCCCAGGCTGACCCGGGCGAGGCGGCGGGCTGGCTGGTGCGAATCATGCGCGTGCTGCGCCCCCGCGTGATCGTTACCGAACCCCCGGGGGGTGGCTATGCCCACCCGGACCACATCATGTGTCACCAGGTAAGCCTCGAGGCCTTCCATGCCGTCGGGGAGGCGCGGGCGTATCCAGAGGCCGGCCCCGTGTGGCCAGCGGCCAAGCTCTACGCCATTGCCCAAATCGATGACGGCCAATGGGAGACTTTGCGGCCCGCGTTCCAAGCTGCTGGCTTCGATGTGGGCGGGCGCCAGCGGTCGAGGAAACGGGCCCGTGGCGCGGGCCCGGAGACCGCAACCGTGGCCCTCGATGTCCGGCCATACAGTGAGATCCAGCGCCAGGCCCTGCTCGCCCATCGGACGCAGATTCCGCCGGAGAGCTTCTGGAGGCACCTGCCTGCCGCGTTGTACCGCCGTGCTTTCGCAACAGCGCATTTGATTCGTCTGCACCCACCTGCGGCGCCCGGCGAGTACGAGCAGGATCTGTTCGATGGGCTGCCCATGTAGGCCAGGACGGGGGTGACGCAGCGACACGGAAGCGCCGCGCCATCCTAGGGTTCTCGGTCGAGCAGAGAGGACGCCTCCCGTGTTGAGGTGTGCTGTGTGTTCCCTGTTGGCTCCCGCCTTGCGGTCCTGAGAGTGTCACAATATTCCATCATGCACTGTTGTCAGCCAGATTCCACCGACTTTGGTGGGAAAGCCCAAGCCTTCGTGCGCCCCTCAATCTCTGGGGGTCTGATTTCCCGATCGGGTAGAATGTGCTTTTTGTGACGCCTCCTCCAGGAGGTGCATTCCCGACCGCGCTGTGGCACAATAGCGTGTGCAGGGCGGGTCCCTCTCCACCCATCCTGAGGTCTCTGCGCGGTACGGCATTGCGAGGGGGCGGCGTATTCGACGCGGCAGGCACGGCCCACGCCGCTCCCCCTCGCCCGGGCTCTGGAGGCTACGATGCATTTCGGTGCCTTTTTCTACGGAACTGTGGACATGCCGGACGCCGGCATCGACGGGCCGCCGGCCCACCGGCGGCACTACGGCCAGGACGACTATTGTCGGGCCTATGCGGACCTCCTCGCCTATGCCCAGCACTGCGACACGCTCGGGTACGACTCGATGTGGACGGCCGAGCACCACTTCCAGAGCCACGGGTTCGAGGTGGTGCCGAACGTCATGCTGTTGAACGCGGTGCTGGCCCAGCACACGCGTCGCATCCGCCTCGGCGCACTGATCCACATCCTGACCACCTGGCACCCGCTCCACTTCGCCGAGGACTATGCCCTGGCCGACGTGCTCACCGGCGGGCGGCTGCTCTGTGGCCTCGGGCGCGGCACTGAAGAGCGCGAATCGCACATGTTCGGCGTCAACGTCGGCTACCACAACACCCCAGATGACCTCCACAACCGCGCGGTCTTCGAGGAACAGGTGGCGATCTTCAAGGCCGCGACCGCGCATGAACGGTTCGCCTACCGCGGCACGTACTACACAATCCCCCCGGAGGGCCTGACCTTCCGTGGGGAGCCTGTCACCGAACTCCCGCTGGTCCCGCGGCCGATCCACACGCCGGTGCGCGTCTACCAGCCGATCAGCAGCGCAGAGACGCTGTGCTACGCCGCCCGCCAGCGCTACGTGGGGGTCTTCGCCAACCATCCATGGGAGCGGATGGTCTCCTGGTGGCGCCGCTACGGCGCGGCGGTGGAGGAGACCCACGGCGTCGCGCTCCGGCCGGGAGAGGACCGCATGCTCGTGGTGCCGCTCCACCTCGCTGACTCAGCGGGGGAGGCGCTCCGCACGGCGCGGCGGGGGCATGACGAGCTCATCAAGCTGCTGTGGCCCAACATCATCCGCCGCACCCCGGCGCTGGCGAGCCGCCCGCCCTTCACGCTCGAGGAGCGCATAGCGAGCAAGGCCTGGATCGTGGGCACGTCCGAGCAGGCGCGCGACACCCTGCTGGAGATGCAGGCGGAGCTCGGCTGCGAGGCGCTCGTGATCTTCCCCCACCTCCCCGGCATGCAGCGGCCAGAGACCCTCGACCAGCTCGGGCGCTTCTGGGCGGAAGTCCGGCCAGCGCTCGCTGCCGGCGCCCCGACGAGCCCGACCGCGGCCGGCGTGTGACACGCGGGAGGACGGGCAACGTCTGGGGAGAGGAAACATCCATGCCACCGTGGCACTGGTCGCGCAAATTTGCACGAAATTGGCTCGGCCATGGCCACGAGATACTGCGCTTCTCAGCCAGTGTTTACGCGCGACAACTGGTGCTAAATGGAGCGACCCTTGATCAGAAGTGTGCCGGAGCGCGTTGTGCGGGAAAGTCGCACGCTGCGTGCGATGTGGCGGGAGCTGGCAACGTGACCATGGGAAAACGGTGAACCCGCCTCACCATCGCAAGAGTGGGGCTGGAAATCCTCTCCCTACAGTGCGCGCTCCAGTTCTCGACCCTACCGGGTTACGGTCCAGTCAACACCTGCTCCAGATCACGGATCCTGGTCTGAAGGTCTAGAGATGGTTCCAAAGGTCACCATGCACATGCGTCCTCTCCCGTCTGTCCCTCTGCCCAGAGCGAACTTCATGAAGCGGTTCTTTTGGTTTTGTTCGGGAGCCGATATTGCGATTCTGCAAACGTGGGACTGCTCCACAGAACACAACACCTATGCTGGGATCGGCGCGACGATTTTCCTGACCGCCGTCTTGGCGAGTCTCTCCGGCGGCTACGCACTATGGACCGTGTTTCAATCCTCTCCTTATGCCCTAAGCTTCGGCATACTCTGGGGCATACTCATTTTTAATTTGGACCGCTACATCGTCATGAGTCTCCACAAAAGACGGGGCGGGTTCGGAGCATTTTTCAGCCAGGTCGCGACAGCAAGCCCGCGACTCGTGCTCGCATTGCTTATCGCATCCGTCATCACTGTCCCACTGGAACTGAAAATCTTTGAGCGAGAAATCATCGACCAGCTTGAGAGAAATCACCAACGGCAGCTCAACGACGATATACAAAGTATCGATCAGAAGTACAGCGAAATAGCGGACCTCGAAAAGCAGAACAGCATTTTCACAGAGGCCATAACGGGGAAGGAAGGTCAGAGAAACGACGCTTTCCAAGAGGTCCAAGGTGAGGCATCAGGGAACAGAGGCACCGGGATACGCGGCGCGGGCCCGGTCTGGAGACAGAAGACCGAGTTTCT
>WNGA01003963.1_pt1 | contig 21974 bp, 24 predicted proteins | sample 5400061 | NCBI WGS metagenome assembly WNGA01 (sample SAMN13153366, study PRJNA577476) | soil metagenome | isolation source: 100 cm soil or saprolite under grassland replicate 2 | place: USA:California | collected 2016-06-15
TGTCTCTCAGAAGGGAGTCTCTCAGAAGCCCCCACGTGACGCAGTAGTGTTAGCCGCGCCGACGCCCGGCGCCGCGGCGCGCTCCCGTCTGCTCACGACTTCTTCGTGTCGCAGTTGAACATCCAGTTGATGTTGAAGGCGTCGGTGAGCATGCCGAAGCGGGCGCCCCAGAAGGTGTCCTGCAGCGGCATGACGATCTTGCCGCCGGCCGACAGCGCGTCGAAGCGGCGGTCCATGTCCGCGGGGTCGTCGAAGTCGAGCGCCACGTGCTGGTTGCTCTCCTTCGGCACCGGCTGGCCCGGCATCCCGTCGCTCACCATCACGACGCCGGTGCCGAGGTGCAGCACCGCATGCATCACGCGGTCCTTGTTCTCGGGCGCGACCTCCGTGCCGGGGACCTCACTGAACCGCTGCAGGTTCTCGGTCTTGGCGCCCAGCGCCTTTTCGTAGAGCGCGATCGCCTTCGCCGCGTCGCCGCCGAAACCCAGATACGGATTCACCTGCCTGATCGCCATGGGAGCCTCCTCGCGGTTTCGCGGGGAAGATAACGCCTTCGCGCTACACTCGAACGCATGAAGACCAAGCTGGTATCGGTGGCGGGGAAGCCCGCGATCTTGGTGGATCGCGAGCTGGTCGAGAAGCTCGGAATCAACGACGACGACGAGTTGGAAGCAACGGTCGAGGACCAGTGTCTGGTGATTGGCAAGCCGAGCGCGCTCGAGCGGCGACGCCCCGGCCGCCGAGGCGGGGCACGACACACGCAGCCGGGAATTCCACTCCGCCCCGGATTTCCCGAGCTGCCCCTCCCCGACCCTGACCCCAAGCCCGGCCCTGAACCCGACCCAGAGTACGGGTTCCCGAAGAAACAGCCCTGGTAGCATCGCCTTCCCCCTGCAGAAACAGAACGCCCCCCTGGCGCCGCGCGCGTCGCGACCCACCTTTGTCTGGCCAAGGAGGCGCGCGATGAAACTGCAAGACATCAAGGACCTGGACAAGGACGACGTGCTCGAGATGTTGGGCCTCGAGACTAGAACCTCACTCCCCGGCCGGCTGGTCGGAATGCTCGGGACGTTTGGCGTGGGCTTGCTGGTTGGGGCCGGCGTGGCGCTGTTGCTGGCGCCCAAGCCCGGCGTCGAGCTGCGACAAGACCTGCGCGCCAAGCTCCGCCGCAATGGCGACAGCCGCGACGCGGTCGAAGTCGGCGTCTAATTAGTCGGGGCCGTCACTCGCTGCGCTCGCGAGCAGGCGCTCCCACGCGCCGGGGCGAAGCGCCCCAGCGACGTGACGCGCCCACCGGTCGATGCGCTGGTCGAGGGGGTCCGTGATCGTCGGCGGCCGGGCGGGCAGGCGGCGCGCGGCGCGGACCATCGCGAAGTAGTCGCCGCGCCAGCCGTCCGAGGCGAGCAGGCCGTGGAGGTACGCACCCGCCACGTGGCCTGACGCGGAGACCGCGCCCACGTCCGCGCCCGCGTCGGCGACGAGCCGCGCGGGCGCTCCGACGTCCGCGCCCCGCGTCCGCCCGCGGTGGATCTCGTAGCCCGCGAGCGTGTGCCCCGCCCGCGGCCACGCGCTCGCGAACCGCGCGTCGGCGAGGTGCTTGTCGGCCTCGAACGTCGTCGTGACGTCCAGCAGGCCCAGCCCCGGCCACGTGCCCGGCGGCCCGTCCGTCCCCGCGGGATCGATCAACGCGCGCCCGAGCATCTGGTAACCGGCGCACAAACCGAGCACGAAGCTGCCCGCGACCGCGGCGTCGGCAATCGCGCCCGCGACGCCGTTCGCGGTGTGGTGTTGCAGATCCGCGACCGTCGATTTGCTGCCGGGCAGGATGACGAGGTCGCGGCCGGCGAGCGCGCGCGCGCGGGTCACCCAGGTCGCCGCCACCTCTGGCTCGCCCGAAAGCGGCGCGACGTCGTCGGTGTTGGCGACGTGGGGGTGAAGCACGACCGCGACGTTGAGCGCACCCGGCACCGGCGGCGCGTCGACCGGCAGGCGGAGCGGGCGATCTTCCTCGTCCAGCCCGTGCGGGAAGAACGGCACGACCGCCAACACCGGGCACTCCGCCAGCCGCTCGAGCGCGACGATTCCGTCGTCGAACAGCGCCGGATCGCCCCGAAACCGATTGACGATGACGCCCACGACGCGGCTGCGGTCGGCGGTCGGCAGCAGGTCCAGCGTCCCCTTCACCTGCGCGAACACGCCGCCGCGATCGATGTCCGCCACCAGCACGATCGCCGCGTCGAGCCGGCGCGCGGGCCGTAGGTTGATGAAGTCGCGGGCCATCAGGTTCAGCTCGACCGGCGAGCCCGCGCCCTCGATGACAATCGCCGGCGGTGGCTCGCGCGAGAGCAGCCGCCCGAGCGCCGCGTCGGCGATCTCGCCCAGCGACGCCGCGCGCGCGGGATCGAAGTGCTCCGCCGCGGACGACGGCCTCGCCTGCGCGCGGCCGAGGATGACGACCTCCGCGTGGCGATCGGAGGTCGGCTTCAGCAGCACCGGGTTCATGTCCACGTGCGGTTCCACCCGACAGGCGCGGGCCTGCAGGATCTGCGCGCGCGACATTTCGCCGCCGCCCGCCCCCGAGGTGACGCCCGACTGCAGCGACATGTTCTGCGCCTTGAACGGCAGTGGGTGGTGCCCGGCGTCGGCGAGCAGACGGCAGAACGCCGTCGCGATCAGCGACTTCCCGACGTCGGACGCCGTACCCAGAATCGCGAGGTGACGCACCCGCTACTTGAGCAAGTCCTTGTTGCGGTTCATGGCCTTGTCGAGGCCCTCGCCGCCGAGACCGGGAACGACCCCGTAACCCTCCAGCATCGACAAGAGCTTGATCGAGAAGTGCTCGAACTCGTCGGTGCGACGGAGCTCGTCCAGCTTCGCGCGGCTGCCATGTAGCAGCAGCATCCCATTGGTGGTGCCGCAATGGGGGGTGAGCGCGATGCGATCGAAGCGCTCGAAGTAACCCTGCGTCTGGAACTTCACCAGGATCTCCTGCCCCTCGCCCGCCATGAACTTGAATGCCTCCGCCTCTCGGCCGGGGACGGGACGATTCCAACCCAAGAACAACACCGCATCAGCCATGTCTGCCTCCTCGCGCGTGCCGGAAAAGCCCGGACGCGACCGCACGCTAGCGTACGCGCGAGCGCGGGTCGACCACCGCGGCGGGTCTTCGACCCGAGCTCGCATAAACGCGCGACGCTTTGAGACCGCGCGGCGCCGGTGATACACCAGGTGAGTCATGGACCGGGTGTACTCGGGGCTCGTGGCGTTGGGAGTCGGCATCGCTGCCGCGCTCAGCGCCGGATGTGAGCGCGGAGCCCTGCAGCGGCTCGACGCGGGCGGGAGCGGCGCCTCCGACGGTGGCAGGTCGACCGTCGGCGCCGGCGGCACGAGCTCCGGCTTCGCGGGCGCTGGCGGCGCGGGCGCCGGCGGCGGACCCGACGCGGGTGGGGACGGGCCGATCCTCGTCGGCAGGCGCGCGCCCGGCGAGGCGTGCGTGCGCGCGGTCGAATGTGCGAGCGGCTTCTGCACCGACGGCGTCTGTTGCCGCTCCGCGTGCGTCGGAGCGTGCCGAACGTGCGCGGCGCCATCCGCGTCGGGAACATGCGTGATCGTCGCCCCCGACATCGCCGATCCCCACGGCGTGTGCCGCGACGAGGGCGCCGCGCGCTGCGGCCAAAACGGGAAATGCGACGGCGCCGGCGCGTGCAAGCTGTACCCACCAGGCACCGAGTGCCAGTCCGGCGCCTGCGCGAGCGATGCACTCGTGAGCCGTCAGGTCTGTGACGGCAACGGGGCGTGCAAACCCGGCCCTACCGAGATCTGCGCCCCGTTCACGTGCGATCCGGCCCGACGCGAGTGTTTCTCGACCTGCACGTCGTCCGCCGAGTGCGTGCAGGGCCGCGCGTGCGCGGCCGGATCCTGCCGGGTTCCACCCAAGCTGACGTGCGGGCGCGACGAGGAATGTTCCACCGGCCACTGTGTCGACAGCGTCTGCTGCAACGCTGCGTGCCCGGGACCGTGTTTGAGCTGCGCGGTGCCCGAGCACCTCGGCACCTGCTATCCGATCCCGCCGGGCGCGCCCGATCCGCGCGGCCTATGCCGGACCGATCCGCCGGCGAGCTGCGGCCAGAACGGCACGTGCACGGGCGGCGGCCAGTGCGCGGAGTATCCCGTCGGCAGCATCTGCAAACCGTCGATCTGCGAGGCAGACTCGTTCACGCCCGCCGGAGTGTGTGACGGCCACGGCGCGTGCGCGATACCCACGCCGCTGTCGTGCCTGCCCTCGCACTGCGCGGGGTCGGCCTGCTCCACCCCTTGCCTCGGTGATGGCGAGTGCCTCGCCACCGCCTTCTGCGGCGGCGACGGCGGTCCGTGCCGGCCCAAGCAGCCGGTCGGCGCCGCGTGCACGCTCGACAAGGCGTGCGTCTCGGGCCACTGCGTCGACGGCGTGTGCTGCGACGTCGCCTGTAAGGGCGCGTGCCTGGGCTGCGCGTTCCCGGGGCGCGTCGGTATGTGCACGGCAGTGGCCGCCGGCGCCGCCGACCCGCGCGCGGCGTGCCCCGATCAGGGCGCCGCGAACTGCGGCACCACCGGTAAGTGCGACGGCAACGGCGGCTGCGCGCGCTACGTCGCGGGCACGGCATGTAGCGCCGCGAAGTGTGTCGACAGCGTACTGTTCGCGCCGGGCACGTGTGACGGCACCGGCACTTGTGCCTCCACCGCGCTCGTCGATTGCGGCCCGTTCCAGTGCGACGCGCAGGCCGTCCGCTGCAAGGCGATCTGTTCGTCGTCGCTCGACTGCGCGCCGAGATACTCGTGCCAGGGCGGCAACTGCGTGCCTGACGCGGCCGCCGGGCTCGCGCGCTGAACGCCGCCCGCGCCGCACCTGCGCGTGGGTGGCGCGTGCAAACCTTCCTCGAGGGGACGCTACCGGCCCGCGATCGGGGCGCAGGCGTGCGAGCCGCCGGTGACGATCGCGCCCAAGTCGCCAGTTGCGTGAGCCTACGGCGCGTCGACCAGGTAACCCGAGAACCCCACCTCCGCCCGGGCCGTTCCTCCCACCGTGTCCGTGTTCAGCCACACCCGCGCCTGCACCGGCTGCCCGCCGTCCGCGAACATCGGCACCGCGAGGCTGCCCTCGAACATCTCGCCCTGCCCGTCCCACCACCCGCGATCGACCTGCGGCAGCATCGCGTAGTAGAGCCCGCCGCCGCTGACGTTGAACGCCTGTACCGATACCTGCGCCTTGACCCCGCCGGTGGTCTGCACCACCGCCGTCTCGCTCTCGATCACGAGCCGCTTCCCCGCCGGCACCGTGTAGATCGTCTGCCGATCTTCGCGTCCGCCCGCCGCCACCGAGAGGATCCCGATGCGCGACACCGGCGTCGGGTTGTTCGCCGCCGCCGTCAGCACCGTCCCCGCGATCGCGACCGGCGCCCCGATCGCCACCGGCACCGTGCCCGCCACCGTGATCGGCCCACCGAGCGCCACGGGTACCGCGTGCGCGGCGTCGTTGATCACCAACACGTGAGATGGAGGAGGCGCGGCCTCGAGTGGGTGCGCGATCAGGATCGGCACCGCGCACACCGCGAGCACCGCGAACACAGCGACGACTATCCGCTTCATGGTTGTCCCTCCTTGGTGGGTCCCGCCCTGGTCAACGCCGCGGGCCTGCGCGAATTCCGCACCGTCGTGTTTATCGCTCGGCCGCGCGGCCGATTACCGCCCCATCACCGTCGCATCACCGGCTCGACCGTCAGGAGCTTCTTCTCCACGCCGCGGATGACGGTCATGTCGATGCGCTTCCCGGCGCGGTCTTCCGTCAGCATCCGGTGCAGCTCGTCCATGCCCGCGATCGGCGCGCCGTCGAAGCCCACGACGATGTCGCCGTCGCGCAGCCCGGCGCGCGCGCCCGGCCCGCCCCCCTCGACCGAAACCACGAACACGCCGCTCGCGACCGGCAGCTCGTGGTGCCGCACCAGCCGCCGGTGGAGCGGCACGCTCTGCCCGCCGACGCCGAGGTACGACCGCCGGATCCGCCCCTCGTGAATGAGCTTGCCCATCACGAACACCGCGGTGCTGACCGCGATCGCGAAGCAGATCCCCTGCGCCGGCATGATCATGGCGGTGTTCACGCCGATCACTCGCGCGCGCGAGTCCACGAGCGGCCCGCCCGAGTTGCCCGGATTGAGCGCCGCGTCCGTTTGCACCACGTCGTCGATGAGCCGCCCGTTCTTGCTGCGCAGCGATCGCCCGAGCGCGCTCACGACCCCCGTGGTCACCGTGCAATCGAACCCATACGGGTTTCCGATCGCGACCGCGATCTGTCCGACCTCGAGCTGCGACGAATCGCCCATCGTGACCGCCGTCAGCTCGGGCGCGTCGATGCGGATGACCGCGAGATCCGTGTCAGGATCGTCGCCCACCAGCGATGCCGCCGCGCGCGTCCCGTCCAGCATCGACACGTGAATCCGCCGGGCGCCGCTGACCACGTGGCTGTTGGTGAGCACGAACCCATCGGGCGTCACCACGAATCCAGACCCGCTGCCCGTCGGCCCGTCAGGCGCACCGGGCGGCCGTGGCGGCCCCGGTCGCTGCCCGCGCCGCGCGGCTTCCGGTGGCGGGCCCTCCACCTCGATCCGCACCACGGAAGGGCTGACCTGCTGCGCGACCGCGGTGATGGTGCGCGAGTAGGCGTCGAGGAGCTCGCGGTCACGCCCGCTGTCTCGCGATTCGGGTTCGGGGGTGACCCCAGCCGGCAAGGGCGCCAGGGTCTGCACGCTTCCGTTTCCGTTCAGCATCGCTTTTCACCCTTCCTCGCCGAGGCTTTCAGCTCCCGGCGGGCATTCCCGTGGGCGATATGCCACACGTTTGCCGGGTGTAGTCACCGGACTGCCGCCGTCAACCCCGCGAATGGAGGGACTCTCGAGCGCGCTGCCAAATCGCGTGTAAGCCGCTAGGCTCTGCCGCTGCCATGCCCGTCACCGTTCCCGAGGCCTCGGCCGCCGCGCTCCGCTATTACCGCAGCGGCAACGTCATCTGGGTGGTCGAGCTGGTGCTGTCGCTGGCGTTGCCGGCGCTGCTGCTGTTCACGGGGCTGTCGGCGCGGATGCGCGCGTTTGCGGCGTCGGTCGGCCGCGGGCACTTCTATCCGACGCTGGTCGTGTACCTCGTGCTGGTCACGCTGCTGCTCACGATCGTGCAGCTTCCGCTCGCGTACTACGTCGGGTACGTGCGCGAGCACGCGTACGGCCTGTCGACCCAGCGGCTCGGGAAGTGGGCCGAGGATCAGGCGAAGGGGCTGGCCATCGGGTTGATCGTCGGAGCGGCGGTGCTCTGGGTGCCGTACCTGCTGCTCGCGCGCAGTCCGGGGCGGTGGTGGTTGTGGACGGGAATGCTGGCGCTGCCGTTCTTCACGCTGGTGTTGCTGGTGACCCCGATCTTCATCGCGCCGCTGTTCAACAAGTTCGGGCCGATGAAGGACAAGGCGCTCGAGGGCGAGGTGCTGGCGGTGGCGGCGCAGGCGGGGGTCGAGGGCGCGCGCGTGTTCGAGGTCGACAAGAGCGCCGACACGGAGAAGGTCAACGCGTACGTCACAGGGGTCGGCCACAGCAAGCGCATCGTGCTGTGGGACACGTTGCTCGCACGGCTGTCGCCGGCGGAGACACGATTCGTCGTCGGGCACGAGCTCGGGCACTACGTGATGGGCCACGTGTGGATCAACATCCTGGTGTCGTCGGCGTTGACGCTGCTCGGGCTCTACGGCGCGCACCGCACGGCGGGGTTCCTGCTCGCGCGGTTCGGCGCGCGGTTCGGTTTCACCGAGCTCGCCGACCCCGCGTCGCTGCCGCTCCTGATGTTGCTGCTGTCGCTGTTCTCGTTCCTGATCACGCCCGCGGCGCTGGCGCTGTCGCGCTACCACGAACACGCGGCGGACGAGTTCGGTCTCGAGCTGACGCGCGACAATCACGCGGCGGCGACGGCGTTCGTGGCGCTCCAGCGGCAGAACCTCGCCGTCCCGCGGCCGGGCCCGCTCTACAAATTCTTCCGCGCCAGCCACCCACCCATCGGCGAACGCGTCGACTTCATCAACGCGTACCGCGCCCGGGACAGCGCGCGATAGTCGGGCACCCTCAGCGCTTGGGCGCGACGGGGATCGGCGCGCCCGGGCGCGCGGGCAAGGCGATGGGCGGCGGCGCGGCGCCGGGCGGCCGCGGCGCGACCGGCGGCGGCGCGGGCGGTGGTGGCGCGCCCGGCGCGGCGACGACCGGATAGCCCTTCTGTTGCCAGGCGAAGATTCCCTCGTCGATGACCGCGGTGTTCTTGTAGCCGCGCTTGCGGAGCGCAGCGACCAGATCCCCGGACAGGTGGTGGGGGCAGCCACAGTAGGCGAGCACCCAGGTACCGTCGTTCGGGATGTCGTCGAGCGCCTTGGCGTCGTAATACGGCGTCGAGATCGCGCCCGCGATCCGGAGGGTCGACCACTCGGCGGGCCCGCGCGCATCGGCGATCACCAGGCGACGCCTCTGGTCGAGCGCCTTCTTCACCTGGTCGATCGGCACGAACATGCCGTCGCGCGGGGTGAACTCGGGCGCCCGCCCCCTCGGGTTGAGCACGACCGGGCCCTTACGGGGAGCGGCCGGCGGCAGCGGCGGCATGACCGGCGACGGCGGTATGGCCAGCGAAGGCGGCGGCATGGCCGGCGACGGCGGCGGCATGACCGGCGACGGCGGCGGCGCCGCGACGACGACCGGCCCCGCTGCCATCGAGCGCACGTAGGCGATCACGTCGTCGATCTGTTGCGGCGTGAGCGCGTCTTTCCATGCCGCCATCGACGTCGGCGGCCGCCCCATCTCGATCGCGTGGCGGAGGAACGCGGCGCTCGCGGTCTCGATCAACACCCGGTTGGCGAGGTGGATCGCGCTCACGCGCTGGGTCTTGCTGCCGTGGCAGCGCTGGCAGAGCTTCTCGTAGACCGGCTGCCCGCGGGACGCGTCACCCGCCGCCGCGACTGGCGGGAGCTCCACGCGCGGCGGGCCGCCGTCGCGCAGGAACGCGATGACGGCGTTCGCCTCGTCGGCCCCGAGCGGCCCGCCGGTCTCGCGCGTGTACGCCCCCATCGCCGTACCCGGACGCCCACGCAGGATCGCCGCCTGCAGAAACCCATCGGTCGCGGTCGACAGAAACGTCGCCGTCCGCAGCGACGGCGCGTTGTCGGCGACGTAGCCGTACCCGCCAGGCCCGTGGCAAGTCGCGCAGTACTGGCCATAGAGCGCCGCCCCGCGCGCGGCCGTGGGATTACCGGCCGCCGCCGCGACGGCTGCCGGCTTGCGCCCACACGCGCCCGTCGTCAACGCGAGCGCGCACGCAAACCCAAACGCGACTGGCCCCAAGTCGGGCGGAGAAAACGAAGATCGACGTCCCATGCCTCGCCGCCGCCGATGTTATGCCGGCCGCGTCCGTGTGTCCCGCGCGCGTTGCTCTCGACATGACGCGCGCGCGGGGGGAACGGCTACGGACCGCGCCGATCCCGCGCGATGTTCGGCTGGTGAGACCGCTCTCGATCCCGTTGCAGAACGGTTGGCTCACTCTCGGTGGTCGCCCGAACCGCGAGGCCGGCCTCGAAACGCGTCTCGAGCTCGTGCGCGCCCATGGCCACTCGAACCGCCTGCACCCGCTCTGGCTGGGACGGCGCTCTCGCGCCTGAGCGCCTGACGCGGTAGGCGGACGCCTTGGCTCTTCAGTGGGCCTTCGCTTGTCGCCGAAACAGGACGACGCAGGTGTCGCAAATCTCCAGGCCGGACGCAGCGGCCTCGTCCATCGTGCGGTAGGCGGGCTCGTGGCTCGCGCCGCAGAGCCCGGCCGGCGCCGTGGCGATCCTGCGGGGCGCGGCCGCCGAGGTGCGATTGCTTTGCGCCTTCGTTTCCCGGAGATGAGCGAGCGACATGTGTGAAGGCTACTCGCACGCGAGCCAGCGACCCACGAATATCAGCCAGGCCCGGCCGAATGCCGCTTCAGCCCGGATCTGGCGTGCCGTCGAAGTAGTTCGCGGCGTCGATCGGGCGCTCGACGCGCTGCTGAGTTCGGTAAAACACCTTCTTGCTGGCGTTGAACCGGACGTGGTTGGCGTCGGTCTCATGCTCCTCGTGCAGATGTGCCGGGAGGCAGAATCCGTCGCAGAACGCGCAGTAGACGACGCTGTCGGGCCGCCGGTCCGCCGGCTCCAGATAGTCACCGTGCAGGTAGTGTCGAGGCCGAGGCATGCTCCAGTGGATTTAACTTCATCGGCGCTTCACGGCAGCCTCTTGATGGCGACGGCGGTGACGCAGACGCCCTCGACCACCGCAGCACCCGGCTATCGAGATAGCACGACAATCGACCGGCGTGGCATCGATCTCACCCGGGGGTGTGGACTTTCTTGGCGCGGTTGGTAATCAGGCTCCATGACGACGCCCCGATCGGTGCCTGTTTCCGCGGCTCATGGCGGATTCGCCGCGCTCGGGCTGTCCGCCAGCTTGTGTGAGGTGGCGGCGGAGTTGGGCTTCGCCACGCCAACTCCGGTCCAGGCGCAGGCGATTCCTCTCCTGCTGGCGGGCCGGGACCTCATCGGACAGTCCAGCACCGGCAGCGGGAAGACGGCGGCGTTCGGCCTCGCGATTCTGCAGAAGCTGAGCTCGGGCGAACGCCGCCCGCAGGCCCTGATCCTCTGTCCCACGCGTGAGCTGTGCGCGCAGGTCGCGCGCGAGCTCCGCAAGCTGGGGCGGCGGCAAGCGGGCCTCGCCGTCTCGATCCTCTCGGGCGGACAGCCGATGAAGCCCCAGCTGGCGGCGCTGAAGCGGGGCGTGCAGGTGGCCGTCGGAACGCCGGGCCGGGCCCTCGACCACATCGTGCGCGGCTCGCTCGATTTGACTGGCGTTGCGATGCTGGTCGTCGACGAGGCCGACCGCATGCTGGAGATGGGCTTTGCCGCCGAGATGGAACAGATCCTCAGCCGGGCGCCGAAGCCGCGGCAGACCGTCTTGTTTTCGGCAACCTATCCGCGATCGATCGACGCGATGACCAAGGCGCATCAGCACGATCCCGAGCGCCTGACCGTCGGCGAATCGAACGGTCGCCGCGCTCGCTCGCGTCAGCTCGCCTACGTCGTGGACGACAACGGTCGGCTCGACACGCTGCTGGCGATCCTGCGGACCAGCCCGCCTGAATCGGCCCCCGATTCGACCATCGTGTTCTGCAATTTCAAGGCGACGGTAGCCCGAGTCGAGCGGGCGCTCGGCGCGGCAGGGGTCAGCTGCGCTAGCCTGCACGGCGACCTGGAACAGCGAGAGCGCGACTTCGTGATGGCGAAGTTTCGCAATCACAGCATTCGCGTGCTGGTGGCGACGGACGTCGCCGCGCGCGGCCTCGACATCGAAGGACTGGATCTGGTGGTGAACGTCGAGCTGCCGTTTCAGCCCGAGATCTACGTCCATCGCATTGGCCGCACGGGACGCGCGGGCAAGCCGGGATTGGCCGTGTCGCTGGTCGGTCCCCAGGATCGCGCCAAGCTCAAGGCGATCGAGGCAGCGCTCGGATCGCCGCTCGAGCATCGAGCGACGCCCGCGAGCGACAGCGAGGCGCCGGGTTCCGACACGCCCCCGCCCAGGGCTGCCGGTCACTCCGCCGCGACCATGGTGACGCTCTACATTTCGGGCGGCCGCAAGCACAAGCTGCGTCCCGGCGACATCCTGGGTGCGCTCACGGGCGAGGCGGGCGGATTTCCAGGCAGCGACGTCGGCAAGATCGAGATTCACGACCGCTTTTCCTACGTGGCGATCGCCCGGGGCAGCGCGGAGCGCGCGATAGAGCTTCTCGGCGCTGGCCGCATCAAGGGCAAGCGGTTCAAGGCCGGACTGGCCAGCTAGCGACGGCGAGCCGTTCGTGACCCACAACGACGTCCTCCGAAGCCTCCGCTATCTGCTGGACGTCAGCGACGCGGCGATGGTCGATATCTTCCGTCTCGGCAACCTCGAGGTCAGCAGGGCCGAGGTCGTCGCATTCCTCAAGACAGAGGACGACGAGGGCTTCGAGGCGTGCAGCGACAGGGCTCTGGCCCACTTCCTGAACGGCATGATTACCTCCAAGCGGGGCAAGCACGAAGGCCGACCGCCCCAACCCGTCGAGCTTCCGGTCACCAACAACACCGTGTTGAAGAAGATCCGGGTGGCGTTCGAGCTCAAGGACGACGACATCATCGCGCTCTTGCGGAAGACCGGGCTCGGGTTGTCGACGACCGAGCTCGGCGCTCTGTTTCGCCGGCCCGACCACAGGAACTATCGCGAGTGTGGGGACCAGGTCCTCAGAAATCTTCTGAAAGGCCTGTCATCGCGGTGACATCCGACGGCGGCATCGACTACTCTCTTCCGTCATGAGCAAAAGCCAGGACGCGAAGAAGAACGTCAAGAAGGCCCCAACCCGCACACCGAAGGAGAAGAAGGAGCTCAAGCGGCTCAAGAAGGCCGGCAGGTAGCTCGGTCCGGGCGGCGTCCCTCGCCGCCCGAAATCGCCGAACAACACGGCGCGAGCGGTTACCCGACGAAGGTGATCGCCCACTCGAGCGGTTCGCCCTTCACCACCACCTCGATCGTGTCACCCACCCGTCGTCCCATCACGGCCTTGCCCACGGGTGACGCGGGGGTAACGACGGACAAGTAGCCGTCGCCGCCCGGGCCGGTCAGCTCGACGCCCGCGCCGACCGGCGCCAAGAAGAAGGTGCGTCCCTGCTCACCGTCCTCCACCTCGACGATCGCCCCGAGCGCGATCGGGGCGCGGGCCGGGAGCGGCCGGGGGCGAAACGTCTCGAGCAGCGACACCTCGGCGGCGGTGCGGGAAGCGCGTTCCTTCTGTCCGCGCGCGAGGCCGGCGTACTCCATCGCGACCCGACCGTCCTCGCGTTTTTCGGCGGGTGTCGCTCCGGCGCGCGCTTCTTCCGCGGCGGCATCGCCCGCCTTGCGCGCGACGTCCGCGGACTCCCGCAGCCGCTCCGCGAGCTGCTGGACCAGGAACTGCTTCTCCATTCCGCTGAGCGTAGACGCGCGCGCCAACGGTCGCAAAAAAGTACGCGGTGTCCGCTTGCGAACGTTGCCGTTGGCGGCGTTCGAGGATTCGGCGCGGTAACGCTAGAAGGCGTGCTCGGGGGAATCGGACCTCCTCGCGACGATGTCCCTCAAGATGGTGGGCTCAGCACTCGGGTCGACGTCGGTGGGGGCGACAGTCATGAGGTGGATCGTCGATCCGCCCCCCTCGATGCAGTAGCCCATCGTGACCGTGGCACCGGACACGCCGCTGCTCAGGGTGATGTTGCTCCCGGAGACGCGGTACATGCCGTTGTCGGTAGCGGTTTCCTCGACAATCTCGCCACAGACGCAGGTGGTGGTTCCATCGCAGGCGTCGGAGGTCCCGCGCACGGCAAACTGTCCTCGAGCCCAGTCGCCGCAAGTGACTCCGCCGGTACAGCTCATCGGCATGTTGAAGGCGATCTTGGCCGTGAGGTGCTGGTGCTCGCCATACGTGCCGTCGCCGCTGAACGTGAACGCGCTGTCCGGGGTGGCCACGTCGACCGCCGTCACTCGGAGCTCGGGACAGTGCAGCTCATGCTGCATGACCAAGTTGTACTCGCCGAGGTCGTAGCAGACGTTCGTGATCGACCAGGTCCCGCTGACCGGCGACCCACCGCAGGGCTCGATGCTGCCGCAGCCGCTGACGCCGTCGCTACCCGCTGCGGCGGTGCCTCCGGTCGCTGCCGCGCCGTTTCCGCCGCTTCCGCCGCCGAGCGTCCCGCCGCTCACCCCGCCGACTCCGGAGCGGTTGGGGTGGCCACTGCCGCCAGCTTCGCACGCGAGGATGCCGAGGCCCGCGGTCACGATCAGCACCCGGCGCGTCGACCACAGCCATCGCGCCGCCCGATGGTACACGCGTGCGAGCGACGCCCTCACACCCGCCACGGCGCTACTGTGCGGGCGCGCAGTTGCTGATCCATTGCTCGAGCGCAACGACGTACTCCTCGGGGATACAGTCCGCATCGCTGCAGCCGTTCGGCATCCTCGGCGTCGAACCGCACGGGCCACGCAGGATCTTGATCAAAGCGCTGTCATTGGGTCTGCCAGGATTCACGAGCTTGATGCTTCCGCACGCCGCCGAGACATACGAGGTCATGTTCGCGTACAGGTTCGCGTCGTTTTGCAGGATCAGCGGATTGCCTGGCGGTGCGTGTCCGCCGAGCCCGTGGCAGTCAGCCGATGCGCAACTCATGATTGGTCCTCCACCACGAAGCGTCGCCCTCACCGTCTCGAAGCTCGGGGGAATCGGCCCGGTCGCGCCGCTCGGCACGCAGGCGCCGCCGTCTCCACCGTCTTGCCCTCCTCGTCCGCCGCCGCCTGCTGCCCCGTCGTCGTTGGCGGCATTCGGGGCACAGCCCGCGAGCGACACCACGATGACGAGTGCGCCTGCCACGAGCAGGCCGGGGCGTCGGTGGTCCATTAGGCGAGCTGACAGGCTCCGTACGTTCTTCCGACTCGCTCGCGCGTCATCGATCGCGCGGGTCAGCTCCCGGCTTTGAGCGCCGTGAATTCGCCCGGACTCTTGATGCCGGCGCCGGCGGTGGCGCCGTATCCACCTTGGAAGTCGGTCGTCAGGTCGGAATAGCCGAACTTGCTGACTTCTGCGGTGCCGCCCTTCTTGGGGAACCCGCTCGAATCTGCCTTGACCCCCATCGCGTTCATCAGGTTGTAGAAGTATTTGTTGATGGGCGCGTTGGCGACGGTCGCGGGCGTTCCGGTGCCCTGGTTGGTGCCGTTCACCTGATTCGTGCCGCCGTCCTGACACTGCGATTCACTGTTCCCGGTGGAGAGCGTCGCCGAGCCCGTATTCGCCGTATCCACGTTGACCGTCCACCCGGTCTTGAAATAGCCGTTACAACCACCAGCCTGAATGATGGGCAAATTGTTTAGGTTGTGGGCGTTTCCGTCGGACATCTCGTTGAACCACACCGTGGCGGAGCTGTCGAGCAGAGAAGATCCATCGCTGTTCTTGGTGCCATCGAGCATCCCGACCAGCTTGGCGAACTTCGACACGTAAAACTTGTCGATCGTCTGCAGCAGCTTGAGCGAGTTTGGGTAGCACGTCCCGGACATGTTCGCATTGTCCAGGCGGTGCGAGAGGCTGTGGGCATCCTCGGTGATCCCGAGCCCGCTGTAGAGATAGACTGGCGGGTACTTGAGAAAGATCACCGGGTTGTAGTTACAGACGGCCGCGAGCACCGCCATGATTGAATACATGTCCGCGCCGTCGAGATCGGTCGCCACCGCGGTCGTCAGAACGTCTTTGCCAACGCCACTCATGCCCGCCTTGTCGACGTTCGGTTGGGTTGCGCCGAGCATGGTGGCCAGATCCATCGTGCACTGATTCGAGGTCACGATGGTACCCGCGCTGTTGAGCATCGCCTTCCACACAGCGACTTTGTTGCGGTCCTCGGCGCTCATGTCCTGCCGCTCGAAGGCTTCGAGGTGCGTCTTGACCAGGTCGGTGACCCGCTTGCCGCGCGACAGCGCATAGCTGTCGGGCGTTGGGCTACCGCCCTTGCCGAACAACCCCGTGAGCGCGCTGAACGCCTGAGCTGGCGTACCGAGACCGGGGTAGCTCGCCGCCGCCGCATCCGCGGCGGCGCCGTCGGCCTTCAGCCAAGAAACGCAGGACGGCGGGTTGTCGCCGGCCGATCCGCCGGAATTGCCAACCCGCATGAACAGCGGCGTTCCGTTGGGGCTGATCTGCTGCGCCATGATGTGGTCGAGCGACGTCGCTACGGGCTTGGCCTGCGCCTTGGTCGCGAGGTTGAAGCTGAAAGGGTCATTGCTGTTGGGCGTGACCGGCTGGCACGTGAAAAACGACCCGGCCACGTTCAGGTGGGGATCGTTCCCCTGCCCGCGCCCTCCGCTGCCCCGGTTGCTCGAGGTCCACTCGTTCATCGCGCGGATCCCCCGCGGGATGAGCAGCTTCGAAACGAACGGCGCCAGGGGTGCGAGATTGGTCGCCATGAGATCGCTCGCCGCGAGCGCCCCGTGCGACTTTGTCGGGAAGAACTTGGTCGTGACGCAGCCGTAATGCGAGAACATCACAATCAGCTGTTTCGGCTTCGCCGCTTGCCCTTTCGCCTGACGCTCGGCAACCGAGGTGAGAAACGGCGCAGCCACGATCGCTCCTCCCATGCCCCGGAGGAAGGTCCGTCGGTACATTCGTCGCGTCATGGTCCTCGCTCCTCGGCGTTAGGGAGTTGCCCGAACCCGCAGACGGAAGGAATCCGTCTGCGTCAAGTCGGCGAGCACGTTGAGAATCGTGTAGTCGGTCGCTGCGAGCTTCGCGCTGATCTGGTCGGCCACGCATTGATCGTTGCTGTTGGACGCGCGCCCGTAGCCGAAGGCGACCCACTGTTGCGCGTAGCTTTGTTGGCCTTTCGGCGTCGCCGCGAGCTCTTGCATCAACTGCTGCGCGTTGGCGATCGGCTTCACCTTGCCGTCACCGAAGTTGACGGTGGCGGTTGCGTCGATGGGCGCAGATAGCGGGTCCATGGTCTGCCACCTGCCGATCGCGTCATAGTTCTCGAGGACGTAGCCGGGCGGATTGATGACGTCGCTATGGCACGCTTTGCAGCTGGCCGCTTGATTGACGAGCGCCTCGGTCTTTTCTCGGTTGCTCGTATAAGTCCCGGGCGGCGGTTTCATCATGGTCGCCCCCGCGATCGGCGGGCCCGGATCGACGCCGATCATGTATATGGTGATGAAGGCGCCGCGCAGGATCGGCGCCGTCTCGTCATAGTGCGAGTACGAGCTCAAGAACCCGGCGCGGGTCATGAAGCCCGGCCGCTGCACCGGATCCAGCGCCACCTTTGTGAGCGTGGTTCCCGAGTTGGTGAGCCCATAGATCGCGGCGTTGTCTTTGTTGACGAAGCCGATGTTGCTGGTGAAGAGGTCCTTGTAGGTGCCGTTCGTGAACGCCACCTCCGCGAAGAACTGATCCAGCTCCGCCGAATAGGTAGCCTTGGCGCCCGACGAATACGCCGGGAACTTGCTCGTGTCGTGGTCGGAGGACCACCAGTGCGCGGTCGAGTTGTTCATCTGCGCCCAAGTGCGGTGAAATGCGGAGACCAGCGGGGACGTCCGGTCGCGCACGGCGATCATCCGTTTCGCCTGCGTCAGAATTTGCTCCTTCGTCTGCAGCTGGTTCGCGTCGGCTGCGGCGTTCAGCGGGTCGTCCGGAACCGAGCCCCACAGCGTATAGGAGAGCCGGGTCGCAACCTCGTAACCGCTGAGCGGAAGCTGGCCCGCGGCATTGGGTGCGCTCGTCTCGGGCAGGAGCAGGAACGGCGGCGACACGAGGAATGCATAAAGAGTCGCCTCGGCCACTTCCGCCGGCGTCCCCATCGGTGCTCCCTGACCGAGAGCGAGGAACTGGTTGACCTCATCGGTGGTCAGAGGGCGGCGAAACGCCTTGCGACCGAAGCTTCGGATGGTGTTCTCGAGACAGCCGGAGGCCGCGGGGTCGCAGCTGATGAACTTTGCCTTCTGGGTCGCATTCGCCATGACCTGCTTGGCGATCGCGGCGGCCGTGTCTTGATAAAGCCTCCATGCGTCGGGGACAATGGGACCTTCGGAATCGGCGTAGAGCACGGCAGAGGTCGGTTTGGCGTCGGCGCCCGAGCCCACGCTGGTGACGCCAAGCAGATCGCGCAGGGTTGCTTCGTACTGCCAGTTCAACATCCGCCGCAACTGCGTGGTCGGCGGGATACCGGGAACGCACGTGATCTTGCCGCCGCCGGACACCCCCCCCGACCCCGGGCCGGGCCCTCCCCCGGCACCCACGCTGCCGCCCAGGCTGCTCCCGCCGGCGGCGGCGCCGGTGCCCGCAGAGCCCGAGTTTCCTCCGCGTCCGCTGCCCGGCCCCGTCCCCTGCACGGTTCCGGTGCAGCCGGCGAGGCCAAAGACGACCAGCCCCAAGAGCGTTCCGTGAACCTGGCGCGCCATGTCAATCGCCTTTCTGCCCGCGTCGCAGACGACGGCGGACGGTCGCACTACCGCCGGGTCGAGCGGCAGCAAGTAGGGGCAAGCTCGCCTCATAGGTATCTAATGGCGACAATGCGGATAATCCTTTCCTGCAACGTGCATCCGGCCGAATATCAGGTCGCCTGATAAAGAGCCGATCCACACTGTCGGCAGCGGGGGAGGAGTGATGAAAAAATCGCGCCGCGAGCGGCGCCGGCCGACTGGCGCGCGGGCGTGGCGGCTCCCATGAGTAAACTGACTTCGTCTATGATCGTGATCGCGCGTTGGTTGAGCGTGCCGGGTGTTGCCGGGCTGTTCGTCGGCACCGGCTTATCCCCCGCATGCCAAAAGCACGCTGTGGACAATGCGCGACTCGACGGACAGTCCGTCGAGCAGTCGCTCGCCGCGCTGAGACCACAGTTTGCCGAGCTGAAGAACAGGTTTAAGGACATACGCCGCAGGGTCGAGTCGATGCCCCCGGATGTTCCGGGCTTCGCTGAGGCGCGTGTCGGGTTCTACGCAGCCGAGGAGGCTCGCGGCGTGGCGGAGGCCAGGATCGAGTTGCTCTCCAATCGATTGGACGCCGCGGTGAGCTCGGGAAATCGCGACCACCTGCAAGAGGTCGCGAAGGAGATCGCGTCGTCGTCCGACGACATCCGCAAGATCGACGGGCTCCACACGAAGCTGTTGCATGAAATGATGGCGTTCGAGCGAATCGCGCGTAAGCAGGGCGGGCCGGGCGCGTTGCCGCCGACCGGGAGGCCGGCGTTGCGCGCCACCGGTAAACGATCGAGAGCGAATCCGTGAGATTCGCCGTGGCTGCTAACCCCGAAGGGACATTTTACGCGGCCTGATCGCCGGAATCGTTGCTACTGGGCGATCAGGCTGTTCTGCTCGACCTTCACGCGGCTGTCGGTGCAGAAGGTGCAACTTGGGCCATAGAAATACTTGCGGCTCGCGGTGTCGCCCATCAAGTGAGCCCTGAACCACGCGGCAGCCATGGAAAGAGAGACGCCCTTGGCTCCCTGGTACACCCAGCTGCCGTGGTCCGAGTTCAGCTCGTCGATGAAGAAGGCGGGTTGGTTCGTGACCGTGAGGAAGACATTCCTGACGCCGTCGCACGGCACCGTGGTGTCCTTTCCGCCGCAGAAGAACAACATCGGGGTGTGAACACCGGTGAGCGCCCTGGTGCCGGAGATCGCCGCCAGGGCCTTGTAGCGAGGTTCGGATGCCGTCATGCAGGTCGACATCCCGCCCTCCGAGTGGCCGAGCTGGCCGATGTTGGCCGTGTCGAGGCGGTGATAGTACGGGCTGCTCGAAACCTCAGACTGCTGGAGCAGCCAGTTCAAGCCGGCGATCGTGGGCAACGGGTCGCCTTTGGAAACGGTGGTGCTGAGTGAGGCAATCACCACGAAACCGTGTGAGGCGAGATGATTCATGAGAGGCAAGTACTGTCCACACCACTTGTTGGCGGCGGAGTCAGTGACACAGAGCGGCGGATTCTGTTCGGGATTGTCGGTATGACCGTTCGCCCAAACCAGGATGGGGTGGCAGTACCCGCTGGTCGCGAGGTTGCTCGGACGATAAATATTGAATCGCTGTTGTTGGTCGCCGTAGATCGGATCGGGGATGTAGCCCGCCAAGGGCCCCACGTTCTTGTCGGCCGCAACCTGGAACGGGCCCGCGGCGGTTGGATTGGCCGTGGGCCATGCCTTCCCGCCCACGCAACCACTCACGATTCCACCGTCGATCCCCATGGCGCCGGCCTGACCGCTACCCCCGGTGCCCCCCGCTTGGCCGCCCGCCCCTCCGGCCTTCCCCCCCGTCCCGCTTCCCGCCGTTCCGGCGGCGGCCGCTCCGCCGCCTCCCGTCGTCCCTCCACGGCCCGCGGCCGAGCCGCCGGTCGGATTGCCCGCCATCCCACCTGTCGGATTGCCGGTTGTCCCGGCGGTCGGACTGCCGCTGGCTCCACCCTGCGGGCTTCCGGACGTCCCCCCGCTCGGATCGCCTGTCGTCCCGCCGGTCGGATTGCCGGTCGTCCCACCGGTCGGACCGCCGGTCGTCCCGGCGGTCGGATTGCCGCTGGCTCCACCCTGCGGGCTTCCGGACGTCCCCCCGGTCGTCCCGCCCTCTTTACCACCAGCGCCAGAGGAGCCGCTGCCCCCAGAACCGCACGCGGCGATCAAGAAGGCGAGACAGCTCCCGGTAATCGATCGTCGTGTTTCTCTCATGCTCATCACTACTGTTTGTATTCCCCCGAATTGTCATTTCGGACTCAGAAAAGACTTCCGTCCGCCTGATCGGGCTCGAAACGCACCCTAGGACATGCCGACCTCTGTGCCGAACGCCGCCATCATACCCGCCCCCGTGCCGGCTTCACCCACACGGGATCCGCGGCACCCGTGGATGGGGAACTACTCAGCCCAGCCCGGCGTGGCCCGCGGACGCGATGGTCGATCAGCGCGGGGCGAGGTCGACAGGCATTATGAAGGACCGCCATACAATGATGTGCGGAACATAAATACTCGAGCACTCGTGTTCCGCTCTAGTCTGAAGGAAGGAGGCAGACATGGACTTGAAGCGGCTGTTTCACGTGCTGGTCCTCGGAGGATCGGTTGCGACCGGATGCGAGCGGTCGCGCACACGTGCGCTGACCGTGACCGACGCGGCAGGCACACCGGATGACGGGATGCCCGAGTCCGGCATGCCCGAAGCTCCCGGAGCGACGGAGGACACTTCCGCCGACAGCCGCGCTGCCGACAGCCGCGCCGCCGAGGACGCCGCCACCGACAGTGGTGCGACACAGGACGCGGCAGCCGACCTCGGCCCCCCGAAGGACGCGGCGATTTCCGAGGTCGCCTCGCTGGAGGCGGGCGCGGCTTCCGACGCGGCGGCGCCGACGGACGCCGCCGACGGGCCGATGGGCTCGCCCTGTGTCTGCAGTCCGACCAAGTGCTGCGATCTCCACGAAGGCGCGCCCGCGACGGTGCAGCCGGGAGTGTTCTGCTGCTGGAGCACCAAGTGCTGAGCAAAGACGGTCGAGTCCTCATCGGCGTCTGGTTGATGCGCGAGCGGGCCGAGCGCGAGGCGCACGCGTTGTTTGCAGGGTTGGCGGCGGATCTCGGGGCGTTGGATCTCGACCGGGAGCTCGGGTGCATGGCGCGGCAGGCGGCGGCGGACGAGGCACGCCATGCTCGCCGGTGTCGAGCCCTGGTTGCGCACTTTGCCGCGCCGACCTCCCCGCCGACGCCACTCCCGCCGCGCAGCTTTCAATTGGGGCCATCGGAGCTGGCCGTCGAACGCCGCGCACTCTACGCCAGCGTGGCCCTCTCCTGCGTCACCGAGACACTCGCGACCGCGCTGCTGCTCGAGCTTCGCACCCGCGCCGAGGACGCCCTCGTGCACGCGACGCTGTGCGAGGTGCTACGCGACGAAGTCGACCACGCGCGTCTCGGCTGGGCGCATCTGGCGGCGGTTTCCCGCACGGGTTCCGCGGGCTGGCTGTCGCTGCACGTTCCCGCGATGCTTCACGCGGCACTCGGCGGACAGCTCGCGCCGGTCGACGCGGTCGCGGGTGAGCCCGATCTGTCAGGGTACGGCCTCCTCCCGCAAGCAGAAGTGTTCCGCATCGTCCACGGCGTCGCTGCGGACGTGCTGTTCCCCGGTCTCGAGCGTTTCGGTGTCGACACGACCGAAGCACGTGCCTGGTTGCCGACCTGATCGAAACTCGCAATGGCCGACGATCCTCGATGAGACGTCATGGTTCCTAGCCCGCATTTCTCACCATAAAGCTATCGCCACGCGATCTGCTGCTGTTATGTGGAGCTTATCGAAGGCTTTCCACAGCAGAAGGAGATCAGCGTGGCGACGACAGACTGTAGCGCAGAACAGCTCGCGTTTTCG
>WNGA01003969.1_pt1 | contig 21958 bp, 21 predicted proteins | sample 5400061 | NCBI WGS metagenome assembly WNGA01 (sample SAMN13153366, study PRJNA577476) | soil metagenome | isolation source: 100 cm soil or saprolite under grassland replicate 2 | place: USA:California | collected 2016-06-15
CATTCGTGCGGGAGCGACTGGAGCCGTACAAGGCTCCGCGGGAAGTCGTGTTCCTGGATGCGCTGCCGCGCACGCATCTCGGCAAGGTGGACCGGGGGCGGCTGCGGGGGAAGTAGCTGCACCTCGGTTATCGCATAATTAACACCAGGCTCGTGGTCACTCTCCGCGTCACCGGGCGCTAAACGGACGCGATATCCTCGCTCGCAGGTCAAGGCTGCGGATCGAGGCTCCTGCGAGGCCACGCGAACTCGCGTACCGTGTGAGCAGGCGCACAGAACTCCCGCGGGGGTGAGTGTACCGTCCGCGCGACGCCCACGTCACCACTCCGACCCGACTGTGCGAGGGATCATGGGTCGCTCCGTTCCGAAGCACTCATTAGGCAGCGGCACCTGCACGTGACCAAGTACGCGGTCGTGATCTACATGGTATCGACTTGTTGCCGGGCTTTGCCTACTGCCGGGACGATACGCCCCTTGAGGATGTAGTGTGAGCCGCTGCCTAACAAGCGCTTGAAGCTGGCGGGCCTATCGTTCTTAACGGAAGCGGAGTGTTGTGCCCTGGCGGGCACGAACCGTCGTTCAATGGCACGGCGCGCGGCGGGCGAGTCGCCCGCAGCTTAAGCGCGATCCGTTATCAGCTGTTAGGTAACACTTTCCCCTTGTGATTCCCGCCTTCGCGGCGGGCGGCGCGGCCGAAGGGATCCACGATCCGGCCCGTCGTTTCGTGAAGCCGGCCGAGCCAGACCGGGGCGAAGTACCCCTCCCAGAGTCCGTCATCAATTTCCTCGACGCCGCGTGGCGGCATCACGCGCCGCGCGTCAGAGGTAGCTGAGCCACCACGCCCGGCGCGCCCGCTTGAGGCGCGCGAACCAGCGACACAGCGGATACATCGCGACCACAACGAGCAGCCACGCCACGTACACGCCCGGCAGCGGCACGCCGTGCCATTCGGGGATGGAGCCGGGGTCGTGCACGACGGGAATGCGCCGCAGCTCGCCTCCCTGCACCAAGGCGAGCGCGATCGCCAACACGTGGGCCAGGCAGATGTGCACGACATAGTAGAACAGCGGCACCTGGCCGTACACCGAGAGCCACCGTGCCACCCGGTGACGCGCGCCCTCCACGAGCGCCAGCGCCACGAGCGCCGGCCCCAGCGTCATCAGGAGAAAGTCGAGCGAGGGCGGATACTTTCGCGTGTTCAGGAACGACGCGACCGTGAGCGCCGCCGACCGCTGCTCGCTCCAGGCCACGGGATCGCCATATGTGTTGATCGCGCGCACGACGATGAAGAGCACCGTCGCCGCCACGCCCACGCGGATCAGGAACGCGCGCCGCTTCCCGGCCTCCCAGCGATAGACGTCGGCCAGCACCCATCCCAGGGCCATGACCGCCGCCCACGGAATCAACGGGTACGCGATGAACAGCTTGCCGGGAATCGCGAACCCGGGCACGTGAAGCACGTGCCAGAGTGGAGCAAGCGCGCCCCACGCGTCGGGACGCACGCTGTCGAGTACGTTGTGCGTTGCGATCATCAGCAAGGACCCGGCGGCGACGACGCTTCGCGGCAGATGAATCAGGGCCGCCATGAGGAGCATCGACAATCCGAGCGCCCACAGGACGAGCGCGAACGCAGGGATGAGCCGAAACCCGAACTGCCATCCCGCCGCGGTGATCACCAGGTCGAGGATCACCAGCCAGATCCCGCGGACGACCAGAAAACGGCTGATCTCCCCCGCCGGTTTGCCGCGATGCATGGCGAGGCCGATGCCGACGCCGGCGAGCAGCGCGAACGCGGGAGCGCAGAAGTGCGTCACCCAGCGGGTGGCGAACAGCGCAGCGCTCGCCTGGGCGAGATTCTCCGGCTGCACGCGGATGTTCGTGACGTAGTCGCGGACATGGTCCAGCGCCATGAGGACCATGACGGCGCCGCGGATGACGTCGATCGACGCGACACGCGCTGGCGTGGTGGCGGCGTGGAGTGTGCGGGCCGCTCCTTCGGTGACGGCGCCGACGGGCTGGCCTGCGTCCGGTCGCATGCGGGCTCACTGGCCTGAGTGGGAAAGGGGCAACGTAGGAACGCAGGCCACGACACACAAGCCGCTGACGCGTCCTTGCACCGGCTTGGCGCACGTAGATTATGGGATGTTCTCCCCCTGCGTGCGGACGGTGCCCACCCGACGAAGCGCCTCCCAACCACGGCCGCACGCCTAGACGTGTTGTACTTTGCAAAACAAAGTACTTGACAAAAGCAGCAACTTTGCGAATATTGGACCCATGAGCGAAAAATCTGAGGATTGGAGCCCGTCATCGGGTGCGGTGCAGGGCGAGCCCAGGCTGCTCTGGGCCACGGCGGCGGCGGTGGCGGGCTTCGGAAACTGGATGCTGTACGATGCCCTGCCCGGAATCAACTGGGTCCTGTGGACCGGCGCGGCCGTGGCCGGCCTGCTCGTGTTTTCCCGCCCGCGCGGCCATCCTCCGCGGTCCGTCCTGATCATGCGCGGCGCCCCAATCGTGATTGCCGGAGCGGCGGCGGTGACCGCCAGTCCGCGCCTGTGGGCGCTGATCTGCCTGGCGATCGTCTTCTTCCTGGCGATGCAGATGTTGCTGACCGCCGGCCCTTCGCCCCGATCGATCACAGCCCGTTTCGCCGCGACCGCGCCGCTGGTGGCACTCAGGATCGCGGCGGTTCAGGCGATGCGCCGTGGCGTCGAAGCTACGCATCTCATCCGGTCGACTCGGGCACGGGCGTGGGTCCGGGGTCTGGCCATCACCCTGCCGGTGCTGGTCGGCTTCGCGCTGCTGCTCGCGGGGGCGGATCCCGTCTTCGCGGCGTGGCGGGACGCGGTCGGAGACCTCGTCGCGAGCTGGGAATTCGTGCCGCGCGTGGTGTTTTTCATGGCCCTTCTCGTGGTCGTGCTCGGTGCCTATGGATACGCGTCAATCGAGTCGGGAAGCTCCCCCGCGATGGAGGGCAAGGCCCCCGATCGATGGCTGGGATCGACCGAGCGCTGCATGCTGCTCGCCGGCGTCGCCGCGCTGTTCTGGCTGTTCCTGGCGCTTCAGTTGGGCTATCTCTTTGGCAACCTCCCCCGGATCCCCGCCTCCGGGATGACCTTCGCCGAGTATGCCCGGCGTGGCTTCGGCGAGCTATCCATCGTCGCCTCCGCGAGCGCGCTGCTCATCGTTGGCTCTGAGCGATATGGGAATGACGATGGGCGCGGGCGCACCCTGCGCCTTCTGACCTTCGCGGTCATCGCGGCGGTGCTGCTGCTTCTCGGCTCCGCCTTCCGCCGGGTGTGGCTGTACGAGGCGGCCTACGGATTCACCACGGCGAGGCTGTATGCCCAGGTCTACATGTGCGCGGTCGCCGTGGGCCTGGTAATGCTCTCCCTCGAGGTCGCCAGGGACTTCGATGCGGGCCGTCTCTTCCGCCGCGCGGCCGCGGCGGTCACGATCCTCTTCGTCGCGCTCATCTACTGGAACCACGAGGCCTGGATCGCGAGCCGGAACATGGACCGCTTCGCGAGCACGGGAAAGCTCGACGTCACCTATCTGACGCGGGGTCTGTCGCCTGACGCCATCCCGGCGATCGCGGAGCGGCTCCCTTCGCTCCCCGAACCGATGCGCTCCGACATCCGTCGCGCCGTGCGGGAGCGGTATGTCGCGCGCAACGAAGGTCGGCAACGAACCTGGTTCGAGTGGAATCTGGCCAGTAGCCGGGCGCGGCAGGCTCTGAACGCGAGCTTCGCCTCTCCCTAGCTTTCGCCTCAGCCGAAATCCCCTACCCAGGCCCGTCGGTTCACGACTCCGCAACATCGGTCCCGAGGGGCAGCTATTCAGCTCCGAGCGACGGGATTCGCGTATCCGCGTATACGATTCCGGGGGGATGCTCATCGTGACAATAGGATGAGAGGGGCAGGGTCCGGCGAGTTTCCAGGATTGTCGCATATCGGTCTGGCAGGCGACATCCTACGCCAGACGCTGGTGCCGCCTAGCCAGCAATTGCAGCGGGATGAGGCGGCCGGCGTCCGCATCTGTGACAAAGCTTCCCGTTTGACCCCGCTCATGGAAGCCAGCCGGTTGAACCGGCAGGAATATGGGGGCGGGAGGTCCGGTGGCCAAGGGCAGCGGGACCACCTCTCTAGAGATGGCCGAATCGTTCTGGGCCCTGTACAATAGAAGGGTCGACGCAATTCTCGTTAGGCCGCGCGCAGCGATTGACACGAGGAGTCCACTATGGAGCCGCGCACGTGGCAACTGGCTGCTGTCGGCCTGGGTCTCGGTGCACTCGCTGGCTGTGCGAGCTCCAATGGGCCGAACCTGCCTCCTTGCGCCGGTCCAGTCACGCTCGCAGCAACCTCCGCTCTCGAGCCTAGCTTCGCGTGGACGCCCAACTGTCTCGTCGACCAACTCACTCTCGAAGAGGACATCGCGCCGTCTGCGGGAGGTCCTCAGCCGAGGTGGGCGATGAGATCTCGGGTGACCGGCCAGGGGACCCCCGGGCCGCTCCGCTACGGCGACGTGCCCGCGAGCATGGAGGAACTCCTCAGCCCGGCGACCTTGGTCGCCGGTCGTGAGTACAGTGCCCGCGTCTTTGCCGGTACAGTGGTGGTGGGTCAGGCAGTATTCAGACCATAACCCGTCAGGCAGCGCCGGCGTATCAGGCTTTTAAGAGAGAAAGGCCACATGGAACCAGGTGTGTTTCTTGCTGCGCTCCTAATATTCGTGGGGATTCCCGCTCTCACGGTCTTCAAGATCGCTCGGCTGCGTGCCACTCGTCTTCAATCACCATCGGCCGACGTCACGGAGCGGCTCGAGGCAGTTGAACATCGCGTCGAGGACCTCCAACAGGAGCTAGCGGAAACACAGGAGCGTCTCGATTTCGCCGAGCGTCTACTCAGCAAGGCACGGGAAGAGCGGCGGATTGGCAGCTAGAGGCGACTCCACCCTCGACGCTCCCGGATGCTCCACCAGCTGCTCGCAATGCACGCCGTTGGCCTCCTTGAGCCCGGTGAACTGGCAGGCTTTACGCCGCGGACTCGGATAACCATCGATGGCCTCGCGAAGGAGGTCACGCGCTGAGAAAGCCCGGATCTTCCTCGTGGTCTTTGCCGTCCCGACCGCAGCTGCGCTCATGGTGTGGTGGCTCACGCGGGGTTAGGTTCCAGCCCCGCTAGCTGGAATGCGCGTACGGACACATCGATCGGTGATTGCATCGTCACTCTTCATCCACCACGGACGATCGCTGGGTTGTCGCCGGGCGTCGGCCATGATGCGGCCTGATGAGCGCGAGCGCCTCAACGCCGCCCTCGCCGGCCGCTACGCCGTCGAGCGAGAGCTCGGCAGCGGGGGAATGGCCACGGTGTACCTCGCCGACGACCTGAAGCACCGCAGAAAGGTGGCCGTCAAGGTGCTCCGGCCCGAGCTGGCGTCCGCCATCGGGCCCAACCGATTTCTGCGGGAGATCGAGATCGCCGCCAAGCTGAATCATCCCCACATCCTGGCGCTGCACGACTCCGGCAAGGCTGACGACTTCCTCTTCTACGTCATGCCCTACGTGAAGGGCCAATCCCTGCGCCACAGGCTCCACCGCGAGAAGCCGCTTCCGATCGAGGAGGCCGTCAGCATCACCCGCGACGCCGCCCTGGCCCTCGACCACGCCCACGCTCAGGGGGTGATCCATCGGGATGTCAAGCCGGAGAACATCCTTCTCTACGAAGGGGAGGCGATGGTCGCGGACTTCGGGATCGCCCTGGCGGTGAGCGGCGCGGCGTCGGGAGGGCAGCGGCTCACCGAGCGTGGAGTCTGGGTGGGGACGCCCGAGTACATGAGCCCGGAGCAAGCTCTGGGTGAGGATTCGCTGGATGCCCGCAGCGACATATACAGCCTGGGCTGCGTCCTGTATGAACTGCTGGCCGGCGAGCCGCCGTACACGGGTCCCACGGCGCAGGCGGTGATCGCCAAGCGTCTGGCCGGTCCGGCGCCCGGCGTGCGGCGCCTCCGGGCCACCGTACCGGCGGGCGTCGAGCAAGCGCTCCTGAAAGCGCTCGCGACGGTCCCGGCCGACCGGTTCGCCTCGGCCGCCGCGTTCGCGGAGGCGCTCACCCGGCCTCGAGCGGTCCATCCGACGCCCAAGTCCGTCGCGGTGTTGCCGTTCACTAACCTGAGCCCGGACGCCGAGAACGAGTACTTCGCCGACGGGATCACCGAGGACGTCATCGCCCAGCTGTCGAAGATCCGCGCCCTCAAGGTGATCTCCAGCACTTCGGTGATGCCGCTCAAGCAGCGGGACCAGAGCCTGCGTGAGATCGGAGCCCGGCTGGGGGTCGCGGCCGTGCTCGAAGGGAGCGTCCGGCGCGACGGAGACCGGGTGCGCATCGTCGCCCAGCTGATCGACGCCGAGACGGACCACCACCTCTGGGCGGAGACCTATGACCGGCAGCTCACGGACATCTTCGTGATCCAAAGCGACGTGGCGCTGCGGATCGCCGCGGCGCTCGAGACGGAGCTTTCACCGGAAGAGCGAATCCAATTGAAGAAGGAGCCCACCCGCGACCTCCAGGCTTACAAGCTCTATCTCCAGGGGCGACAGTGTTCTTTCCGGTATACCCAGGAGGGGATCCGCAAGGGCATCGAGTACTTCCAGCAAGCGATCGTGAAAGATCCGGCGTACTCCCTCGCCTACGTCGGCTTGGCACTGGCCTACGCGGAGCTCGGGCTCGGGCACGGGGCGGGCGCGCTGAAGCCGCGGCAGGCCTACCAACAGGCCCGGAAGGCCGTCTCGAGGGCGCTCGAGCTGGACCACGGGTTGGGCGAGGCGCATGGCATGCAGGCCTTCCTGAAGTTCGTGTGCGACTTCGACTGGGCCGGCGCCGAGCTGGATTTCAAGCGGGCGCTCGAGCTGAATCCCGGCAGCGCGGATGTCTACGACCTCTACGGGCAGATGCTCTCGGCGCTCGAGCGCTACGACGAGGCGGTCGCAGTTCTGACTCGTGCCCAAGAGCTCGACCCGCTGGCCCACCGGTCGGACCTCGCGGCCACGCTGCTGCGGGCGGGACGGTACGACGAGGCCTTGCGGGCCGCGGCTTCGGTGATCGACCTCGACCCGCACTATGCGGTGGGGCACGCCACCCTGGGGTGGGCCTATCTAAAGAAGGGCCTGTCCGCGAAGGGGCTGGCCGAGCTGGAGCAGGCGATCTCCCTTTCGCCCGGAAACACGCTGTTCGTCGCCCAGCTCGGTCAGGCCTACGCACTGGTGGGCCAAGTGGAGCAGGCCCGCGACGCGCTGGGAAGACTGGAGGAGCTGTCGCGGCGGCGGTACGTCTCACCCTACCACATGGCCTACGTCTACACCGGCCTAGGCGAACGGGAGCAGGCGATGGATTCGCTGGAGCGGGCCTACGAGGAGCGGGCCGGAGCCGTGCACGGGATCAAAGGCTCCTTCCTGTTCACCACCCTTCGCTCGCACCCGAGATTCACGGCGCTGTTGAGGAAGATGAACCTGACGTGAGCTCTAGCTGCGGTTGCCGCACACCTGCAGGAATTCCCGCTTGATCGCGCGCGGGTCGCCGATCGTTTTGTAGAAGTCGTCGTAGTAGCGGAGCGCCGCGTCGCGGGTCTTGGCCGAGAGCGCGGGCTCGTTCCGGTAGAGCGCGTAGATCGTGTCCCGCTTCGCCTGGAACTGCGCGAACAGGGTGGCGAGCTCCTCGGGTGTGCGGCACACGCCGCGGAACAGCCGCTGCCGCACCGACTGGATTGGGAGGCGCGCGTCGGGCCGCGCGTACGGCGGCGCGATCACGCCCGACCAGTCAAAGTCGTACGGCACCGCGTAGGTCGCGCCCGCCGAGTCTCGCAGCAGCTTGATGTTGTGCAGTCCCCAGACCGACCAGTCGGTATTCGCAATCATGTATTGGAACACGGCGACGAGCCCCATGTTCTGGGAGTCGATGTCCTCCTGGAGTAACCCTTGTTGCTCGATGAGGGTGTCGCGGTTGCGGGCCGCCAGCTCGCGGTCGTCCTCGAGCAGGAAGCCGTATCTGGTGAACGCGGGCTCCCGCCCCGCCGAGTCGGCGTAGGTCATCCGCGCGAGACGCACGCGCACGCTGCGCTCGGTCAGCAGGTTGTAGGCCCGGTAGATGAGGTACTCTTGCACGACGTATTGCTCGTACTCGTCCCGGTTCTGGCAGTGAGTGGCCAGCTTCAGCTTGTCCTGACCCGCGAACAACGTCTGCGCCGCCGCCTTCTTGGGGAAGTCGAGCATGAGGGGCGGGAACGCACAGGTGGTCGGCTTGAGCCGGAAGTGTCCCCGCGTCCGGACTCGAACGTCGAGCGAGCCGGAGGCGCCATCCGGGCCCACGTAGGAGAGCACCGCCGCGTGGTTCGGCCGGTCGTTTCCGCGATCCTTCTTCACGGCCCTGAGGTCGGTCGTCAGGGTCAGCGCCAGCGGCTCGGCCGCATCGAAGAGCCCCGACGCCGCCGGTGCGCCGGTGGTCTGGGCGCGGGCGGTGCCGCCCAGGCATGACGCCCAGGCGGCGAAGCAGAGCTGGAGCAGTCTGCGGCCGGTCATGCAGCCAACATATTATATTCTGGCGCCTCTAGCACGGAGGCACAGAGGCACAGAGGCGAAGAGGCTCAGGCCCTCGTGCGTCCGTACCCCTGTGCCCTTGTGGCCCTGTGCCTCTGCGCCTCTAGCATGTGGGATGGGTGGCCGAGCGGCTGAAGGCACACGCCTGGAGAGCGTGTAAACGGGTAACCGTTTCGTGGGTTCGAATCCCACCCCATCCGTAACTACTAGGGGCGAAGAGGCCAAGAGGCTAAGGGGACAGGTGCGTGAGAGGTTGAAACGGCCGGTCTCGAAAACCGGTGTACCCGCAAGGGTACCGTGGGTTCGAATCCCACCCTGTCCGTGTATGGCTGGACACAGTGAACGGTGTCAGACGCCACCTGAGCACTAGCAACCGGCTGCTTGCTCAATGAAAGCGCCTCCACGCACTGTGCCGGTACTCCACGACTCGGAGCATCCGTCCTTGATGGGCGCGTCCGGATACAACCTGCGCCTCCACTCCGTGGCCTGAGCCGCGCTTACCCCGGGAAGAATCACACGCCTTCTGAAACCTTCGTACCCGATCTCTTCGATAACCAGCACACCGGATCGCAGTTTGAGGACGACGGCCGACGAGGATGACTCTCCACCCGGCGGTCTCCGTGTGATCTCCCCGCCAAGAACGGCACCGGATGCGCGCAACTGGCGAACGTAGCATTCGAGTCCGACGCTTGGGAAACGGTCAGAGCCGGACCAGGCGCACCTGTCGGACGGAGGCGGAACAGGGTCCCTGCCCGCCGCCACCGAGTCTCCTGTGATTCGCTCCACCACGGCGCCGTTGCGATCGACAATCGCGAAGCCAACGCTATCCTCGACCGGCGCACGGCCATTTCGGAACTGGCCAGCTCCGACGTAGCGCGGAGAGATGGCAACGGATCCATCTGGTCGTGTGTAGCCCCAGCGTGCCTTGTCACGATCCCTGAACGGCCGGAGCTGGGCTTCGGCCGTGGCTGGGGCGAGCATCAATACCAAGACGGCCAGGTGCAGGGGCCTCGAACGCAGCACAAACGATGGGCTAGCCACCGTGCTCGCCTGTCGAGTAGTCCTGAAAGTACGCCTGGACGAAGAAGGCGTACCCCGACTGCAGCGCTTCCTGGAGGGCGTCTGTTTGCTCGTCGACCACGCGGCCGTTGACGAGAATCCTGAAGCGCAGGCGGTCGCCGACCTTGGGGTTCTCGGCTCCGAGTTCGATGTAGCCGCCCACGCGTGCGGGCACGTTGATGGTCCAGGTGTGGGACCCGGTGCCCACTTTGGTCCAGGTCTCCATCAACTTAGGGTGTTCTCTGCCTCGATCGTCAGAGTCGCGCCGCCCCCTCCCCAGACCATCGCCGGGATGCCTTCTCGGGTCTCGCTGGAGCTCCCACCGCCGCGGAGGGACCAGTACGCCACGACCGCCACGAGACCCAAGGCCGAGAGGCCCGCGCGCTTCACCGGGTTGTTCGTCGTGCCCCCTGAGGCCTGAGGGTGTCACCACCGACCCGCGCCCCAATCTATGGCTCACGGGCGCGACCTCCAACATTGATTAGGTTAATGAACACGCGACCTGGCCCGTGCCGTGGCCCTGCTGCGCTGGTACTACTTCAGCACGCCGCTCTTCTTCGTGGCCGACGCGCTCTGGGGCTGGAACGTGCGCGTCGCCTTCCTCGACGAATTTCCGGTCGGGCGGTGGGCCTATTACGCGCTCTGCTCCGGCATCGGCATCATCGCCTACCGCAGGCCCGCTCTCGGGGCCCGGCTCGGGCTGGTCGAAAGCTCGGCAAACCTCGGGCTGCTCATGGTGGGCGTGCTGCTGTGGTACGGGCGGATGATCGACTGGGCGGGCTCGGAGAGCGCGACCGTGGCGGCGATCGAGCCCCGCGCCCTGGTGAATTTCGTGCTGGTGGCCGTGGCGGGTGCGGTCAGCTATTACGTGCAGCGCGCCCGCGCCGCGGCCCCGGGCTGAGCCGTAGCGAAGCCCCGAATCCTTGCTTATCTATGGCCCGTCACGGTCGGGAGGCATGATGCGCACAGCGATCGCCGGCGCCCTCGGCGTGCTCGTCCTCGCCTGCGGCAGGTCGGAGGCGAAGAAGCTCGACCAGGTCCGCGCCTGTAGCGCCATCACGACGGACGCGGACGGCGCCGCGACTTGTCTGGTGCAGCAGTACCGGTGGAAGCAGGCCGAAGCGCTCGTCTACGCGCGGCGGTTCGAGCACGAGCGGGATAGCATCGCCCAGCTCCACGCCGATTCCGCCTGGCGCCTCGACGCCGCGCGGCACGCCAGGGAGGTCGCGGAGTGCGCCGCGGATCCGTCCGGCGACATGACCACCTGCCTGATGGGCTTCGGCTGGGCGGAACCGCGGGCCCAGGCATCCGAGGATTCGGCGTGGCACGCCAACTCGTCCACGCACCGGGACCAGGTCGCGCGCTGCTCCGTCAGGCGCGACATGCAGGCGGGGGCGTGTCTCCAGCTCTACTACAAGTGGAGCCCGGCGCGGGCGCTGGCGGTGGACGACTCGATCCGGCGGGCTGCCTTGCGATAGCCGCCGTGTGCCTCACGTTCCTCGGGAGCCGGCCGTGACCAGAGACAGCGCAGCGCGGGACTTGGCGAGTGCCAGCTACCAGCGCTGCGCGGAGCAGCCGGGGTTCTTCGAATCGTTCTACCACCACTTCTTCGCCGTCTGCCCTGAGGCGGCGCCGCGCTTCGCCCACACCGATTTTGAGCGGCAGAACCGGTTGCTGCGCCACGCGCTGGGCCTGCTGCTCATCTTCCCCAAAGAGCCTGACGTCGAGCCCACGCTCCTGACGCGCGTCGCCGAGCGCCACAGCCGCCGGGACTTGAACGTGCTCCCGTCGCTCTATCCGCCGTTCGTGGACAGCCTGATCGCGACCATCAAGCAGTACGACCCCGCCTACTCGCCGGAGGTGGAGACGGCCTGGCGGCGGACGGTCGCCAAGGGCGTCGCGTACATGATCTCCAAGTACGAGTCCGGACCACCGTGACGGCGGGGAGCGGCTACTCCTGCAACCGTTGCGGCGCGACGCTCGCCCCTGGGACGTCTCTCTGCCCGAGCTGCGGTACCAGCCTGGGGGTCGCGCCGGGCGACGCGAGGACCGTCGCGGCGCCGCCGCGCCGGCCGCAGGGTGCCGAAGGCGCGCAGCTCGAGGCCTTGCGCGAAGCTACGCTGGGCGAGTACGAAATCCTCGCCGAGCTGGGGCGGGGCGGGATGGCGACGGTGTTCCTGGCCCACGATCTTCCCCTCGACCGCAAGGTGGCGATCAAGGCGCTGGCGCCCGCCCTGCTGGCGATGGGCGAGGGCACGGTGGAGCGATTCAAGCGCGAGGCGCGGACCGCCGCCGCCCTGACCCACCCGCACATCATTCCCATCTATGCCGTGAAGCAGAGCGAGCGCGTGCTGTACTTCGTGATGAAGTACGTGGAGGGACGGCCCCTCGATTCGATCATCCGCGACGTCGGCCCCCTGCCGATCCCGATGGTGCAGGCGATCCTGGCGCACGTGGGCGATGCGCTCGGCTACGCGCATCGTCACGGCGTCGTGCACCGTGACATCAAGTCCGCCAACATCATGCTGGACGAGGAAGGCTGGGCCGTGGTCACGGACTTCGGCATCGCCAAAGTCATCCAGGCCGAGGGGCTGACGATGACCGGCGTGACCGTCGGCACGCCCACCTACATGAGCCCGGAGCAATGCCAGACTCGCGAGGTGACCGGAGCCTCGGATCAGTATTCCCTCGGCGTCGTCGCGTACGAGATGCTGACCGGGCGGCTGCCGTTCCGGGGCGACTCGATCATGGCGGTCATGTACGCGCACTTCAACGAGCGCCCCCGGCCCGTCGAGGAGCTGCGCCCCGACTGCCCGCCCGGCCTCGCGGCCGCGGTCATGAGGATGCTGGAAAAGGATCCGGAGAGGCGCTGGCCGCGCATGGACGACGTGGTGGCGGCGTGCGGCCGGCCGTCCCTGCGGCACGACGATCCCGTCCGGAGCGAGATGATCACGCTCGCGAAGGCGGGCGGCCGGTCCCGCGTGCTCGACCACGTGAAGACCCCGACCAGCCCGATCCCGCCGGCCCGGCCGCCGACACGACCGCTCGCCGCCCGGGCGCCGGCTCCGCGCCGCATCTCGCGAGTGTGGTGGGGCGTCGGGCTGGTGGGGCTCGCCGTCGTGGTGTGGCGCGTGGCGCCCTGGCGGGAATTGCCGCTCTCTCCGGTATCGCGGCGCGCTGACCCGGACACCGGGGCCGCCCCGCTCCGGGCGCCTCAGGCTGCGGCCGACACGGTTGCAGTCCGTCCGCCCACGGACTCGACAGCGCCGAGGGCGCGGCCGCCGCGATCGGCCGCACCCCGCGTGACCGTTCCGCCGGCGGCTGCGGGCGCGCGGCCGCCCGCCGCCGAATCCGCCTCCCGCGCCGCCGCCGCGCAGCGAGAGGACAGCCTGGTGCGATCGCAGCGGGCGGCGGCGCTCGCGGCGATGCGCCGGGCGCTCGAGGCGGGTGCGACGCCCGCGGAAATGGCGAGGGGGGACACGGTATTCGAGGGAGCGGAGTCGCTCGCCGCCCAGGGCCGGCTCTCGCGAGCGATGGCGCAGCTGGCCGCCGCCGCGTCGCTGTGGGCGGACGCCGAGCGCCAGTCGCGATCACGAGCGGCGCGCGACACGCCGCGCCAGCTACCCCAGCCTCCCCAGCCCGCCCAGCCCCAGCCCGCGGCGCAGCCGCCCCCGGCGGCGGTCGCGCATCCCGCGGCCGACCCGCGGCCCCAGATCGAGCTGGTGATCGCCGAGTATGGGCGGGCGCTGGAATCGCGCGACCTGGGCGAAGTGCGGCGCGCCTATCCCGGGCTGACGCCGGCACAGCAGGACGGCTGGACGCAATTCTTCCGATCGGTGCGGAAGCTCAAGGCGAGCCTGACCGTCACGGCGCTGAGCGTGGCCGGCGGCGCCGCCGACGCGGTCGTGAGCGGCGTTTACGAGTACGAGAACGCCACCACCGGCCGGGTCGAGCGGCGGCCGGTGACGTTCCGGGCGATCCTCGCTGCGGAACCCGCCGGCTGGCGGCTCACGACCGTCCGGTAGCGCCGCCTCAGAAGTTGTACTCCAGCCCGGCGGTCCAGAGCACGTTGGGCCGGAGCCCGCCGCGGTTGAGCGGCCACAGCGTGTTCGCCACCAGCGTGATCCCCGCGCCGGTCGTGAACTCGAAGCCGAACGACGCGTTGAGCTGGTCGTCGCGCTCGACCGGGATGTTCGTGGGCTCGACCGTGCGCCGGAACGGTACGTCGTAGGTCACCGTGGACGGCAGCCGGAGCTTGCTGGCCCCCACCTGGAGCTCCGACACCAGGTCGACCGCCAGCGTCGCCCAGGGCGCCATGACGTGATCGAACCCCACCGTGGCGAGGACGGCGTTGTTCTCGAGGTCTCCGCTCCGGACCAGGTATCCGATGTTGGTGTGCGGCGAGAAGGCTCCGAACCGCGCGGACAGGATGCCCAGGCCGCGGGCGGCGAGGTGGCCCGAGCCGTGGAGGTCGTCCGCGCTTCCCGTGGGAAAGCGCGCGTCACCGAGCAGCGCGAACGTGGTGCGCTCCGTCTGGGTGACGTTGATCTTGATGCGCGCCGCGACGTCCCCGACGCCGGTGGCGGACCCGTCCACGGAGCGGGAAGTGGCGAGCTGCGGGTTGTCCGGCGTGCCGCCGAAGAAGTGCGCGGCGCTCGTTCCCCCGAACGGTATCACCTGCGCGTCGCTCGTGCCGCGCAAGGAGGTGGAGACGATCGGGAGCGCCACGCCGATGTCGACGCGATCGAGCAGCCCGAAACTCAAGAACAACGACGTGACCGTCATGTCCAGGTCGAGCGCCAGCCGCAGGTCGATCACGTCGTTTTCGAGCGTCGGGACGCCGTACGGGGCGCAGTCGGTGCCGGCAATGCTGTCGCATTGCGGGGAGTCCACGTTCTCGTGGGTGAAGACCATCCGGATGTCGTTCAGGCCCACCCCCCGGAGCGTCTCGAAGTGCATGCGGTTCACGTTCGCGCCGACGAACACCCGCCCCCGGCCGAGCGTCTGGCCGCGTTCGGCGAACACGGGGCCGGGTGAGACCGACGTCCGGACCGGAACGCCGCCTTCGAAGCGAAAGGTGGAGCCGCCGCTCGTCGCGCTCACCGGGAGGTTCGCGACGTTCTGGCTGATCGCGGTGCCGATGAAGGAGATGAGCAGGCCGTTGTCCGACCGCGCCGACGTGATGAAGTGGCTTTCGTGCACCCCGGTGCCGCCGAGGAACAGCGGCTGCTGCCCCGCCGTGAAGATGAACAGCTCGGCGATCTTGTCCCGGAGCGCCTGCGCGTCGAGCGAGGCGGCCGCCAGCGTGAGCCCGATGAGACTCGACAGGGTGCGTCGCATGGCTCGAAGAGACGCCGCGCCCGTGGGCGCGTCAACCCCGCGCGCCGTTGACCCCGTTGGTCCGCCCGTTAGCTTCCAGCCCTGAGATGAGCCGGCCCGAACGGACCACCATCCTGGACGCCCGCGCCTTGTCGCGGGCGCTTCAGCGTATGGCGGTGGAAGTGCTGGAGCTGGCGCAGGGGACGGACGGGCTGGTGCTCATCGGCATCCAGCGGCGGGGCGTGGAGCTGGCCGAGCGGATCGCGCAGCTCATCGAGCAGGCGGAGGGCGTGGTGGTGCCGCGCGGCGCCCTCGACATCACCCTGTATCGCGACGACCTCGAGACCGTCGGTCCGAAGCCCGTGATCGGCGAGACCCGCATCCCCGCCGACTTGAGCGGCAAGCACGTCGTGATCGTCGACGACGTGCTGTACACCGGCCGCACCACGCGGGCGGCGCTCGACGAGCTCGCGGACTTCGGTCGCCCGAAGCGCATCTCCCTCTGCGTGCTGGTGGACCGCGGGGGGCGCGAGCTGCCGATTCAGCCCGACATCGTCGGCCTGCGGGTGCCGGTGAACAGCGGCGAGCGCGTGGACGTGCTCGTGGACGAGGTGGACGGGACGGATCAGGTAGAGCTGGTGCGGGGAGGGGGCCGGTGACCGCCGCCCTCGGCAAGGACCTGGTCGGGCTCGAGCACCTTTCCGCGGACCAGATCCGGCTCATCCTCGACACCGCCGAGCCGTTCAAGGAAGTGTCCGAGCGCCTCATCAAGAAAGTGCCCGCGCTGCGCGGCAAGACGATCGTCAACCTCTTCTTCGAAGCCTCCACCCGTACCCGGATATCGTTCGAGTTCGCCGAGAAACGGCTCTCCGCCGACACGGTGAACGTCGCGGCCTCCGGGAGCTCCGTGCAGAAGGGCGAGACGCTCGTGGACACCGCCAGGAACCTCGAGGCGATGCGGATCGACATGGTCGTGATGCGTCATCCTTCGTCGGGCGCCGCCGCCTTCCTCGGGCAACGCATCCGCTCGAACGTGATCAACGCCGGGGACGGCCAGCACGAGCACCCCACCCAGGGCCTGCTCGATCTCCTCACCATCCGCGACAAGCACGGGAAAATCGAGGGGCTGAAGGTCTGCCTGGTGGGGGACATCCTGCACTCCCGCGTCGCCCGCTCGAACCTCTGGGGCCTGCTGAAGCTCGGCGCCGAGGTGGGCGTGTGCGGGCCGGACACTCTGATGCCGCGCGGCATCGAGGAGCTCGGCGTGTGCCGGTTCCGCCGCGTCGAGGAGGCGATCGAGTGGGCGGACGTGCTCAACGTGCTCCGCCTCCAGCTCGAGCGGATGGAGAAAGGATTCATCCCGAGCCTGCGCGAGTACTACCGCGTGTTCGGCGTCACCGTCGAGCGGCTCGAGAAGGCGCCGCGCGAGCTCACGATCATGCACCCGGGACCGATGAACCGCGGTGTGGAGATCGATTCCCGCGTGGCCGACGGCCCCCACAGCGTCATCCTCGACCAGGTGACGAACGGCGTCGCGGTGCGGATGGCGACGCTGTACCTGCTCGCGGGCGGGCGGCCGGAGCTGGCCGACGCCGCCAAGCGGTCGGGGGGGCCGGGGGGAGCGGGAGCTTCCGAGTGACGCGGCCGCTGCTGTTGCAAGGCGGCCGGGTGATCGATCCGAGCCGGGACTTCGACCAGACCGCGGATGTCCTGATCCAGGACGGCCGGATCGCCGGCGTCGGCGCGAGCCTCGGGACGCCCGACGGGGCCGAGGTCCGCGACGTCCGCGGGAAGGTCGTCGCCCCCGGACTGGTGGATGTGCACGTGCACCTGCGCGAGCCCGGCAACGAGGACGTCGAGACGGTCGCCTCGGGCGCCCGTGCGGCCGCCGCGGGCGGGTTCAGCGCCGTGTGCGCGATGCCGAACACCGATCCCGTGACCGACAACCAGGCCGCCGTCGGGTTCATCGTGCGCCAGTCCGTGCGCGCGGGCCTCGCGCGGGTGTATCCGATCGGGGCGATCTCGGTGGGGCAGCGCGGCGAGCGGCTCTCCGAGTTCGGCGAAATGGTCGGCGCGGGCGCCGTCGCCGTGTCCGACGACGGCAAGCCGGTCGCGTCGAGCCACCTGATGCGCACCGCGCTCGAGTACGCGCGCACCTTCGGGGTCCCCGTCGCGGACCATTGCGAGGAGCCCACCCTCGCCGCGGGCGGCGTCATGCACGAGGGTCTCGTGTCGACCCGCCTGGGCTTGAAGGGCATTCCGGCCGCGGCGGAGGAGATCATGGTGGCCCGCGACATTCTCCTGGCCGAGCTCACGGGCGCGCACGTGCATCTGTGTCACATGTCTACCCGCGGCTCGGTCGAGCTGATCCGGCGCGCGAAACAGCGGGGCATCCGCGTGACGGCGGAGGCGACCCCGCATCATCTGACCCTCACCGACCACGCGTGCGACGGCTACGACACCCACGCCAAGATGAACCCGCCGCTGCGGGAGCCGGCGGATGTAGCGGCCCTGCGGGCGGCCCTGAAGGAGGGCGTGATCGATTGCATCGCCTCCGACCACGCGCCGCATGCCTACGATGCCAAAGAGGCGGCGTTCGACGACGCGCCGTTCGGCATCGTGGGGCTCGAGACGGCGTTCGCCGTCGCCTACACCGAGCTCGTCGCAGGCGGCGTGCTCGCGCTCCACGAGCTCGTCGCCCGGATGAGCACCGTCCCGGCGGGCCTGTTCCGGCTCCCCGGCGGCTCGCTCAAGCCCGGGGCTCCGGCCGATGTCGTCGCGCTCGACCTCACGGCGCGCTGGACGGTCGATCCGGTCGCCTTCTTCTCGAAGAGCCGGAACACCCCGTTCGCGGGACGGCGGGTGACCGGCCGGGCGGTGCTCACGCTCGTCGGTGGCAAGATCGTCCATGAGGCCGAGGCCCACGCCGGCCCGTAACGCCGCAACCGCCAACATGGGTTTGACTTACACCAGCCAGCGGCGCCGGCGCTGCGCCGGGTTGCGTACATTTGTGGCATCCGCGGAGCTTATCTTGCGGGATGCCTAAGGGGTCGTCCAAGAGCACTGCGATCATCCAGCGCCTGCTGGACGAGCGGCGCCGCTACGAAGCGTGGATTGCGCGGCTGAACAACGCCGACGGCGCGACGCCGGAGCATGTGCGCATGCGGGTCCGCGCCGACTACGAGACCCGGTTGGCAGCCGTCATCGAGGAGCTCAAGGCGCACGCCGAGACCGCCCGCCAGGCGATCGAGCAGCAGCGGCAGTTGCTCGCCGAGCTCCAGCAGAAGGAGGCCCAGGCCGCGGAGAAGCTGAGCGAGGCGGAGCTCCGCCACGCCGTGGGGGAGTACGACGAGGCGCACTGGAGCCAGGCGCACAAAGACATCCTCGCGGAGCTCGTGCTGGTGCGCGAGGAGCTGCAATCGGTCGAGGCGGACGTCCAGAGGCTCGAGGAGCTCGACGTCCTGGTGCCCAGCCAGCCCGCCATCACGGCGGCGCCGCCGCTGCCGCCTCCACCTCCACCTCCGGCTCCGACCATGCCGCAGCACAGGTCCGAGCAGGCGGCCCGCGAGGACGAGCTGGCCTTCATCAAGTCCGTGACCGAGGACGAAACAGGCGCCCCGTCGCCGGGACGTGCCAGCGGGGCCCAATTCCAGCCGGTGATCCCTGCCCAAACGCCCAAAGCCCCGAGCTCCACGCGGGCCGCCACTCCTATCCCCGCCCCCGTCGTGCCGCAACCGACCCAATCGGGTCCCGGGGACGAGCAGGGGAACAAGACGCTGCGCTGCAGGGAGTGCGGGACGATGAACGTGCCGACGGAGTGGTACTGCGAGCAGTGCGGGGCCGAGCTGACCGCGGTCTGACAACTACAAACTAGCTTGACGGTTTCAGTTTTTTGGCCAGAGCGGCCAGGCGCGATTTTTGTCGCGCGGCGTTGTTGCGGTGGATCAGCCCCTTGCGCGCCGCGCGGTCGAGCAGCCGCACGGCGGCCGTGTAGGCCTGGGCGGCCTGGTCGGCGGAGGCGGCGGTGCGCACCCGCTTCACCGCCGTACGCAGCGCGGAGCGCTGCGCGCGGTTGTGCTGGGAGCGCGTGCGCGCCTGGCGCAGCGCTTTCTTGGCGGACTCGATTTGCGGCACCGATGGCCTCCTTCGCGACGCGGGGAAGATAGACGGTAAGTGCAGGTCGGTCAAGGCGCTACGCCGTTGACCGGGCGCCCGAGGATGCGCTATCTTAGGCCCTCACTCACTGCGGGCTCGAGCCATCCCGTTGGACTTCGTCACATCGTTTCTCATGTGGGCGCCCGTGTTGCTGTTTTCCATGGTGGCCCACGAATACGCCCACGCCGAGGCCGCCTACCGGCAGGGTGACGATACGGCCTACATGCTCGGGCGACTCACGCTGAATCCCCTCAAGCATATCGACCCCTTCATGACCGTCTTGCTGCCGGTGATGCTGTGGTTCGCTTCCGGCGGGACCTACACGTTCGGCGGGGCCAAGCCGGTGCCGGTGAACCCGCGCAAGTATCGCACGTTCGTGCGGGGTGACGTGATCGTGTCGCTGGCGGGGATCGCGGTGAACCTCGTTCTGTTCGTGGTGTGCGGAGGGCTTTACGCCCTCGTTGGGATGGTGGCCGGCAAGCTGCCCGCTCTCGCGGGGACGCTCGGGATTCTCCAGGCGATGATGTGGGCGGGGATGCGGCTCAACCTGATCCTGGCGTTCTTCAACTTGATCCCGATCCCGCCGCTCGACGGCAGCCATGTTTTCTATCACCTGCTCCCCCCGGGCGCAGGCCTGAAGTACCGGCAGCTGTACATGTTGGGGTTCATCCCGATTCTGCTCGTCAGCTGGCTCGCCCCCGGGGTGATCACGCTCTTTCTCTGGCCGGCCGACCAGCTGATGCAGCTGGGTTTCGCCGTGGTCGGTGGGTTCCGGATCGTGGTGGGCTCGTGACGACGTCGCCGCCCAGCACCGCGGACCAGGCCGGGTTCGTCGTCGAGCTCGAGCAGTTCTCGGGTCCGCTCGATCTGCTGCTGCACCTCATCCGCGAGGACGAGGTGGACATCACGGATCTCCCGATCGCGAAGATCGCGGACCAGTTCCTCGCGGTGATCACCGAGCTGGGCCTGAACCAGGCGGCGGACTATCTCGAGATGGCCGCGCGGCTGCTGCGCATCAAGGCGCAGATGTTGTTGCCGCGCCGGCTCGGCGACGACGAGTGGGAGGACCCGCGTGCCCAGCTGGTGCGGCGGCTGCTCGAGTACGAGCAGATCCGCGAGCTGGTGGACTGGCTGGCGCAGGCCGCGGCGCGGCGCGCCGAGCGGTTCGGGCGCGGGTTCGCGCCCGCGCCGCCCGCGGCGCCTCCCGCGCCGCTCGTGGTCGAGCTGAACGACCTGCTCGCGGCCGCGGAGCGGGTGATCGCCCTCATCCCCGAGCCGATCCTGCACCGCGTCGTGCCGCGGCCGCTGGACGTCGAGGGAGCGACCGAGCGGATCCTGGCGCTGCTCGCCGCGCGGGAGGAGTTCGGGTGGCTCGAGGTCGTGGGGGAGCGCCCCGCCCTCGTGGACCTGCTCTCCGTGTTCATCGCCCTGCTCGAGCTGGCGAAGCGCGGCGCGCTGACGCTGCGGCAGGTCGGGCCGTTCGCCCCGATCGCGATCCGCCGTGAGTCCCCTCGCGAAGCTGCTTGAGGCGGCGCTGTTCGCGTCGTCGCGCGCGCTGACGGCCGAGGAGCTCCTCACGCTCGATCCGCAGGCGGGGGCGGCGGCGCTGCGGGCGGCGCTCGACGAGCTGCACCAGACCTACGCCGCCGAGGGTCACGGCGTGGAACTGGTGGAGATCGCGCAGGGGTGGCAGTTCCTCACGGGGCGCGACTACGCCGAGGCGATCGAGCGCGCGCAGTTCGCGGTGCGGCCGCGCCGCCTGTCGCCGGCGGCGCTGGAGACGCTCGCGATCATCGCCTACCGGCAACCGGTGGGGCGCATCGAGGTGGACGAGATCCGCGGCGTCGACTCCGGCGCCGTCCTCGACAAGCTGGTCGAGCGCGGGCTGGTGGAGGTGGTGACCCGCGGGGAGGGTCTGGGCCGGCCGCTCCTCTACGGCACGACGGCGCGGTTTCTGGAGGTCCTTGGGCTGAGCGACCTGGACGAGCTGCCGCGGCTGGAAGAGCTGTCGGTCGCCCTCCGGCCGCCCGCGCCCACCGAACCCGAATGACGGTGATGCGCCTGCAGCGCGCGCTGGCGCGCGCGGGCGTGACGTCGCGCCGCAAGGCCGAGGACCTGATCCGCGCCGGTCGCGTGCGCGTGGACGGCGCGGCGGCGACGCTCGGCATGAGCGTCGACCCCGAACGCCAGCGCGTGACCGTGGACGGCCGGGCGGCTCGCCCGGGACCGGTCACGTGGCTCGCGCTGAACAAGCCGGTCGGCTACGTGGTGAGCCGCGGCGATCCGGAGGCGCGGCGGACGGTCTACGACCTCCTCCCCACGGTGCCGGGGCTCACCTACGTTGGACGGCTGGACGTCATGACGTCGGGGCTGCTGCTGCTCACGACGGACGGGGCCGCGGCCCACCGCCTGACGCACCCGCGCTTCGCCGTCCCGCGCACCTACTGGCTGCGGGCGCACGGGCGCGCGCTCGACGTGGTGGGCGCAGCGCTGGCGCGGCCCGTGGTGCTCGATGGCCGCGCGGTCGCGGTCGCGCAGTTTCGGGTGCGGCCCGTGGCTCGGAGCGTGGAAATCGAGCTGACCCTGGCAGAGGGGAGGCACCGCATCGCGCGACGCCTGGCCGAGGCGCTGGGGCTCAAGGTCGAATGGCTGCACCGCGTCGCCTACGGGCCGGTGCGGCTCGGGCGGCTCGCGGAAGGTCGCTACCGGCGCCTCGCGGCGCGCGAAATCGAGGCCATCGAGCGACTGCATGGAACTGCGTGACCGGACGGCGATGATCCTCGGCGGCTCGGGCCTCGTCGGCCACGCCGTCGCGCGGCGGCTGCTCGGCGCCGGGCCGCGG
>WNGA01004534.1_pt1 | contig 21958 bp, 25 predicted proteins | sample 5400061 | NCBI WGS metagenome assembly WNGA01 (sample SAMN13153366, study PRJNA577476) | soil metagenome | isolation source: 100 cm soil or saprolite under grassland replicate 2 | place: USA:California | collected 2016-06-15
ACCCGCGCGGACTTGATGAACGGCGAGCGTTCCCCATAGGGGCGCGGCAAGGCGCCTGGAACCCGCATCGGATCCTCCGGCGCCTTGGGCTCTTCCGCGTGTGCCTTGGGAAGTGCAAGAGTGGCCGCTCCCAAAGCCACCATGGACGCACTATGCACGAGGAACCTTCGTCGGCTCATATTCAGTAAGCCTTCGCCCATAGCACCCTCCTTTGTTGAGATGTTCTGGCCTTGTAGCTTGGTCTATGACTGTCCCCGAGTATAGGCTTAGGTCGAGGGTTGGGGCCACCACCAAGAGAGAGTAGCCTGGTTCTATTCACATACATAGCAGTGATTCGCTATCATCTCCCAATTGCTTCCGTCACTTGCCTGTTCATACACCATGCGCCCTATTTTCCCATACATAAGTTCATATGTAATCCAAAGCTCTGGCCTTGAATTATGGTTCAAGTCTGTAATCACATGAATTCTGACCTTGGTTTTCTTCGCAATTTCTTCTAACGGCTTATCTAGTAACTTTTTCTCCTTAAAAAAATATTGGCCCCATTTGTCACGCGACAAAAAGGAATAAAAATTACCCACGATCTCTTTATTCCCATTAGGTGATTGTGAAGGAAAAATGGATGGCTGGAGTGTATAGAAATCGCTAACACTTGAGATTTTCTTATTGACGAGTCCAAACCGCTTGGGTGTGTCACTGTCGACATACGGATCAACATAGTCCTCTTGCTTCTGGAGGGAAAGGGTGTCGGACTTGTGTCGGAAGGCGTTTCGCAATTGACCTTTGAGATCCAGCTTAGCGGAATCGGCTCTGCTTATTGTTTCTGAAGTCACTACCACAAGAGGATGGAATCGGGATTTCTGGATGTAACCAATGATTCCTGCCTGTTGCTCGTTGGGAAAAAGGATTCCGGTATCCAGAGTACATGCTACCAGAAGGAACAACAGCACAGCTGCGAACGTCAATTTGCTATCAGCTTTCAAATGAATCCCTTGCAGGATGGTGGCTCCCCGACCCGTACGCTTTGCGAACCATCCGGTTTGAGCTACAGAGAACCGCAGTCTAGCTTAAAATTCCAACAATTAGTCTACCCAAGCAACGCGGTTTATGAGAGTGATCCTACTATCCCACTCCAGCCTGTCTAAATTTTAAGTCGTTCACAACAATTGCCTCACATTACAACTTAAGGTGAATCCATATAGACTTTTGCCGTATATAATATACGGCTATTCTAGGTAAGAATACTGAATCAATTTTCCTTTATTCGCCAGCTTCCGATGCTCGATTTGGGCTGACAAAACTTACCCATCTTGGTCAAACCATGACATTTGGGCTCGTGGTCCATCCGTTGCTTATGGAGTAGTTTGCTGATGCGGGCTTGTGGGAGCCGAGGTGGGCGCTGCGTGGGCCCCATTGCCTGAAATTTAGAGTGGCCTATTGGTCCTATAGAAAGAGGGCACTATCGTGGCGAGTTCTCCCGAAAGCATGGATCGTCGGCGTAGCAAAAGAGTTCGACTGTCGACTATATTAACCATGGAGACCCAGGATCCAGTTGTAGTTTTCAGCGGTCGCTGCACGACCTTCGACGTAAACCCCCACGGGTGCCGGCTCATCTCGTCCCGTCCCTTTCCGTACAACACCAAGCTGCGCCTTACTATCCCGCCCAGCAACCGCATCCTCACTGGGCATGTTGTACGTTCTATCCCAAATTTGCCGGCCAACCATGTTCTCACTTGGTTTGTCGGAATTGAATTCGATACTCCAGGAAATAATTAAGGAGTTAGTCCCCGACCTTATTTGAGACAGACCATATCTCTTTTTTGTCCATCTATCCACATAGAACTCGGCCGGCGACTGCATCCCCGGCCAGGACTCGAACCTGCGGACTCTTCGCTGCACCTCACAGCACAAAACAGCAGCAAGGCTAGGCCAGCCTTGCGGGGCTGTCAAGCTTGACGAAAGGCGTGTAGCAGCTATAATGCTTGGACTGCGTTTACAGAGGGCAGGTCAGTAGATCGAGGGCTTCCTTCCTGAAGTCTTCCAGATCGGCACTCCGTTGAGGAGCCTATGGCGACGATCCTGGTCGTAGATGATGAGTTGGTGTTCTGCGAGCTGTTGAAGACCTTGTTGAAGAGTCACGGCCACGAGGTCCTGACAGCGAACGACGGACACCAGGCCCTCGAAGTGTTTAAACGGCACCGACCCCAGTTCACGATGCTGGACCTCCGCATGCCGGGAATGAGCGGGCTGGAAGTCTTGAAGCAAATCCGCGCGATCGACACCAAGGCGGCCGTGATGATCCTGACGGCGTGGGGGACGGATGCCTTGGAGCTGCAGGCTCGGAAGCTCGGGGTGACGGACTTTCTCAGCAAGTCGCTCTCCTTGGACACCATTGTGGCATCGTTGCAGCGCGGGCTCATGGAGCCGGCCACGGCCGCACGCCTGCCGAAGCCGCCCGAGGAGAAGACGCGCGTCCCCTTCGGAACGCTGGAAGCGGACACGATCCTGCTGGTGGATAACAAACCGCAGACCGGCGAGCACCTCTCAAGATTCTTGTCCCAGCGGGGCTATCAGGTGCACGTGGCCAAGGATGGCCCTTCCGTCTTGGAGTTGGTGGGCCGGGCAAGGCCGCAACTCGTTGTGATGGACATGGACCTGCCTGGCTTGAAGGGGCTTGAGGTGCTGCGGACGTTGCGGGCGAAGAAGTACACGGGCGGTTTCGTCATGATGACCGCCATGGAGGACGATACCCTGCTTAAGGTGGCGTTTGACCTGGGGTCAGCCGATATCTTGGGCAAGCCGGTTGAGCCTGAGCGGCTCTTGGTGGCAATCCAGGTCGGCCTGATCCTCCTGCGCAACTAAGATCGTCCCTCATCTACCGCCTCGCCTCCGGAGGCGGCCAATCCATCTCGGCCTGCCGGCCGCAATAAAAGCATGACAGCCGGTACCGAGCCTTGCGCCGGGGATTGGGCAACGAGATGAACACGATTGGCGTGTGATCGAACGGACAGAACGCCGGCAGGTGCATCAAATGTTCGTAGGCTATCTCCTGCAGCGACGCTTCGTCCCACGGCGGAGAGAGCTCTTCCCGTCCGGCGACACGGTCCTGCCACCCGCACCGCTCGCACGTGAATTGGAACGTCTTGACCCGATCGTGCACCTGGGAGAGGTCCGTCGCCCGGACCGGGCCCGGGCACCCCGATCGAACGCACGGAATCGCTTCATGCTGGAGCGCTTTCACGAACTCCTGATGCTGGAGGCCTTGCTCGGGCGTGGGCATGGCGCGCCTATTGTATCGCCCCGGGGGCGGGCCGGCAAACTGTCGTTTTCTTGAAAGTCTTGTCCAAAGCGGCTACTATCGCCTCCATGCGTGCAGCCTGCGCCTTGGCCACTCTTCTCGCCGTCGCGATGTCGGGCTGTTCCCTGGTGAATCCGCCATCTCCGCTCAGACCCCCTCTGCCCGCGAACGGCTGCCAGCCTGCCTCGGTGGTCAAATACAACCAGGCGGGCATCGGCTACTACAAAGTGCGCCAGCTTGAAGCGGCTAAAGGCGAATTTCTCATGGCGGTGTCCGAGGGGCCGAAGTGCGCGGAGGCGCACTACAACCTGGGAAACACGCTCTGGTATTTGGGCGAGAAAGAGGAAGCACGCACGCACCTGCTCAAGGCGGCCGATCTGGCCCCGGGCAACGCGGTGATCTGGGATTCCCCTGTGCTTCGGCCCTACGGCGAGCCGCAGAAGGACACAAAAAAGAAGAAAGAGACTGCCTCGGAGCAAGCGCCCGGCGCGTTCGGCAATCGCGGGCGCCTTGGCGGCTACTAGGGATCGAGTCCCTCTACAATCCGATCTGGGTTCTGATCTCCTCCCTGACTTGGTCTTTGGCTTCCCGCATCCAGGCTTCAAGCCTGGGGACGAGATGCGCGTCGGTCTCTGTGAATCCCTTGACCAGGACCTCAGAGGACTTTTCCATCCGGCCCTCTTCCAAGACCAACTGGGCCTTCTGATCGGCGATCTTCCGGGTCAAAAACTGGATGAGCTTGAGCTGCTGGCCGGGCGAGCCGCCGGACACGCCCAGGATCTGATGCTGGAAGGGCTCCAGCTCCCCCTTGATGTCCACCCAAACCCGCATCGCCCGCGGGATCAGCCAGCCTTTTCGGTTGATAAAGAAATCGTACGAGAACGCCGGCGCGTCCGGCTCACGGAACGGCCCGTTTCTGAGCGTGACGTCGTATTTGTAAATCGGGGGGTCGGTCTTGTCGGCCATCGGGAATCGCGATCCTCTACGGAGAACCTACTCTACGGCCCGCGACGCGCCCTTGTCAAAATAGACGCGCACGCGTTCCGCCGTGTCCAGGGCGTCATGGATGCAGTCCGGAATACCTACCCCTCGGTATCCCGCGCCTGTCAGGAAGAGGCCCGGCCACCGCGCGAGCCGCTCATCGATCGCGGCCAACCTCTCCAGATGGCCCACGAGATATTGCGGCATCGCGCGAGGCCAGCGATAGACCCTGGCCAGCACCGGCACTTCGGTGAGGCCCATCATAGCCCGAAGCTCCGCCCGGACCAGGCTCACCAACCCATCGTCGGACTGCTCTAACACCGCTTCGCGCCCCGCTCCGCCGACGTAGGCCCGAAGCAGCACTGCGTCATCCGGCGCCCGATGGCTCCACTTCGACGACGTCCACGTCACCGCCAGCAACGCGCGCCCCTCAATCCGCGGGACGACGAACCCGTAACCGTCCAAGCGGTGCGAGAAGTCTAGCCGACGGAAGCCGAGGGAGATCGTCGCGGTGGACGCATAGGGAATGCCGCGGAGCAGGGCGGACAATTCGTCGTCGAGCGGCTCAAGCAGGGTAGCGGCGTCGTAGGCCGGCGTCGCCAGGATCAGCGCATCGAACGCCAGGGGCGCTGTGCCTTCGATCATGACTTCGTACCTGCGCGGCACCCCGCTCACGCGCACCGCCCGGACCCGGCGCCCCGTCAGCACACGGAGGTTGCCAAGCCGAGCGGTCAAGGCCTGAACCATCTCGGACAGTCCGCCCTGAAGCGTCACGAAGGGCGAGCCGCCAGGCCCCGAGGGGGAGGACAGATTTGAAATCTGCCCCCGGCGCCGCCATGAGCCCAGCAGCGCACGGACGATGCTGCCGGCCTGGCGTTCCATCTCGGGAAAGCGCGGGAAAGTCGCCTGGATGCTCAGGCTGTCCGCATCTCCGGCGTAGATGCCGGTCATCAACGGCTCAATGATGCGCTCCAGCGCCTCGCTTCCCAGACGCCGGCGAAAGAACGCGCCCAGGGACTCATCCCCGCGCCCCCTCCGGCGCGGGATCAGCAGCTCGGCGCCCAGGCGCAGCTTGCCCTTCCAGGACAGCAATCCGCTCCTCAGGAACGGCCCCAGCCGCGTCGGCACGCCCAGCGCCAGCCCTTCCGGGAGTTCCTCCAGACGTCCCTTCACATACACATAGGTCTTACGCCGATCCTGGTTCGTGCCGATCACCCGATCCGCCAGACCGAGCCGCCGGCACAACTCGATGGCCCACGGCTTCTGCGACAGAAAGGAATCGGGCCCGCCCTCGATGACGAAGTCGCCGACCCGCTCGGTGAGGATCTTACCGCCCAGGCGCGGCGCGGCCTCGACCAGCGTGCACTGGGTGGGGCTGTCGTGAGATGCGGCGCTTTCAGCCAGGCCGTACGCGGCGCTCAGGCCGGCAATCCCGCCTCCGACGATCAGCACTGTGCGTGAGTCGGTCGGCATCTCCGATGGGCGATGGTCAGAGACCGGTTTCGCGGAGGTGGGTCGTCACGACATCCAGCAGCGTCTCGATGAGCGGCGGGGTCGCGTTGAGCATGGCGATCCGTTCCAGCCACATGCCTTGCTCGCTTGCCCGCTTCTTGAACTCGATATCGATGTCGTAGAGGACTTCCAGGTGGTCCGACACGAAGCCGATGGGGGCCATTAGGACATGCCGGAAACCGAGGCCATGCAGCTCATCCAGCGTGGCTTCGACTGACGGGCCCAGCCACTGTTCTTCCGACCGGCCCTGACTCTGATAGGCAAACCGCCAGGTCGCGCCTGACGGCAATGGGCCCAGCGCGGCCAGTACGGCCTCGACGGTCTGCCGGACTTGTCCCGGGTAGGGATCGCCGGCCGCCAGAATCCGTTCGGGCAGGCTGTGCGCCGTGAAGATCAGCGCCACGCGCTCCCGCGCATCGGGAGGAAACTTCTGTAAGGCCTCCCGAATATTGGCGACGGTGCCGCGGATCAGCGCCGGGTGGGTGTGCCAGTTCGGCACGTAGGTAAAGCGAACAGCGGCGTCAGATTCGGCTTGAGCTTCCGACACCTTCCGGACGTAGGCGCCGACGCTGAGCTGGGAGTTTTGCGGCGCCATGCACACGCCGACCAGCCGCCGGACGCCGTCCTTGACGATCTCTTGATAGGTCTCCCGGATGTACGGATGCCAGTGCCGGAGCCCCACATAGACTTTGAAGCGGGCGGCGCCGGTGGCATTCAGACGAGCCTCAAGCCTATGAGCGGCTTCTTTCGTGATCGCGAGGACCGGGGACTTGCCCCCGGTCGCCCGGTACCGCTCCGTGATCTCCTGGACCAGTTCCGGCGGGGTGGGACGGCCGCCCCGGACATCGTTGAGGTACGGGCCCACGGCCTCAAGGGAGTCCGGGCCGCCCATAGCCATTAACAGGATACCGATTGGTGGGACTGACACGTCAGGCTAGCGTTGACTGAGCTTATGGACCAGCTCCACGGCCGCCTGGACATTCTCGACCGGCGTGTTGGGGAGAATGCCGTGCCCCAGGTTGAAGATGAAGCCGGGTTCATCGCCCGCCTGCTTGAGCACGGATTCCACGCGCCGCTCGATCTCGTGCCGGGGGGCAAGGAGCACGACGGGATCCAGGTTGCCCTGAATCGCGACGCCCGGACCGAGCCGGCGCCGGGCTTCATCGAGCGGCACCCGCCAGTCCACGCCGATCACCGTGCCGCCCGCTTCGCGCATCAGCTCCAGCAAGGTCGCCGTCCCCGTGCCGAAGTGGATCAGCGGGACGTTCTCGCCCTTGAGCCCATCGAAGATGAGCCTGACATGGGGCTGCACGTACTCACGGTAGTCCTCGGGGCTCAGGCAGCCGACCCAACTGTCAAAGAGCTGGACGGCCTGTGCCCCCGCCCGGATCTGGTTCTTCAGATATTCCGTCACCACGCGCGCCAGCTTGTCCAGGAGCCGGTGCCAGACGACCGGCTCGCGGTACATGAGGCCCTTGGTCTCAAGGTAATGGCGCGAGGCGCCCCCTTCGATGGCATAGCTCGCGAGGGTGAACGGCGCGCCGGCGAATCCGATCAGCGGCACGCGTCCATCCAGCGTGCGGCGGGCCAGCCTGACCGCCTCCGCCACGAACCGCAGCTCCTCTCCCTCGATGAGCCGGAGCGCGTCCACATCCGCACGGGTCCGGACCGGATTGTGAATGACCGGACCTTCGCCTTCCTCGAACGTGATGCGGAGGCCCATCGGCTCGAGCGGGAGCAGGATGTCGGCAAAGATGATGGCTGCATCGAGAGGAAACCGCTCGATCGGCTGCAACGTGACCTGAGCCGCCAGTTCCGGCGTCTTGCACACTTCCAGGATGGAATGCTTGGCGCGGACAGCCCGGTATTCCTCCATGTAGCGCCCGGCCTGTCGCATGAACCACACCGGCACGCAGTCCGTGGGTTCGCGGCGGCACGCTCTGAGGAAACGATCATTCATAATTTGGCCATTCTAGGGGCTGGTCGGAAGGGTGTCAATTGCGGTAGGTTGTGAGGCCATGACGAAAACCACGCCGCCTCGCGTCGGGATCAGCCAGTGCCTGCTCGGCGATAACGTCCGGTACGATGGAGGGCACAAGCGCGACAGTGTGCTGATCGAGACCCTGGGTCGCTACGTGGAGTGGGTGCCGGTGTGCCCGGAAGTGGAAGTCGGACTGGGGACTCCTCGCGAGCCGATGCACCTGGTCGGCGATCCCCTTGCGCCGCGTCTTGTCACGCTCAACACCGGCGTGGACCACACCGACGCGATGACCCGCTTCGCACAGCGGCGGGTCCGCGAACTGGAAGCCTTGAGCCTCTCCGGCTTTGTCTTCAAGAGCGCCTCGCCGAGCTGCGGCATCAGGCAGGTTCCGCTTTTCAATGCGGATTGGATCGAGACGCACGACGGGGTCGGTCTGTTCGCGCGGGCCTTCATCACGCACTTCCCGTTGATCCCCGTCGAAGAGGAGGGCCAGCTACACGATCCGCAAGCTCTGAAGAATTTTCTGGAACGCGTGCGCGCCTATCGCAGAGCGCGAAACCAGGTCTGAGGAGGAAAGAACTTCACTTATCCCGGAGAGGACGCGGGACCAACTTCTGCTCGATAGGGTCCACTACAAAGCCGAGGATTTCCAGAGTCGTGGCGCCCAACAAGGGTGGTTCGCCTCTCGTACCGAAAGATACCGGCACAAGGTCAGCAATGCCGTCAATAGCGATCCGGGCATAGCCAGCCTCTCGCGTGATGATGCTGCTGTCGGCGAGAACCGTCTGCTTCTTCGAAGTCGGTGTGACTCCCAGGTCCTCTAACAGATCGCGTGGGAGCTTAGTCAGAGTAGCACCGGTATCAACTACCAGTTCGATCTCACGCGAATCCGACGGCCTCGCGGGATGACTGACGCGAATTCGTGTCGAGAAGATACCCATAGCCTCAGCTCAGCGTAGTTTAACACACTGCTGCTCTCATAGACACCTGACCTACGGGAAAGGTTAAGTCTTTTTGCGCGGGTCCTGTCGCCGCATCACCCGGAAAAGAAATCTGTTCCCGATCCTGATCATTATTCTGCCGTGGTCGGATCGATTACCTCTCGTACTTCGGATACCTTGTTTGCGGGAAAGCCGCCCTGCTTAGCGTGCTCGCGAACCATGGCTTCGTTGGGTGCGATGTATACACAATAGACCTTATCATCGGTCACATAACTTTGGACCCATTGGATCGCAGGCCCAAGCTTCTGCAGGACGCTGCAGGATTTTGCGGAAATCTTCCGAAGCTCCTCGGCGGACAGTTTGCCAGCCCCTACTATCTCGCGCTCGATCACATACTTTGGCATAATGACGCTCCTTTCCCCAGATTCCTTAAGCCAGCGGGTCCTGTCGGCGAGCGGCCGGACCGTGCTCGCCGCCACCCGCTTCCTCCTCTTCGAAAATCGAGTCTGACCCTAATTAGCTCCTTTCTAATCACCTATTGCTGTTTCAGTTTGTGAGTTGAGATGAGATGTCAAAGATAAAGTATGGCCCAGACGAAGTGATACTGCCGCCAAACCCAACTCTGGCACGGCTCGGAACGATTACTTGAAGGACATACTTCCTCCTGGGTACGTCGAAGACAAGCTCTTGCTTCAGGTTTGTGTTCGGATTCATGTTCTCACCAAGTGAAACCCTACCAGGCTTCCGCATGTTGATCATGTTGGTGTGGTGACGGTGGGGCTCATAGATGGCTCCGGAGGCATCGAGGAGACGAAACACTGGTTGAAAGTGATGGGGCAACAGGCTGCCAGTCTTGTTCATCATCGTTACTTCCACGATGACAAATGAGTCCGCTGCGGTTGTTCGTTGGTTCCTCCAATTCGTAAAATACAAGGTGGTTCTGGCCGAGTTGAAGTCGAACAACATGCCCTCGAACTCGACCGACTGGCCCCACAGAAACGTAGGTGCCTGCGCCGGCGTTGGAGTTACACATCCCACAAGCAGGACGCCAATAGAGAGGAGAAGAATGCGGTTGCCGCGGTTGAGCAAGATTTCCCCTTACTTGATGCCAGAGATAGTAGGATGAAATCCTCAGTTTGTCGAGAGGTGCGGCTGGCACATGATGAATAGACGATCACCTCAACTGTCGCCGAACGCAGCCGGAACTTAAAGAATGCAAAATGGGCCAGACTCCATTTTGCTAGACCCAGTCGGAGTCGGTGCGGGATTTGGATGGAGCGGCGGGCAAGGCGCTCAGCCGTTCGACGATGGCACGGATCTCAGGCTCTAATGCCCGCTCCTCGTCAGGGGCGGCAATGCGGGCGGCATCGGCGGCCAGCTCGATGCGGTAGTGGTTCTGGCGGTCCGAGAACCATTCCAGGTAGGGATGTGGCGCTAAGTGCGGATGCGGGTCGAAAGACATGAGGCTGACTTCGCCGGTCTGCGGATTCTCCATATCCCCGAGGACGTGACCGGCCACGTCGTCGTCCATGAAGGCAGGATTGCGGAAGGTGATCAGCCGACCTTTGATCTCCCCTGTAAAGTCGCCGCGCAGGAGGAATTCCACTGGGCCGATCGCCGCGAACGTGATCCGGCCGGCGACCCGTCCCGGGGTGCGGTTGTCCAGGAAGCCTTCTTGGACCCACCGCCCGTTGCTGAACTTCTGCGCCACCCGGTCAATCCGGAATGAGCTTCCACTCGTCCTTCTCGATCCAGACCCACTTGCCCGTTTGGAGCTTCTTCACGTCTTCTTTCTCAAACAGCTTCATGTACCGTTCGATGCGCTCCGGCTCGTCGATCCGGTCCTGCTGCATCACCCCGTTGGGAAGCTTGAATTTCCTCAACAACACCGGCATGAGCGAGAACCTCCTTCGACAAAAGACTTGAGACTCCTTCAGTTAGGTAAAGCGATTCGCAGACTACCCAAGGGAGCGCGCTAGTGTCAAGTTGAAAGCCTGGATTTGGCGGAGCGATCCAACTTATAATGTACCTGTCTGTCAGGTCCACCCCGGGGAGACGCGCCATGCCGCTATACGAGTACCACTGCGAAGGATGCGGGCGGGATTTCGAGGAGCAGCAATCGCTGAATTTCAATCCGGCCGATACGGAATGCCTCTATTGCAACCAGAAGAAGGCGGTCCGGAAGATCTCGGCGGTGTCCATGTCCATCAAAGGCCCGACCAGGAAGCCCAGGACTTCGGACATCAAGGCCGAGCAAGGGATGAAGAAGGCCGAGGAAGTCCTGAGTAAGCTGCCGCCGGGCTGGGGCAAACGGGGCGACACCACACCGAACATTGACTGATCGGTTTCAGGCGACGGTCATGTTGACCACCCAGAAGGCGTTTGGTACCATGACCCGACGTCCTCACATCCGTCACGATCTAGCGGGGTACCACCCATGGAAACCAAGACTTTGACTTCGCTTGTAATTTTCGGCTTGGGTGCAGTCCTGTTCTTCGGATTCGGTTCGACTGCCTCCGCCGATGTCACCATCCCAGGGATGGGCTCCGGCGCTTACGATGTGCCGTCAGTGGGCGGGCCCGGCGACTCCGTGGACAAAGCCCCGGTCTGTGACATGAGAGCGCGGCCCAAGATCACGAAAGTCGAGCCGGACCCCACGAAGCCTGGGGACAAGATCACGATCAAGGGGGAAAATTTCGGCACGAAGGAATGTTTCGTCGGCGTCTCCTTCGGGTCCATGGCCGATGGCGCCAAGATCTCGTTCAAGTACGTGAACGAGACGACCGTTGAGGCGACGGTGCCGGCGATCAAGCCTGGGCTGACGCGAGTCAACGTGGTCACTGGCGGCGGCAGCTCGCAGGCCATCGTGCTGATCCAGGCCAAATAACCTGACGGGGCCCGGCAACTCCAACACGTTCCTCCCTTCCCGCTGAAGCCAGCGCACCATTCCCGCAAGCCCCTCGACTTGCTCGCGCGCCCTGTGATACCCTGTCGCACTTTCTGAGGGAGAATGTTTAAGAGAATCCTCATCGCCAACCGCGGCGAGATCGCCATGCGCGTCATCCGCGCCTGCCGGGAGCTCGGGATCCGGACCGTCGCGATATACGCGGAGTGCGACGCCACCGCCATCTTCGTGAAGAAGGCCGACGAGGCGCACCTCGTCGGCCCCGGCCCGATGCAAGGCTTTCTCGACATGCAGGCGATCGTGGACCTGGCTAAACGCTCCGGCGCGGACGGGATCCATCCGGGGTACGGATTTCTGTCTGAAAACGCCGACTTCGCGAAACTCTGCGAGACGTCCGGCATCACCTTCATCGGGCCGTCCCCGGAAGCCATCCGCCTGATGGGCAATAAGGTGCAGGCCCGCGAAATCGCCAGGCAGGCCGGGGTGCCGATCGTGCCGGGGACCGAGAAGAGTGTCACCAATCCGACGGAGGCGCTGAGCTTCGCCGCGCGGACCGGCTATCCTCTGATGGTCAAGGCCTCCATGGGAGGCGGCGGGCGCGGGCTGCACGTGGTTCGCAACGACCAGGAGCTGCTCAGCCAGATGGAGGTGGCCAGACGGGAGGCCCTCTCATCGTTCGGGAACGGCGAGATCTTCCTGGAGAAGTACATCGAGCGGCCGCACCACATCGAGTTCCAGATCCTCGCCGACAAGCACGGGAACATCATCCACCTGGGTGAGCGGGACTGCTCGATCCAGCGCCGGCACCAGAAGCTGATCGAGATCGCACCCTCGCTGGTCCTCGATAAAGAACTGCGGGCGCGCATGGGCGAGGCCGCCATCGCCGTGGCCAAGGCGGTGAACTACGACAACGCCGGCACGGTAGAGTTCATCCTGGACCCAAACCGCAACTTCTACTTCATCGAGATGAACACCCGCATCCAGGTCGAGCACACCATCACCGAGCAGATCACCGCGATCGACCTAGTGCGCTCGCAGATCGAGATCGCCGCGGGCCTCCCCCTGGAATTCTCCCAGGAGGATGTGACGCTGCAGGGGCACGCCATCCAATGCCGGATCAACGCCGAGGATCCGCGGAACAACTTCCGGCCGTGCACCGGCACCGTGACCGCCTATTTCTCGCCCGGTGGCATCGGCGTGCGCATCGACGGCATGGCGTACAAGGACTACACGATCCCCCCCTACTACGACGCGCTCCTGGCCAAGCTGGTCGTGCGAGGGCGGACCTGGGAGGAAACAGTGAGCCGGGCCCACCGCTCGCTGGAGGAGTTCGTGCTGCGGGGCGTGAAGACCACGATCCCTTTCATGAAGCGGATTATGGAGGACCCGGACTTTCAGGCGGGCCGGTTCGACACCAGCTATCTTGAAACGCACCCGCAGGTGTTCAATTACGAGGACTACACGGACCCCGAAGATTTGGTCGTCGCCCTCTCGACGGCCATCGTAGCCTACGAAGGACTGTAACGCGTGAAGAAGTCCCCGAAAAACTCAGCCCGATCGAGCCGCTCGCGAGCGACGTCTCGGCCGCGAAGCCCGGTTGTGAAGACATCCAAGACGGTTCGGCCTGCGCCGCTCGAGATCGAGGCCGCGCCCGCCAAGCAGGTGCTCCTGACGGACGTGGCGCTGCGTGACGGGCACCAGTCCCTGCTGGCCACACGCATGCGGACCGAGGACATGCTGGAGGTCGCCGATCGTCTCGACAAGGTCGGCTTGTGGTCGCTGGAGGTCTGGGGCGGGGCCACCTTCGACACCTGCCTGCGATTTCTCAAGGAGGACCCCTGGGAGCGCCTGCGCGCGATCAAGCGTGTCATGCCCAATACGCGGCTCCAGATGCTGCTGAGGGGGCAGAATCTGGTGGGCTATCGCCACTATCCCGACGATGTCGTGAACGCCTTCGTCGAGCGGGCCGCCGCCAACGGCGTGGACGTTTTCCGCATCTTCGACGCCCTGAACGACATCCGCAACATGGAAGCCCCCATCGCCGCCGTCCGCCGCGTGAGCAAGCACGTGGAGGCCTCGATCTGCTACACCACCAGTCCGGTGCACAGCATCAACCGGTTCATCGATCTGGCCAAACGCCTGGAAGAACTCGGCACCGACACCCTCTGCATCAAGGACATGGCCGGGCTGCTGGCGCCGATGGAGTCGTACAAACTCATCCGCGGCCTCAAAGCGGCGGTCCGCGTGCCGATCCACCTGCACACTCACTACACCTCAGGCATGGCCTCGACCAGCGCCCTGATGGCGATCTTCGGCGGCCTCGACATGCTCGACACCGCGCTCTCCCCACTCTCCGGCGGCACCTCGCACCCGCCGACCGAGACCTTCGTCGCCCTGCTCCGCGGGACGCCCTACGACACGCGCCTCGATCTGCAGACGCTGCCGCCCATCGCCGAGGTCCTGCGCATGGCCCGGAAGAAGTACTACCAGTTCGAGAGCGACTTTGCCGGCGTGGACTCCGAAATCCTGATCTCCCAGATCCCCGGCGGGATGCTGTCGAACCTGGCTGCGCAGCTCACCGAGCAGAACGCGTTGGACAAGATGAAGGCCGTGCTTGAAGAGGTCCCCCGCGTGCGCCAGGACTTCGGCTACCCGCCGCTCGTGACGCCGACGAGCCAGATCGTGGGGACGCAAGCGACCCTGAACGTGCTGACCGGCGAGCGCTACAAGGTGGTCACCACCGAAACGAAGAATTACTTGAAAGGCCTCTACGGCCGGCCGCCTGGACCCGTCGATAAGACGATCCGCAAGAAGGCGCTCGGCAACGAGCCCGGCATCGCGGTGCGCCCCGCCGGCCTGCTCGAGCCCGAACTACCGAAGGCCACACGGGAAGTCGCGGACAAGACCCAGAACCCGGAGGACATCCTCTCGTACGCGCTCTTCCCGACCGTCGCCAACGACTTCTTCGACGAGCGCGCGAGCGGGCAGCTCAAGCCCGAGCCGCTCGCCCCGATGCCGCCCAAGGGCCCGGCCGTCGCGCACGATCTGAAATTGGCCCCGCTGGAGTTCAAGGTCACCGTCCACGGCGAGAGCTACCACATCAAGGTGTCGGGCTCGGGCCGCAAGGCCGACGGCAAGAAGCCGTACTACATCAAGGTCAACGACCGGCTGGAGGAAGTCTATCTGGAACCGCTGGTCGAGGTGCTCACCGGCACGCCGGAAGCTCCGGAGATCGGAGGCGAGAAAAAGCCCGAACGCCCCCGGCCAATCGGTCCCGGCGACGTGACCACCTCCATGCCGGGCAAGGTGATCAAGGTGCTGGTCAAGCCGGGCCAGTCCGTGAAGCAGGCCGACCTATTGCTGATCGTCGAGGCGATGAAGATGGAGAGCCAGGTGAACGCACCGATCGCCGGAGTCGTGAAGACCCTCTATGTAAAAGAGGGTGACGACGTGAAGCCCGATGAAACGCTCGTGATTATCGAGTAGGGGCACGATTTATCGTGCCCGACATGGGCGCAATGAATTGCGCCCCTACTAGTGGAACCGTTCGACCGCTACCCGCTTCAATTCGTCAGCGTCAACCAGCACCACACGGCCTACATCCGGCATGGTCATGGGCCGCCGACGGTCCTATTGCACGGCTACGCCGGCGCCATCTGGAACTGGGAACACCAGATCGAAGCCCTTGGCCAGCACTCGACCTTGTTCATCCCGGACGTGTTGGGACAAGGCCTGTCGGACAAACCCCGGATCGCGTACACGCCGGACCTGTACGTGGAATGGCTTCGCGGATTCCTGAAGGCCATCGGCCTCGAGCGCGCCGCCCTCATCGGGCACTCGATGGGAGCGGGCCTGGCGCTGGGCCTCGCCCTCACTCACCCCGACCGCGTGGACCGGCTCATCCTGATCTCGGGATTCCCCGAGGGAGTGCTGACGCACGTCCGCGGACCCTACTTGAGATTCTTTGCGCGAGCAGGTTCGGGCCTGCTCTTTGGGCTTGCCTACCGTCTCCTGGGCCGCCGGAACTTCCGAAAGTTCTTAGGTGGCCTCGTCTGGGATCGGAGCCTCATCACGCCCGCGGTGGTCGAGCGCGCCTACCAGCTTCGTAAGCAGTACGGCAAGGCCCAGCCACTGTGGTCGTCGTTGGAGCATGTCGAAGAGTGGGAGACCCGCTATGCGCCGCGACTGAGTTCGGTGACCGCGCCGACGCTGCTCATCTGGGGCCGCGACGATTGTTTCCTCCCGCTATCCGCCGGCGAGGCACTGCACCGGACCATCCCCGGTTCGCGCCTGGTTGTCATCCCCGACGCCGGCCACCTGCCCATGTGGGAACGCCCCAACACCGTGAACCACTTAATCACTGAATTTCTCACACCCTCATGAGAGCGGGTGACACCGCATGGGCGCCCAGATGCAGCGCGGGGCGTACAGCCGGGTCTGCGGGGCCTCGACGGCGAAACGCCCAGCTGCACTGGGCTATGCGGGGGCAGGACCCGCAAGCTTCCTTGACGTTCTCCGCGCCGAGGGACTATAACGACTGTGTACCCCGCCACCGTAAGGAGGTAACCCGTGAAACCGACTTCTTTGATGACTCTCGCCTTCGCTACGCTCTTCCTGACCGCGTGCGCCGCCAACAGCTTTACGTATAAGGATTTCAAGGTCTCGAAGGGCAGCGCGGAAGCCGGCACCGGAAAGACCGTCGTGTTCGGAGGTTCTCACCTGCAGCTCGAAGGAAACCCCATCAAGATGGGCGACACGCTCCGCGACGCCAAGTTAACGACCATGCCCCCTGGCTTCAAGCTGGTCAGCCTGACCGAGAGCAAAGGCAAAGTCCGCATCGTCAGCATCGTCCCCTCGCTCGACACCAAGGTCTGCGAGCAGCAGACGCACTACCTGAGCGAAAAGAACAGAGGCCTTGACCGGGACGTCCAGCTCATCACCGTGAGCGTGGACACGCCCTTCGCGCAGAAACGGTTCGCCGAAGAGGCGAACATCCGCAACGTGACCTTCCTCTCGGACTACCGTGGAGGCGACTTCGGGCGCGCCCACGGTCTTCTGGTTCCTGACCTCCACCTGCTCGCACGAAGCGTGATGGTGGTGGACAAGGATAACGTGATCCGCTATCTCCAGGTGGTGCCGGAGCTGGCGTCCATGCCGGACATGGAGCGGGCCTTCGAAGAGGCGCGCAAGGTCGCCGGCCTGCCGCCCCCAGCTTCCGCCATGTCATCGTCTAGCGGGTCGATGGGCGGGGGTTACTAAGTGAACGCCGAGACGCGTCCTTTTCCCGGGGGAAGCCGCGGGCGCTATGCGTGAATTCGACCTGCTGGTGATCGGCAGCGGTCCCGCCGGCCAGAAGGCCGCCATCCAGGCGGCCAAGCTGCGCAAGCGTGTGGCCGTCATCGAAAAGGAGCGGGTGCTCGGCGGCTCGTGCATCAACACCGGCACGTTGCCGAGCAAAACCCTCAAGGACGCGATCTACTACTTGCACGGGTTCAAGCTCCGCTCCTTCACCAACATCACGTACTCCCTGAAAAAGAACATGACGCTCCGGGACCTGATGGCCCGGAAGGACCTGGTCATCAAGCACGAGCAGGAGGTCATCACCGACCAGCTCGAGCGGAACGACGTGGAAATCATCCAGGGCACGGCCTCGTTCGTGGACCCGCACATCCTGAAAGTGTCCGCCAAGAGCAGGGACGCGGACCTTCTCACCGCGCCGTTCATCGTCATCGCCACCGGGTCGCGCCCCCGCCGGCCGGAGGAGATCCCCTTCAACGACGTGACGATCTGCGATTCGGATACGATCCTCTCGACCGAAGTCATTCCCAAGAGCATGATCGTCATGGGCGGCGGAGTGATCGGCTGCGAGTACGCCTCCATGTTCGCCGCCTATGGGATCAAGGTCACCCTCTTCGACAAACGCAATGATTTGCTCCGGTTTGTGGATCAGGAGATCGTCCAGGCCCTGATCTACCACATGCGGACCAACGGCGTGACGATGCGGCTGGGCGAGGAGCTCGACAAGGTCACTACCGACGAGAGAGGCCTGGTCGTGACCACTTTCAAGAGCGGCAAGACCATCGTCACGGACGTGCTGCTGTACGCCATGGGACGGATCGCCAACACCGACATGTTGAACCTGACCGCCGTCGGCATCACGCCGGACAAGATGGGCCAGATCAAGGTGAACGAGCACTACCAGACCGAGGTACCGCACATCTACGCCGCCGGAGATGTGGTCGGCTTTCCGGCGCTGGCCGCCACGTCCATGGAGCAGGGCCGGCTCGCTGCCTGCCACGCCTTCCACGTGGAGCAGTCCACCCTACCCACGGTGCTGCCCTACGGCATCTACACCATTCCCGAGATCTCCACAGTAGGCAAGACTGAGGAAGAGCTGACCAAGGAAGGGGTCCCGTACGAGGTCGGCCGCGCCTTCTACAAGGAAATCGCGCGCGGGCAGATCGTCGGCGATTTGGAAGGACTGCTGAAGCTCATCTTCCACCGCACCACGCTCGAGCTGCTCGGCGTCCACATCCTCGGCGACGGCGCCACCGAGCTGGTCCACATCGGCCAGGCAGTCTTGACTTACGGCGGAAAAGTGGACTTCTTCGTCCACAACGTCTTCAATTACCCCACCCTCGCCGAGTGTTACCGCACGGCGGCCCTCGACGGCATCAACCGTTTAGCACGCCCCTAACACCGGTTCATTCCGGTAGGGGCACGGCGCGCCGTGCCCCTACAGTCGTCATTTGCGGAGGCTCCCATGTTTCAGGAAGAAAAGACATTCAACTTGCGTTTCACCCTGGAAGCCGTCTTCCCGGACGATTATGACGGCGATCAAGACGGCCAGATGTGGGTGAAGGAGTGGGAGCAGCGGCTCAAACCGGAGCTCGTGAAGATGGTCTTTGACTACCTCCGCCAGCATCCCGCCTGGAAGGTCCACGTTCGCAACCGCGGCTCCTCCCCACAGGACGAGATCGAGATCGCGATGGTGAAGGAATTTTAGAGGGTTTACTGATCGCGATAGAGACGGAGGTAGGGGTTCGGGTGGAAGATGACATTGTCTTCCTGGATCACCTCGTTGCCGTTGATCCCGTCCTCTTCCGGGTCCTTCCATAAGGCCCGCCCCCACCAGATGAAGATAGGATTGGGGGCCAAGTCATAGCTTGGTGTCCCATCCGGATTCATGATCACACGAAGCACTTTCCGCCCGGTCGCATAGTCCACCACATCCGGGTTCTTCGTCGCGTACAGCTCGATCCAGAGCTCAAGCCGGTTGTCGAAGACTTCGGCGACGCGGAATTCTGGCGGGGGGAGGGCGGGCAACTTGCGCGGCTCAGCGGCCGAGATGATCGCCACTGCGCCGATCCAGAGCAGCCCAGACACCAGAAAAATCTTGGGCCACATGGATCAACTATAGCACAGGCCGACCCACTTGCGTCGCCGTCCCCGCTTCCGTTAAGGTGATTCCCCCACTCATGAGGAACGCTCATGAAGTTCAGCCAGCACTTACGGACCATCGCCGAACCGATTTGGGCCGCCCAGCTCACCCACCCGTTTGTCGTGGGGCTCGGCAATGGGACGCTGCCGGAGCGGAAGTTCAAATACTATATCCTCCAGGACGCGCTGTTTCTCAACGATCTGGCGCAGGTCTTCGCGATTGCCTCGGAAAAGGCACCTGAGGCGGTTTCCGCAGCTCGTTTCGCCAAGCTGGCCAAGGACACACTGGTCGTCGAACGCTCGCTGCACGAGACGTACGGCAAGCGCTGGAAACTGACGCTTCAACAAATGAGCAGGGCACCGATGGCGCCGACCAATTACGCCTACACGCGGCATATGTTGCACATCGCGCAGAGCGGAACGGCCCTCGACGCCACGGTCGTGACCCTGCCCTGCGCCTGGATCTATTGCGTGGTAGGGCAACATCTGCTGCGTAAGGGCAAGCCGCCGAAGTCCCATCCCTACCGGGACTGGCTGCTGCTCTATGCCTCGCCGGAGTTTGCGGAAGTGGGGCGATGGATGCGGGGACGGGTGGATGCGTGGGCGAAGAAAGCCAGCGAGGGCGAGAAGGCGCGCATGGAGCAGGCGTTCATCATCAGCTCGCGGTATGAGTGGATGTTCTGGGAGATGGCGTGGAATGAAGAGTCGTGGCCAGTGTGAACCCAATAATGTGGGGGTCCTGTCGCCGAGCAGTTCCGCCGAGCCGGGAACCCGTTGCTCTGTGAGCGGGTCCTGCCCCCGCATAGCCCAGCGCAGCTGGGCGTTTCGCCGTCGAGGCCCCGCAGACCCGGCTGTACACCCCGCGCTGCATCTGGGCGCCCATGCGGTGTCACCCGCTCGATTGCAACGGATCGAAACGCCGCCACCCCCTTCGCCTCTGGCGACATCGGGTCCCGCTCGGCGCCACCCCATCCATTCAAATCAAACGGCCACGAAATATGGATGGAGGGTATGAGGGGCGCTTCCAGTAAGACGCGGTGCTGGTGGTGCGGGGAGGACCCGCTGTACTGTGAGTATCACGACAAGGAATGGGGCGTGCCGGTCCATGAAGATCGGAAGATCTTCGAGATGCTGATCCTGGAGGGCTTTCAAGCGGGGCTGAGCTGGATTACCATCTTGCGCAAGCGCGACAATTTCAAGAAGGCATTCAAGAACTTCAATGTGCGGAAAGTGGCGCGATTCGGGAAGTCCGACGTCGCGCGCCTGATGAAAGACGTGGGAATCATTCGGAATCGTCTAAAGATCGAAGGTGCCATCACCAACGCGCGGCGTTTTCTGGAGGTACAGAAGGAGTATGGCAGTTTCGATTGGTACATCTGGCGCTTCACGGGAAATCACACGTTGCGCAATCCCAACGGGGTGACTCGAAAAACCCTCCGGGCGACCTCGCCGGAGTCCGACGCCCTGTCCAAGGAATTGAAGCGGCGCGGCTTCAAGTTCGTCGGCTCGACGGTCTGCTACGCGCACATGCAGGCAACCGGCATGGTGGACGATCACGTGCTAGTATGTTTTAAATACAGGAGGCGATGAATAAGGTGGGGTCCTGTCGCTGCATCACCGGGGCACCCGTTGCCTATGGAGCGGGTCCTGCCCCCGCATAGCCCAGCGCAGCTGGGCGTTTCGCCGTCGAGGCCCCGCAGACCCGGCTGTACGCCCCGCGCTGCATCTGGGCGCCCATGCGGTGTCACCCGCTCGATGCAACGGGTCGAAACGCCGTTGCAGCCACGCGGACTCGGCTGTAGCTGGCTCCGCTCCGCCCGGGCGCCCGTTCGGCACCACCCCGATAATTTCGACACTCCACTGCGAGAAGGGGGTCAAAAAGAATGAATCGCGTCCGTATCGTCGTTGAAAAAGCTAAACACAACTATTCGGCATATTCGCCAGACTTGCCTGGCTGCGTAGCAACAGGCAACACGCGCAAAGAAACAGAACGGAATATTCATGAAGCCATCAAAATGCATTTGCGTGGGCTGCAAGAGGACTCTGGCAGAGTGAATGAGAGATGAAGCAAGTCCTCACAATAGCAGGTTCGGACTCGGGGGGAGGGGCCGGGATCCAGGCGGACATCAAGGCGATGTCGGCCAATGGGGTGTTCGCGATGTCGGTGATCACGGCGATCACGGCGCAGAATACCGAGGAAGTCACCGAGGTCTTCGAACTACCGGTCTCCATCATCGCCGCGCAGATCGACGCCGTCTTCGACGACTTCGACGTGGCGGCGGTCAAGACCGGCATGCTCTCCTCAGCCGAGATCGTGAAGACCGTCGCGAAGATGCTCAAGCCTCAGAAGGTGGAGAACCTCGTCGTGGACCCCGTAATGGTCTCCAAGAGCGGCCATCCGCTGCTGAAGCCGGACGCGATCGAGGCCGTGATCAAGCAGTTGATCCCACTGGCGCTCGTCGTGACGCCGAACATCCAGGAGGCGCAGCAGCTCTCCGGCGTCGAGATCAAGACCCTCGCGGACGCGCGCCAGGCCGCGAAGATCATTCACAAGATGGGCAGCAAGCACGTGCTCATCAAGGGCGGGCACCTGTTGGCCGACCGCGGGGCTGACGTACTCTACGATGGGAAGTTCTTCGAGGTCTTCAAAGGCGAGTACATCAACACGCCGCACACCCACGGGACCGGCTGCACGTACGCCTCGGCCATCGCCGCGCACCTCGCGCTCGGCAAGCCGTTGAGCCAAGCCGTGAAGGCCGCCAAGGCGTACACTACCGAGGCCATCCGCCATGCGCTGGCCATCGGCCACGGCAGGGGTCCCACCAACCACTTCTATTTTCTGAAACCTGAATAATGCTGAAAGGAAGGGAAATTATTGCCATTTTTTCCCCGTCACTTAG
>WNGA01004294.1_pt1 | contig 21953 bp, 18 predicted proteins | sample 5400061 | NCBI WGS metagenome assembly WNGA01 (sample SAMN13153366, study PRJNA577476) | soil metagenome | isolation source: 100 cm soil or saprolite under grassland replicate 2 | place: USA:California | collected 2016-06-15
GAGCCGTACATGCAGATGCATTCCGGTGCCGCCCACGACACGATGTGCGTCGCCGACCGGGTCCCGACCGCGATGGTCTTCGTGCCCTGCAAGGACGGGATCAGCCACGATCCCGCCGAGCGGGCCGATCCGGGCGACGCCGCCCTCGCGGCCGAGCTCATCCTGAACGCGATCGCGTCCCTGCAGTAGCGGTGGTCTGGGCGTAGGCGACGAGTCCGCCCGCCCGCAGAACCTCCCGTTCGCGGGGAGTCAGGCGCGGCTCGAGGAGAACGGACCCCAGCGGCGTCTCGGCCTCCCACACGTCCCGCTCGAGGTCAACCGCGACTGTCCACCGCTGCCCGACCTCGACCCGGTCATAGTCGTCCTCGTTGGTGAGGACGAGCGGCAGGATCCCCTGCGCGATCAGGTTCGTCCGGTGGATGCGTGCCAAGCTCTTGGCGACCACTACGCGCACGCCCAGGTAGAGCGCGGCGAAAGCCGCCTGTTCGCGGCTCGAACCCTGGCCGTAATTGTGGCCGCCGACCACGATACCGCCGCCCCATTCCTCCGCACGGGCCGGGAAGGCGGGATCGAAGCGGCGGAACATGAAGCGGGCGCAGGCGGGGATGTTCGACCAGATCGCGAGCCCGAGCGCGCCGTCGGGAACCATGTCGCCGGTCGACACGTCGTCGGGCACGATGATCAGCACGCGGCCCTCGACCGTCTCCGGAAGCGGCGGCACGGGGGGCGGCGGGACGATGTTGCGCCCCTTCTCGAGCTCGACGTCACCGCCGTGCTCGGGCGGGTGCACGATCTGGCGGTCGCCGACGGAGGGATCCGTGGGCGGCGGGACGAGCGTGGGCGTCGCGCCGAGCTCGCGCGGATCGGCGATCGCGCCCCCCAGCGCCGTGGCCGCCGCGGTGGCCGGAGAACAGAGGTAGACGCAGTCGTCGGGCGTGCCGCTCCGGCCGGGGAAGTTGCGGTTGAACGTGCGGACGGAGGCGGCGCCGGCCGCCGGGGCCTGCCCCACCCCGATGCACGGGCCGCAGGCCGGCTCGAGGATCCGCGCGCCCGCCGCCAGCAGCTCCGAGTAGACGCCGCTCCGCACGATCATGTCGAGGATCTGCCGCGACCCGGGGCTGACGGTCAGGTCCAGCCCCGGCGGGAGCGTGCGACCGCGCAGGACGGCGGCGATCACCGCGACGTCCTCGTATGAAGAGTTGACGGATGAACCGACGCAAACCTGCCGCGTCGGCGTCCCCGCGGCCTCCGCCACGGGCACGACGTTTCCGGGCGAGGAAGGTAGGGCGATCAGTGGCTCGAGCTCGCCGAGCTCGATTGTCTCGTGCTCGTCGTAGGCGGCGCCGGGATCGGCGGCGAGCTCGGCGAACTCGCTATCGCGACCCTGCGCCTCGAGCCAGCGCCGCGTCTGCTCGTCGCTCGGGAAGATCCCGGTCGTCGCGCCGGTCTCCATGACCATGTTGCAGATCGTGCCGCGGTCGGTCGCGGAAAGCGTGGCGACGCCGTCGCCGAAGAACTCGAAGATGCGGCCCCGCCCGCCGCGGACGCCTCGCCGGCGCAGCAGCTCGAGCACGATGTCCTTCGACTGGACCCACGGCTGCAGCCGGCCGCGCAGCTCGACGCCGGCGATCCGCGGGCGCTCGACGACGTACGGCCGACCAGCCATCGCAACCGCAACCTCGGTCGCGCCGGCGCCGATCGCGAGCATCCCCAGCGCTCCGGCCATCGTAGTGTGGCTGTCCGCGCCGAGCAGGAACCGACCTGGCCGCGCGAAGCGCTCGAGATGAAGGTAGTGCGAGATGCCGTTCCCCGGCCGGGAGTAGAGGGCTCCGTAGCGCGCCGCCCAGCTACGCAGGTACGCGTGGTCCTCGGGATTCTTGTTGTCGAACTGGAGGACGTTGTGGTCGACGTAGGAGACCGTCGGCACGCGAACGCGCTCCTGGCCGAGCAACTCGAACTGGAGGCACGCCATCGTGCCCGTGGCGTCCTCGAGCAGGATCTGGTCGACCCGAAGCTCGAGCTCCTCCTCGCTCTCGCCGACCAGGTGCTCGGAGATGATCTTCTCCGTGAGCGTCCCCGGCACCTGCTGACCCTACCGCGTGGCTGCGCTCTACGGCGCTCTGGCGGGCGCACTCTTCGGGGCGATGGGCGTGGCCGTGCGGGTGGCGTTGCGCCGGGGCGGCGACGCCGAGGGAGGCGCCACGATCGTCGCCTCGGTGGCGGCCGTCGTGGCACTCCTCCTCGCTGCGTCGGTCGGGGGCGAGGTCGTCGCAGGCGATCTCTGGCCGTTCGCGCTCGCGGGCGGGCTCGTACCGGGAGTGTCTCAGCTCGTGTTCGTGCAGGCGATCCGGCACGCGGGTGCGTCGCGCGCGCTGATCCTGATCGGCACGGCGCCGCTCCTGTCGGTTCTGCTCGCACTCGTGCTCCTCGACGAGCCGTTCACGCTCGAGCTGACGATCGGGACCGTGCTCATCGTCGCGGCGGGAATCGCGCTCGCGGGCGAGGCGCGGCCGGAGCACTTCCGCCTCCTCGGCGGCGTGCTCGCGCTCCTCTGCGCCGCGATGTTCGCGGGGCGGGACAACCTGGTGCGCTGGGCTTCTCGGGAGGCGCACCCGCCGCCGCTCGTCGCGACCGCCACGTCGCTCGTGTGCGCGGCCGCGGTGGTGCTCGCGTGGCTCGTCGTCGCGCGCCGGCGCACGGTGCGGGAGCGTATTGGCCGCGGCGTCACGGGCTTCGCCGTCGCCGGCCTCTGCCTCGGGCTGGCCTACTCGGCGCTGATCGCAGGCCTGGACCGCGGCCGCGTCTCGGTCGTCGCGCCGCTGAACGCGACGCAATCGCTCTGGGCGGTCGTGTTCGCGGCCGCGTTCCTGCGCCAGAGCGAAGCGATCGGCCGGCGGGTGATCCTCGCGGCCGTGCTCGTCGTCGCCGGCGGCGCACTGATCGGGATCTTCCGCTGACCCCAGGGCGCCAGGCTCTGTGAGGACCTACTCGACCTGCCTCTGGATTTCGCGCGCCACCGCCTCGCCGACTTCGCGGGTGCCGGCGCTGCCACCGATGTCACGCGTTCGTGGGCCGTCGCGGCAGACCGCTTCGAGCGCGGTCATGACGCTGCGCGCTGCCTCTTCCTCGCCCAGACGCTCGAGCATCAGCGAGGCGCTCCAGATCGCGCCGCACGGGTTCGCGATGCCTTGCCCGGCGATGTCCGGCGCCGAGCCGTGCACCGGCTCGAACACGCCCGGCACGTCCGATCCCGGCGCGACGTTGGCCGAGGCGGCCATGCCCATGCCGCCCTGAATCGCCGCCGCAAGGTCCGTGAGGATGTCCGCGAACAGGTTCGACGCGACGACCACGTCCAGCGAGGCGGGAGAGCGTACGAGCCGGGCGCACAGCGCGTCGACCAGCACCCGCTCATACCGCACGTCGGGGTGCTCGGCCGCCACCTCGTCCGCCACCTCGTCCCAGAGCACGTAGCCGAACCGGGAAGCGTTGGACTTGGTCGCGCTCGTGACGACCCTCCGCCGCTCTTCGGCGAGCTCGAAGGCGTAGCGGATCACGCGCTCGCAGCCGGCGCGCGTAAAGACGCTCGTCTCGATTCCCACCTCGGAGCCAAGGCCACGGTGTGCGATCCCGCCGACGCCCGAGTACTCCCCTTCAGTGTTCTCGCGCACGAACAGGATGTCGAAGCCGTCGGGTTCCTTGAGCGGGCTCGCGACACCCGAGAGCAGACGGGACGGCCGCAGGTTCGCCCACAGGTCGAGCCCCTGCCGCATCAGCAGGATCGATCCCCACAGCGCGACGTGATCCGGCACCGACGGATCCCCGACCGCCCCGAGCAGCACCGCGTCGAACTCGCGCAGCTGCTCGAGTGCGTCCTCGGGCATCATCCGGCCCCATTCATGGAAGAACGCGGAGCCCCATGGCAATTCCGTCCACTCCAGCGGAAGGCCCAGCGCGTCGACTACACGCCGGGCCTCCGCCATCACCTCCGGGCCGACCCCGTCGCCGGGGATCAGCGCGATGCTGTGGCTCAAGCCGGCGCGCCGACCTTGCCGCGGACGCCCTCTACATAGGCGAGCGCATCCTCGAGCGAGACGACGTCCGCGTACTTCGCTTGGATGTCGAAGAGGTTCGCCTCGTGCGGCGCCTGCGCACGGTCGCCCACGCACTCGCGCGGCACCAAGGTCGGGAACCCGTACTGGAGCAGGTCGACCGCGGTCGCGCGGACGCACCCGCTCGTTGTCGCTCCGCACATCACGACCGAGTCGATCCCCTCAGACACCAGGATCGCCGCCAGGTTCGTCCCGAAGAACGCCGATGCTCCCTTCTTCAGCACGATCGTCTCGTCCTCACGCCGCTCGAGCCGCGGGTCGATCTCCACCCAGCGGCCGCCCACCTGGAGGTCTCCCAGCGCCGGAACCTTCTGAAGCCAGAGCCCACCGTCCTTCAGCGACGGCTCGAAGCCGATCGTCGTGAAGATCACCGGAAGTCCCTTGGCCCGCGCCGCGTCAAGAAGCCGCCGCGTCGCCTCGACCTCGGCCGACAGCTCCGAGCCTAGAGGGCACTCCGGATCCGTGAACCCGCACGAGAAGTCGACGACGAGCACCCCGGGACTCTCGCCCATCGTCACCGCCTGGCCGAGCCTTGCAGCGTCGTAGACCCGGCGTGCCTCCTCGTCGCTCATAGGCCGACCTGTGGCCTATGCGCGGGGGAAGGGGCGTTAGGGGAAACCGGGAGGTTTCCCCTGTGTTTCTCCTCAGGGGTGGTGGCGATCGCATTGCCACCAGTCATGCCGTCACTGCCGGCCGCGCGGCCAGCTGCTCACCCCATTTGGCCCGCTTCACGAACTGGCCAGCGCCAGGCTGCGCGACGAGCTCGTCGTTCTCCACGATCACCTGACCGCGCACCATCACGACCTCAGGCGCGCCCACGACCTGGGTGCCCTCGAAGAGGTTGTAGTTGACGTTCGAATGGTGCGTGTCGGCCGAGATCGTCAGCGGCTTCTCCGGATCCCAGACGACGATGTCCGCGTCCGACCCCGGCGCGATCGTTCCCTTGCGCGGGTAGAGGCCGAACAGCTTCGCCACGTTCGTGGAGGTCAATTCCACAAAACGCGTCAGCGGGATGCGGCCCTCGCGCACGCCGAACGTGTACAGCATGTGCAGCCGGTTCTCGATACCGGGCCCGCCGTTCGGCACGTTCTGGAACTCCTCCCCGTTGATCCCCTTCTGCTCGGGCCACTTGAAGGGGCAGTGGTCGGTTGAGACGACCGAGAGCACGTCCGCGCCGAGCGCCTTCCAGAGATATTCCTGCTGCTCCTTCGGCCGGGGTGGCGGCGTATAGATGTACTTGCCACCTTCGAAGCCGGGCTGGTCGAGCGCCGAGTCGTCGACGAAGAGGTACTGGGTGCAGGTCTCGCCGTGGACGTCCCAGTCCTTCTCGCGCGCGAGCGCGATCGGCTCGACCGACGGCTGGCACGAGACGTGCACGACGTAGAGCGGCGCGCCGGCGATCCTCGCGAGCTGGATCGCCCGGTTCGTTGCCTCGGCCTCCGTCTCCATCGGCCGCGTCCGCGCGTGCCAGATCGGCGCGGTCTTGCCCTCGGCGACGGCTCGCTTGACGATGATGTCGATCGCGTCGCCGTTCTCGGCGTGCACCATGATCATCGCGCCGCTCTCGGCGGCGGTTTCCATCGCCTTGAAGAGCGTCTCATCGTCGACCATGACGGCGCCCTTGTAGGCCATGAAGAGCTTGTACGAGGTGATGCCCTCGTCGGGTAGCTTCGCGAGGTCCTCGAGCGTGCCGCCCTCGCGCAGGTCGGTGACGCCGATGTGGAAGCCGACGTCGATCACCGGCTTGCAGCGGTCGATCTTCTCGTGGTAATTCTCGAGCGCCTGCGAGAACGACGTCCCCGGCGCCTGCATGCAGAAGTCGACGAGCGTGGTCGTGCCGCCGAACGCGGCCGAGACCGTGCCGGACGTGAAGTCGTCGCACGTGGTCGTCCCGCCGAAGAACATCTCGATGTGTGTGTGCGGGTCGATCGCGCCCGGCATGACGAGCTTTCCGGTCGCGTCGATCGTCTTGTCGGCGAGGATGTCGACGGACTCGCCGATCAGCGTGACGGTCCCGTTCTCGATGTAGACGTCCCCGACGTAGTCGTCGGCCGCAGTGACGATGCGGCCTCCCTTGATCAGGACAGACATCTGCGCGTTACCCCCTTCCGGGCTGAACGTGTTGGGTTGTATACAACTTCCTCGCGGGCGCGGGGTCAACCGGCGTGCGGAGGTGCCAGTCGGTGCCCTGCTGGTAGGCGTCGGCGGCCCGAAGCGGGATGCCGTCCTCCCCGTGCCGACCCCAGAGCGCGAGCCCCACCGGGAGCCCCGCGGCGAAGCCGCAGGGGACGGCCGTGACCGGCAGGCCGAGCAGCGCCGCCGGCGAGTTGTAGGGGATCAGCTGCAGGCGGTAGTCCGGAGGGATCGCGTCGAGCCGCGGCGCCGTGGTCGGCATCGCGGGCGCGACGAGCACGTCGTACTCGCCGAGCTCGCGTTCGAACTCCTGCCGCGCCCAGCGGCGGGCGCGGAGGCCGGTCACGTAGGCGGTCGGCGGCAGGAAGAGGCCCGCGAGCAGCCGGGCCCGGACGTCGGGCCCGTAGTCGGCGAGGCGCGTGCGGAGCCACTGGCCGTGCGCCGCCGTCGCCTCGGGGAGCATGACGAGCTGCGTGATCGTCTCGATCTCCTCGTGCAGGGGAATCTCGACCTGCTCGAGCCGGCCGGGAAGGTGGCGCATCGCCGCCTCGCACGCGCCGGCGACCTCGGGGTCGGCGCGCTCGAACAGGCTCGTCACGACGCCGATCCGCAGCTCGCGGGCGGCCTCCGGCAATGGCCGGTCCGCGATCAGCTCGAGGATCCGCCGGCACTCCGCAGCAGAGCGCGCGAGCGGGCCGACAGTGTCGAGGCTCCACGACGTCGGGAAGACGCCGTCATTCGGGACGAGGCCGGTGCTCGGCCGGTGCCCCGTGACGCCGCAGTACGCAGCCGGGATGCGGACGGAGCCGGCCGTGTCGGTGCCGAGCGCGGCGTCCACGAGCCCGGCCGCGACCGCCGCGCCGCTGCCGCCGCTCGAGCCGCCGGTGGTGTGCTCCGGGTTCCAGGGGTTCAGCGCCGGCCCGAAGTGCGGGCTGTTAGTAAGCGCGCCGTAGGCGAACTCGTGGCTGTTGAGCTTGCCGACGATCGCCGCGCCTGCGGCGCGGAGGCGCGCGACGCACGTCGCGTCCCGCTCGGGAACGCGGTGGAGGATCCTCGACGCCGCCGTCGTCGGCATGCCGGCCACGTCGATCACGTCCTTGACGCCGACGGTGGGTTCGCCCTCCTCCCACTCCACGTGCAGGAACGCGTTGAACTCGTCGATCACGGCTGCATCTCCGGCGGCAGCCGCTCCTCGATTGCCTCAAGCGCGGGCAAGATCCGCGTCAGGAAGTCGAGCACGCCCTCGAGGTCCTCGTCGGTCGGCAAAACGCCCTGCAAAACCGCGATTTCCCGCAGCCGCTCGACGGAGTTAGACTCGGACGACATGCCTGTGTATGAGTACCGCTGCGAGCAGTGCCAGGAGCGCTTCGAGGAGTTCCTTTCGAGCTCGACGAAGCCGGCGCCTCCGTGCCCCAAGTGCGGCGCCGCGGACCCGACGCGTCTGCTCTCGAGCATCAACACCGAGTGGCAGCCCGGGGATGTCGCCTGGGACCGCGTCGGCCGTAGCTGGGACTAGTCGCATCTAGTCGGGATCTGCGCAGCGCGGTTCGCGATTGACTTGATTCGCATGTCGCCCTCCTGTTGGCTTCCGCCAGGCGATTAAGTCAGACATCCGAGCCGCGGACAAGGAGGGTCGATGCCGTTCGCGCAGATCGATGACGAGGTCCGGCTCTACTACGAGCTCACGGGGCCCGAGGACGGGCCGGTAGTGCTCCAGTTCGGCGGCGGCCTCTTCGGCCGCCACAACTTCGGGCTTGTAAACGACGGCTTCCGGGAGCGCGGGTTCCGGCTGCTGAGCTTCGACGCGCGCGGCTACGGGGCGTCGTCGTGCCCACGCGAGCAGTACACCATCGAGGGCTGGGCCGCGGATGGCGTCGCGCTGCTCGACGCCGTCGGTCTCGAGCGCGTCCTCGTCCACGGCACCTCGATGGGCGGGATGATCGCGATCGCGTTCGTGGCGAAGTACCCGGATCGTGTGCTCGCCGGCTGCGCCGACGTCGCGTTCGCGAAGCCGGACCTGTACCGGCGGACGCTCTTCCGCGTGTGGCGGCGGATGGCCGAGTCGATGCCGTGGGACGAGTTCTCCGACCACGTGACGACGCAGGCGGTCGGCGCGCGGTTCATGGAGAGCCCGGAGGGCGAGGGGATCTTCGAGCTGGTGCGCGCGATCGTCGGGCTTAACGACCCGTACACGGTTCGCCAGGCGTGCCTGGCGATGGAGCAGATGGACCTCTCCGAGCTGGTGCCTGCGATCTCGCGCCCGCTCCTGATGACGAACGGGACCCACGACGTGCTCTGCCCTCCGGACCTAGCGCCCTCGGGCGTGGGCGCGCGGCAGATCGCAGAGCGGAACAAGAACGTCGAGCTCGTCGAGTTCCCCGACATCGGCCACGCCGACCTCGTCGAGTGCCCGCAGGATGCGATCCGCATCGTCACCGACTTCTTCCGCAGGGCGGGGCCGAGCGCCTAGCTGGTCTGGCCGAAGCGCTCGTGCCAGTGGCGTGCGATCTCCGCGCGTGTCGCCACCCACACGTCCTCGCGGCTCGAGACGTAGTGCAAGAAGCGGTCGAGCGCCGGCGCACGTCCCGGGCGCCCCACGATCCGGCAATGCAGGCCGACGTTCATCAGTCGCCCGCCCTCCTCGTAGAGCTGGTCGAACGTGTCGATCAGGTACTCGGTGAAATTGTCGGCGGTGACGAAGCCGTTCGGGATCAGGAACTTGAAGTCGTTCGCGTCCAGGGTGTACGGGATGACGAGGTGCCGCCGGCCGCCGACCTCGACCCAGTAAGGGAGCTCGTCCGCATAGGAGTCCGAGTCGTATAGGAAGCCGCCCTCCTCGACCACGAGGCGGCGCGTGCGCTCGGAGGTGCGGCCCGTGTACCAGCCGACCGGCCGCGTCCCGCACAGGCGCTCGATCGCGTCGATCGCGAAGCGCATGTGCTCCCGCTCCTCCTGCTCCGGCACTTCCGCGTAGTCGATCCAGCGCCAGCCGTGGCTCGCGATCTCCCACCCCGCGTCAGCCATCGCCCGTGCCGCCGTGGGGTTCCGCTCGAGCGCCTGCCCGACGGCGTAGACGGTCAGCGGCAGACCGCGCCGCACGAAGATGCGCCGCACGCGCCAGAAGCCCGCGCGGCTGCCGAACTCGAACATGGACTCGGCGTTGAGGTTCCGGCGCCCGGCGGTGGCGGGCGCGCCGACCACCTCGTGCAGGAACGCCTCGGAGGCGGCGTCGCCCTCGAGCGGCGTGCTCTCGCCTCCCTCCTCGTAGTTGAGGACGAACGAGAGCGCGAGCCGCGCGCCGCCCGGCCACCCCGGGTCCGGCGGCTCCGCGCCGTAGCCGACCAGGTCACGCGCCGACGAGATCCTCAACCTCACCGTCGTGCTCGCCGCGGAACGGCGCGCGGCCGACCGGCGGCTCGGCGTCCGAGAGCCTGAGGGGCGACGCGACCTGGCGCACGGTGCCGAGCGTCGGGTGCTCGTACTCCACGATCCGCGCCTCGCCGACCGCGCCCAGGACGTCGTTCACCGCCGCCGACGGGACGCCCGCCTCGCGGAGCACCTCGAGCCACTCCGCCGAGGGCCGCGCGCGGAACGACTCTTCGAGGATTGGACCCAGTTCCTCGCGGTTCCGGTCGCGCGCCCCGAAGTCCGCGAAGCGCGGATCGCTCGCCAGCTCCGGCCGCCCGATCGCCTCGCAGACGCGCACCCAGAACTTCTCCTTCGGCGCCGCGACGACAATCCAGCCGTCCGCCGTCTCGAAGTTCTGGAACGGCACGATCGAGGGGTGCGCCGAATTCGACCGCCGCGGGGGGACGTACCCGCGCGAGGCTGCCCACGTGCCGACGTACATCAGCTCGTGGAGGGCGACGTCGAGCAGCGCCACGTCGCAGTCGCAGCCGGCGCCGTCGCGCCGGGCGCGCCACAGCCCCGCCAGCACCGCCAGGGCGGCTACGTACCCGCCGGAGAGGTCGACCAGCGACAGCCCGCTCTTCGTCGGCGGCCCGTCGGGCTCGCCGGTCAGCGCCATCCACCCGGCGAGCCCCTGCATCATGTAGTCGTAGCCGCCTTCCGATGCGCGCGGGCCGGTCATCCCGAAGCCCGACAGCGAGCAGCACACGATCCGCGGGTTCAGGTGCTTCAGGTCGCCGTACCGGAGCCGCAGCTTCCCGGGCTGGTCGCCCCGCAGGTTCGAGAAGACGACGTCGGAGACGCGGACGAGCCCCTCGAAGCGCTCGCGGCCGGCCTCGAGCCGCAGATCCAGCGAGACGCTCTTCTTATTCCGGTTGAACGTCTCGAAGAAGAGCGAGTCGTCGCCCTCCTGGAAGGGCGGCACGTACCGGCCGACGTCGCCGCCGGACGCCGGGTCCTCGATCTTGATCACCTCTGCCCCGAGGTCGGCGAGCTGGAGCGTCGCCCACGGCCCGGCGCCGAACTGCTCGATCGCGAGCACGCGGATGTCGGCCAGCGGCAGCACCCGTCACCTTGGCGAGCGGGAAACGACAGTCATCGGCGGGCTCGGGGGCCTGTCGCGGCGCGCCAGGCCCGCTCGTAATACGGCCGGAGAAACTCCAGGTGGTCGTACATCTCCCTGCCGGCCGCGGCCTCGTCGCCCTCCTCGATCGCGTCCGCGACTGCACGGTGGTGCTCGTTGATCGCCCGGTGGAAGTCGCGCCCCAGCCTCGAGCGGGAGAGGTGCGTCTGCAGCACCTCGAAGATCGGCTGCGCCGCGATCGCGAGCAGCGTGTTCCCGCACGCCTCGATCACGACCGAGTGGAAGTCGCGGTTGTGGACGAACTGCTCCTGGGTTCCCAGCCTCAGCGGATTGGGGGGAATCGACTGCCGCAGGCGCGCGACGTCCTCCTCGGCTCGCCGCCGTGCCGCGAGCTCCGCCGCCGGCACCTCGAGCAGCTCACGCGCCTCGAGCAGCTCCTCGAGCGTCACGTGCTCGGCGGACGTGAGCCGGCCGAGGCCGGACCGCAGCGAGTTGGAGAGGTGGTCGGCGCTCGGAACGGTGACGAAGCTGCCGCCGCCCGCGCCCTTCGCCGTGCGGATCAGGTTCTCCGCCCCGAGCAGGCGCAGCGCTTCCCGGACGGTCGCACGGCTGACCCCGAACTCCCCCGCGAGCACCATCTCGTTCGAGAGGCGCGCGCCCGGCGGCCGGGCACCCTCGAGGATCTCGGAGCGCAGGCGCGCGGCGACGACCTCGTATGCCTTCAGACGGCCACCCGCGAAGCCGATCACTCGATCGCGAATTCCCGGTTGCCCGCCAGGGAAACCGGCGAGGACGACGGCGGCAGCGGACGTCCGGCGAAGTAGTCGCCCAGCGACCTGCCGTCACGGTGCGCGCGGAGCTCGGCCCGCCGCGCCTCCGTTGCCGCCGCGTCGAGCTCGAGCGTCCGCTCGTCGGCGAAGACGACCCCGTAGGCATCGCGCGCGAGCTCGACCGTCGCAAAGTCGTCGAGCACGTCCTCGCGCACCGCCTGCGGATCGCGCTCGAGCGGGTCGCCGTACGCCGCCGCGTTCGGCTCGCGGAACTCGATGAACTCCCCGGCGGAGAAGGGGATTCCCGTCACCTTTGCCGGCAGCACCTCCTCACGCGGCGTGTCCGGATTCTTGCGGCACGAGGCCACAAGCCCGTCCCAGCCGCCGAACACCCCCTGCGGTGGGTCGGTTTGGCGGTCGCCCTCGCACGAGTAGGTGCCGTCGACCAGGAAGCGGTTGCGGCGGATGATCCCGATCCCGCCGCGCCACTTTCCCGGCGCCGCCGGCTCCGGCCGCAGCTCGTACTGGTCACATCGCATCGGGAAGCGCATGTCCAGCTCCTCGATGGGATTGTTGCGCGTGTTCGCCATCAGGTTGTCGACCGAGTCCATCGCGTCCTTGCCGCTCCGGCCGCCGTAGGAGCCCTCATTCACCTCGAGGTAGAGCCAGTACTCACCCGCGCTGTCGTCGAAGCCCGCGTACGCGCAGAAGTGGATGCCGGCGGAGTTGCCGCCCGTCACCTGGTCCGGCAAGGCTTCCGCGAGCGCGAGGTTGACGTTGTCGACCACCCGCTGCGTCTGGCAGAAGCGCGAGAAGCACGCTCGCGGGAAGGTGGGGTTGAAGATCGTCCCCTTCGGCGCGATCACCTGCACCGGCCGGAACACGCCGTCGTTCTGGGGCACGTGCTCGGGGAACGTCACCTCGTCGAGCAGGATCGTGCGGACGGCGTAGTAGCAGCTGACGAGGAGCGAGCCCTCGAACGGCACGTTGTAGCCGGTGGGCACCTCCGGGTGCGAGCCTGTGAGGTCGATCGTGATCTCGTCGCCCTGGACGACCACGCGGGTCTCCACGCGCAGGCGTACGTCGCGGTTGCGGGCGTCGTCGTCGAGCCAGCCGACGACGGGCCCGTAGGTTCCGTCTGGGATCTTCGCGATCTCGCTCCGGAGCATCCGCTCCGAGTAGTCCATCCAGTCATAGGCGGCGCTCAGCACGACGTCGACGCCGTACCGGTGGACGAGCCGCAGGAAGCGTTCCCGGCCGAGCTGGCACGCGGCAAGCATCGCGTTCATGTCTCCGCGGTTCATCGTCTCGGTCCGGACGTTGTCGAAGATCATCCGGTCGAGGTCCTGGTTCAGCTCGCCGCGCCGGTACCAGCGGAGCGCGTTGTACAGCTTCGCCTCGGCGTAGACGTCGAAGGCGTCGGCGTTGATGCCGGGGAACGAGCCGCCGACGTCGAGAACGTGGGCCGTCACGGCGGCGAACCCGAGCAGCTCGCCCTCGTGGAAGATCGGTACTGCAACCGCGACGTCGGGGGAATGCGAGGCGCCGAGGTACGGGTGGTTGTGGACGATGACGTCGCCCTCCTCGATCGTGCCCTCGAGCCGGTGCAGGAACCCGCGGATGTACCAGGGCAGCGAACCGATGTGCATCGGCGTCGAATCCGACTCGCAGAGCTCGCGGCCCTCCGCGTCGAAGATCCCGGCGCCGAGGTCCTCGGACTCGCGGATGATCGACGAGTAGCTCATGCGGAAGAGCACCCCCGCCATCTCCTTCGCGGTCGCGTGGAAGGCGCCGCCGAGCACGCGTAGCGTGATCGGGTCGACCTCGACGCGCTTGCGGGCGGGCGGACCGGGCTGGCGGCCGACCTCGTAATCGATCACGCTCATAGGCCGACCTGTGGCCTATGAGCGGCGGAAGGGGCGTAAGGGGAAACCGCGAGGTTTCCCCATTCTTTCTCCTGAGCCCACGCGGCGATCTCAGCGGCGGGGGGGCTCAGGCGTGTTCTAAAGAAGGGGGCTCGTGGGGGAAACACGGTTTCACCCACGGGAGGGAGCCGAAGGCGAGGGACGCTCATGCCCGGATCGCCTCCTCCTCGTACGCCTCCCGCGTCGCAGGAAGGCCGCTCGCGATGACGATGTTCCCGAAGCGGTCGACGTGCGCAGAGACCCCGGGCGGGATCACCGTCGTCGAGTCGTACTGGTTGACGATCGCGGGGCCGGTGAGCTTATTCCCCGCCTTCAGCGCCGAGCGCTCGTAGTACCGCGTCGGCACCTGCGCGAGCTCGCCGCGGAAGCGGAACCAGGCGTCGCGCTCGTAGCGAAGCGCCTCCTCGGGCGACTCCGGCCCGTGCTCGACCTCCGGCGTCTCGAGCCGCGGCATTAGCCCGATGCCGCGAACCCGGATGTTCGGGACCTCGATGTCGGACTCCTCGAAGCGCCGCGAGTACTCGCGCTCGTGGATGTCGTGGAAGCTCGTGCGGAGCTCCTCGGCCCACTCGTCGTCGATCGCGCCCGACTCGACGTCGACGCGGAGCTCGTAGCCCTGGCCGAGGTAGCGGCAGTCGGCGACGCGTTGGATCAGCATGCTGTCGAGCGGGACGCCGTCCTCCTCGAGTTGGACGCGCGCCTGCTCCTCGAGCTCCTCGAATTGGCGCTGGAGCGCTGCCGGGTCGAGCTTCGAGAGCCTCTGGTAGGCCGTCGATGCGTACTCGTAGACCATGTCCGTCGCGAGCAGGCCCATCGCGGACGTGATCCCTGGGTGCGGCGGAACGAGCACCCACGGCGTCCCCACCTCGAGCGCGATCTGTGCCGCGAACAGCGGGCCTGCACCGCCCTCGGCGACGAGCGCGAAGTCGCGCGGGTCGTAGCCCTTGCGCACCGAGTTCTCCTCGATCGACTGGACCATCGAGTGCGTCAGGATCTGCACGGCGCCCATCGATGCCTCCTCGACGGACATCCCGAGCGCCTGCGCCGGCCCCTGCTCGAACGCGGCGCGCGCGAGCTCGACCTGCAGTGCCATCTGCCCGCCGAGGAACGCCTCCGGCAGCAGCCAGCCGAGGTTGACCAGAGCGTCGGTGGCGGTCGGCTCGGTGCCGCCGCGGCCGTAGGCGGCAGGACCCGGATCGGCGCCCGCCGAACGGGGCCCGACGTGGAAGATGCCGCCTCGGTCGACGTAGGCGATCGAGCCGCCGCCGGCGCCGATCGTGTCGACGTCGACCATCGGGATCATCGCCTGGTAGGGCCCGACCCTGGTGTCGAGGAGGTGCTTCATCCGCAGACGTCCCTCCTGCGCGAGCCCGATGTCGGCCGACGTGCCGCCGACGTCGAGTGTGATCACGTTGTCGTATCCCGCCTGCTTGCCCGCCCAGATGCCGCCGACGACGCCGGCCACGGGGCCGGACATCAGGAGGTTGACCGGCCGCGCGACGGCGCCGTCCGGGGTGGCGACGCCGCTCGCGGACGTCATCAGGTGCAGCTTCGTCCGCATCTCGAGGCCTTCGAGCTGCTCCTCGAGCCGGCGGATGTAGCGCGAGACCTTCGGTCCGATGTAGGCGTTGAGGCAGACCGTCGAGAAGCGCTCGTACTCGCGGTACTGCGGCAGGACGTCCGACGAAACCGAGAGGAACGCCTCCGGGAACTCCTCTCCCACGATCTCGGCCACGCGCTGCTCATGCGCTGGGTTGAGGAAGGAGAAGAGGAAGCACACCGCGACGGCCTCGACGCCGGCCTCCTTCAGCGCCTGAACGCGGTCCCGGGCCCGGTCCTCGTCGAGCGGAACGAGCACGGAGCCGTCCTTCAGGATTCGCTCCGGCACGGTCAGCCGGTGGCGGCGCCTGACGATCGGGTACTGCTGCCACGGCAGATCCTGGTAGTTCGAGAAGTTGAGCGGCTTCTTGTGGCGGGCGATGTGCAGGACGTCGCGATAGCCCTCGGTCGTGATCAGCCCGACGGATGCCCCGTTGTGCTCGATCACGATGTTGGTCGCGATCGTCGTGCCGTGGAAGACCTGGTCGAGCGCCGACGGCGCCTCGCCCGCCTCCTCGGTCAGCTCCCGGAGCCCCTGTACCGTCCCCTTGGAGGGGTCGTCGGGCGTCGTCGGGATCTTGTGGACGAGGATCTTTCCCGACTCGTCGTCGACGTAGATGAGGTCGGTGAACGTGCCGCCGACGTCCACGCCGAGCCGCTTCAATGGACTGCCCCCGGCTTGAGGATGATCTTGCCGAAGTGCTCGCGGCGCTCCATCGTCTCCATTGCCTCGCGCGCCTGGTCGAGCGGGAAGATCTTGTAGACGAGCGGCGTGATCAGTCCGCGGGCAGCAAGGTCGAGCACCTTCTCGACCTCGATCCGGTTGTAGACGAACGAGCCGATGATCTGCTTCTGCGCGCGGAAGAAGGGGATGACGTCGAAGGGCACGACCTCGCCGGAGTGGCCACCGCAGATGACCAGGCGGCCGTCCTTCGCAAGCGAGTCGAGGCCCTTCTGGAAGAGCTCACCGCCGACGTGCTCGAAGACGACGTCGACGCCGCGACCGTCGGTGGCGCGCATCGCCTCGGCGGCGACGTCCTGCGTCCGGTGGTTGATCCCGACGTCGAGGCCGAACTCCTTCGCCCGGGCCAGCTTCTCGTCCGAGCTGGCGTTGCCGATCGTGAAGGCGCCGGCCAGCTTCGCAAGCTGGAGCGCGGCAGAGCCGATGCCGCTACCCACGGCGTTGATCAGCACCGCCTCGCCCGGCTGGAGCTTGCCGCGGGTGAAGAGCATGTGCCACGCGGTGGCGAACGCGATCTGGGTCGCGGCCGCATCCTCGTCCGAGAGTGCGTCCGGGACGCGGATCAGGTGGCGGGCCGGGCACGCGAGCCTCTCCGCGTAGCCTCCCGAGGTCGTGAAGCTGATGAAGCCGGGCGTGAGGCAGAGCGACTCGCGCCCCGTCCTGCAGTAGCGGCATTCGCCGCACGTGTCCATCAGGTAGGGCATCACCCGGTCGCCGACGTCCCAGCCGTCGACTCCGTCGCCTACGGCGGCGATGCGCCCCACGACCTCGACGCCGAGGATGAACGGCGGCTCGACATCGAACCGCGACACGCCCTCGCGAATATCGACGTCGAGGTGGTTGAGCGCGCTCGCGCTGATGTCGATCAGCACCTCCCCCGCCCCCGGCTGCGGGTCGTCCACCTCCTCGACCTGGAGCACGTCCAGCCCGCCGAACTCGTGGAAGAGCACCGCTTTCACCGCACGACCTCCGCTGTCAGACGATCGATTAGGGCGTTTATGTCTGACTTCCGGCCGCGAGTCAAGCGCGCCCGTTTGACGGTCGCTCGAATGACTGACATAAAGCCCTCAACGGACGAAAGGAGAAGGCCGTGAGCATCGAGCTGCAGGCGGCACCGAAGGTCTGGCAGGGCCGCTTCTACGAGGATTTCGAGGCGGGCGACGTCTTCCGGAGCCGCTTCGGCCGCACGGTCACCGAGTACGACAACCTGCTCTTCACGTGCCTGACCCACAACACGAACTCGATCCACTTCGACCGGCAGCACGCGGAGCGCACGCAGTTCGGGCAGATCCTCGTCAACAGCACCTTCACGCTGGCGCTGATCACGGGCATGACCGTTCCGGACACGAGCGAGAACGCCGCCGCGAACCTGCAGTGGACGGACATCAAGCTGCCGAGCCCGGTCTTCGTCGGCGACACCTTGTGGGCTGAGAGCGAGATCGTCGAGAAGCGCGAATCGAAGTCGAACCCGGACGTCGGCATCGTCACGATGCGCTGCCGCGGCATCAACCAGCGCGGGCAGGTCGTGATCGAGTACCGGCGGACGTTCATGGTCTACAAGCGGACGGCGCCGCAGGCCCAGCGGAGCTTTCCGGGCACGAGCGAGGAGTGGACGGTATGACCGCCGCCGAGCGGCTCGCCGCCTGGGCGCTCGAGCTCGAGCTGGACGCCGTGCCGCCGCCGATCGTCGAGGCGGCGAAGCTGCATGTGCTCGACGTCCTCGGGTGCGGCCTCGCCGCCCACGGGCTCGACGTCGCGACGGAGGGCCGCTCGACGATGGCGGAGCTCGGGGGCGAGCCGGAAGCGTCGGTGATCGGCCTCGACACCCGCTTGCCGGCGGCGAACGCCGCCTTCGCGAACGCGATGCTCTGCCACGGGCTCGACTTCGACGACACGCATTCGGACTCCGTCTCGCACGTCTCGACGGTCGTCGTGCCGGCCGCGCTTGCGCTCGCGGAGGCGCGCAGCGCGAGCGGTCGGGAGCTGCTGACGGCAGTGATCGCCGGCAACGAGGTCGTGACGCGGATCGGCATGGCGAGGCCCGGCGCCTTCCACGAGCGTGGCTTTCACCCGACGGCGATCTGCGGGATCTTCGGCGCGACCGCAGCCGCCGCACGGCTCGGCGGGTTGTCGGCCGGCGGCGCGACGAGCGCGCTGGGGATCGCCGGCAGCATGGCCTCGGGGCTCTTCGCCTACCTCGACGACGCGACGGCGACGAAGCCGGTCCATCCAGCGTGGGCGGCGCACGGCGCGCTGCTCGCGGCAAGGCTCGCCGCCCACGGCGCCGAGGGCCCGCCCGGCGTCCTCGAGGGGCGCTTCGGCGTCTTCCACGCCTTCCTCGACACGAGAATCGACCTCGAGCCGCAGCTCGCCGACCTCGGCGAGCGCTGGGAGACGCCGCGGATCGCGTTCAAGCCCTATCCCGCCTGCCATTTCATCCACGGCTCGCTGGGTGCGACCGAGACGCTCTGCGACGGCGTCGATCCCGGCGAGATCGAGGACGTCGTGGTGATGGTGCCCGAGGCGGGCGTGTCGCTCGTGCTCGAGCCGGCGGTGTCGAAGGTGGCGCCCCGCACCGACTACGAGGGAAAGTTCAGCCTCCAGTACTCGACGGCGGCGATGCTCGTCCACGGCCGTGTCGGCCTGGCGACGTACACGCCCGAGGCGCTCGCCGACCCGCGGGTGCTCGACCTTGCCCGGAAGGTGCGCTACGAGACGAAGGAGTACGCGAGCTATCCGGCGGCCTTCCCGGGCGGCGTCCGGATTCTGCTGCGCGACGGACACATGCTCGAGGCGGACTTCCCGCACCAGCTCGGCGCACCCGGGAACCCGATGAGCCCGCAGCAGGTGCTCGAGAAGTTCCGCGAGAACGCGGCGCTCGCAGGCGGCGGCTTCGACCGGCTCGAGGAGATCCTCGCGCTGGAGGAGGCAGCCGACGTGCGCGGTCTCCTGACGGCGGAGCGCGTCGCTGCATGACGACCTCGGTCGAGCAGCGCGAGGTCGTCGCAACCGCACGGGAGTGGGTCGAGCGCGAGGTCTACCCGGTCGCGTCCGACTACGAGCACGCCGACGAGTTCCCCGCGCCGCTCGTCGAGGACATGAAGGCGCTCGGGCTCTTCGGTGTCACCATCCCGGAGCGGTATGGCGGGCTCGGCCTCGACCTGCTCACCTACTCGCTGATCCAGATCGAGCTCTCGCGCGGCTGGATGTCGCTCTCGGGCGTGCTCAACACGCACTTCATCTCCGCCTGGATGATCGAAACGCACGGGACGGATGAGCAACGGGAGCGGTACCTACCGCGAATGGCGACCGGCGAGCTCCGCTTCGCGTACTCGATGACGGAGCCGCACGCGGGCTCGGACGTCCAGTCGATCCGCACGCGCGCCGTCCGCGAGGGCGACGAGTACGTCATCACCGGCCAGAAGATGTGGGCGACCAACGGGCTGCGAGCGGGCGCGATCATGCTCCTGGCCGTCACCGACTCCGACGCGGAGCCCCGTCACAAGGGCATGACCGCGTTCATCGTCGAGAAGGAGCCGGAGGTCGAGGAGCTGCCGGGACTGCGTATTCCGGGCAAGTTGAGCAAGCTCGGCTACAAGGGCGTCGAGACGACCGAACTCCTCTTCGACGGCTTCCGGACTCCGCGAGCGAGCGTCCTCGGCGGGGACAACGGTGTGGGTCAGGGCTTCTACCAGTTCATGGGCGGCATCGAGCTCGGCCGCGTCAACATCGCGGCCCGTGCGGTCGGCATCGCCACGCGCGCCTTCGAGGAAGCGATCCGCTACGCGCAGCAACGCGAGACCTTCGGAAAGCCGATCGCCGAGCACCAGGCGGTGCAGCTGAAGCTCGCGCAGATGGCGACGAAGATCGAGGCGGCGAGGCTCCTGACGCTGCAGGCGGCGGAGCGCAAGAGCGCCGGCGACCGCGCCGATCTCGAGGCCGGGATGGCGAAGCTGTTCGCCACGGAGACCGCGCAGGAGGTGGCGCTCGAGGCGATGCGGATCCATGGCGGCTACGGCTACTCGCAGGAGTTCGTGGTCGAGCGGATCTACCGCGACGCGCCGCTCCTGATCATCGGGGAGGGCTCGAACGAGATCCAGCAGCTCTTGATCGCGCGACGCCTGCTCGAGCGCTATCCGGTCTGATGGACTTCTCCGTTCCGGAGGAGCTCGACGAGATCCGCGCGGCAGTCCGCGAGCTGTGCTCGCAGTATCCCGGCGAGTACTGGCGCGCGCTGGAGCCGGATCGCTACCCGGAGGAGTTCGTGCGGGCGCTCACGGAGCACGGGTGGCTCGCAGCGCTTATCCCCGAGGAGTACGGCGGTGCCGGGCTGTCGCTGACGGCGGCGAGCGTGATCCTCGAGGAGGTCAACGCGTCGGGCTGCAACGCGGGCGCCTGCCATGCGCAGATGTACATCATGGGCACGATCCTCCGGCACGGATCGGAGGAGCAGAAGCGGGGGTACCTCCCGAAAATCGCGTCCGGCGAGCTGCGGCTGCAGGCGTTCGGCGTGACCGAGCCGACGGTCGGCTCCGACACGACGCGGATCCAGACGACGGCCGAGCGCGTCGACGGCGGGTACGTCGTCAGGGGGCAGAAGATCTGGACGTCGCGCGCGTTGCACTCCGACCTGATGCTGCTGCTCGCGCGGACGACGCCGCTGGAGCAGGTCGAGAGGCGGACGGAGGGCCTGTCGACGTTCGTCGTCGACATGCGTGCGGCGCAGGACGCCGGAACGATGACGATCCGCCCGATCAGGACGCTGATGAACCACGCGACGACGGAGATCTTCCTCGATGGCGTCGAGGTGCCGGCGGACGCGCTCGTCGGCGAGGAGGGGAAAGGGTTCCGCTACATCCTGGACGGGATGAACGCCGAGCGGATCCTGATCGCAGCGGAGTGCATCGGCGACGGCCGCTGGTTCGTTGGGAAGGCCGCGTCCTATGCGTCCGAGCGCGTCGTCTTCGGGAAGCCGATCGGCGCGAACCAGGGCGTCCAATTCCCGATCGCGCGGGCGCACGCGGCGATCGAGGCGGCCGACTTGATGCGCTACAAGGCCGCATGGCTCTTCGAGGAGGGCGCGCCGTGCGGGGCAGAGGCGAACACAGCGAAGCTGCTCGCGTCGGAGGCCTCGTGGGCAGCCGCGAACGCCTGTCTCGACACGCACGGCGGGTTCGGCTTCGCCGAGGAGTACGACGTGGAGCGGAAGTTCCGCGAGACGCGGCTCTACACCGTCGCGCCCATCTCGAACAACCTCCCCGCCGTGGCGCGGTTGAAGGCGGCGAGCGAGCGTTCGAGCGCCTCCTGCTCGATCCCACGACCGATGAAGACGACCCGCGAGCGGCGATCCTTGTCCGGCCACTCGGGCAGGTGCTCCGGCGGGTGGACCACGTGCTGGACGCCGTTCAGCACAAGCGGCCCCGCCGTCCCGACGTTCAGCAGGCCCTTGACGCGCAGCACGTCCTCGCCGCGGGCCTGCAACAGCATCGTCAGCCAGATGCCGAAGGCGGTCCAGTCGAGCGGCTCGTCGAAAATCAGGCACAGCGCGCGCACCTCATGTCCGTGCGCCGGCGAATCGTCGTAGACGAGGTCGCGCGGATCGCGCTCGCCGCCCCCAAAGAGGGCCGAGGGAGGCACGTCTCCCAAGACGGACTCGATGATCGGCGCGGCCGGATTCAACCGCCGCAGCCGCGCCGACACCGGCGCGGGGTCGGCGAGATCCGTCTTCGTGACGACGAGCCGGTCGGCGACCGCCGCCTGGCTTACGGACTCCTCATGGCGGAGCCCGTGCTGCGCGTCGACGGTCGTCACCACGGCCTCGAGCCTGTACTGATGCTTGACGATGGGCGCGGAGAGGAGCGTGTAGAGGATGGGGGTCGGGTTCGCGAGCCCCGTCGTCTCGACGACGACACGAGTGAAGGGCGAAATCTCGCCCGCGTCTCGGCGGGCGAGCAGGTCGCGTAGCTCGTCGGCGAGGTCGCCGCGCAGCGCGCAGCACACGCAGCCGCTCGGGAGGAGCACGGTCCGCTCGTCGACCCGGCGTAGGAGGTGGTGGTCGATCCCGACCTCGCCCAGCTCGTTCACGATCACGGCCGTCTCCCCCATGTCCGGGTGCGTCAGGAGGCGCGAGAGCAGCGTGGTCTTGCCGCTCCCCAGAAACCCGGTGACGAGTGCGACGGGGAT
>WNGA01010925.1_pt1 | contig 21936 bp, 22 predicted proteins | sample 5400061 | NCBI WGS metagenome assembly WNGA01 (sample SAMN13153366, study PRJNA577476) | soil metagenome | isolation source: 100 cm soil or saprolite under grassland replicate 2 | place: USA:California | collected 2016-06-15
GTCGTCGGCGAGGACCTTCGAGAGGTCCGCCTCGTCCTTATTCGCCCACAGGCGCCAGTAGTGCTCGGTCCGCTGGATGAACGAGACGTGGCCGCGGTCGCGGACGAGCTGGTCGATGGCGCGAACGTCGTCGTATGTCTGTCCCGCGGCGATCCAGAACGTGACCGTCGCGGTCCCGAAGGGGGCGAGGCGCACGTCGATCTGGCCGACGGTGTCGACCGAGCCCTGGGCGACGGCGTTGCGCGAGAGGACGCCGTCCTCGGCGTCGCGCCACGTGCCGACATCCGTGCCGGTCTCCTTGCGACCGACCGCAAAGGAGGTCAGGCCGACCGCGCCCTCGCCGCTGCGCGCGTTCAGGAGGAAGTAGCGGCGCGACTTGTAGTGGATGAGGGCGCGCGAGCGCGGGTCGTAGTAGGCCGAGTCGCCGACGTCGTTCCCGTAGAGGTCGCACTCGAAGTGGTGGAACAGGCGGACGTCGCGCTCGTGGCCGGTCGTGTCCTCGAGCGTGACCTCCTTGAGGTACAGGTCGCGGTCGAAGTCGACGACGTCACGGCACGACATGCGCAGTCCGAGCGCGGCGTTCGCGAGATGGACGTCGGTGACGAGCGTCTCGTGGGCGTACCGGAGCTTGCGCTCCCAGCCCTCGTCAGCGGTCCAGCTGAACCGTCCGTCGGCCCAGATGCCGAAGCGGCACGGGTGCCCGCCGGTGTGGTCCTCCATGCCGACGTACGGGTAGTAGATGTCGCGGAGCTGGTAGCGCGCGTCGAACGTGACGAGGAGGCTGCCGTTCCCCAGGGGAAGATCGCGTGGCATGACCGCGAGACTACTTCCGGCGGACCGCCTCGAGGAACCGCGTCGCGTTCGCCAGAGCGCCGTCGCGGTCGCCCTTCTCGACGAGATCGGACCGGACGATCGGGTTTCCGACGCCGTAGCCGGCGACACCGGCCTGCTCGTACGCGGCGATCTCGCTCAGCTCGATCGTCCCGGTCGGGACGAGGGGGAGGTGCATGATCGCGCGCCGGACGTTCGCGATGTACGTCGGACCGCCGAGGCTCTGGATCGGGAAGATCTTGATGTAGTCGGCCCCGAGCTCCGCGGCCTGGACGATCTCGGTCGGCGTCATCGTGCCCGGCATCGCCATGACGTCGCGCGAGCGCGCGACTTCCATCATCTGCGGCACGAGGATCGGGCTCACGAGGAACCGCGCGCCCGCGAGGACCGAGTCCTCCGCCTGGCGCCCGTTCAGGACGGTGCCCGCGCCGATGGTCGCGCCGCGGTCGGCGATGGCGTCGTCGCTCGAGAGCCGCTCGATCACCGCGAACGCGTCGGGCACGGTGAGCGTGATCTCGATCAGCCGGATACCCGCGTCCGCGAGCATCCGCGCGCACCGCTCCGCGAGGTCCGGCGTGCCCACGCGGACGACGGCGACGACGCGGTCCTCGGAGAAGACGCGGATGAGGTCGCGCCGCGTCGCCAGCGGCCGTTGCGTGATCGCCATCGAGACGATGCTACCGGCTAGCGAGGGCGAGGGCGCGAGCTTGCTCGCGCACGAGGACGAGCGACGCCGGTACGAGCGAAGCGACTAGCGCTGGATGAGGAAGACGCGGGCCGGCGAGCCGGTCCCGTTCTCGATCTTCAGGGGGGCGCAGACGATCTCGTACGTGCCGGGCTGCACGTCGTGCAGGTCGAGGCCCTCGATGATCACGACGCCCGCGCGCAGCAGCGCGACGTGCACAGGGTGGCCGATCTTGCCGGAGCCGAACGGCTCGATCGACAGGTAGTCGATCCCGACGAGCTTCACGCCGCGCCGCACGAGCCAGTGCGCCGCCGTCTCGTCGAGCGCGATGAAGTCCTTGTCGAAGGGGGCCGCCGGGTCCGTCCAATGCGCGCTGTTGCGCGTCTTGAAGACGATCCGGTGCGTGTCCGCGCCGATCGCGGCCGTCTCGAGCCACTTGTGCGAGATGTGCTCGTCCTCGTCGTAGCCGACGACCTGGCACGGCCCGACGAGCACCTCGAGCGGGAGTCGGTCGACGCCGGGAGCGCCCTCGATGAAATGGGCCGGCGGATCGACGTGGGTCCCGGTGTGATCACCGAGCGTGACGACCGAAACGTTCGAGCTGTCGCCGCGCGCGAGGCGCTTCAAGGGCTCGATGCGCGGGCCCTGCTCGCCGGGCCACGTCGGCATGTCGGGGCGGAGCGTGAGAGTGACGTCGTGCACGCGCATGCTGGCGGCCGCAGCATACGAGCCGATGGGCATCTCCCCGGACGAGGTCGAAGAGCTCTTCCGCGCGTCCGGCGCGTTCCTCGAGGGCCACTTCGTCCTCTCGTCGGGGCGGCACTCGCCGCGGTACCTCGAGAAGTTCCAGGTCCTGCAGTGGCCGAAGCGGACCGAGCGCCTGTGCGCCGCGATCGTCGAGCGCGTGCGCGACCTCGGGATCGACACGGTCGCGGGGCCGACGACCGGCGGGATCATCCTCGCCCACGAGGTCGGTCGTCAGCTCGAGGTGCGGGCGGTCTACGCTGAGCGGAGCGAGAGCGGGCCGGGGCGCGTCTTCCGGCGGGGCTTCCAGCTCGGCGGGGACGCGCGGGTGCTGGTGGTGGACGACATCATGTCGACGGGAGGATCGGTGGACGAGACGATCGCCGCCGTCCGCGCCGCCGGCGCCGACGTCGTGGCCGCCGCCGTGCTCGTCGATCGCTCTGGCGGGAGGGCGCACACTTCCGGTGTTCCGTACTTCGCGCTCTGGGAGGTCGCCATCGACAGCTACGAGCCGGCCTCGTGCCCGCAGTGCGCGGCGGGCGAGCCGATCAGGAAGCCGGGAACGACGCCGATGATGAAAGAGGTGCGCTGATGGGTCTCCTTCGAACGATCCGTACGCTCGCGTGGGTCGCTCTCATCGCCGCGATCTACCAGGAGCTGAAGAAGCCACCGGCCGAGCGCACCTGGCACGGCAAGGTCGGCGGACTCATCCCATATGACTTCCGCGTCCCGACCGTCGAAAAGATCCGCTCGGCGTACTGGGACCCGACGAGCGACACGCTCTTCAGCGACCACGTCATCGGTGTCGGCTGGGCGGTGAACATCCCTGTCCTCATCCGCAAGCTGAACGAGGCGTCCCGCCAGTACGCCGACGCCACCGCCTCGGTGCGCGAAGGGATCTCACAGCGCTTCCCGCAGGGCGGCGCGCGTCGACCGGGCAACGGACACACCACGAGTAGCGAGGGAACGTCCTCGTGGCGACAATAGGCCCCTTGGTCATCCGCCCGCCCGTCGCCTGGAGGCTCCAGGGCTTCCTCGGTCACCCGATCCGTTTCGCCGTCGTGATCGCCGTGCTCGTCGCGATCCCGATCGGCATGGTGCTCGTCGACGAGTTCCGGAGCGCCCTATTGGGACCGGCGGCGGGGCGGATCATCTTCGTCATCCTCTTAGTGGGTGCCGGCGCGGGGGTCGGGGCGTCCGCGGGACAGCTCATCTCCACGCTGCGCAGTCAGGCGTTCATGGACACCCTCACCGGCCTGTACAACCGCCGCTTCATGGACGCGGAGCTCGGCCTGCTCCAATCGCGCGCCGGCCGGTACGGGCACGACTACTCCGTGCTGGTGCTCGACATCGACGGCCTGAAGCGCGTGAACGACACGTGGGGCCACGAGGTCGGGGACATCGCGCTCCGCGCATTCGCCGAGTGTCTGCGCCAGTCGCTGCGCGGCTCCGACGTCGCGATCCGCACCGGCGGCGACGAGTTCGTCGCGATCCTGCCCGAGACGCCGTGCCACGACGCGCACATCGTCTTCGACCGTATCCGCCGGCAGGTGACCGACCTGCGCGCCGTCGACAAGCGGCTCCAGATCAGCGTCAGCGCCGGCGCGGTCGGGTGGAAGTCCGGCCGGACGCTCGAATCGCTCGTGCAGGACGCGGACGCGCTGCTGCTGAACGCGAAGCGCGGCGGCAAGGACCGTCTCGAGACCGAGGTCCCCGCGAGCACGACCGCCTGATCCGGCGCCTATCCTCCGCGCCGCAGTGACCCGCATCGTCGTCGCTCGCCCCGTCCCGGAGGAGGCGCTCGCGCTCCTGCGTCCGCACGCGGACATCTCCGTCGGGCCGCAGGATCCGGCGCTGCCGCCGCCCGACGAGATGCGCGCGATGGTCCGTGACGCGGACATCCTGTACACGCTCCCCGGCGCGCGCGTCGACGCCGAGGTCATCGCCGCGGCGCCCAAGCTGCGCATGATCGCGACGCTCGCGACGGGCTACGACAGCATCGACGTCGACGCCGCGCGGTCGCGCGGGATCCCCGTCACGTACGCCCCGGGCATCCTCGACGAGACCACCGCCGACGGTGCGTTCGGCCTGCTCCTCGCGACGGCGCGCCGCTTCGGCGAGGCCGAGCGCTTCCTGCGCGCCGGCAAGTTCCGCGGATGGACGCCGTTCATGTTCCTCGGCCAGGACGTGCACCACGCGACGCTCGGTATCGTCGGCATGGGCCGCATCGGCGGGCAGATGGCGCGCCGCGCGAAGGGGTTCGAGATGCGCGTCCTCTACTACGACGAGCGGCGCAACGACCGCGCCGAGCGCGAGCTCGGCGTCACCTACGCGCCGCTCGACCGGCTCCTCGCGGACGCGGACTTCGTATCGCTGCACGTCCCGCTCATGCCGTCGACGCGCCACCTCATCGACGCGGCGGCGCTGCGCACGATGAAGCGCTCGGCGGTGCTCATCAACACCTCGCGCGGGCCGGTCGTCGACGAGCGCGCGCTCGCCGAGGCGCTCCGCGACGGCGTGATCGCCGCCGCGGGCCTCGACGTCTTCGAGCGCGAGCCGGAGGTCGAGCCGCTCCTGCTCGAGCTCGAGAACGTCGTGCTCTTGCCGCACGTCGCCTCGGCGTCCGCCTTGACGCGCACGCGCATGGCGGTGCGCGCGGCGCAGAACATCCTCGCGTTCATGGACGGCAAGCCGCTCCTCGACCCGGTGCCGTAATGCCCGCACGGGTGAACCCGGACGTCCCGGGCGAGGCGAAGCTGCTGCGCAAGGTGGGGAAGCGGATCCGCGCGCTGCGCGAGAAGCGCGGGCTCACGATGGCCGAGCTCGGCGCCGACCGCCGCGGGCGCGTCTACTTCGAGCGCCAGTACGTGTGGAAGATGGAGACGGGCCGCGTCGCGCCGTCGCTCGCGGCGCTCTCGCATTTCGCGAAGCGGCTCAACGTCTCGATGGCGGAGTTCCTTCGCGGGGTCTAGCGAGGAAGCGGGCGGCCGCGATCTCGCCGATCCGGTGCGCGGCTCGCGTAGGCATCCGTGCGCGGGCGGTCGCGGCCTCGCCGATCCGGTGCGCGGCTCGCGTAGGCATCCGCTGCCTCCTCGCGACGTCGTGCTCGCAAACACTCGCCCTCGCTTCGCATCGGGCTCGTGACGAGCCGCGTCCCGGATCGGCTCGACCGCGTCCGCCCGCCTCCGCCGCTTCCTCCGGGTTTCCGTCCTTCCCCGCTTCCTTCTCCCTGTCCCTGTGCACCGTGCGCACCCCTGCTTGACCCGGCGTGGTATTCCGATCTAAGAAGTCGGAAATCTCCTTAGGGTCGCTTCAGGCCGCTTCAGAGACGGGGAGGCGGGAGAACGGACGATCGAGCGAGCAACGGAACAGGGAGGCGCGAGACATGGGCGGGTATGCGAAGCCGGAGGTCCTGGTCGACACGCAGTGGGTCGCGGAGCACGCCGCGGATCCCAAGGTGCGGCTCATCGAGGTCGACGTCGACACGACGTCATATGAGAAAGGACACGTGAAAGGCGCCATCGGGCTGAACTGGCGGAAGGACCTGCAGCAGCACCCGGTGCGCGACCTCCTCTCGAAGGAGGAGCTCGAGCGGCTCTTCTCGGGGCTCGGCATCGCGAGCGACCACACCGTGGTCGCGTACGGGGACAACAACAACTGGTTCGCCGCGTGGGCGTTCTGGCTGCTGAAGTACTACGGGCACGCCGACGTGCGCCTCATGAACGGCGGCCGCGCGAAGTGGGTGGCCGAGGGCCGCGACCTCGCGACCGACACGCCGTCGTACGCGCCGACGAAGTACACGGCGAGGACGCCGGACGCCTCGGTCCGCGCGCTGCGCGACCTCGTCATGGACGCGACGAAGCGCGGCGACCGCCAGCTCGTCGACGTCCGTTCGCCGAAGGAGTACAGCGGCGAGCTGCTCGCGCCAGAGAACCTCCCGCAGGAAGGCGCGCAGCGGGGCGGCCACATCCCCGGCGCGAAGAACATCCCGTGGGCGCAGGCGGTGAAGGAGGACGGGACGTTCAAGAGCGCCGATGAGCTGCGCGAGCTCTACGGCACGAAGGGCGTCGCGCCCGAGCGCGAGACGATCGCCTATTGCAGGATCGGCGAGCGCTCCTCGCACACGTGGTTCGTGCTCACGTACCTGCTCGGCTACCCGAAGGTGCGCAACTACGACGGCAGCTGGACGGAGTGGGGCAGCCTGATCGGAGCGCCGATCGAAGCGGGCTAGTTGGCGCCGGGCGCACCCGCGATGACCCGGTCGGTGACCGCGAGGAGCTGATCGACCGCGAACGGTTTCGCGAGATGGCCGCTCGCGGAGAGACGCTCGGCCCAGAACTGAGCATTCGGCCCCGCGGTCATCACGACGAGCGGGACGTCCAGACCCCGTTCGTGGAGCTTCCGTGCGAACGTACCGCCGTCGACGAGGGGCATGTGCACGTCGAGCAACACGACCGAGGGGCGCGTCCGACCGACCAGGGCGAGGGCCTCCTCGCCGTTCGAGGCCGTCGCGACCGCGTAGCCGTGCTCCCGGAGCACGTCGCGCACGATGCTCAGGATCGCGGGGTCGTCGTCGACCACGAGCACGAGGCGCTCGGCGCGCCCCGCTGCGGTGCGCGGCCGTTCGGTCCGCGCGACGAGCTTCTCCGCGCGGGTGCGATCGCGCCACGAGGCGATCCAGCCGAGCACCTCGTCCGCCGGCATCGGCCGCGCGACGAAGTAGCCCTGCACGACGTCGCACCCGCTCGCCGCGAGCAGCTCCCACTGGCGACGCTCCTCGACGCCTTCGGCGATGACCTCGAAGCCGAGCTCGTGCGATAGACGGATCGCCGCGCGGACGATCGCGTCGCTCCGCTCCTCGGTCGCCATGGCCACGATGAACTGGCGATCGATCTTGATGCCGTCGACCGGCAGGCGTTGCAGATAGGCCAGCGAGCTGTATCCGGTGCCGAAGTCGTCGATCTCGACGCCCACGCCGAGCTCGCGCAGCTGCCCGATGGTGTGGCTCGCGTGCTCCGGCTCGGTCATGAGGACGCCCTCGGTGATCTCGACCGAGAGCGCTCTCGGCTCGGTGCCCGCTCGTGACGTCGCGGCGCGGATGCGGTCGATGAGCGACGCGTCCGCGAACGCCCGGGCGGACAGGTTGACGGCGACGCGCAGCCGCGGCAGCGACCGCCGCCAGCCGGACACGTCGGCGAGGGCGCGGTCCAGGACGAGCTCGGTGAGCGGGCGGATGAGCCCGGTGCGTTCGGCGAGCTGGACGAATTCCGCCGGTGGGATGGTCCCTCGGTCCGGATGGTCCCAGCGGGCGAGCGCTTCGAACCGCACGACCTCGCCGGAGCGCAGCGCGACGAGCGGCTGGTACCGCAGACCGAGCGAGCCGTCGGCGATCGCACGGCGCAGCTCCGCACGGAGCGCGAGCCGGCCGACCCGCTGCGGGTGGATCTCCGGCGGGCAGACCGCGTACGTGTTCGCCGAGCGCTTCGCGATGCCGAGGGCGATATCGGCGGCGGCCTCGATGCCGCGCACGTCGTCGGCGTGGTCCGGGTACACGGCGATGCCGACGCTCGCGCCGACCTCGATCTGCCCTTCCGCCGCGGCGAACGGCTGCTCGAACGCCGCGAGCAGGCCTCCCGCGACGCGCTCGGCGGCCTCGAGCCCTTCGCCGGGAAGGAGCAGACCGAACTGATCGCCGCCCCAGCGCGCGAGCATCCGTGGCGGGGCGGCGACCGAGGCGAGGCGCTCCGCGATCCGGACGAGCAGCTGGTCGCCGACGACGTGGCCGAACGTCTGGTTCACCTCGACGAAGTCGTCGAGGTCGATGACGAGGAGCGCGAAGGGCCGGCTCCCACCCGCGGCCGCGGCATGGGCCTCGACGAGCGCCCGGTGCAGCCGCCGGGCATCCGGCAGGTCCGTCAACGGGTCGAGCTCCGCCCGGCGCTCTCGTTCCTCGACCAGCGCGCGATGCTTGATGAGGACAGCGGCTTGATCCGCGAGCAGCTGGCACATCGCCAGGTCGTCGTCGGCGAAGATCGAGACGTGCGAGCTCATGGCGCTGATCGCGCCGAGCACCTCGTCCGCGGTCCGGATCGGCGCGGCGACGAGCATCTTCACATCGCGTTCGCGGTACAGGTCCGCGCGGGCCGGCACGTCGCGGACCGGATCGAGCGATACGACGGCGTGCCCCGCGCGTATGGCGCGCCCCGCGAAGGTCTCGTCCACCGGGGCCTCGTAGCTGGCGCCGGTGCCGACGAACCTGAGACGCTCGGATCCGGCCGGCACGCCGATGAGCACGCCATCGAAGCCGAGCGCGCTCCGCGCGCCGGACGCCAGCTCGCGCAGGAGGCCGTCGGTGTCCGCGGAGGCGGCGAGCTGCGGCGCGCGCGAGAGGAACGAGCGCAGCTCCGGCTCCTGCCAGAGGCGCCGGAGCCAGAGCGGTGGCGCGAAGCCCACGAGGTACGCGATACCTGCGCCGAGCGTGCTGAACGGCTGGACCAGAACGATCGGCGTGTCGGCGACGACGGGCAGGGCCGCGATCGCTCCGGCCCCGAACAGGCTCACCGCAGCGAACACCGTGCCGATCGCGATCGCCGTGTATCGCCGCCCCGTGACGCCGCGCGAGCGGCGCGCCTGGCGCGCGAATGCCAGCGCCGACCAGGCGATCGGCGCGACCACGTACGCCGTCGCCGCGGCGCCGAGCGCGGGCGGGAGCGCGCCGTGGAGCAGCACGAACGTCACGGTCAGCGCTACGAACCCCGCGCCGGCGCCCCACATGATCGGACGCCGGATCGCCGCGAAGTCCCCGACGAGGCGCAGCATCAGATAAGGCAGGGCGAGGATCAGGGCCTCGCTGATGACGAGACGCGCCTCACGTGGAGCGCCGAGGACGGCCGCGATGCGCGAGACCGTGACGAGCAACGCCATGGTCCCGAAGAGCAGCGCGATGTCGACGCTCGCTGCGCGTCGCTCGCGGAACGCTCGGATCGCGACGACCGCGAACGTCACCCACAAGAAGGCCTGGCTCGCCGGTGCCAGGACGACCGCCAATTCGCGCGCGATGTCGTTCAACTGACGCGCCGCCGCCCGGCTCCCCTGCTGGGGCGCACGGGGGGCGGACGAGCAGACGGCAGGCCACTCGTGTCGATCGACCCCGCTCGATCCAGCGCTGATACCGAATGCGCACCGGGCGCTATACGAATGGGTAGGGGGGAGCCCCTCTCCAGGATCCTGCGGCGCGTGCTTCCTAGTCGAGCGCCTTCGCGCGGCGAACGGGGATCGCGCCCGTGTACGCGGCGAGGCTCAGGTCCAGCGCGCGCTCCAGCGAGAGCTTCAGCCCGTACAGATCGCTGCGCTTCTTGATGTCGCGCAGCTCGCTCTGATCGCCGAGCGCGCGCAGGAGGTGATCCGACGGTCCGAGCACGCTGACGATGAACGGCGGCGACATGAGGCGGCCGTTGATCTGGATCGTGGCGCCGACGCACGCCGTCGCCGACGTGATCCGCTCGCCGTTCACAGCGATCCCCTTCGCGCCGGCCTTCCACGCCGCGTTGAAGACGTCGGTGATGTCCTGGCTGTGCACGATCGCGAGCTCGATCGACCGTCGCGGCGCGGTCGCGGGAAGGCGGCCGTCGTCGAGCGTGACGACGAGACCCTCGCCGCGCTGCGCCGTGAGGCCGCTGTCGCCGCGGAGCTCGTCGATCTGCCGCTTCAGCGCGGCGGCGCGGTCGTCGAGCGTCGCCGCCTGCTCTTGGACCGCGTCCAGCTGCGCGCGTAGGGAGACGACCTCGCCGCGGAGCCCGTCCTGCTCGCGCTGCATAACAGGATGGAAGCGACGCGCATCGGCTCACTTTATGAGAGCTACAAGTGAGCCGTCCGGGACGCCATGTGAACCACAGAAAGCCGAAAACCCGATCAGGGAGCCTCTTGGACCTTCTCATTACCCACTACGACGAGCTGCATAGGCTGGCTGACCTGATGTCGGGCGACACCCCGATCGATGGCGAGAAGGAGAACAGGTCTAGGAGGCCTGTCGCGCGATCAAGGCGCCACTTCCAACATGATCTTCCCGCGACGATGCGGCGCACCAGCGAGCATTTCATGCGCTGTGCGAGCCTGTTCCAACGGCACCACAGACCCGACTTGTGCCCTCTCGGATCAGGGCGTCCCACGGCCCGACACCCGCCGCTGCGACTCGCACTAGAACCTCTCCCGTCGCTGGCCTTGGCAGCGGTATGTCCTCGATCTCGATGACGTCTGGCGAACCAAAACGGTGGATGCGGGCGGCTTTCATCGCTCAACGCTATCGCGCTCTGCTGCCGAGGACGCTGGTCTGCTCCAGGTGGTCATGTCGGTCCGGAGAACAGTGAGCCCGCCGGGATTCGAACCCGGAACCAAGGGATTAAAAGTCCCCTGCTCTGCCGTTGAGCTACGGGCCCGTCCATGACGAGTCTAGGTGCTGATCCGCACGGAGCCGCACCGCGTACAGCGTTCGATGGCTCGTGCGCTCGGTCTCGCATTCGCCGTCCTCGTCGTCGCGTGCAGCTCCGCTCCGCAGGCCATCCGCACCGATAGCGTGCGCGTCTTCGACGATCCCGCCAAGCCCGAGAAGGAATGGGGCTACGCGCCCGGTGTCATCGAGGTCGCGCGCGGCACGACGGTCACCTTCACCAACGATGGCGCCGTGTTCCACACGATCACGTCGGACGATCCGAAGCGGACGTTCGACATGGGCGCGAGCCCGAAGGAGAAGGTCCAGATCCGATTCGACGTCGCCGGAACGTGGTCGTACCACTGCGGCGTGCATCCGGACATGAAAGGCGCCGTGAAGGTCTGCGACGGCGAATGCCGGTGAGGACTCTCACCGGATCCTCATGCGATCGGGGCCGCTGATCCGTCATGCTGGCGTCGTGAGAACGATCGCGGTGCTCCTCCTGTCCCTCTTCGCCTTCGCCGTCTGCGGCGGAGCGGCGCAGCCGGCACCGACGCCCAGCGCCGCCCAGGCCACGACGGCCACGCCGACCCCGGCCGCGACGGCGACGGCCGCAGCGATCGTCGCCGAGGGCGGACTGACCTTCACCGTGTCCACGGGTTCGAAGGCGGTCGTCCGCGTGACGGAGCAGCTCGCGGATCGGCAGAACCTGAGCGACGCCGTCCTCACGAGCGAGAAGGTGAGCGGGGAGTTCACGCTGCTCCCGAACGGCACGTTCGCGCCGACGTCGAAGATCACGGTCGACCTCACATCGCTCGCGAGCGACAACCGCCAGCGCGACAACTTCATCAAGAACGACACGCTCGAGACGCGGCGCTTCCCTGAAGCGACGTTCGTGCCGACGAAGGCCGAGGGCCTCACGCTGCCACTCCCGTCATCAGGTGACCTCTCGTTCAAGCTGAACGGACAGCTCACGGTCCACGGCGTGACGAAGGACGTCACGTTCGACGTCAAGGCGACCCGCACCGATGCCGACCTCACGTCGACCGCCACCGTGACGCCCGCGCTCCAGTTCGGCACCTTCGGCATGACGCAGCCGCGGGTCTTCTCGGTGCTGTCCATCAAAGACGAGATCCGCCTCGAGGTGCAGCTGGTCGCGAAGCAGAAGGCTTAGCGGCCTTCGCTCACATCCGCTCGGTCCGGTCTTTCACAGCGGGCGGGGCGGGGACCACGATGGGCTCGCGCTCCACGTCGGACGCGAACAGGTACTTGTACGTGAGCCCCGCGAGCGCAGCGCCGGCGAACGGTCCGAGGAGATACACGAACCAGTTGTCGAAGAACACCGCGCCGACCGCGGGGCCGAACCAGCGCGCCGGGTTCATCGCGGCACCCGTGAGCGGCCCGCCCATGAAGATGTCGGCCGCGACGGTGAGGCCGATCCCGAAGCCGGCGATACGCGGCGCGTTCGGCGAGACCGCCGTCCCGAAGACGGCCCAGACCAGGAACACGGTGAGCGCGAGCTCGATCACGATCGCCGTCAGGAGGGGAAGCCCCGCCGCGACGGCCGGGGTCCCGAGGCGTGTCGCGTCCTCGGCCGCCGGCGCGTGATCGAACACGATGCGCAGCAGGATCCCCGCGGCGAGCGCGCCGACGGCCTGCGCGCCCCAGTACGTGAGGACGCGCTCGCGCGGATGCTTGTTCGCGACCCAGAGGCCCAGGGTGACGGCCGGGTTGAAGTGAGCGCCCGAGATCGCGCCGAACGATGAGACCGCGACCGCGAGGGCGAGCCCGTGCGCGAGCGCGACGCCGACGACGCCGAAATTCCCGCCGAGCTTGTCGGCGACGATCGAGCCCGCGCCGATCGAGACGAACCAGAACGTGCCCGCGGCTTCCGCGAGCAGCGCGCGGCCGTGGTCGGTCAGCGTCACTGCGATCTCGGCGGGGCGTGCCACGGGAGCGGATGCTAGCCTCGGCCGGCGATGGCGGACTTCGGGCCGGTCGAGGCGGCGAAGGCTCGGATCCTCAGCATCAAGCCCATGCCGGCGAACACGGCCCTCGACGACGCGAACGCCGAGTGGGTCGAGATCCGCGTCGAGCTGAACAGCGACCTCGCGAACTGGCGCGTCGCCCATCTCCGTGCGCTGTGGCTCGAGGAGGTCGCGAAGCCCATCGAATGGGAATGGATCTACACGTTCGGCTCCCCGCACTTCGCGAAGGCCGGTGAGATCTACCGCATCCACTCGGGCTCGGTCGTGCGGGCATCGCTGCACCCGGTCGCGGACGATCGCACGCCGGGACGCAAGCACGTGTACGTGGCGGGCCCGGTGCGCGCGGCGCGCCTGTTCTGGGCGAAGGGCGACTACGCTCGGCTCGTGGACGCGTTCGGGACGGTGATCGACGAGATCGTCGTCTGGCCCGAAGCCGCGGTCACAGCTTCCCGACCAGGATCGGAACGGATGTCGGCCGGCTAGCACCGGCGGCGGCCTCGACCGTTATCGCGATCACGTCGCCAGCGCGCAGCGCGACCCCTGCACGGAGCGCAAGGATCCCGGTGCCGTGCGTCAGGCCCGCCGGCAACGGCTCGCCGTCCCGGATGACCCAGGCCTCGTATGTCCTGCCGCTCGGGGGCGTCGGAAGCGCCACGATCAGGTAGCCGTCGCCGGACCGTGTCGCGATGACCGCAGCGCGATCCGCGCCCTCGCCGGTCAGCGCCGTGACCTGCGCGCCCGACCCGAGCGCGAGTGCGACGACGAGCACGACGGCGGCCGCCGCGGCGGCGAACGCGATCCGCGGGACGCGCCAGCCCCGCCGCCGATGACGATCGACGATGCGGTCGCGCAGGTGGGCCGGGGCCGGCCGCGCGGCTGCCTCCGCGAGGAGCGATGCGAGCTCCTCGTCCTGCTCGAGCGTCTCGAGGAAGAGGTCGTCGTCGCGCTTCATGCCGTGACCTCGTCGGCCAGAGAGTCGCGGAGCTTCGCCATGGCAAGACGGGCGCGCCCCTTCACCGTCCCGAGCGGAAGGCCGAGCCGCGACGCGATCTCGCTCTGCGCGTACCCGCCATAGAAGGACAGCGCGATCACCGTGCGCTGCTCCGGCGGCAGCTGCGCCAGCGCGACGCGAACGCGCTCCGACCGCACCGCGCGCTCGAGGACGGCCTCGGCCGCGGGATCGGAGCGCTCGGCGCCCTCCTCGAGCGGACGCTCCTGCGCGCGCTTCGACCCGGATCGGCGGTATCGGTCGATCGCCGCGTTGCGCGCGATGGCGAGCAGCCATGTTCGGACGGAGCCGCGCTCCGGCCGGTAGGACCGTGCCTCTCGCCAGACCCGCTCGAACACGTCCTGCGCGACCTCCTCGGCGGCCTCGGGATCGCCGAGCATCGCCTGCGCGAGCCCGAAGGCCACGCGGCCGTAGCGGTCGTAGAGCTGGCCGAGCGCGTCGGCATCGCCCGCCGCGACCCGGCCGAGCGTCTCCCGGTCCTCATGGGACCTCGCGTCGGGTACGCGCTCAGCGGCGCCGATGGATCACTCCGCGCGGGATCATCCCACGCGGCGGTCGAAGCGGCCGGTCGATGATCCGCCGGCCGTCCGCGGTGCGTATCCCGCGTCCGAATACCACTCTTCGGAGGTACGCATGTCATTCATCCTGCATCCCACGAACGTCCTCAAGATCGGCGGCACCGTCCTCATCCTCCTCGGCCTCGTCGGGCTCAGCGGCGTCACCGGCTCGCTCAGCTGGTTCAGCCTCGACACCGGTGAGAACGTCGCGCACATCGTCCTCGGCATCGTCGGCCTCGCGGTCGCCTTCGGCACGAGCGACGAGCGGATCCACCGCGGCCTCGTCGCGGTCCTCGCGATCACCGGCCTCGCCTTCGGCCTCGCCGGGTTCGTCCTGCCGGATGGCGGCGCGCTCGCGAACGGCGCGTACGCGAAGCCGAACTTCTTCGGTCTCGCGAACCTCGAGAACCCCGCGGACAACATCCTCCACTTCGTGGTGGGGATCTGGACGGCAGCGTCAGCGCTGACGTACCGCGGCATGGTGATGGCGGAGACTCGCCCCTAACGATGCTCCGCGGTCCGGAGCGAGAGCTCCCGGATCACGTCCTCGAGGACGGTCACGCCGATCCCGGGTCCGGACGGCACCTTCATGGTGCCGTCCGGCTCGACCTCGAACGGCTCCCCGATGATCTCCGTCGCGAAGTAGCGCTTCGAGGCGGCGACGTCGCCGGGCATGCTGAATCCGGGCAGCGACGCGAGGTGGACGTTGTGAGCGCGGCCGATGCCCATCTCGAGCATCCCGCCGCACCACACCGGGATCCCGCGGTCGCGGCAGACGTCGTGGACGCGCACCGCCTCCGCGAGACCGCCGACGCGTCCCGGCTTGATGTTCACGATCCGCGTCGCGCCGATCTCGATCGCCTTGCGCGCGTCCTCCGCGTGGCGGATCGACTCGTCGAGGCAGATCGGCGTCCGGATGCGCTGCTGCAGCGACGCGTGGTCGATCATGTCGTCGTGCGCGAGCGGCTGCTCGATCATCGTGGGCCGCGTCGCGTCGATCCGCTCGAACGTCGCCGCGTCCGCGAGGGAATAGGCGGAGTTCGCGTCGAGCATGAACGGGAGCTCCGGGTGCTTCGCGCGCACGGCCTCGGCGATCTCGACGTCCCTGCCGGGCTTGATCTTCAGCTTCACGCGCTGGTACCCACCGCGCAGCTCTTCGTCGACGCGCTCGAGGAGCGCGGCGGTCGACGGCTGCAAGCCGATCGCGACGCCGCACAGGATCCGGTCGCGCCTCCCGCCGAGAAGCCGTGCCAGCGGGATGCCGGCCTGGTTCGCGGCGAGGTCCCACATCGCCATCTCGATGCACGCCTTCGCCATCCGCGCGTCGCGCACCCACGCGAGCGCCGCCGCGACGTCGCGCGGGTGCGCGAACGTCTTTCCGAGCAGATGCGGGATGAGGGCCTCCTCGAGCAGCACCCACACCGTCGACGGCGTCTCCCCCGAGTACCAGGGCGTCTCGTTCGCGACGCTCTCGCCCCAGCCGACGGCGCCCTCGCCCTCGACGCGGACGATCACGTGCGTCTCGTGGGTCTCGACGGCCATGCTCGTCTCGTACGGCCGCTTCAAGGGCAGCCGCACGAGGAACAGCTCCACTCGTTCCAACCTCATGCGGGCTTCGCCCCGCATGAGATAGCAGCCTCTTGTCGCAGGGGCTCCGCCCCCGCACCCCCGGATCGTTCGCTCATTTAGGACTCACGGGCTGCGGCTGCTGCACGAGGAGATATGCGCCGCGGCTTCCGTCGGCGGAGCGCAGGTGCTCCACGACGGCGAAGCCCGCGGCGAACGCGGGCTCGAGCGCGCTGCGCACCGCCATCCGCCACGCGAGCGCCAGATCGCGGTCGCGCCCTTTGATGCGCTGGATGTCCGGGGGGATCTCGACGAGCACATGCGTGTCATCGCCGGCCATCCCGGGCGCGCCGGGGCGGTCGCCGTCCGCGCGGAGCACGTAGCGCACGCCCTCGCGCTCGGCGTCATCGAGAGCGGGGATCGCGTCGGCGCCGCGCAGGCGCTTGTCGGCGTGATCCGTGGCGATCCGCCACTCAACGTACAGCCGGTCCGACGGGAGACCTTCGTTCAGCCTGTCCGGCATCGCGCCGTAGAAGTCGCGCCGGTAGGTCCGCGCGAATGCTCCGAGCTTCGCGAAGTTGAAGCGCGCGTTGCGCGCCTCCAGCGGATCCATCGTCCACGAGATCGTGTCGATGCCCTGGTCGAGGCAGTGGTCGCGCTGCGCTTCCTTCAACGCGACCGCGAGCCCGGTGTGCCGGTGCGGCGCGCGCACGGCGAGCATGTGCGAGTGGTGCCGGAAGTGGTGGTCGTGGATCCCGAGGAAGCCGAACACGAATCCGGCGGGCCGCGGGTCGCCGTCGACGTGGCCGAGCGCGACGAAGCCGCCGTTGTGCGCGACCGCGAGGAGGAGCTGCGGCGGCACGAGGACGTCGCCGCTCCACACCTCCTCCTGGATGGGAACGGTGGCGCGGCAGCCCTCGATGTCGTGCGCGACCTCGACGCGGAAGGGCATCGCGCGTGAGCCTAATTCGGCTACCATCCGCCGACATGGCAGCGCCCAACGTCGAATTCCTGCGTCGCGTCCCGATGTTCCAGGAGCTCGATGACCACACCCTGCGCGAGATCGGGAACGCCGCGGTCGAGCAGCGCTGGGAAGCGGGTCAGGAGATCGTCCGTCAGGGCGACACCGGCGTCGGCATGTTCATCGTGCGCTCCGGCAAGGTCGAGATCGTCCAGGACCACGAGGGGAAGCCCGAGAAGGTGCGCGACCTCGGTCCCGGCGACGTGTTCGGCGAGATGGCGCTCCTCGACGAGTTCCCGCGGTCCGCGACGGTGCGGGCCGTCGAGCCGACGACCTGCCTCGGGATCACGCGGTGGCACTTCCGCGGCATCCTCGAGAGCCACCCGCAGATCGCGCTGAAGCTGCTGCCGATCCTCACGCGGCGCCTGCGCGCCGCGGAATCGCACGCGCACGAGGCCGCCGCCACCCATTAGCGCGCGCGGCTTCGTTACCCGCCCGCCCTTGCCGTCGGCGCACGGAGCGCCCTAGGGTCCGCGCATGCCCCCACGCCCGGCCCCTCGCACCGGCACCCGCGCCCGCGCGACCGTGACGCGCGCGTTCCTCTTCAGCGACCTGCGCGGCTATACCGACTTCGTCGAGTCGAAGGGCGACGCGGCCGCGGCGGACCTGCTCCGCGCCTATCGCGACATCGTGCGCGCCGAGATCGCGCGCCACGCCGGCGCGGAGATCAAGACAGAAGGCGACTCCTTCTACGTCGTCTTCGAGTCGCCGAGCGCGGCGCTCGAGTGCGCGGTCGACATCCAGCGGGCCGCCCACATGGCACCCGGCGCGGCGATCCGGATCGGGATGGGACTGCATGCGGGCGAGACCGTCCCGTACGACGACCAGTTCGTCGGCGGTGCGGTGAACGTCGCCGCGCGGCTCGCGTCGAAAGCGAAGGCGGGCGAGATCATCGCGAGCGACACGCTCCGCGGACTCGTGCGCACGGGTGTGTCGTACGCGATGGAGGACCGCGGACCGCTCCGACTGAAAGGCGTGAGCGAGCGCGTCCGCGCCTGGAGCGTCGAGTGGCGTCCGCCGGAGGCCACCGCACCCGCGCCGCACGTCGCCGCCGTGGACCTGCCGCTCCTCGGTCACTCGCCGCTGACACCGGCCGCGCCCGCGCCCGGACAGATCGTCTGTCCGGTCGTCGTCGGCCGGGACGCGGAGCAGGCGCGGTTCGCGGAGCATCTTCGGCTCGCGGCGACCGGTCGTGGGCAGACGGTGGTCCTTGCCGGCGAGGCAGGCGTCGGGAAGAGCGCCTTCGTGCGCGACGCGATCGCGGCGGCGACGCGCGATGGGTTCCGCGTGCTGTACGGCGTGACGCTCGAATCCGACAAGGGGCTGCCATACGCCCCCTTCGTCGGCGCGGTGCGCTCGGGATTCCGCGGCATCGCCCGCGAGCGCCTCGGCCGTGTCCTGGGTCAGGCCGCCCCGGACCTCGCGCAGCTGTTCCCCGAGCTCGGGAAGGCGCAGCGCGCGGAGCAAGCCTCCGCCGTCGAACATCACCGCCTGTCGGTCGCGTTCCTCGGCCTGTTCACGACGTTCTCCCGCGAGACCCCGGTGCTGCTCGTCGTCGAGGATCTGCACTGGGCCGACGAGGCGAGCCTCGGGCTGTTCCATTACCTCGCCCGCGAGCTGCGCGACACGCGCATCCTGCTCCTCGGCACGTACCGCAGCGACGAGATGCACCGGAGGCATCCGCTGCTGCGCGTGGTCGCGAACATGCAGCGCGAGCGGGTCGCCAGCGAGATCCCGCTCGCCCGGCTCGACAAGGAGCAGGTCCGTCAGCTGATCCAGGTGACCTTCCAGCAGACCGACCCGAACATCAAGATCACCGACGAGTTCCGCGACGTGATCTACGCGCGCGCGGAGGGGAATCCATTCTTCACCGAGGAGCTGCTGAAGTCGCTCGTCGAGTCCGGCGACCTCTACTTCCGGCCCGACACGGGATGGTCACGCGACAAGCCGATCGACCAGCTCCGGATCCCCGGGTCCGTGCGCGAGGCGGTCCGCGAGCGGATCGATCGCGTGAGCCCGGCGGCGCAGGTGACGCTCTCGACCGCCGCCGTCATCGGCCTGCGGTCCCCGTTCGAGCTGCTTCGCGCCGTGCGCGGCGTGACCGAGGCGGATCTCGAGACCCAGCTGCGCGAGCTGATCGAGCAGCAGCTCGTCGTCGAGCTCGGCGGGGACGACGACGAATACGGATTCCGTCACGCCCTGACGAAGGAGGTCGTCTACGACGACCTGCTCGTGCGCGAGCGCAAGCGCCTGCACCGCACGGTCGCGGACGCGCTCATCGCCCGCGATGGGTCGGAGCCGGCGCTCGTCGCGCACCATCTCGTCACGGCCGGAGCCGGCGAGGCCGCCATCCCGCATCTCCTCGCGGCGGCGGAGCGCGCGTTCGATGCGTACGCGCCACGGGAGGCCGCGGCGCACTACGAGAAGGTGGTCGAGCTCGGGATCGCTGAGGACCGGCTCGGCGCCGTGCTGGAGAAGCTCGCGGACACCTACTACCTGTTCGACTTCGCGCTCGCGCGGAAGGCCGCCGAGGACGCGGCGGCGATGTACCGCGAGCGTGCGGACCGGCACGGGCTGTCCCGCATGCTCCGGCTCGCGAGCCGGTCCATCTGGCAGCAGGGGGACGCCAACCGCGCCGCCGCGTTCGCGCAGGAGGCGATCGACGCGCTCGACGGCCTCGATGACTCGCCCGAGCTCGGACGCGCGACCGCGAATCTCGGGATCCTGCGGATGCTCGCGCGGGCGAACGACGAGGCCAGCCGGCTCTCCGAGCGGGCCATCGAGATCGGGCGCCGCTTCGACGATCCTTGGACCATCGCGAACGCGCTCATCACGAAGGGCACCGTCCTCCGGACATCCGACTTCCACGAGAGCGATCGGCTGATCCACGAGGGCATCGAGCTCGCCAAAGCGCGCGACCTCAGCGAGGTCGTGTTGCGCGGCTACAACAACCTGCTCGTCGGCAGCGCTGGCCATCTGTCCCTCGAAGAGCTGGATCGCCTCCTGGACGAGGGGCTGGAGTACGCGCGCCGTCACGGTCTCGAGCATCCGATGCTCCAGGTCAGCCGCGCGTTCCAGGGCTGGATCCGCGGGGAGTGGGACGCCGCGCTCGCCGCCGCGGCGACCGTGCCAGAGGGCTCGTACTGGCGCCGGAACACCGCCATCTTGCTCGCGCAGATCGCCTTCGGGCGCGACGGACCCGCGCGCGCGATCGCCCTCCACGGCGACATCGCCCGCCGCGCGGCCGAGACCCGCGAGGCGCAGGCCTTCGCGTGGCCCGTCGTCTTCATGGCGGAGCTCCACTTCCATCTCGGCGATGACGCCGGAGCGGCGAAGTGGCTCGGCATCTACCGGGACCGGGTGGACCAGGACGCCGGTCCGCTCGCGGTGCTGGTGTCAGGACCGGTGGGGATCGTCCAGATGCTCGCCGCTCACCTCGATGAGGACTGGACCGGGCGCTTCGAGGCGGTGCGGCCCGCTGACCCGGTCCAGGCGCGGAACCTCGACATCGCGAACGAGGTGACGCGTGCCGTCCTCGCTCGCGACGCGGCGGCCGCGGCCCGCGGGATCATGAAGCAGTTCGAGGTCATGAAGGAACGGGGCGCGGGCACGCTGCCGGAGCTCCCGCTGGCGGTCGCGCGCGAGCTGCTGCGACGCGGCGCCACGCTCGTGCCGGAATGGCGTCCGGTGCTGGACCAGGCCCGCGACTTCGCCGAGCGCGCCCGCGCGACCTGGTACCTGGCGGAGCTCGCGAAGCTCGAGGCGGCGATCGCCGGCTAGCGAATACCCTTCCGCGCGATGCCCGGCATCGTCGAATGCGTGCCCAACGTGAGCGAAGGCCGTCGCGGTGACGCGATCGACCGCATGGCCGACGCGATCCGTTCGGTCAACGGCGTCCGCCTCCTCGATCGGACGAGCGATGTCGACCACAACCGCTCCGTCTTCACGTTCGCCGGCCCTCCGGAGACCGTCGAGACGGCCGCGCACGCGCTCGTCGACGCCGCCGTCCGGGAGATCGACCTGCGCGCGCACAAGGGCGAGCACCCGCGCATCGGCGCGGTCGACGTCGTCCCGTTCGTGCCGCTGGCCGGCACGACGATGGAGGAGTGCGTCGCGATCGCGCACCGGTTCGGGCGCGCCGTCGCGGATCGCCACGAGCTCCCGGTGTATTTCTACGCGAAGGCGGCGACGCGGCCGGACCGCGTACGGCTGCCCGACATCCGGAGGCCGCAGTTCGAGGGTCTGCAAGACGCCATCGCGACCACGCACGTCCCCGACGCCGGTCCCGCGCGCGTCCACCCGACGGCCGGCGCGATGGTGACCGGGGCGCGCCCGCCGCTCATCGCGTTCAACATCGAGCTCGACACCGCTGACGTGACGGTCGCGAAGCGGATCGCGAAAGAGATCCGCGAATCCTCGGGCGGCCTCGCCGCGGTGCAGGCGCTCGGGTTCGAGCTCACCGATCCGCCACGCGCGCAGGTCTCGATGAACCTCCTCGACGCGTCCGTCACGTCGCTCGCGCGCGTGTGGCACGAGGTCGAGGAGCGCGCCGGTTCGTCGGGCGTCCGGATCCTGCGCGGCGAGCTCATCGGGCTCATGCCGCTCGACGCCGCCGTCCAGGTGACCGCCGACGCTCTGAAGCTCGAGGGTCTCTCACGCGACCGGATCATCGAAGCGCACTTCATCGAATGACGAAGGAAGCCGACCTCCTCGTCCGCCGGGCGCGGCTCCTCACGCTCGCCCCGATCGGCGAGGAGCGGCCGCGCGTCGGTCCCGCAGCGGGCGACGTCGGCGCCGTCGACGACGGCTGGGTCGCCGCGCGCGACGGGGCGATCGTCGCCACGGGCCACGGCGCCAGCTGGGAGCGGCTCGAGCTGGTGACGGGCGCGACGGTCGAGGACGTCGGCGGCCGCGTCGTCATGCCCGGCTTCGTCGACCCGCACACGCACCTGTGCTACGCCGGGCAGCGCTGGGACGAATTCGCGTCACGCCGCAGCGGCTCGGACTACCTCGCGATCCTTGAGCGCGGCGGCGGCATCCACGCCACCGTGCGCGCGACGCGCGACGCGACCGACGACGACCTGCTCGCGCTCGTCCGCGGCCGGCT
>WNGA01003975.1_pt1 | contig 21934 bp, 17 predicted proteins | sample 5400061 | NCBI WGS metagenome assembly WNGA01 (sample SAMN13153366, study PRJNA577476) | soil metagenome | isolation source: 100 cm soil or saprolite under grassland replicate 2 | place: USA:California | collected 2016-06-15
CCAGCCTGGAACTGCTCGAACCGTTCGTGGACGCCCTCGACCCGGCGATCGAGGTGATCCGGTTCGACCCGCCCGGGGTCGGCGGGTCACCGGTGCCGCCACTGCCCTACCCGTTCCCCCTGCTGGCCAGGCTGGTCGGCCGGCTGCTCGACACGCTGGGCTACGACCGCTTCGACGTCCTGGGCATCTCCTGGGGCGGCGGCCTAGCCCAGCAACTCGCGTTCCAGAACCCGCGCCGCTGCCGGCGGCTGGTCCTGGTGGCCACCGCAACCGGCTGGCTGATGGTCCCCGCACGGCCCGGCGTGCTGCTGCGCATGGCGACCCCGCGGCGGTACCGGGACGCCGGCTACACCCGGGCGATCGCCGGCGACCTGTACGGCGGCCGGATGCGGAGCCGGCCCGACCTCGCCGGCGACCTGATCACGCACCTCGCCCGGCCGGCGTCCGGCCGCGGCTACCTCTACCAGCTCGCCGCCGGGGCGGGCTGGACCAGCCTGCCGTTCCTGCCGCTGATCCGGCAGCCCACGCTCATCCTCGCCGGCGCCGACGACCCGATCATCCCGCTGGCCAACGCCAGAGTCATGGCCCGGCTGCTGCCCGCGGCACGGCTGCACGTCTACCCGGACGGGCACCTGGGCCTGCTGACGATGCGGGACGAGCTCGCGCCGCTCGTCGCCGAGTTCGTCGCCTGACTCCGGGCCGGTCCGCGCCGACCGGCTCAGGCTGCCGGTCCGCGCCGATCGCGTGGCGCCGGCCGATGACGATCAGGCCGATGACGATCAGGCGGGCCCGCGGCGGCCGGGCCGACGACGTACAGCGCCCGCCAGCCGCCGAGCATGCTGAAGGTGGGCGTGTGGCCCGAACGGGTGACCCGACCACCGGCGACCCGCGGATGGATGGACTTCGTCAGGTCGTCCGGGTACGCACTACCCGGGTTCCTGGTTGCGAGGAGGGATCGGATGTCCGTTCCGGGGTCGGGTCAGGATGCTGAGCAGCGGCGGTTGGCGGACGCCGACGGGTCGGGGGTGCCGTGGCGGCGGTGGGGCCCGTACCTGAGCGAGCGGCAGTGGGGGACGGTCCGGGAGGACTACAGCGGCAACGGGGACGCCTGGTCGTACTTCAGCCATGACCAGGCACGGTCCCGGGCGTACCGGTGGGGCGAGGACGGCATCGCGGGCGTCAGCGACGACGGGCAGCGGCTGTGTCTCGCGCTGGCGTTGTGGAACGGCCGCGACCCGCTGCTGAAGGAGCGGATGTTCGGGCTGACCAACACTGAGGGGAACCACGGCGAGGACGTCAAGGAGTACTACTTCTACCTCGACAGCACGCCCACCCATTCGTACCTGAAGTTCCTCTACAAGTACCCGCAGGCGGAGTTCCCGTACGGCGACCTGGCGGCGGCCAACCGGGCCCGCGGCCGGGGTGACTTCGAGTACGAACTTCTGGACACCGGTGTCTTCGCCGACGACCGCTACTTCGACGTTTTCGTCGAGTACGCCAAGGCGGCGCCGGAGGATCTGCTGGTCCAGATCACGGTGCACAACCGGGGTCCGGAGGAGGCGGTGCTGCACCTGCTGCCGACGCTGTGGTTCCGGCACACCTGGTCGTGGGCGGGCGGCGGCGCCGTCCCGAGCCTGCGCCAGGTCGCCGGTCCGGCGGGGCTGGCGGCGGTGCGGGCCGAGCACGAGGAGTTGGGCGTGCGGTGGCTGTACTGCGACGGCGGGGTGCCAGTGCTGTTCACCGGGAACGAGACGAACAACGAACGGATCTTCGGCACCGCGAACGACTCGCCGTATGTCAAGGACGGCATCGACCGGTATGTGGTGCACGGGGAGGCAGCCGCGGTGAACCCCGAGCGGACCGGCACCAAGGCCGCCGCCCACCACGTGCTGACCGTCCCGGGTGGACAGAGCGCCACGGTGCGGCTGCGGCTGGCCGAGGCCGAGCAGGCGGAGCCGTTCGGCCCGGAGTTCGGGGAGGTGTTCGCGCTGCGCCGGGCGGAGGCCGACGCGTTCTACGCCGGCATCGCGGCGCCGGGCATGAGCGCGGACCAGCGGCGGGTGGTCCGGCAGGCGCTGGCCGGGATGCTGTGGAGCAAGCAGTACTACGGCTACGACGTGGAACGGTGGCTGGCCGAGCACGGCGTCGACCCGCTCGGCGCCGACCCGCGGGTGCGCAACAGCGGCTGGTACCACCTGGTAGCCGGAGAGATCATCTCCATGCCCGATACCTGGGAGTACCCGTGGTTCGCGGCCTGGGACCTGGCGTTCCACGCGATCGCACTGTCCATGGTGGACTCCGCCTTCGCCAAGGACCAGTTGGGCGTCCTGCTGCGGCGCCTGTACCTGCACCCGAACGGGCAGATCCCGGCGTACGAGTGGAACTTCGGCGACGTCAACCCGCCGGTGCACGCCTGGGCCACGCTGTTCGTCTACGAACTGGAGAAGCTGCGCACCGGGCAGGGCGACCGGGCGTTCCTGGAGAACGCGTTCGGCAAGCTGATGAAGAACTTCGTGTGGTGGCTGAACCGCAAGGACCCGGACGGCCGCAACGTCTTCCAGGGCGGCTTTCTCGGGTTGGACAACATCGGCGTCTTCGACCGCAGCGCGCCGCTGCCCACCGGCGGCCACCTCGACCAGGCCGACGGCACCGCGTGGATGGCGCTGTACTGCCAGCACCTGCTGGAGATCGCCGTCGAGTTGGCGGTTGAGGACCCGGTGTACGTCGAGCAGGCGCAGACGCTGTTCGAGCACTTCGCCTGGATCGAGGTCGCCCTGAACCGCATCGGCGCGGACAACGACAGCCTGTGGGATGAGGAGGACGGGTTCTTCTACGACGTGCTCCGGCTGCCGGACGGCACCGCGACCCGGCTGAAGGTGCGTTCCCTGGTCGGCCTGATCCCGCTCGCCGCCACCACCGTGATCGGCGGCTGGGCGGACGGCCGGTTCCCCGAACTCGTCGCCGGCGCCAGGGAGTTCGTCGAACGGCACCCCGCCGTGCAGGCCGTCGTCTCCTCGCAGCCGCAGCGCGGTCCGGACGCCGGCGGGCAGCACCTGTTCGCGCTGTTCGGCGAGGACCGGCTGCGCCGGATCCTGGCCCGCATGCTGGACGAGGAGGAGTTCCTCAGCCCGCACGGCATCCGCTCGCTGTCCCGCTACCACGCCGAGCACCCGTACTCCTTCTGGGTGGGGGGCGCCGAGTACCGGGTCGGCTACCTGCCGGCCGAGTCCGACACCGGCATGTTCGGCGGCAACTCCAACTGGCGCGGGCCGGTGTGGTTCCCGACGAACGTGCTGCTCATCCGCGCGCTGCTCAACCTGCACGCCTACCACGGCGACGGTTTCACCGTGGAGTGCCCGACCGGATCCGGCCGGCAGCTCACCCTCTACCAGGTCGCCCGCGAGATCGCCGACCGGCTGACCGGCATCTTCCTGCGGGACGGGGCCGGCCGGCGTCCGGTGCACGGCGGGCAGGAGGTGTTCCAGAACGACCCGCACTGGCGGGACCTGCTGCTGTTCTACGAGTACTTCCACGGCGACAACGGGGCCGGCCTCGGTGCCAGCCACCAGACCGGATGGACCGGCCTGGTGGCGCTGACCGCGACCCTGTTCCACACGGTCGGCGCCGACGACTGGCCCGGCCGTGGCCGGGACGCGCTCCGCGCGGCCCGGTCGCCCACCGCAACGCCCACCTCGGCGCCTAGCGCGGCGGCCGGCCGGTGACGGCGTGGCCGGCGCAGCCGGTGATCTACGAGATCAACACCATGGTCTGGCTGGCCGAGCTGAGCGGCCGGCACGGCCGGCAGGTGCGACTCGGCGACGTGCCGGCGCAGGCGTGGGACGAGGTGGTGCTGCCCGGCATCGACGCCGTCTGGCTGATGGGCGTCTGGGAACGCAGCCCGGCAGGGCTGCGGATCGCGCTGCGGGACCAGGCGCTGCAGGCGTCGTTCCGGCAGGCGCTGCCCGACCTCGGTCCCGGCGACATCGTCGGCTCGCCGTACTGCGTCCGCAACTACGTTGTCGACGCGGCGCTCGGCGGACCCGACGCGCTGGCGGCCGCCCGCGCCGAACTGGCCCGCCGCGGGGCGCGCCTGCTGCTGGACTACGTGCCGAACCACGTGGCCCCGGACAACCCGTGGCTGGCCGAAGCGCCGGCGAACTTCGTCCAGGGCGGTCCGGACGACCTCGCGCGCTCGCCGGATGCGTTCCTCGAGGCCGCCGGCCACGTCTACGCCCGCGGTCGCGACCCGTACTTCCCGCCCTGGCCCGACGTCGTGCAACTGAACGCCTTCAGCGGGCAGTTGCGCACGGCGACCGCCGAGACGCTGGTCTCGATCGGCGACCAGGCCGACGGGGTGCGCTGCGACATGGCGATGCTACTGCTCAACGACGTCTTCGCCCGGACCTGGGCCGACCGGGCCGGTGCTCTGCCGGCCGAGGACTTCTGGACGCACGTCATCCCTCGGGTCAGGCAGCGGCACCCGGACATGCTATTCGTCGCGGAGGCGTACTGGGATCTGGAGTGGACGCTGCAGCAGCAGGGGTTCGACCACTGCTACGACAAGCGGCTCTACGACCGGCTGCTGCACGAGGGCGCCGGACCGGTACGCCAGCACCTGCTCGCCGGCACCGACTACCAGCGGGGGCTGGTGCGCTTCCTGGAGAACCACGACGAGCCGCGGGCGGCAGCCACGATGCCGCCGGAGCGGCAGCGCGCCGCCACGGTGGCGATCGCGACGCTGCCCGGCGCGACGCTATGGCACGAGGGCCAGTTCGAGGGGCGCCGGGTCCGGCCGCCCGTCTTCCTGGCCCGCCGGCCGGAGGAATCCGTCGATGAGGCTCTGCGCGGCTTCCACCACGACCTGCTGGCCGCGGTGCGGTCCTCCGGCCTGCGGTCCGGGCAGTGGCAGTTGCTCGAGGTGACCGGCTGGCCGGACAACCCCACGCACGGCAACCTTGCCGCCTGGTGCTGGAGCGACGCTGACAGCATGCACCTCGTCGTCGTCAACCTCTCCGACCCGCCGGCCCAGGGACAGGTGCCGCTGCCGTGGCCAGACCTCGGCGGCCGGTCCTGGCTGCTGACCGAACTGCTCGCCGGCCAGACCTACGAACGCGGCGGGGACGAGCTTGCCCACCCGGGGCTGTTCGTCGCCCTCGACGGCTGGCGCTGGCACCTCCTGTCGCTGCGGCCGGCACCGGGCGGCTGACCGGCGGGCGTCCAGAACGCAGTGCATCCGGGGGCGGAAGCAGCGCCTCTTATCCCACGATCGGGGCTCAGACACCCCCGATAGTTGTTCCTTCCAGCTACGCTGCGCCTCAAGAGCTCGCGCGTTCCCTCAACACGGTGACCCCAACCCCCGATGTCGCCACAGACCGTGACGTCGGGGTGGGGCACCGAACCTTGGTCAATTCGAGTACGCCCTCAGTGGGGCTCTCAGGCGGTCGTCGCAACACCGATGACGGGCACCGCGCAGATACGGCGTAGGGCAACTCCAAGCTGCCGGTCCCGGCTACGAACCCGGCGTGCGGTAGGACCAGCCGGCCGCCCGCCGCTCCGCGGCAGATCCGGATGTTCCGGGGAGTGGATCGTGCGGTGGCATGCTGGTCGTTGCTGATGCCGCTGAGCCCGTCGCTGTTGATCCACCTTGCGGCGGCGTGGTGGCTCATCGGGTGGTGGTTCTGGGTGGCCGCCGACGGACGGTGCCCTGAGGTCGGTTGCAGGCCTGGGGCGACGGACCTCTATGCTGGCTGGCTATGCCCGGGTCCGTCGGCGACAGTGACCGCGAGTACGCCTACGATGTCGCGCTCTTCCTCTCACGCCGCGAGCGCTCCCACCGCGGCGCCGGTGCCGACGGCGACGTTCGCCAAGAACACGCGGGCCGCGGCGAAGACCACTGGGCCGTGCAAGTACGCCGAGACAAGCCAGACGCTCGCCTCGCAGTACACCAAGGACGTCGGCCTGCCGCCGGACCCCGGCACACCAACGGCCGCCCGGGTCATGGAGCTGACTACCAGCCAGGGTGCGGTCACCATCGCGCTGGACCCGGCGGAGGCCCCGTGCACGGTGCAGAGCTTCGAATACCTGGCCGGCAAGAAGTTCTTCGACGGGACGTACTGCCACCGGCTGACCACCGGCGCGTCGCTGGCCGTGCTGCAGTGCGGCGACCCGTCCGGCACCGGGCAGGGCGGGCCGACGTACCAGATCAAGGACGAGGGTTTGAAGGGCACGACCTACAAGCGCGGCACCGTGGCGATGGCCAACGGCGGGCCGGACACCAACGGCAGCCAGTTCTTCCTGGTGTACAAGGACTCGCAGATTCCCGCGACCTACACGCCGATCGGCAAGGTGACCGCCGGGCTGGACGTGCTGGACAAGATCGGCGCCGGCGGCACCGACAACGCCAACGCAGCCGGCGACGGCGAGCCCGTCCTCGGCGTCATGATCAAGACCGTCCGCATCACATGAGGAACCAGGTCCGCCGTGGAGCCACCACCCCAACCTGAAACAAGACTCCGCAGGCCATGCCCCGCTGGGTCTTGCCAAGCCAACCTCCAGCGAACGGTCGAATCGGGACTCCCACAAAAGACCCAGGTCAGCGACCTGCCCGTGCGACGTTGCTGCCATGCCGGTCAGCGGCAGATGCGGGCGTTGCGAGGCTCAGCCGATGCGCTCGGCCAGCGAGACGATGATCCCTTCCGGCCCCCGGACGTAGGTCATCCGCCAAACGCCCTCGTACTCGCCGATGCCACCGACCAGTCCGTAGCCCTCGGTAGCTGCCCAATCGACAGCCGCCTGCAGGTCGTTGACCTCGAAGGCCACGTTGCGCAATCCCAGCTCGTTGGCCATGGCGGCCGGTGAGCCCGGCACGGAGTCGGGTCGCACGAAGCTCGAGAGCTCCAGGCGGGTGCCATCGTCGGGCGGTTTCAGCATGACGATCTCGGTGCGGGAGTCGGGAATGCCGCAGACCGTGTCCAAGAACTCGCCCTCGACGAAGGTCCTGCCCTCGACCTCCAGGCCCAGCGCCACGAAGAAGGCGGTCACGACGTCGAGATCTGCGACCGTGAGGCCGACGTGGTCGAAGCGTCGTACATGTGACATAGGCCCGTCCTCCGTCGTCGTATCGACCGTGCATCCGCCACGGTAGGCGTTCTCAGTACCTCTCGTTGCGGGACCTCCGCAAACGCACACTATGCGGCACGAGCGTGCAGTCGGTCGGCCGCCGCTCCACGCATATTCATGCAGCGACTAGTTTGCTCGCCGTACACGTACAGGCTGTGTGGGCGTCGAGATCGGTTGGCGTGGGCGGGAGGTCAGTCGACAAGGTCGAGGCTGGCAGCGACGATGCTGTCGGTGTCCAGGCCGTGGTAGCGGTAGACGTCGTGGAGGTCTCCGGATTGTCCGAAGCGGGTGACGCCGAGGTGGGTGGCGGGCACGCCGTTGACTGTGGCGAGGAACGCCAGGGTGTGCGGATGGCCGTCGAGGACGGTAACCATCGGCGTGGCGCGTTCGGCGGGCAGCAGCGAGTCCAGGATCCGGGTGGGTGCCTGGCCGTGGCCGCGGCGCGCCTGGACCGCTTGGAAGAGCAGACCGGGGCTGGTCAGGCAGACGACGTCGGCGGGGAAGCCCATCGCGTCCATCCGGTCGGCGGCGCCGAGCGCTTCAGGTACCACCGCGCCCATGGCGCAGATGGTGATGGCCGGTTGTGGGTGTCGGCGCCGGGCGTAGCCGCCGGCGACGACGTTGCGCCGCCGACGTTCGCGGCCCGCCGGGTCGTCCGGGATGCGGGCGAGTGTTTGGTCGATCGGGCGGGTGGACAGCCGCAGGTAGGCCGACCGGCCGCCGGGTTTGCCGAGTTGAGCCAGGCAGGCGAGCAGCGCCCATTCGGCGTCGAGGGCGAACGCGGGTTCGTAGGCGACACATCCTGGTTGTTCGAGGCCGATCGATGGTGTCTTGATCGATTGGTGGGCGCCACCTTCGGGGGCGAGTGTCACCCCGGACGGGGTGCCGATCAGGATGGATTGGCCGCCGGCGTAGATGCCGAACGACCATGGTTCCAGGGCCCGTTCGACGAACGGGTCGTACAGGACGCCGATCGGCAGCAGCGGCTGACCCCAGCGGCTCCAGGTCGCGCCCAGTTCACCCAGGACGCCGACCAGGTTGGTCTCGGCGATGCCGAGTTCGATGTGCTGCCCGGTTGGTTTCTCCCGCCAGTGCAGGATGGTTTCGGTGTCGTCGGCGAACCAGTCCGAGCGTTCGTTCTGGGACCAGACACCGACCTTGTTCACCCAGCCGCCGAGGTTGGTGCTGGAACTGACGTCCGGGCTGACGGTGACGATGCGCCGACCGACTTCGGGCGCGGCGCGGTTGAGGTCGAGCAGGGTGCGACCGATAGCGGCCTGGGTGGTGGCCACGCCGGTCGGGGTCCGACCAAGGTCTGCGGGCAGATCCAGGTTCGGGGCCGCCACCGGTTGTTCGCGGCGCAGCCGGTGGGCGGTGTCGGCGCACAGTTTCTCCGCAGCGGAGCCGCGCGGGAACGTCTGCCATGGGTGGTGGGGGTCGACGCCGACCCGGTGGGCGAGGTCGGTGAGTTGTTCGATGTTGAGCAGCGCGGAGTGGTTCTGCGGGTGGCCCTCGCTGGGCAGGCCGTACCCCTTGATCGTGTAGGCGAAGATGACCGTCGGTCGGGTGTCGTCGATGGCCGCGAACGCGCCCCTGAGCGCGGCGAGGTCGTGGCCACCCAGGTTGCGGATGGCCGCGTGCAGTCGTTGGTCGGTGACGTCGGCGAGCAGGTGCTCGATGATCTCGGCGTGCGGCCCGTCGCCGGGCAGCCGGTTTCGTAGCTGGCCGGCCGAGCAGCGCAGCAACCGCTGGTACTCGGGGTTGGCCATCGCGTCGATCCTGGAACGCAGGACCGCCCCGCCCGGCTGGGCGAAGAGATCTTCCAGGAGGTGTCCGTACTTCACGGTCAGCACCTGCCAGCCGGCGGCGGCGAACATGCCCTGTAACCGTGGCGCGCCGATGTTGGGCACGACCCGGTCCAGGGATTGCCGGTTCAGGTCGACGATCCAGACGACCTCACCGAGTTCGGTGACCATAGGGTCCAGCACGGCTTCCCATACCGCCCCCTCGTCCAGTTCGGCATCGCCGACGAGGGAGTACTGCCGGCCGGTTCCGGCGGCGCCGAACCGGGTGTTGACGTACCGGCGGGCAAGCGCGCCCCAGATCGGTGCGGTCGCGCCGATGCCGACCGAGCCGGTTGAGTAGTCCGCCGGATCAGGGTCCTTGGCCCGGCTCGGGTAGCTCTGCAGGCCGTCGAAGGCCCGCAGTGTCGTGAGGTAGGACTCGTCCAGTTCGCCGAGCAGGTAGTTGATCGCGTGCAGCGCCGGCGAGGCGTGCGGCTTGACCGACACCCGGTCCCCAGGTTGCAGTTGGTCGAACCACAGCGTGGTCATGATCGTCACCATCGAGGCGGTGGAGGCTTGGTGGCCGCCCACCTTGAGTCCGGACGGGTTGGGCCGCACCCGGTTGGCGTGGTCGACAATCGCGGTCGAGAGCCACAGCAGTCGCTGCTCGACGGTGCGCAGCACGTCCAGACGATTGACCTCGGCGTCGGTCGTCGGCCGCGCTTGGGGGTTCACCGTGCTCGTCACGTCTTACCTACCTCCCGGGCCGAAACACCTCGGCCTGCTTTCCGGTCAGGGATTGGCTGTTCGGGCCCGGCGTCAGGCATAGACGGGGGCCAGGTCGACGTAGATCCGGTAGTCGGCAACCGTGTCGTTGTCCATGCGGAGGAGGTTGACCGCGGGAAGGGTGACTTGCTTGTCGTCCAGCCGGGTATAGGTCACGTCGAGTTGCTGGATGGTCGTGTCGCCGTCGTGCCATTCCCGCACGATGGTGTGCCGCAGGCCCTTGATGGTGGTGAAGAAGTGGCCGACCGCGTCGCGGACGGCGTCGCGACCGATGATCGGCTCGGCGTTGCCGAACCGGAAATGGACGTCAGGCGCAAGGTAGGTGACGTAGTTGTCGACGTCGAGGGCGTCGGCGACGGCGAACATCTTGGCGCCGAAGTCCTGCCGACTGGTCGTTGGCATGGCGATCTCCTGGTGCTGGTTGACGCGGCCGGGCCGGCTGGCGACCGCCGCGCGGAAGGCTCGCGGTTGGGCCCGCCAATGCGTGGGCGGGTGGCCGCCGGCACCGCGGTTTGTGGTTAGCGGCCGAGGACGGAGCAGAGGGCGTCGGTCAGGACGCCGGCCGGGTCGGGTGCCGTTGCAGGGCTGCGCCACGCGACGTGGTTGTCGGGGCGGACGAGGATCGCGCCGTCTTCGCTGATCTGGCACAGTTGGGCCCAGGTGCCGTCGGCGTCGCGGTAGTCGTCGCCGATGGTGACGGTCTTGATCGTGACGCCGGTCTTGTCAGCGGCGGTCGCGGCGGCCTCGGCCCACGGGTGACCTTGGGTGCCGGTGATCAGGACGAAGCCGCCGTGCTGCCCGGCGAGGTCGTAGGTGGACAGGCGTTGGCCGTCGCGGTCGAGCCAGGCGTGTGGGAGCCGGTGTCCGGGTTTGGTGGACGGGGTGTAGATGCGGCCCCTGTCGTCGCGTGCCACCGGCGCGGAACCGTCATCGACGACGGCGCCGCCTTCGTAGGTGAAGCCGATTTCGACGTCGTGGGCCTGAAATTCCCAGCTCTGGGTGCCGATCGTGACCTCGGCGCGGGCGCGTAACGCCCGGCCCAGGCGGGTGTCAGAGAACAGCGCGTGGAAGGCGGCGGTGTTCACCTCGACCGGAGCCCCGTGCACGAGGCCGACGCCGGCGTCGACGACGCCGTGGTTCATGAAGGTGAGCAGCGCCCAGTCGGCGCCGTCCGTGCTGACCGGTTTGCGTTCGGTCTCATACGACTCGAGCAGCGCGTCGCCGGCCCGGCCGGCCAGTACTTCGGCGAGTTTCCAGGTGAGGTTGTAGGCGTCCTGGATTCCGGTGTTGAGGCCGAGGCCGCTGGTCGGCGGCTGGCGGTGGGCGGCGTCGCCGGCGAGGAAGATGTCGCCGTAGCGCCACTGCTGGGCCACGATGCGCTCCAGGATCCAGTGGCTGACCTTGTGCACCTTCGGTTCGATGTCGGGCAGCTTGAGCAACTCCTTCATCCGTGGGATGATCGCTTCTTCGTTGAAGCGCTCGTCGTCGTCGGTGCGGAACGCGAAGTGCAGCACGAACTCCTCCGAGTGCTTGCCCCAGGTGGGTCCCATCTGCACCACGACACCGGACCCCCAGGAGTCGGCGCCCTCGGGGTTGAGGAACCAGTTGATCAGGGTGCCGTCGTCCCAGTACTCGGACAGGTCGCAGCTGAAGTGGGTGCTGACCATGTCGACCATGTTCCGTGGGCCGGCCATCTGGACACCCAGCTTCGGGCCCACGGTGCGGCCGCCGTCGGCGGCGATGACGTAGCGGGCCTTGACGGTGAGATCCTCGCCCGTGTCGCGGTTGCGCACCGCCACGGTGACCCCGTCGTCGCCCTGTTCCCACCTGGTGACCTCGTGGTGGAACCGGATCCGGCCGGGGGCACGCCGTTCGGCCTGCTCACGCAGCAGCGGTTCCAGGCGCAGTTGCGGGTAGTTGCTGGACAGGCACGGGCTGTCGGCTTCGTATCTCGGCCGCAGCGCGCCGCCGCCGAAGGCGTCCATCTCGTGGATGATGCGCCGGTCCAGCGGTCCGTCGCCGCCCAGGGAGGTTGTCCAGCGGACCTTGCCGAACTTTTCGATCGGGGCGGCGACGGCCAGGATCGCGTCGGCGACCCCGTGCTGGCGGAACGCTTCCATGGTGCGCTGGTTGAGGTAGTGGGCCTTCGGCAGCAGCGAGGTGCTGGCGTGCCGTTCGACGAGCAGGTGCTCGACGCCCAGGTTGGATAGGAAGATCGACGCGGACAGGCCGCAGCCGCCGCCTCCGATGATGAGGACCGGAACCTGGTGGTCAGACATTGCTGTGGCCCTTCTGCGGGTGGGGGGATGCGGCGGGGATGAATCGGTGGCGCATCTGGCCGATGCCTTCGATGACGGTGGTGAGTTCGTCGTCCGGGCCGATGAGGCGTTTCGGGTTGCGGGTCCAGCCGATCCCGCTCGGGGTGCCGGTGAAGATGACGTCGCCGGGAAACAGCGCCACGACGTGGGAGAGCGAGGAGACGAGCTGGCCCATGGTGAAGACGAACTCGCTGGTGCGGGCCTTCTGCATCTGCTCGCCGTTGAGGCTGCAGCCGATCGCCAGGTCATCGGGGTCGGCGAATTCGTCCGGGGTGACCAGGCACGGCCCGAGCGGAGCGAAGCCGGGGTAGGACTTGCCGAGGTTGTACTGCTGCGGAGCGGGCGGGCGCAGCTGCGTTTCCCGTTCGGACAAATCCTGTCCGATGGTCAGCCCGGCGACGTGGGACCAGGCGGCCGATTCGGGAACCTGATAGGCGGCGCGGCCGATGACGGCGACCAGTTCGGCTTCGAAGTCGACCGAGCCGCGGGGCAGCGCGATCGTCGCGTAGGGCCCGGTGATCGCGCTGGGGAACTTGGTGAACACCATCGGTTCCGCCGGCGGGTCGATGCCGGCCTCCGCGGCGTGGTCGCGGTAGTTGACCCCGATCGCGAACACCTGCCGGGGCCGCGGGACCGGCGCCTGAAGCCGCTCGTTGATGACCGGGCGGATCTCGTCGATCCGGGCGGTGGCGACGATGTCGCGGGCCCACTCGCGGAAGCTGTCCCACCGCTCGTAGACGGCCTGCGGGTCGGCGTCGAACGTGCCGTCGCTGGCGGTTTCGACGTCGAGGTATCCGCCGCCGGCGAGCAGGCCCAGCCGGCCGTCTGTGTTGATGATGCGCATGGCAGCTCCCTGATTTGTGGCAGCGTCGGTAGAGGTGCCCTCGATTCGCGGCACCCGCGTTGGTCTGGTGTGTTCAGGTGGTCGCGAACAGGTCCGCGTGGCTGTGGAGGTAGTCGGTGACCGAGCACGCCGGGTGGCCGGTGAGGTTCTCGACGTGGTCGGTGAGGTACTCCGATTCGCCGCGGCGGAACATGGTGAGCATCTCGGTCAGATGCCGGGCCTCCCAGTCCGTCGCGCCGCGTGCGCGCATGGCCTGGCCGACCTGGGCCGGGGTGGTGTCGACGACGGTGACCTCAACGCCGAGGATCTCGCCGATGTGAGCGGCGATCTGCCGGTAGGTCGGTGCGGCCGGGCCGGTCAGCACGTAGGTCTTGCGGTCGTGTGCCGGGTCGGTGAGCACGGCCGCGGCGGCCTCGCCGATGTCGGCGCAGTCCACCACGCTCAGCCCCGCGGTCCCGAGCGGGTTGGCGATGGTGCCGGTGGCGGCCACGCTCGCCGCGAGGCCGGCGACCAGGCCTTGCATGAACGCGTTCGGACGCAGGATCACGTACGGCGTCTGCCCGGTGGCCAGGTCCTGCTCGACCTGCCAGTGTTGTCGGCAGGCGTCCGGCCCGTCCGGGCCAATGCCGGCGCTGGTGCCCGACAGCTTCACGATGCGCACGTCCTGTTCGCGGGCCAGCGCGATGAGCCGGTGCTGGTCGGCGGCCATCGATGGCCCGTGCGGGGTCAGCAGGAACAGGCTGGCCACGCCGTGCAGCGCGGCGCGCACCGCCTGCCCGTCGCGCAGGTCGCCCCGCCTGAGTTCGACGTCGCCGGGTAGCAGTGACGCGGCCAAGCCCGGGTTGCGCACCAGGGCGCGGACCCGCTCGCCGCGGGTGCGCAGCGCCGAGACGACGTGCGGGCCGACGTGTCCGGTGGATCCCAGCACCAGCGTGGTCATCATGTACCCCCGGCCTGGTTGGCCTGACGTGCCCGACGGCCGGCCTCGGCGAACAGCGGCAGGACATCGGGCTGGTCGACGATGCCGACGTTGACGACCGCGTTCAGCGCGGCGCCCTGGATCAGCCGCTTCACCGGGACCTCGAGACGTTTCCCGGTCAGGGTGCGCGGGATGGCCGGCACCGCGACGATCTCATCCGGCACGTGCCGGGCCGAGCAGGTCGACCTGATGTGCCGGTTGATCCGGTCCCGTAGCCCGTCGTCGAGTTCGGCGCCCGGCGCGAGGACCACGAACAGCGGCATGTAGTAGCCGCCGTCGGGCAGTTCGGCGCCGATCACCAGGCTGTCCCTGACCGCCCCGATGTCATCGACCGCCGCGTAGATCTCGGCACTGCCCATCCGGACGCCGCGGCGGTTGATGGTCGAGTCGGACCGGCCGTGGATGATCGCGGTGCCGCGGGCGGTGATCGTGACCCAGTCGCCGTGTCGCCACACGCCCGGGAACACGTCGAAGTACGCGCTGCGATACCGCTGGCCGTCCGGGTCGTTCCAGAAGTACAACGGCATCGACGGCATCGGCGCGGTGACCACGAGCTCGCCGACCTCGCCGATCAGCGGCCGGCCCTGGTCGTCCCAGGCCTCGACCCGGGTGCCGAGAAAGCGGCACTGGATCTCCCCGGCGACCACCGGTTTGGTGGGGCAGCCACCGACGTAGGGCGTGCACACGTCGGTGCCGCCGCTCGGCGCGTCCAGCCACACATCGGGTTTCACCGCGTCATACACCCATCGCCACCCGGCGATCGGCAGCGGCGAGCCGGTGGACATGATGCAGCGCAGCGCAGCGAGATCCTGTGTCATGCCCGGACGCAGACCGGCCTTGGCGGAGGCGAGGAGATGCCCGGCGCTGGTGCCGAAGTACGCGGCGCGGGTGCCGGCGACGATGTCCCACAACGCGTCCGGTCCAGGGTAGCCGGGGCTGCCGTCGTAGAGGACCGCGGTCGCGCCGAGCAGCAGCGAGCCCACCAGGACGTACCAGATCATCCAGGCGGTGCTGGTGTACCAGAAGAACCGGTCGCCCGGTTGGACATCGTTGTGCAGTCCCAGCCACTTCAGGTGTTCCAGGACGATGCCGCCGTGGCCGTGCACGATGCCCTTCGGCAGGCCGGTCGTGCCGGAGGAGTACAGGATCCACAGCGGGTGGTCGAAGGCGACCTGCTCGAAGCGCAGCTCGGCCGCCGCCGTGGTGACCTCCTCCCAGGAGTGCCACCCGGAAACGGCCTGGGTGGCCGAGCTGAACGGGACCAGGACCACCCGCCGCACCGACGGCAGCGCGGCGAGGATCGCCCGCAGATCCTCGCTCCGGTCGTAGTCCTTACCGCCGTAGCGGTAGCCGGCCACGGCGATCAGCACGGACGGCTCGATCTGCTGGAGCCGGTCCACGACCGCGCCGGTGCCGTAGTCGGGAGGGCAGCACGCCCACACCGCGCCGATCGAGGCGGCGGCCAGCAGCGCGACAACCGCATGCGGTGTGTTCGGCAGGTAACCGGCGACCCGGTCGCCGGGCCGCACACCCCAGCCGCGCAGCGTCGCGGCCAGGGCCGCGACCTGGTGCCGCAGCTCGGCCCAGGACACCGGCCGCGGCTCGTGGCCCTCGGACAGCGCGAGCAGCGCCGGCCGTTCGTCGGTGGCGTGGGCGAAAATATGCTCGGCGTAGTTGAGCCGTGCACCCGGGAACCACGCAGCGCCCGGCATGTCGGTGCTGCCCAGCACGCACTCGTATGGCGCCGAGGCCTTGACCTCGAAGAACTCCCACAGCGCCGCCCAGAATCGGCTCGGATGCTCAACCGACCACAGCCACAACTGCTCGTAGTCGGCGGTGGCGACGCCGTGGGTGTGATCCAGCCAGCCCTGGAAGCGTGCCAGCCGGGAGCCGGCCGCGACCTGCGGCGGCGGCTGCCACAACACGTTCGGCTCGGCCGCGGCCTGTGGCGTCGACGCGTGCCCGGTCATCGTCAGGTCGCCGCTCGGTCGAAGTGGACGATCTCGGCGTCCGCGGGGATGTCGTCGTTGATCGGCCCGTCGGCGGGTCGCCACAGCTCGTAGCCGTTCTCGCGGATGATCCGGCCCTCGTCGTCGAGTTCGAAGATGTGCACCACCCGCAGGCTCACCCGGGTGCCCGCGGGCAGCGGGCAGCCCGGCACGTTGGTCTCCACGTCGCCCACCAGGGTCATCTCGGCGATCGTGTCGTCAACCACGAAGTTGCCCGCACCGAAGCGCCGGAGCGGGACCAGCGCCTGGATGGCATAGGACTGGAACATCCGCAGGTAGGCCGCCTTCACCTCCGCCTTGCTGCGCAGCAGCACGCCGCGCGCCGGCACCTCCCACACGATCGTGTCCCCGTAGAGGTCGAGAGCCTTGTCGATGTCGGCCGGGTTCTCGTTGTGGAAGTGCTCCCCCACAACCCGCAGGTTGCGTTCAACGACCTGCTCCGGGGTGAGGCCAGTCGAGGCCGTCATGGTGAGCTCCCTTCGAACGTCGGGCGGACCGGACCCAGTGTGCACGTTATATGTGATAACAGCAACCCCTGGCCGAAGACCTTCTGGACCGGCCCCCGGAGGCCCGCGGCGCCGAACGTCGACTGGACCACGCCGCCGGTGCCCTGCATCGTGGATCAGGCTGCGACTCGGTCCCGCCGTGGACGCTGACCGTGCCCCCTGGAGCGGGCGTCGGCCAGCCCGCGCCGCGGCCTCGAGCGAGCAAGCGCGCCCAACCTGCGCTCGCTTGGGGTGGGGCCCGAGGGCGGTCCGGTCTTCGATCGGTCCGGTTCCCTGGGCCGCGTCCCGACCCCGCCGGCCGCGGCTGCACCGGCAGTGGGCACACACCGCAAGCCTCGGTAGGCGCCCGCCCGGTCCTGGCCATCACCGCAGCGACACCGGACCCGACCGGCCGGTAGGACCGACCGCGGCGGTTCGGTCAAGGCTGCTCAGCGCCTGCCCTCGTGCCAGGGAGTGTGTTATCATATATATCACCGTCCATCGATCCACGGGAGCTGCACCATGACGCGGAGCACCGAGCGTTCGAACACCGCGCAGCGCCCGGCTGCGCTCGCCATCCCCTCGGGGACCTACGCAGCCGATCCCGCACGCTCACGGCTGAGCTTCCGGGCCAAGGCGTTCGGGCTGATCTGGGTGCGCGGGCACATGCCCGCGGTCGGCGGAACCATTCACGTGTCAGAGGGTCGGCTCCGGGGCACCGGCCAGGTCGCCGCAAGCGGACTAAGCACCGGGGTACGGGCCCGGGACTGGCACTTGCGCACGAGGCACTACCTGCACACGACACAGCATCCGAACATCCAGATGTCGGTCGACGACGCCGACATCGCATCCGGACATGCCGACGTCCTGGTCGTCGTCCGGGGAAATCCCGCCATCGTTGGCCTGGAACTCGACTCGATGCAGCTCAGCGACGGAACCCTGCGGCTGGAGGCACACGGCAGCGTCGACCGCTCCCCCTTCGGGATGCTCCCACCACTGTGCGGAGTGTCCCGGCTTGTCCACGTCACGCTCACCGTCGTGGCCACACCAGCCGCAACTCTATGAGAGCAACGGTGCGCCTGGCCCTAAACGTCGCGCTGCGCTTGGCGCGAAGGACCGGAGCCGATCCAGCCCATGGCGGCTCCGATGGATCAGCAACTTGCCCCGAAGTTCGTGGAAGCGGCCGGAGCCGAAGCACGACCTCGTCAGCGGCTCCAGCTCGCTCCCCGGTACGCCTGACTCGTCCCAACCTTCCAGGAGCGAACAATGAAACAGACTGCCGACCGCGTCGCAGTGGTCACCGGCGGGACGCGGGGTATTGGTGCCGCCATAACCACGACACTCGCCCGGGAGGGCTACCACGTCGCCGCGGGATACAGCAAGAGCCGGGCGGCGTCCGAGCAGTTCAGCGCGAAGCTGATCGCAGATGGGCTTTCCGTCTCAGTGCACAAGGGCAACGTGGGCGATCCCGGCGACTGCCGGCGGGTCATCGAGGAAGTGCTCTCCCTACACGGACGAGTGGACGTCCTGGTCAACAACGCCGGTATCACCGTCGACAAGACGGTCCGCCGGATGACCGTCGATGACTGGCACGCCGTGTTGCGGGTGAACCTGTCCGGCGCCTTTTACATGGTTCAGGCCGTGCTGGAGCACATGCTTGAACGCGGCTTCGGCCGGATCATCAACATCAGCTCGGTGGTCGGCGAGACTGGTGCATTCGGCCAGGCGAACTACGCGGCGTCGAAGTCCGGCCTGTTCGGCTTTACCAAGAGCCTGGCGCTCGAGACCGGCCGCAAGGGAATCACGGTAAACTGTGTGGCCCCGGGCTACACCGACACCGACATGGTTGCCGCCGTTCCGAGCAACGTGCTGGAGCAGTACGTGTCCAAGATTCCCGTCGGCCGACTCGGCCGACCCGAAGAGGTGGCTCGGGTCGTCCACTTCCTCGCCGAGGACGACGCCTCCTACATCACAGGCGCCGTTATCCCGGTCAACGGGGGACTCGAAATGTGACCTGACATTGCTTGGCCAGGGTAACAATTACAAGGGGAGTGTCGATGACGACGAGTCGAACCAATAGCCGAGGCGGCGCCGGCAAGCGCACGCCCGACACAGCTGGCCCCACGGCTCACCCACCGGCCGGGCAGGCCAGCGAACCAGAAGCAGCCGCCTCCGCGACCGCACTACGAGCAGGTGAAAGCGCCGGATGGACCCGGCCGGTGGCGGTGCCCGGCGGCTCTGCGGTCCTGTCCACCGTCGCCGACACCATCACACAGGGCCGGGTGGTGGCTCGCGAAGCGGGCCGGCTGGTGCGGGAACTCCTCCGGGTTTCCACCGGCTCCTCCTCGGTGGCGCCGGCCAAGGGGGACTGCCGGTTCGCCGACCCGACGTGGCAGGAGAACCCGGTCTATCGGCGAGTCGGGCAGGCGTATCTGTCATTCAGCGGATCGATGGACCGGCTGGTGGATGAAGCCGAGAAGTCGGGAAAGGACTCGGACAAGGCACGGTTCGCGGTCACCCTGCTGACCAGCACGGTGGCACCCACCAACTTCCTGCTGGGAAATCCCGCAGCGATGAAGCGAACGTTCGAGACCGGCGGCCGCAACCTCGCCCGCGGACTTCGCAACTGGGTGGCCGATGTCCGGCACAACGGCGGCATGCCCTCTATGGCTGACCGGGAGGCACTGCAGGTCGGCCGCGACCTGGCGCTCACCCCCGGTTCGGTAGTCGAGCGTGACGAGGTCGCCGAGCTGATCCAGTACACGCCGACGACCGACACCGTGCGCGAGCGCCCGGTGCTCGTCGTGCCGCCGCCGATCGGCCGGTTCTACTTCCTCGACCTGCGCCCCGGGCGCAGCTTCATCCAATACTCCGTCTCCCGCGGACTGCAGACCTTCCTGCTGAGCTGGCGTAACCCCGGCAGGGAGCAAGGAGACTGGGACCTCGACGTCTACGCGGCTCGAGTCCTGCAGGCAATCGACGCCGTTCGCGCGATCACCGGTTCGCCCGATGTGAACGTGATGGGGTTCTGCGCGGGCGGCGTCATCACCACCGGTGTGCTGAACCATCTGGCCGCTACCGGAGATACCCGGATCCACACCGCCTCCTTCGCGGTCACGCTGCTGGACTTCGGCCAGCGGGCACCCATCCAGGCCTTCTCCAACGCCGGACTGCTGTCCCTCGCTCGCGCTCGGTCAAGCCGAGCTGGCGTGATCGCCGCCCGCGATATGGGGGCGGCGTTCACCCTCATGAGGCCCAACGATCTGATCTGGAACTACTGGGTCAACAACTACCTGATGGGGGAGAAGCCGCCGGTCTTTGACATCTTGTCCTGGAACGCTGACGGCACCAACCTGCCCGCCGCATTGCATCGTCAGTTCCTGGACATCCTCGAAACCAACCTGCTGTGCCAGCCCGGCGCGACAAGCATGCTGGACACGCCGGTCGACCTGACCACCATCAACATGCCGACGTTCGCTACCGGAGCGATCACCGATCACCTGACACCGTGGAAAGGCTGCTACCGAACAACCCAGTTGCTGTCCGGACCCATGACGTTCGTGCTCAGCAACAGCGGCCATATCCAGAGCCTCGTGAACCCCCCGGGCAACCCGAAGGCCTCCTACTACACCGGGCGGGAGCCCGGTCAAGACCCTGACGAGTGGCTGGCGACTGCCACCAAACACGCTGGGTCGTGGTGGGAGGCGTGGGCAGACTGGATCACCCCATACGCAGGCGCGAAGCGGCCCGCACCAGAGTCCCTGGGCAGTACGTCGTTCAAACCGATGGCCGAGGCACCCGGCGACTACGTCCGCCGAGCACCCGGAGCCTGACCGGGAGCAGCGACATCAGGGCCGTGTCGGTCACGGTGCTCACCGTCGACGCACGCCCAAGCGCCGTCACACGTGCCGCCCGCTGGCACCAGCGTGGACGTCCGAGACCCGGGAAGAGACGGGTGCTCGGCCGCGAGCGAGTGGGCCAGCACATGAGCCACCGACGACCAGTCTGCTATACTTGATAACGAAACGCCGCGGTCAACCGGAAGCGTTCGTCGCCGGCATCATGTCTCGCTGGCTCCATAGGCCGGTCGGGCTCGCCATGACGGAAGGAGGGCGTAATGGCCGAACCGCAGGTCCGCGCGCGCAGCGTGCGGCAGGTCGAGGCGACGTCGGTGGTCGACCAGGTCACTAAAGAGATCCGACGGTCGATCCTGTCCGGCGCGCTACGTCCGGGGCAGGAGTTCTCCCTACGGGAGATTGCGGACGAACTCGGAGTCAGCTTCATTCCCGTGCGTGAGGCCTTGCGGCGACTCGAGGGGCAGGGGTTGGTCGTCACCCAGCGCGGCAAGAGTGCCTCCGTTGCGCCACTGTCCCACCAAGACCTGCACGGCATCTACCGGCTACGCCGACAGATCGAGCCCGAAATCGCAGTCAGATCCTGCCTGCTCCTCGGGGATGAAGACCTCGAACACCTCGATGACGTCGTGAAGACTTTCGCCGACGAGCGACTCGGCATAGACGAGATCTACGAAGCGCACCACAACTTCCACCTTGAGCTACTCCGTCCGGCAGCCACCGCTTGGGACATTCAGACTCTGGAAATCCTGTGGCACGCCGCCGAACGCTACATCCGACTCGCCTTCAGCGGTCTGGACGCGGACCCGGACGAACACAACCGACGCGAACACGCCCACCACGAGATGATCGAAGCCTTCCGAAGTCGCGATCCCAATGCCGTTTCCGCATCCGTCCTCCACCACCTCGACGCCAACGAACAGATCGCTCAACGGGCCATCGTCTGAGCCGGACAGACCGGCGCGACGCGCAGTACCCGCAAGTGCCGGCCGCAGCACCACAACCGCAGCCGCGCAGCTCGGTAACGCGATCGATCATCCCTGCCCAACCGACCGTCAGGGCAGGACGGCGAGCGGATGTCGTCGGTCGAGGCCGACGAGCTGCCGAGCTCGACCTCGGCGAGGTACATCTTCACCCGCTGGTAGTGACCGGTGAACCCATCCTCGGCGACCGGCCGCTCGTGGACCGCGCTCGCCGTCAACATGATGTCCTTACCCCGTCGCTCTGCCGGTCCTCGCCGAGGACGCCCCGTTCAACGGCTTCGTCCCACCCGGGGAGACCGCCGCCGTACTCGGCGGAGTGGACGCCAGCCGCGAACAACGGCTCGAACACGCGGTCGGCGACGTCCTTGGGCATGCCAGTGCCGGTCTATGCGGAGCCGGACGCATGTCGGCCGGTCAAGGTCGACGTGTTGGGCGGCTCAGCCGTCGTCGATGGCCAGGATGCTGGTGTAGATGATCAGTTGCGGGCCCGGTCGTAGCGCATGGTCGTGCGCGGGTCGGCGTGCCGGGCGGCGATCTGCACATCGCGCAGGTCGACGCCGGAATCGAGCATAGTGGTCACAAAAGTATGCCTGAGCATATGCGGGTGTATTCGCGGCATCCGCATCCGGCAGGCCCGCGGCGAGCGCGGTCAGCCGGCGGGTGGCCGCGTGCCGGTCCATCCGCCCGCCGTTCCGGTTGAGCAGCAACGGCCCGCTGACCCGATCGGCGACGGCGCGATCGACCGCGCGGGCGACCGCCGGCGGCAAGGGTGT